>PVMK01126963.1_pt1 | contig 115749 bp, 114 predicted proteins | sample 1853481 | NCBI WGS metagenome assembly PVMK01 (sample SAMN08533507, study PRJNA380276) | Marine sediment metagenome, whole genome shotgun sequencing project.
AAGAAAACATAGGTTTTGCCTTTTTCAATAAAATTGATCGGAATTTCTTTAACTGCAAGGATTACAGAACAAGATGACAAATCTTCTGATATCATTGCGCCAACATCAATATATTCTTGATCTGAAAATATTCGGATTGGTGATGGCTGTAAAATTACTTCTATCCCATCATTTGCTAATTTTTTTACATCGCTAGGAATTAGCGGTACCCGGGCTTCCCATTCATTTTTATCTTCTCTTCTAATTCCTATTCGCATGCTGAATTTTATTTATTGTTGTTGAATATTGATAGATTTGACAATAGAAACTACATATGTTATATATTTCTTTTAAAGACGTTTAGCAAAAGATATTTGACTGGTAGTTAATTTAGGCCTTGGCAGCGTTCTTAATTATTTAGTATCACATTATATATTGCATCTTTTATATATTTTACACTTATAATTAATCAAATGAGGGAATTATGAATAGATCTACTATCTTTCTAGTTTGTTTCGTTTTTGCAGCATTGTCATTAAGTTTTTCACAAAACAATAGAAATACTGCCGCCAAAAAATTCAGCCAACTAAAAGAAGAACTACCAACACCCAATGCATATCGCGTTGCATCAGGTGCTCCAGGACATAAATATTGGCAACAAAAGGCCGATTATGTTATAAGCGTTATCCTCGATGATAAAAACCAAACATTGTCCGGAACCGAAACAATCACTTATTACAATAATTCCCCCGATATCCTCGACTATTTATGGATCCAACTCGATCAGAATATTAGAAAGCAACATTCCGCATCTCACAAAACTCATACCCATATCTTTAAAGATGAAGAAAGTTTCAGTTCAATAAATCGACTCCGTTCTGATTTTGATGGAGGCTTTAAGCTTGAGTATGTTAAAGATGGCGCTGGAAAAACACTGCCCTCTACGGTTGTCGAGACAATGATGCGTATTGACCTACCAAAATCCTTAAAGCCGGGTAGCTCAACTACACTTAAATTAAAATGGTGGTATAACATCAACGACAGAATGAAAATTGGTGGTCGTTCAGGGATGGAATTTTTTAAGGAAGATAGTAATTATCTATATACGATTGCCCAGTTCTATCCACGCATGGCTCTTTACAATGATCTTGAAGGGTGGCAAAATAAACAGTTCTTAGGTGCCGGTGAATTCACTTTAACCTTTGGTGATTATGATGTAAAAATTACGGTTCCTTCTGACCACATTGTTGCTTCTACAGGAAAACTACAAAATGCGTCCCGCGTTCTGACAACAGAACAACGAAACCGCCTGAAAAAAGCGCGCACTTCAGATTCACCCGTTTTTATTGTAACTGAAGACGAGGCAATAGAAAATGAATCCTCTATAGTTTCCGGTACTAAAGTCTGGCATTTTAAAGCTAAAAACGTACGTGATTTTGCCTTTGCTTCTTCACGCAAATTTATTTGGGACGCAATGGGCGTCAATTTCGGAAACCGAACTGTAATGGCAATGTCTTATTATCCAAAAGAGGGTAATCCATTGTGGGAAAAGTATTCAACTAAAGTTGTTGCACATACAATAAAGAATTATTCAAAATTTACTTTTGACTATCCATACCCACATGCCACATCAATTCATTCAAACAGGATTGGCATGGAATATCCAATGATATGTTTCAATGGTGGTCGCCCTGAAAAAGATGGAACTTATTCTAAGGGTACAAAATATGGTATGATTGGAGTGATCGTACACGAAGTTGGTCATAATTATTTCCCAATGATCGTAAATAGCGATGAGAGGCAGTGGACATGGATGGATGAGGGTTTAAACACCTTTCTACAAACACTCACTCAAAATGCCTGGGAAAGGAATTATCCACACAAAAGTGATTTTAAATATATAGCCAAATATATGAGTGGCAACAAGGATACACAAGTTCCGATTATGACTAACTCTGAATCTTTAACTCATTTTAGTGATAATGCATACGCGAAGGTTACTCATGCATTAATAGTTCTAAGGGAATCTGTTCTCGGTAGAGATTTGTTTGATTATGCTTTTAAGACTTATTCTAATCGTTGGATGTTTAAAAATCCCTCTCCGGCAGATTTCTTCCGAACCATGGAAGATGCCTCGGGTTTTGATTTAGATTGGTTCTGGCGGGGCTGGTTTTACTCAATTGATCATGTCGATATAGAACTTTCTGATATCAAATGGTTTAAGCTTGATACTAAAAATCCCGACATAGAAAAACCGTACAAAAAAGATGTAAAAGACTCTGAACCTGTCCAGATTACACCTCTACGTGATGACGTGGATATACCTATTCGTGCCATAGATGCCGATACGGCACTTATCGATTTCTATAATAGATATGATCCACTAGAGATAACCGCCCCGCCAGAACCAATCTAAATCAACACCCGAGGCATCTTCCATGGTTCGGAAGAAATCTGCTGGAGAGGGACTTTTAAACATCCAACGATTAGAATAAGTCTTAAAAGCATAATCAAACAAATCTCTACCGAGAATAGATTCCCTTAGAACTATTAATGCATGAGTAACCTTCGCGTATGCATTATCACCAAAATGAGTTAAAGATTCAGCGTTAGTCATAATCGGAACTTGTGTATCCTTGTTGCCACTCATATATTTGGCTATATATATAAAATCCCTTCGGTGTGGATAATTCCTTTCCCAGGCATTTTGAGTGAGTGTTTGTAGAAAAGTGTTTAAACCCTCATCCATCCATGTCCACTGCCTCTCATCGCTATTTACGATCATTGGGAAATAATTATGGCCAACTTCGTGAACGATTACGCCAATCATACCATATTTCGTACCTTTAGAATATGTTCCATCATCTTCAGGGCGACCACCGTTAAAACAAATCATAGGATATTCCATACCACCAGAACCAGAATTAATTGACGTTGCATGCGGGTAAGGATAGTCAAATGTAAATTTTGAATAATTCTTGATTGTGTGAGCAACGACCTTTGTGGAATATTTTTCCCAAAGCGGATTTCCCTCTTTGGGATAATAAGACATTGCCATTACTGTTCGGTCTCCGAATTTTACACCCATTGCGTCCCAAATGAATTTCCGTGAAGAGGCAAAGGCAAAATCCCGCACATTCTTAGCTTTAAAATGCCATGTTTTTGTTCCGGTAGCTTTTTGAGATTCGTTTTCAATTGCCTCTTGCTCGGTTACAATAAAAATAGGCTTATTAGAGTTACGCGCTTTTTTAAATCGATTTTGTTGTTCGGGAGTAAGAACACGTGATGAGTTTTGTAATTCACCCGTAGCTGCAATTATATGATCAGAAGGAGCTGTTATTTTAACATCAAAATTTCCAAAGGTTAATGTGAATTCACCTGCACCTAAGAATTGCTTGTTTTGCCAGCCCTCTATGTCGTTATAAAGAGCCATGCGTGGATAAAATTGGGCGATTGTATATAAATAGTTACTGTCTTCTTTAAAAAATTCCATTCCAGAACGGTCGCCGTCCTTCATTCTGTCATTAATATTGTACCACCATTTTAGATTAAGAGTGATTGAGGCGCCCGGCTTTAGGGGCTTTGGTAAGTCAATGCGCATCATTGTTTCTACCACAGTAGAGGGCAACACTTTTCCAGATCCATCTTTTATATAATCTATCTTAAAACCACCATCAAAATCAGAATGAAGTATATTTATTGAGTAAAAGCTTTCTTTCTCTTGAAATACGTGAGTGTGAGTTTTGTGAGAAGCGGAATGTTGTTTCCTTATATTCTGGTCAAGTTGAATCCATAAATAGTCTAGTTTGTCAGGAGAATTATTGAAATATGTGATTGTCTCGGTACCCGACAACGTTTGCTTTTCATCGTCCAAAACGACATTAATTATATAATCTGCTTTTTGTTGCCAATATTCATGTCCGGGAGCACCTGATGCAACTCGATAAGTATTGGGAGTTGGCAGCTCTTCTTTTAATTGACTGAATTTTTCAGCTGCTATGATACTTTCATTTTGTGAAAACAATGTTGAGAATGTGCAGAAAACAAAAATTAATAATAAGGAGCTAGTTTTATTCATAAGTCCTTCATTTGATTAAAAATAAGACTGAAATATATAAAAAATTATATTATAAATTACGACAATAAATATTGACAAGCGTTGTCATAATAATGGATAAAATTATTCTAAACGTCTTTAAACGATATGCTTAATGTGTGTAGCTTTTGTTTGTAAAATAATATAATATTTATAAACAATAATTATGCGAATTGGGATTAGAAGAGAAGGTAAAAATGAATGGGAAGCCCGGGTTCCTCTAATTCCAACTGACGTTAAAAAATTAGTAAAGAACGGGAAAGAAGTATTTTTACAGCCATCACCAATCCGAATATTTTCTGACCAAGAATATATTGATGTGGGGGCAACAATCACAGAAGACCTGTCATCTTGTTCAGTAATCCTTGCAGTTAAAGAAATACCGATCAATTTTATTGAAAACGGTAAAACCTATATTTTCTTCTCACATACAAGCAAAGGCCAAGATTACAATATGCCGTTGTTGCAAAAAATGATCGACGCGAAAACACAGCTTATTGATTATGAACGCATTGTTAATGAAAATGGACAACGGCTGATCTTCTTTGGTAGACACGCCGGATTAGCCGGTATGATAGATTCACTTTGGGCTTTAGGAAAACGAGTTGAATCTGAAGGCATACAAAATCCATTTAGCCAAATAAAAAAGACGTTTGAATATCGCGGACTTGAGAACGCTAATAGGCAAATTGGCAAAATTGCCGATGAAATAAAGAGGAATGGTATTCCTAAAGAAATGCGTCCGTTGGTTTGTGGCTTTAGCGGTTACGGAAATGTATCGCAAGGAGCGCAGGAGATATTTGATATATTGCCACACAAAGAAATATCTCCGCAGGCGTTATTGTCTAACAAAAAATTATTTGATGAATCAAAACATGTTTTGTATAAAGTTGTATTTAAAGAAAGTGACCTAGTTGAGACCAAGGATTCATCTAATAAATTTGAATTGCAGGATTATTATGACAATCCCGACAAGTATAAATCTAAATTTGAACAACATTTACCACAACTAACAATTTTAATGAATTGTATTTATTGGGACACGCCATACCCAAGATTAATTACATTGGATTATCTAAAAAGAGCTTGGAGCCAATCGGAAAATCAGAAATTAAAAGTAATCGGTGATATAAGTTGTGATATTGATGGTGCAATTCAATGTACAGTGAAATCAACTGAACCGGGCAATCCCGTTTATGTTTATAATCCACGGGATTCTTCCATAAGCGATGGAGTTGAAGGGCGCGGCCCAGTTATAATGGCTGTAGATAATTTGCCATGCGAACTAGCCGAAGAAGCCTCAAAATCTTTTAGTAAGGTCTTAGTAGATTTTATTCCACAACTTGTAAATGCAAATTATAATGTTGCTTTAAAAAGTTTAAAATTGCCGGAAGAATTACGTAGAGGAATGATTTTGTATAGAGGAAAGCTTACACCAGAATACAAATATTTAGAAAAATATTTATAAAAATATAAAGGAAGACAAATGAAAACAGTATTGGTGCTTGGGGCAGGTCTTGTAACACGACCACTGGTAGATTATTTATTAAAACATGACATTCGTGTCCGCATCGCAAGCCGAACGGTAGAGAAAGCGGAACAATTAATTGGAGATCATCCAAACGGAGAGGCAATTGAATGGACCATAGACAAACAGGATGAATTAAAAAAAATGATTGCGGAATCCGATTTAGTTGTGAGTTTGCTACCAGCGAATTATCATACCGAAATTGCTAAGATATGTATTGAGTTAGATACTAACATGGCAACCACATCTTACGTAATTCCCGAAATGAAGGCTTTGGACAATCCGGCAAAAGAAAATGGAATTATAATATTAAATGAATGTGGTGTTGATCCTGGGATTGACCACATGTCAGCAATGAGAATTGTTCACGATGTTAAAAATAAAGGCGGCAAAATAAACAGTTTTATGTCTTATTGTGGGGGGCTGCCTGCTCCCGAAGCAAATACAAATCCATATGGATATAAATTTTCATGGAGCCCAAAAGGCGTTTTGCTTGCCGGCAAGAACAACGCTAAATACCGAAAAGACGGCAAGGATATTAGTGTCGATGGCAAAGATTTGTTTGCGAACCATTGGGAGGTTGATGTGCCTTCTTTTGGAAAGCTCGAGGGTTATCCTAACCGAAATTCATTAGATTATATTGAAACGTATGGATTTGAAAGAATAGATACCATGTTTCGCGGGACGCTACGTAATCCGGGATGGTGCGAGACCCTGAAAGCGATTGTGGATTTGAACTATGTAGACACTAATGAACAAGATTGGTCAGGAAAAACATATACAGATATGGGTTGGGAAATTATCGGACAGCAACCCTTCGGCGATCTTCGCAAAGCGATGGCAGACAAACTTGGCATTCAGCAAGACTCTTTTATACTGGATAATTTTGAATGGCTTGGGCTATTTTCTACACAATCGATACCAATAGAAAAAGGCGAAGTAATTGATGTATTAACAACAACAATGCTGAATAAGATGTCGTATGAAAAAGGTGAACGTGACATGTTAGTTCTGTATCACAATTTTATTGCAGAATACAACGATGGACGCAAGGAGGAAATCACTTCAACAATGATTGATTATGGAATTCCAAATGGAGACAGTTCAATGTCGCGTACCGTAAGTTTGCCGGTTGCAATTGGTGTACGAATGATACTTGAAGGCAAATTTTCTAAGCCGGGCGTTTGGATTCCCGTGATACCGGAGCTTTATAATCCAATTTTGGACGAATTGGAAACGCTTGGCATTAAATGCGTAGAAAGGTCTAAATCATTATAAAAAATAGGAGAAAAACATGCTTAAAAAACATTTTAAAAAGATTATGGCAATCGGAATTTTTGTAATTCTATCTCAATTTGTTTTTGGGCAAGTAACTTTCGAAACAAAAGTAACGAGTTACGGATTTATGGGTATGGGAGCATTTGAATCAAACACCAAAACGTACCTTCTCGACGATTCACAGCGGACAGAAACAGATTTAAAATTTACCGGTAAGGTTTTAAAGTATATGAGTCCCAAAGGTACAGAAGTATCAATTGTCCGTCTTGATAAAGGACTGATATGGAACGTTGATAATGCTAAAAAGACGTATCGTGAACAAACCTTCGCAGAAATCAAAGAAATGATGACACAAGGAGGCGAGTACCAAACACAGGAGATGCCGGAGCAAGATGAAGACTATGAATCTGAGTATGATTGGCAAAAACCGATTGTAAAAGTAGAAAATCTAAAAGAAACTAAAACAATAAACGGATTTAATTGTCAGCACTATTTGGTATCTGTTACAACCGTAGGCGTTCATAAAGAAACAGGAACAAAAGATACAATGCTATTTGTGTCGGATATTTGGAACGCTAAAGATATTTCAGAAAAAATGACTCTAGTTAATGATTTTAATATTAAATACATGAAAGCCATGGGACTTGATGTCCTGGAAAACCAAGGTCTTGCGATGATAACCGGTATGTATAAAGAACAAATGGAAACGCTTGAAGACGAAGCCGGCAAATTAAAAGGCTATCCAATTGTTAATGACATGAAGCTTACAATGACCAAAAATGCAATACTAACTAAAGAAGAAGAGACTGGGGATGAAAGTGTATCTTTACGTGACATTCAAAGAGATTTTGGAGGATTGTTAGGTAAAAAACTTCTTAAGGAATCTACTAAGAAAAAGAAAGAAGAAAAGAAATCAACCACCACGCAATTATTTCACATGAAAACAGAGGTAAAAAACATTAATTCAAACGGTATTGCCGATGGCATGTTTGAAGTAAAAAAAGGTTATAAACTCAAGAAGAATTAAAAATATTTAATAATAATATCCGCTATTTTTTGAACGCGCTTATTGTAAGGTGGATATACTAATTTAAGCGGAGCAAAGCGATGATGCTTTAGCACCGCTCGCATATTTGAAAACTCCTGAAACGCATAAAAGCCATGTGCCTTTCCCATGCCGCTGTGATTAACCCCCCCAAATGGCAGGTTAGTTTGGGAATATTGTATATAAACATCATTAATGCAAGTTGTTCCAGCTGATGTACCGCTTATTATGCGCTCGACATGCTGTTTATTTTTACTGAAGATGTAAAGTGCTAATGGCTTAGTTTTGTCATTTACAATTTTAATCGCTTCATTAATATTAGAATAAGTTAAAACAGGAAGAATCGGGCCAAATATTTCTTCTTCCACTATATCCGATTTTAACGAAACATTGCTGATAATTGTTGGAGAGATATAATTATCTGATTCATCAAATTTTCCACCAAGTTCAACTTTAGCCCCATCCTTGATTGCATTAGTAAATAACTTTTTTAATCGATTAAAATGTCGAGTATCGATAATTCGCGCATAATCTTTGGAAGCTATCCACAAAGAGGTGTTTTCCCCCATCAATTTTTGTGTATAATGTTTGAGTTTTTCTATTGCCTGGCTTTGAACCTTTTCATGCACTAATAAATAGTCAGGAGCATGACAAGATTGTCCGCTGTTTAGAAGCTTTCCCCACATTATTTTATGAGCAGCGTCTTTAAGTTGGGCCGAATCGTCGATTATCACAGGAGATTTTCCGCCAAGTTCAAGCGTAACAGAAGATAATGTTTTCGATGCCGCCTCCATAACCTTTTTGCCTGTCTCGGTGCTTCCGGTAAAAAAAATATGATCAAACGATTTTTTTAATAATTCAATTGCAACTTCTCCATCACCATTAAGTACTGCAACTTCATTCTCAGGAAATAGCTCATCCACTGCACCTTCAATCAGTTTAGAAGAATTCGGACTGAGCTCAGAAGGTTTTAAAATAACACAATTACCCGCTGCAATTGCCGCTGCCAAAGGTGCAAACATCAAATTAATAGGATAATTCCATGGGGAAATAATTAGTACAACACCTCGCGGTTCGTATTGAGTCCATGAACGAGCTGTCAAGTAAATTGGTGTTTTTCTTACACGTTTTGGTTTTACCCATTTACGCAAGTTCCGTCTTATATGACGAATCTCTAATAGACTTACAGCTATTTCGGTAATATCAACTTCTATTGCAGATCTTTTTAGGTCTGCATATAAAGCATCGCGGATTGCCTGTTTATTATCAAGAATCCAATTTTCTAGACTTTTAAGTTTTGCAATTCTTTCGGTTACGGATGTTTGGCTCACATTCCATCGATTGTTGACCTGAGCATTAAAAATAGGTTCAATATCAGCTTTGTTAAAGAAAATGCCTTGTTGGTTCTGTGTTTCCTGTATCATTATTATAAATGTCTATCTTTTGTATAGTTTTTTAACCCAATCTGCATCAGTACCAGTTAAGACCTCGCCTAGTTCCGCAGCTGCGTTCACTTGATTAACGTCTCTTTGTCCCAATAGAACACAACCAGTTGGAGAGTCTGTCAAAAGACCGCCAAGCAACCCCTGCAATACCGGTTGAGGATGATTAGAAAACCTTTCTTCTAATTTAATTTTATTGTCTTGCAGTTTTTTTAGCAATTCAACATCTTGGAATTCAGATACATTTAAACGGAAATCCCCTTCTTTAAATACTGGAGGTTTATCATATTTGCCTGTTAAAAGTCCATTTTTAATAGGGGAAAAAAATGCAATGCCGGCATTGTTTTTCTCCACCCAATCTTTTAATCCGCTTGATTGATACGGATCATCCATTACATTGCGGTAAGGTTGAATAACATCAGGATTAACGCGGTCAATATATTTCATAATTTTTACGGAATCCCAATCGGATAATCCGATAAACCGTATTTTCCCTTCATCTCGAAAACGGCGCACTAAATTCAAAGCATCTTCAAAAATGGTATCAGAATGAAAATTGCAATGATGAAAATAATATAAATCTATTACATCAGTTTGTAGATTCTTTAACGATAAATCAATGTGTTCTTGAATCATTTTTGGATGGTAATAATGATCAAAACCACCCATGTCCCAACCTACTTTTGTGGCTAAAAAAATATCATTGCGAGGAACCTCATCCCATACATTCCCAATAATCGTTTCTGAGCGACCATTGCCATAAACATCGGCAGTATCCCAATGATTAATGCCGGAGTTCCATGCTTGAATCAATGCAGCTCGAGAATCAACGTCGGATTGATCTGCCCAACCTACAGATTGCCCGCCTGAAACATTTCCACTACCGTATGACCACGTGCCTAAGCTGATTGTAGAAACTTTATCATTAGTCCGCCCGAATGTTATTTTTTTCATAATTCCTCAATTTTAGTGCTCAGAAAATAAGACAGTATGTATGTAAACTCACCTGTTAAATTTTAAAATTATTATGATGAAAACCATAGACATTGGACACCAAAATTTATTTTTAGATGAGGCCATAAGCTTACTTGAGACAGAAGTAAGTGATGCAATGTTTAGTGGAAATGTTCAGGCCGTAAAAATTATTCATGGACATGGTTCAGGGGCGTTGCGCAGGGCAGTGCGCAATTGGTGCAACGACCAACAGGGTCGCTTTAAAGCGATTATAACCGGTGAGGATTATGATATGTTCCATCCTGAAAGTGCGGCTATGCGCGGCGATTGTGGATTGCCCTACGATCCTGATTTTGGAAAACGAAACCGCGCAATAACCTATATTTGGTTTTTATAAAATTTATGTATCATTAGGAGAATACAATGACAATTGAAAAATCATACCGTACAGTAATAGAACCTTTTATTATTAAATCAGTTCAAACGCTGCGTTTAACAACGCGCGAAGAGCGGGAACAATATTTACAAGAAGCCAACTATAATTTATTCAAAATAAAATCACAGCACGTGTTGATTGATCTATTAACAGATAGCGGCACAGGTGCGATGAGTACAGAGCAATGGGCGGCGCTCATGCGCGGCGACGAATCCTATGCTGGAAGTCCGAGTTTCCAAAGATTTGAGGAATCTGTTAAAGATGTATTTGGTTTTAAATACGTCATTCCCACACATCAGGGCAGAGCTGCCGAGAGAATCCTTTTTTCTGTGATGTGCAAAAAAGGCGATGTTGTACCAAACAATACCCATTTTGATACTACGCGAGCAAACATCGAATATCGCGGAGCTATTGCGGAAGATTTAGTAATACCCGAAGGAAAAGACCCCAAAAAAATACATCCATTTAAGGGCAATATGGACGTTCGTACATTGCAGCGGTTAATTGAAGATATCGGAGCAAAGAATATTCCACTTTGTATGTTGACCATTACCAATAATTCAGGCGGGGGTCAGCCTGTTTCAATGGAAAATGTTAAGGAAGTTAAAAAAGTTTTAGAACCATTTGGAATTCCTCTTTACTTCGATGCGGCACGTTTTGCTGAAAATGCTTATTTCATAAAGTTGCGCGAGGGCGGATATCAAGACAAATCAATTAAAGAAATAGTCCGCGAAATGATGAGCTATGCCGATGGCTGCACCATGAGCGCAAAGAAAGACGGGCTTGCAAATATTGGCGGATTCATTTGCACAAATAATGAGACGCTTGCCCAAGAAGAAAAAGATTTATTGATTTTAACTGAAGGATTCCCAACCTACGGTGGATTAGCCGGACGTGACTTAGAAGCCATTGCTGTTGGATTGCAGGAAGTTTTAGAAGAAGATTACTTACGATATCGTCTCGCTGAGGCAAAATATTTAGGTGAGAGATTATTAGAAATTGGTTATCCAATAGTTCAACCACCCGGAGGTCATGCAATTTACATTGACGCAAAATCGATGCTCCCGCAAATTCCTCAGAGCCAATATCCCGGACAAGCACTTTCTGCTGAGCTATATTTGGCGGGAGGAATCAGAACGGTGGAAATTGGTTCGGTAATGTTTGGCAAGATTGATCCAAAAACAGGAAATGAAACACCCGCAGAAATGGAATTAGTACGCCTTGCCCTGCCCCGCCGAACACACACTCAAAGCCATATTGATTATGTTTTGGAAGTGGCTAAGGATGTCTATAAAAATCGTGAAAACATCAAAGGAATAAAAATCATCAAACAACCAAAATTCTTACGGCATTTCACAGCAGAGTTTGAGCCTATTTAACCACGAATTGCACGAACTTGTTATTCTCGATTTAGTCGGAAAGCCATTTAAAATAAAGAAACCGCCTAAATGGCGGTTTCTTCCTACCGTTTAATTTTGTAAAAAGATTTACTAAATCAGTACCGCTCTTGCCGCAGCTAATCTTGCCACCGGAACTCGGAATGGCGAACAGCTAACGTAATCTAATCCAACATTGTGGAAAAAGTAAATGCTTTCAGGGTCGCCACCGTGTTCTCCACAAATACCAAGTTTGATTTTTGGTTGCACCGAACGACCTTTTTTAACTGCCATTTCCACTAATTGTCCTACACCGCCTTGGTCAATGCTTTGGAAAGGATCGACCGGCAATATTTTTTCTGCCAAGTAAACCGGTAAAAAGCCTCCAATATCATCACGGCTAAAGCCGTAAGTGGTTTGGGTTAGGTCATTTGTTCCAAAGCTAAAGAATTCTGCCGCTTCAGCGATTTCATCGGCAACCAAGCAGGCACGTGGCAGTTCGATCATTGTACCAACAAGATATTTAAATTTGATATTCTGTTCACTCATTACTTTGTCGGCAATGGTACGGACAATTGCTTCCTGATTTTGATATTCAGCAAGTGAGCCAACCAATGGAATCATAATTTCCGGATGAACGGATTTGCCTTCTTTTGTCAATTCTGCGGACGCTTCAAAAATAGCCCGTGCCTGCATTTCGGTAATCTCAGGATAGGCGATTCCCAAACGACAACCACGATGCCCAAGCATTGGATTGAATTCATGTAGTTCGTCAATACGTTTCTGAATTTCCTTGCACTCCACGTTCAATTCTGTCGCTAATTCAGAAAGTCCATCATCATCAAGTGAAATAAACTCGTGTAACGGGGGATCCAGTAAGCGGATCGTTACCGGCAAATCATGCATAGCATCCAAAATGCCTTTAAAATCAGCTTTTTGATATGGCAATAATTCCATAACTGCCGCGCGGCGTTCTTTTTCAGATTTGGCTAGAATCATTTTACGGATTGCAAGGATTCTTTGCGGATCAAAAAACATATGTTCTGTGCGGCATAAGCCGATACCTTTTGCACCGAATTTCCGCGCTAAAGCAGCATCTTCGGGGCGATCAGCGTTGGTTCTGACACCAAGCGTGCGGACTTCATCTGCCCATTCCATTAATTCTGCGTATTCCAGATTTGAATCAGGATTGGCGTCCTTAAGTGGAATTTTTCCTTCATAAACTTTTCCGGTAGTTCCATTAAGAGTGAGCCAGTCACCTTCTTTAAATATTTTATCACCGACTTCAAGGGTTTTGTTTTTTGCGGAAATATGCAAAGATTCACAACCTACGATACAACATTTACCCCATCCGCGAGCGACTAATGCAGCGTGGCTAGTCATGCCACCCTTGGATGTTAAAATCGCAACTGCAGCATGCATACCATGTACGTCCTCCGGCGATGTTTCGTCGCGCACTAAAATTACTTTTTTACCTTGCCCTGCTTGTTCTTCTGCGTCATCAGCTGTAAAAACGATTTGTCCGGTAGCGCCACCGGGACCGGCGGGCAATCCTTTTGATAAAATTGAAACTTTTAGTTCTTCTAAGGGATCAACCATGGGGTGTAAGAGCTCATCTAACTGGCTCGGCAGAACGCGCATTAAAGCTTCATTTTTATCGATCAAATTTTCGTGAAACATATCAACTGCCATTTTGATAGCGGCTTGACCGTTACGTTTTCCGGTTCGTGTTTGCAACATCCATAAACGACCGTCTTGAATAGTGAATTCAATATCTTGCATATCAGTATAGTGTTTTTCGAGATCTAAACGGATTTTATCTAAATCATTATAAAGGCCAGGAAATGCTGTTTGTAAAGATTCAGAGGTGTCTCCCGGAGCTTTTGTTGATTCATTAAGCGGAAGGGGCGTACGAATTCCGGCTACGACATCTTCGCCTTGAGCATTACGCAACCACTCACCAAAAAATTTATTCTCACCCGTTGCAGGATTACGCGTAAAAGCAACACCGGTTGCGGAATTATCACCAAGGTTTCCAAAAACCATTGCCTGTACATTTACTGCTGTTCCCCATTCGCCGGGAATGTTTTCAATTTTACGATAACTTACAGCTCGTTTACCATTCCAGCTTTTGAAGACGGCACTAATTCCACCCCAGAGTTGTTCCATGTGGTCGTCGGGAAATTCTTTACCAAGAACTGTTTTAATCTCATCTTTAAACTGTTCGGTTAGATATTTCCAATCATCTGCGGTTAAATCAACATCGGACATGTAAGAGTTTTTCTTTTTATATTTATCTAAAATACTTTCCAAACGATGTCGTATTCCGTGCCCGTCTTTTGGTTCGGCGCCTTCAGATTTTTCCATGACTACATCAGCATACATTGTAATTAGCCGACGATAGGCGTCGTAAACAAAACGCGGATTGTTTGTTTTAGCAATTAGTCCCGGAATAGTTTTGCTGGTTAACCCAATGTTCAATATAGTCTCCATCATCCCCGGCATTGATTGTCGAGCACCGGAACGTACGGAAAGTAACAATGGATTATCAGCATAGCCAAATCCTTGCTGCATAATTTCTTCTGTTTGTTGAATAGCTTGATTTGCCTGCTGATCTAACTCAGAAGGATACTTTAATTTATTATCATAATAATAATTACAAACATCAGTTGTAAGCGTAAAGCCGGGAGGGACGGGGATACCTAAGCTGGTCATTTCGGCTAAATTACCCCCCTTGCCACCCAATTCGTTTTTCATTTTTGCGTTTCCGTCAGCTTTTCCACCGCCGAAAAAATATAAATATTTTGACATCTAAATTCCTTTTTATAGTTTAATATAGACTTTAAAGTTATCATTATTTAGTATCATATTTCAACAAAACCGCAATGATAATCGAAAACAAAAACAGAGGAGGGTCTTTTAAAAATATAACTCGCAAAATGTAAAATAAAAACCGTAACGTCACAATGTAATGAATCTCACTGAACGCATAGAATCGGTAATATTATCAAACTTACAAATGCCTGAAGAACGAAAGATTGGTATTGAGTGTGAATACTGTTTTTATAACAGCGACTTACAGCGCATTCCAACAAATCTTTCTGATAAATTTTCATCAACAGATTTAATGAATGAATTGGTGGATTTACAGTCTAACGATGAAATCAAAGCCGGTTACTCGCTTGAACCCGGCGGTCAACTTGAGTGGGCATCGCCACCAATGCAATCGTTGCACGAAATCAGCGCAAAATTTTTACAACATAATGTTCGTGTTTCTGAAATTGTAAGGCGGGAAAATTTGAAAATGGTGGATTACGCCTTAGAGCCAGTATACAGACCATCAGAGATAGGTTTAATTGATAATGAAAAATACCGCTTAATGGATCAACGGTTTACTAAGACCGGAAAGCTTGGGCAGTGGATGATGCGTAACACATCTAGCATTCAAATAAATATTGATTTTTCTTCAAAGGAAGAAGCAGAAAGAATGGCATATATCGCGGATTGCCTTTCACCAATAGCATCAATTTTATTTGCAAATAGTCCTTTTTGGAAAGGAAAGCCCGGTGGAAAAGAAAATCTCCGCTATAAAATTTGGAGCGATACAGACAACTCCCGTTGTGGAAATTTATTTGACCACGGAATTGCAACCCCGAAAGGTCTTGTCAAGAAATACGCGCAATATGTTCAATCGGTGCCGGCCATATTTATTGAAGATGAAAAGGGTAACGCAATTTCCTACAAAAACACCCTTGGTTCATGGTTAAAAGAATTGTTTAATCAAGAGAAGTTAACCGACAGATATATACAATTGGCATTGCATCAAATTTTTACCCATGTACGGTTTAAAAATGTCTTGGAATTAAGAGGTTCCGACAGGCCGCCGTCTGGTTTTGAGCTGGCTCCTGTGGCACTTTGGATCGGTTTATTGCTTGAGGATAAAACTCAAAATGATATATTTAATATTGTAAAAACGTGGACACTCAAAGACCGCAATAATTTAAATTTGAGTGCTTATAAATTAGACCAAGGGCAAAGTGGACCAGAGAACAAATCTATTGGTGAATGGATAAATGATATATGTGAATTATCGTTAAGAGGACTTGGCCGAAGAAGCAAAAAACAGGGCATTGAAAATGAAGAGTCCTCTCTGAAGGAATATTTAGATGTTTTTAACAAGAGGGGAATATTTTCTTTACATACACAAAAAGAGATGGAAAAAAGTGGCAAGACAGCTAAAGAGCTCATTTAATGGTATAAACCCCATAAAAAAATGGAAAAACACCCGATTGTATTAATAATTAAAAATTAAATAGTTTTCACTCATATCAAACAATTGCTAATATTTGTGTTGTTGTTTTCATTATGAATGCATTAATTTGGCCTAAATTTAATAATTAAAAAAAATGATTAAAAAAATCACCCTTTTAGGTAGTATCATTTTCTTCACACTTCTCTTTATTTATTGTACCACAGACGAATCAACCATTACTGGTCCCTTCGGAAATGCCGATCGATATATTTCTATAGCAAATTTTTCTGCGGACAAACCTATTTTATATTCTAATGGCGATACAACAATAGTAAGAATTAAGGTGTTGGATAGAGCCAAAACTCCCGTAATAGGATTGATCGTTAATTTTAGTGCACAATTTGGGAGCATTACAGAATCTGGTACAACAGATTCTAGCGGCATTGCTCTTGCCACCTTTATCTCGGATGGCAATATCGGTGAAAATATTATTACGGCCGACACCGGTGTAAAAAAAGATACCTTAACTTTGAGAATTGTTCATTATCAACCTGTTCATAATCAACCCAAATATATTGAGCTGTTATCTGATTCGCCGATGTTATTAGCAGACGGAATTTCGAAAGTAAACATCATTGCAAAAGTATATGATTCGGAGAACGCGGTTATTCCGGGCGCGGTTTTTGATTTTTCTACAACTATGGGTTCTTTGAATGACACAACGGGCGTTAGGGCCAACCAAGAGGGTCTTGCAGACGTTACGCTTACAAGTGCAGGAAGCATAATTGATACTTTTGCAATTGTTAAAGCCGTTGTTACTGCCGACACAAGCATATCAGAAGAAATAAAGATTCAAATAAAAGGAATAACAAGTTTCACATATATCGATTCGTTTAAAATGTCGGACGAGGGTATTTATAAAGCTTATATTAGAACAAATTTACGTGAAACCACCAGTGCCACAAATATTAGCGATGGTGCTGTCTTGTTTTCATCTCCCGAAGGTATTGGTACAATGGTACCATCTATAGAACCAATTAATGAAAACGGCACAGCATTTTCAGTGTTCAGCGCTGAAGTGTTACCCATATACCAAAACAATATTATCATCACGAGCGAGCTGTCGTCATCGCCGGTAGTGTCTTCTGTATCAGAGGAGTTTGATATTCCAGGAGCAGAGATACTTATTAATACCTTAGACGATCAAATAATGGGAGACGGAGTAGGGTGGGCATTGGCCAGGGCAACCTTAAGCGAAACTTCTGGGAGACCGATAGCTAATACAGAAATTAATTGGAGCACTTCATTAGGCACAATAATCGGGCAATCCAAAACAGACTCCCATGGTCGTACAATCGGAACTTTGCACATTGAAAACTCAGTTAGCTCAGATACAGATGTAACGATAAAGGCCAAGTGGGGTGACAATATTTCAGCGAGTGATATCGTTACCTTTATTAGTCCGGTTAATTCAAATCGGATTATTTTAGGTACAGAACCGGACATAATAGAGGGTCCTTGCGTTACTTTTGATTCCCTCAGCACTTGTGTGTATGGTCTTGACGCTTCCGGGAGAATAATAATTGGAAGCGGTGGCGGAGACCCATTCTATTGTGGAGAGATAGGAGATACTTGGTGTTATCGGATTTGTGGACAAGACATAATCCAAGCAGGAGCCTTTGGTACTCGGGATATCGCAGTAACTGCTATATTCAAAGATGAGAATAGCATCCCGCTTTATGGTCAAACGCTACGTTTCTGGTTAACACCTGCCGATGTCAATGCTACAATTTGTGAACAGAACATTGTACCGAATTCCTTAGGCTATGCCAGGGTAACTTTGACATATCCAAAGGACCACGGTGGTGATTTAGTTCGCATTTGGGCGGGAGCTACGGATGGTACAAAAGGCAGTATTGATATAGTATTGCCAGTGGTTGCGGGAGAATAACAGAATGACTAAAACAATCATAAAAGGAGTATTTAGCACACTATTGATTATAAGTAGTTTATTCGCTCAACGTGAAACAGTTGGGTTTGAGTATAATCAACATTCCCGCGATATTGATTCTTTGAAAACGAAATCTAATATTTGGTCAATGAGCTATCGTAATGAATTGCCATCCGGAACGCGGATTGCGGCATCGCTTGGATTAGATTATGTAAAATTTTTCGACAGTGCTTCAACAACGGATCCAATGCTAAAAAGCAACAATCAAATTTTTCTACAATTAGAAGGATTACAACAACTTGAGTTTATGTATTTAAAAGGCGCAATACAGTTTTACTCAATTAAAGGCAGTGCAGTAGAATCAACAAACGGCCATACCGAAGTGTTGCATAATAATACATATAGAATCTTTGAATTTCCGCTTGGCGCGGGGATTACATATCCCATTGATGCTTTTGATTTTTATGTTGGTTTAAATAAAGTATATTTCTATGGAACCAACAAAAAGGAGATCATCATTAGAAAGGGCGGAAACGAAACAAGTCTTGGCTCCTCAGCACGAAGGACTTTTCAATCTGAATTGGGATTCGGTGCCGAAGCCACGATTCTATATCATTTTTCCGATAAACTAGAATTTGAATTAAAATTTATAAAATACGAGGAAAAAGATTTTTCGGTTAGTTTTTCAATCTGGGGACCTTTAAGGCGAATGCTTTATATAAACTAGTTAAAATAGCCCCGCAAAGCGGGGCTTCTTTTTAAGGGTCTTTTTCACACAAACTTATATAGAAAACAAGACCAAAAGGTCATAAATTTTATTATTATTAAACCCTGTTTTTAATTCATTTTGGAGTAAACAAATGCCTTCTTTAAAAACTGAATTATATCCTGAAGCGACTTCACGGTATAGCAAAACAAGCGAAGCATATCTTAAAGCAAAAAGAGCGATTAGAAATGAGTGGATAAGCGGTCTTACGGGTGCATTCCTCGCGATGTTTATTTGTGGCCATCTAATATTAGAAAGCAGTATTTTGTTAGGTAAAGACGCCTACCAATGGACAGTGCATTTATTAGAGGTCACATTTCCCATTGCAAAACCAATTGTAATATTGGTCACAATAGTATTTTTTATCCATTTTGTATGGGCAAGTCGAAAAATACCCGGGAAACTCGAAGATCGAAAACGGATGATGGAGCTTGGAAAAAAGATTAAAGGTTCAAAAAAATTATGGAATCAAGATAAAAAATTAGAAACAAGTTTAGCCCGGCATTTTGAAACATCTTTATGGATTTGGCAAGTGCGCACCGGAATGATTGTTTTAGCCACGGGGGCTTTCCATTTAATTTTAGTTGCCTGGAATATTTTTACAAATATGGGCGTGTCCGGTCAACAACCGGGACTATCCGTAGAGATTGCTACATCACGCGTAGAAAGCGGTTTGTGGATTTTGTACGCTGTGTTAATGTTTACAGTTGTAGCCCATATGGCAATAGGTGTTTATAGATTATTAGTAAAATGGTTCGCCGATACTTGGTTTGTTAGAAAGTATTCGAGAATAGTATTTTATTTTCTATTTTGGTTCTATATAGTTTTGGGTTTTGCTACGACTATTGGCTTAGCTGGTCCTTGGGAGGGAATATTATCATGAAAGTTATAACAAGCGATGTATTGGTAATTGGCGCCGGATTAGCAGGAGAAAGAGCGGCCATAGCTTGTGCAAAAGAAGAACAAGATGTTATTATTTTATCATTAGTGCCGCCTCGCCGAAGTCATTCCTCAGCCGCGCAAGGTGGAATGCAAGCATCTTTGGGAAATTCAATTAAAGGCAAGGGAGACAATCCTACTATTCATTGGTTAGATACCGTCAAAGGATCTGATTGGGGAGCAGACCAAGAAGTCGCCCGCATTTTTGCCGATAATGCACCAATTGCAATGCGTGAAATGGCACATTTTGGAGTACCATGGAATCGCGTAGAAGCCGGCCCCAAGGATGTCTTTATTAAAGGGAAAAAAGCAACAATAGTAGAAGAAAAAGAGAAAGAAGGGCTTATTACTGCTCGCGCCTTTGGCGGTACAGCAAAATGGCGGACTTGTTATACTTCTGATGGAACCGGGCACACGGTATTATATACAATGGATAGTCTGGTCATGCAGTTGGGAATACCTGTTCATGACCGCATGGAAGCAATGCAATTAATTCATGCTGATGGACGCTGTTATGGCGCAGTTGTTCGCTCTTTACGCGATGGAGAAATCATAACATATTTAGCAAAATCAACTGTTATTGCTACTGGTGGCTATGGACGTATTTATGGTGAATCAACAAATGCTGTTATTAACGAAGGGACTGGATCTTGGCTGGCACTGCAAACAGGCATAGTTCCATTAGCAAATATGGAAGCAGTTCAGTTTCATCCGACAGGCATAGTCCCAACCGATATTTTAGTAACGGAAGGCTGTCGAGGCGATGGCGGAATCCTTTTAGATGTAGACGAGTATCGATTTATGCCGGACTATGAACCGGATAAACAAGAATTGGCCTCACGAGATGTTGTGTCTCGCAGGATGAAAGAACACATGCTAAAAGGCAAGGGTGTTAAATCTCCTTATGGAGAACATCTATGGATGGACTTGAGACACCTTGGAAAGGAACACCTTACCACCAAACTTCGTGAAGTGTTGGATATTTGCATGTATTTTATAGGAGTAAATCCGATAACAGAGTTAATTCCGGTACGTCCAACTCAACATTATTCAATGGGCGGTATTCGTGTAAACAAAGATGGTCATGCTTACAATTTAGAAGGACTTTTTGCACTTGGTGAAGTTGCTTGTTGGGACATGCATGGATTTAATAGACTTGGTGGAAATTCCTTAGCAGAAACAGTTGTGGCGGGCATGGTTGTCGGCAAAGAAGTGGCTGAATACACTAAAAAGGCTTTGCTCAAAGCCGACAAAACATTGGCCGAACAGTTTGCTAAAAAGGAACAAGACAAAACCGCGCATCTGATGAATAATCCGGAAGGAGAAAATGTCTATAAATTGCGAGATGAGATTTCTAATATATTGATCAAAGATGTACATATTTTTAGAACAGGAGAAGGATTAACTAGAGCGGCGGAAGGATTGTTGGACATTGTTAAACGCACAAAAAATATTAAAGTACAATCTCATGCACTTGGAATGAATCCTGAATTATCTGCAGCCTTGCGAATTGAAGGAATGGCTAAACAAGCTTATTTGATTGCAAAAGGAGGTTTAGACAGAACAGAATCACGCGGAGCACATAGTCGCGAAGATTATCCTAAACGAGATGATGCCAAATGGTTAAATCGAACTTTAGCGCGTTGGCCCGATCCTGACGGCGAGCCTGTATTTACTTATGAACCAGTAGGCTTGCTAGATTTACCTCCCGGTTATCGAGGGTATGGAGATGATCTCAGGGTGGACATGAATATATCCACTGAAGAATATAATAAGAAAATACCTGTAGAACAGAAGCAACACGGCAGAATAGAAACATCGGAACCGATAGGAACCAAACTGCCAAAAGAAATGTGGAAAAGCGAAGTTAAGGAGGCGAAATAATGGAACGGACTTTAAAATTTAAAATATTTCGATATAATCCAAATGTTGAAAACGATAAACCGCGAACGGAAACTTTTGAACTTAACGAGACCCCACGCTTAAACGTATTTACTGCATTGAACCGAATTCGCGAAGAGCAGGCTCCTGATTTAATGTTCGACTTTGTTTGCCGTGCCGGAATTTGCGGTTCTTGTGCCATGATGATAAATGGTAGACCTACGTTAGGTTGTCGTACGCTTACATCAGATTTGCCTGAAAACATTGAACTGTATCCATTACCGTTCTTTAAGATGTTGGGTGATTTGTCCGTTGATACAGGTATCTGGTTTAGAGGTATTTCCGAACAGTTGGAATCTTGGATTCATACTCAGAAGGAATTTGATCCCGCAGCCGAAGAAGAGCGTATGGACAATGCACTTGCAAATAAAATATATGAAGCCGAAAGATGCATTGAATGCGGTTGCTGTTTAGCAGGTTGTGCGACAGCTCAAGTCTATCCGAATTTTTTAGGTGCTGCAGGACTAAACCGCATAGGTCGATTCATGATGGATCCGCGCGACCAACGAACAGATGATGGGTGGTTTGAGCTCGTTTCGACGGATGAAGGAATTTTTGGATGTATTGGAATGATGGCCTGTGATGACGTATGTCCAAAAGATTTGCCACTTTTAGAAGTGTTCTCATATATCAGAAGAAAAATGAGCAGGGTACCATTAAAAAGATAAATTAAGAAAACAGCTAAAATAAAAAGCCCCCATATTATGGGGGCTTTTTACAATCTATATGATTTTAATTAGTTCTTCAATGTAAAGTGAACCGGGATGGAAATCCAAACACCGACAGGTCTATCACGTTGTTTGGCAGGTTTAAATCGAGTATTTCTAATTGCAGTAGCGGCAGCTTCGTCTAAACCAGTATTGGGAACACCCTTTAGAATTATTGTTTCTTCAACTATACCCTTATCGTTTATGAAAGCCTGAACGATTACTGTTCCTTCAATTCCTGCTTCTTGTGCAATCTCTGGATACACCGGGTTAATTGGTGATCTGGCAACAGGAGGATCATCGTAAGGAATGAATCTAACCCGCGGACCCGTATTTGTAGGTGGAGGCGGAGCATCGCCCCATGCTTCAAAATCTGCAAGCTCTGTTTCGGCAATAGTAATATCCTCATCAAGGTCATCGCTTTCAGACTCTATAGGCACTGAAGGTCGCGATGGCGGTGGTGGACTATCGGCTTGCCGTGTCAGTGGAATATCTATTTGTTCAATAACAATTTCCTGTTGTTGAAGAAATCCTTCTTCGGCGATGAAACGGGGATAGATTAAGAAAGCCGCGATAAGAAGGAGAACACCCATAAGCCCCATTATTCTAACGGTTAAGGGATATTGATCTTTTAAAATATGTACATGTTCAACCATAATTAATCCGTTGCTTGTAAGGTTGCATAATTTAAAGCAAGAGCATCAGCTTTACGTAATTCATTATGTATCTCCGAGATCAGCTTCATGCGAGACTGTTCATCGGCTTTAAGAGAAACTACAAGCTGGGGATCTGCTGCGCGTTTTTTATATAGAATATGTCGAATATCGTCAGTATTAAATAGTTTATCTTCAATAGAAACCAAGCCCTCTTTGGAAACCCAAACGTGAGTGGTGTGGTTTTTAGATGCCAACTTTTCAATGCGTACAGCCTTTGGCAGATTAACAGGCAAACCACTGAATTCTCTTAATACAGTAGTTACCATAAAGAAGATTAACAGCATAAATATGATATCCGGCATTGAGGCTGTTGGAATATCACTAGATAGCTTGGTTCTTTTCTCAAACTTCATAATCGAGTCTCCGCAATTGAAATACGAGTAGCGTTAGCAGTTTTCAGTTGATCAATAACAGCAATATAATCTTTATATTTTGTTTTCTCATGTGATTTAACTGAAATAATTAATTTATCATTCTCGCGCAGTTTTTGTCGAATCACACTGCTAATGTCGCTAATTTTAGTCGGTTCATCACCAAGCAATACTTGCCCTGTTGAATTAATCAAACAGTTTAGGATGTTTTTAGCGCTTACTTCAACCTGTTCGCCTTCTGCTGGCAAAACTATTCCCAAGCCCTTGTCCATATCAATCGTTGTGGTGACGAGGAAAAAGATTAACAACAGGAAGGCAATATCTGCCATTGAAGCAGTCGGGATTTCCCCGCCCTTAAACCTGCGTTTTTTCTTTGCCATAATATGTTACTTAGCTTTTTTGCTCTCCATTTCATAGAGATGGTCAACTAGTTGCATAGAATTTTCTTCCATGTCTAACACTAGGCGATCAATTCTTGAAACAAAGAAATTTTGCAATAATTGTATGATAATAGCGACAATTAATCCGAATGCGGTAGTTAACAACGCCTGAGAGATACCGCCCGCAACAACCGCCGGTGAAATATTATTTGCGGCTTCGATTGAATCGAAAGCCGAGATCATACCCGCAACCGTTCCTGTAAATCCAAGCATAGGTGCAACGGTAACAACAAGGTTTAACCAAATCATGTTCTTTTCTAAGAACGACATCTCAACGGTACCTGCATTTTGAATTGCTTTTTCTACTTCATCAAGACCGCGATGACTGCGTGATAGGCCGGCATGAAACACCTCAGCAACCGGACCGCGAGTTTTATTACAAAGATCAAGGGCACCATCAACCCCGACAGAGTTTAGAGAGTCTTTGACTTCTGCAAAAAACTTTTTTGAATTAATTGATGACATCATTAAAGAATAGAATCTTTCAAGTGCAAATCCCAGTCCAAAGATAAGTAAAACTAAAATTGGCCACATGAATGGACCACCATCCACAAAGTATTCAACCATTTATTCCTCCAGTATTAATAGTAATTGTCTGAAAAGTTAGTAAAATTAATAAATTTTTATGAATGAATCTAATTAATATTTTTATAAATCAATAGTTTCTTTAAAGCTATTAACAGCAGTAACAACTTGATTGTCTGTTGGAAGTGTTATTTTATAGTATTCATCCCGTCCCCCACAGTGTTGCAGCAATTTGTGCTTTAATACGTGTTTTTATGTACTTGCTATCCTCTGCAATAACGGAACGGTCAAATTTAATTTTTTCGGAAATCAGAAAAGACAAAAAATCTTTATATAATTCGTCTGATAAAACCCACGATGTTTTAAAGTTTTCAAATGAGGCGAAATCATTTTTTATGGATTGTGAGTGTTTTGAAGCCCAATTGAAAATAGGCCGGCTTGGATTTGCAATTAACGATTGCGTTTCTGCAGTAATACCGGGTTTCCATGCAGTTAATACATCGGGAGTGATGCCCCCTCCTCCATAAACAACACGACCATTTCTTGTAAAATGCTTTGGCCTGAGTTTCTTGAGTGAATCAACAACGACTTCACGATTTTCTATAAACATATCACTGTAATATTCGTAGTCATGCCCGTTTTCATATTCTCGTTGTATAAGTCTGCCGCTTGGAGTATAATATTGTGCAATGGTAATTCTTATCGCGGATTCATCACTTAGTGAAATTTGTCTCTGGACGAGTCCTTTCCCAAAAGTTGTTTCCCCCACAATTAATCCGCGATCTAAATCCTGCACTGCCCCGGCAACAATTTCACTTGCACTGGCTGAACCGCGATTAACTAAAACGACTAATGGAAATTCATCATTACCTTTTTTTGGATCAGCCATAAAAACCTGTTCAAGTTCTTTTCGTTTTCCACGAGTATATACTAAGGTGTCGGTTTTAGAGATGAATAAATTAGATATTTCGGCTGCTTGATTTAACAGTCCTCCGCTATTATTCCGTAAATCCAATACTAAACGTCGCATCCCCTTTTGTGATAATTCAGACATAGCAGATTTCACTTCGTACAGCGAAGTTGTCGAGAAACGAGTCAGCCAAATATAGCCGGTCTGGCTATCAAACATAATAGCGGTTCTAACGCTGTACAATGGAATATTGTCTCGTATAATTGTAACATCAAATGGCTCGGGGGTTCCGATACGCCTAATTGTAACGGTGACCTTAGAACCCTTTTTACCGCGCAAAGCCTTAAAGACACCTTCTTTCGTTATTCCAAATGTGTCCTTTCCCTCTATTTTGATGATTTGGTCACCGGAGAGTAAGCCTACATGTTCTGAGGGGCTATCGGCGACAGGCGCAATTACTGTTAAATTTCCGTTAAGAACATCAAATTCGATTCCAATCCCTTGAAACTCACCTTTGAGTTGCTCGGATATTTCTTTTAATTCTCCCGCTGGAATATAAACAGAATGAGGATCAAGCTCATCTAACACACCGCTGATGGCGCCATCCATTAACTTATCAAGCTCAACCGATTCAAAATAATCTTCATTGATGTAATTTAGCACATTAACAAGTACATTAAGTTTGTTCTTTACTGAACGGGATACATCGCGTTTTTGCGTATAAATATTGTGCAAGAATACAACAAATATTAATGAGAGAATTATAATGCTTATCGATATAATCGGCTTACGGAAAATAAATCGTTTTAATTTCATAATATATTATTATTTAATGATAAAAATATGATGTGGAATATAACTACGTTTTAGATCGGATTAATTTAATTGCTTTAGGACCTGTTCAAAACCTTTTTCATCAATATTCATGGTTATTGGGATTGTGTAAATCGGGAGATCGGTTTCATTTATTTTTAGAAAATCCTTTTCAGTTGTAATAATTACATCAGCACCCGAATTAATATATTTGTTTCTTATTATTTTGATATCTGATTTTGAATAGTTTTTATGGTCTTTAAAACTAATTGAATCAAGAATACTGATATTTAGACCTTGAACTGTTTTCTCAAACGATTCGGGGTCTCCAATTCCTGAAAATAACAGTGCTGTTTTTCCATCAAAACAATCAAGATCAATTTTATTGTTTTGATAATCTAAAAGATATGAGGATGGATTTATATTAGCATTAAAAAATGGTAAATCGATTGCTTTAAGTCTTTCTAAGAGTTTACTAGACGGAGCGACAAAATCACTCTTTGTAAGAAATATTAAATGTGTGCGTCTTAACGATTTCCACGGCTCGCGGAAAGTTCTAAAACCAAATATTCTATTTTTATATTTGGACAAATTACTATTAACAAGAACAATATCAACATCCCTAGATATTTTACGATGTTGAAAGCCATCGTCCAAAATAATGATTTCAGGATGAAATTTGTCTATTAAGTATTTTCCGCCACGTATGCGATTTTCATCAACAACTATCGGAATACCCGGAATATGTTTTGCCATAAGCGTCGGTTCGTCACCGACATTTTCCCAGTTTGTTAGGTTTGTTCTTCCGTCTGTAACTAACTGAGTCCCTGTTGATTTTCTACCATAGCCGCGGCTTAAAACAGCCACTGTTTTATTTGTTGTTGCAGAAACTTGGCAATTGCAATTACGGTAGGTGTTTTGCCGGTACCACCAACAGTTATATTTCCAATGCTAATAACCTTGCAAGGTAACTGCGTAGATTTGAATAGTTTTATATCGTATAAATAATTTCTTATAACGACAATCAATAGATAAATCGTAAAAAGCGGAAATAGAATTATATTGAGAATTATGTTCATTAAGTTATTTTCAAACTTTTCGAAACCTCGTTATCTAAATTGTCAAGTTGGGTTTTTAATTTATTATTGCAAGTGCCAAAATCATCATTTATTGAAAAATACAGCGGTTCACCAAACTTTAGTTCTATGCGAGTAAAGGGTTTAGTGATATGAAAAGTGTCCCAATTTGTGAAGCCCCAACTACGGCGTGAACGACCCGCGGCAGGGATAATCGGAACCCCGATTTTTTGTGCTGCTCGTACTGTTCCTGGTTTCGGAATTTTAGCAGGGCCTTTTGGCCCGTCGGGGGTAATGGCAAAAACATTATCTGGTTTTGATAAAAACTCAACTATCTGCTGAAATACTTCACCGCCCTTTTGTGAGCTTGAGCCGCGCAAGAATTTCCAACCTAATTTTTCACCAATACCAACGCCCAATTCCGCGTCACGATGAAATCCTGCCAAAATGTGAAAATGATATTTGGCTAATTTGAGATATGGAATGAACAAATTTCCGTGCCAGTATGCGATGATAAATGAACTATTTTTATTTAATAAGTCTTCAACATATTGCAACCCCGTGACGTTCCAACGACAAGATCCGTACAGAACTCTGAGTAGTAAAGCCAGACTGGTAATTTTGATATTATTAAGAAAACCGGTCATTGATTTTAGTCTAAAAAGTTTTTTCAACAATTAATTTTGCCGCGCGCGGATAAACGCCGGGAGTTCCCAATTCTTTTGTTATCTGTTTATATCCGCCAACCATTTTCTTGCGTTCAGGCGTGTTGGAAAGCAATGGAACAATTGCCTTAATAAGGTTTTCCGGGGTCATTTTATGTTGAAGGAATTCTGGCACAATTTGACGCTTTGCAATTAAGTTGATTAACGATAAATATTCCACTTTGGCTAATTGCTTTCCAAGCCAATAAGTAATGTTAGATGTTTTATAACAAACGACTGTTGGTAAGCCAAGTATGGCTGCTTCGAAAGTTGCGGTGCCGGAAGCAATAATTCCGGCATCGCCAAAATTCATAGTTAAACGCGGATCGTCTTTTTCAATATGTACAAATTTGGGACAAGCGGGCAAGATAACATAGGGTGCTTTACCAACAATAAATTGCACATTTGGAAAAATGCCATGCAATTTGTTGATAACATCAATAAATATTGGCCAATGGCGATTTATCTCCTGTTGGCGACTGCCCGGGAGCAGAGTTAATAATGGTTTGTTTAATGCAAGTGAATGTTTCGAGAAAAAACCATCTTTGTTGATGTCTGGTTTCTTGATATCAACAAAAGGATGTCCAACAAAATCAATGCCTATTCCGCGTTCCTTGAACCAAGCTTTTTCAAACGGAAGAATACTTAAAGCTTGGTCGGTGAAATTTTTTATTTTGAGCGCGCGATTTTCCTTCCATGCCCATACTTGCGGTAAAATAAAATATGTAATTGGAATTTTGAACTTTTGTATTTTTTTTGCCAAATTAAGATTGAAGCCAGGATAATCAATTAATATTATACGGATAGGATTATTCTTTTTTATCAGACGAATTGTGTCTTTCATGACCTTACGAATATAAGGTAAACGCCTTATTGCTTCAGTGAATCCAACCACAGATAATGCTGAAATATGCTCAATTACTTTTACACCGGCGATTTTCATTTTATCACCGCCGTGACCGATAAATCTAATGGTGGGATTTAACTTCCTAATCTGCTGAACTAATTTGGCGCCATGAATGTCACCAGATTCTTCACCGGCGATAATAAATATAGTTTTGACAGGGTTAGTGCTTGCCTGATTATATGAAATCATTGTTATTAAATTGATTTAAGTGTTTTATACGGATGAAATTTGGGAGCGAATAAATATCAATATCAAGATTAACAATATATTTAAAAGAGTGTTTATTTCGTGGTTTAATATTTTTTTTAAGGTTAGAGGTTCTTGTATTTTACTGTTTTTCCATGGTGTTAATCTTGGAATAAATGCTGGAACATTTTTACAATAAACCAGATATTCTTCGCCAAATTTTTTATTTAATGTTTCTTGTTCTAATGAGACTATCAATAAATATTGAATTATAAAAAACAATAAAGTTATAAATAATATCAACCAAATATTTGATCCGCCGGCGATTAAAACAATCCCAGAAAAGTTTATCATATTTCCAAGATAAAGAGGATTGCGCGTATAAGCAAATGGTCCAGAAGAGCAAATACTTGGTGCCCCTACTTTTGTTGTTCGGGTCCTACCGCCAGCATAACGTACCGCCCAAATTCTAATAGTTTCACCTATCGCTAATAATACAAAACCAAAATAAATGACAGGCTGATACGGATTTGAAAAATATAATAACAAAAGAACAAGTGGTATTGGGGTATAGCTTCGGTTTTTAAAGAAAAATTGACGAAGATCCATTAGAGAATGTCTTCAATAATCATTTTATGTATTTTAGTAGCTACCTCCAGAGCGTCTCGGCCGGCCTGACCATCAACAATTGGCTTTGCGTGCCCCTGAATAGATTCAATAAAATTAATCAGCTCAAGTTGAAGAGCGTCTATTTTTTCAATAGGGGGTTTCTCATAAACTATAGAACGATGTCCGCCATCATTGTTTAAAGGGGCAGTAACTAATGCATTGGTTACTTGCGTGTCGGAATCTATGGCACGATATACTTCTGTAAGACCCTGGAGAAAATCAATTGTAACATACATATCACGTTGGAAAAATTTAAGTTTTCTCACTTTATTTTGCGCAACTCTGCTTGAGGTTAGATTGGCTACAGTGCCATTTTCAAATCGGATTCGAGCATTGGCAATATCAACCGAGTTTGTCATAATTGAAACACCGCTGGCGCGTATGTTTTTCACAGGACTATCGACCAGTGAAAGAATTATATCAATATCATGAATCATAAGGTCAAGGACAACTGGGACTTCGGTGCCACGAACAGTATATGGAGCAAGTCGCTGAACTTCAATAAATTTTGGTTTTAACTCAAAAGTGCTTAAAGCCATTAAGGCAGGATTCAGGCGTTCGATATGCCCAACCTGTATTATAGTTCCATTCTTTTTAGTAAGCGAGAGCAGATGGTCAGCCTCTGCAACAGTTTTTGTTATGGGTTTTTCAATAAACACATGTTTGCCGGATTTTATGCAGAGTTCTGCAATTTCTGCATGTTGAGTAGTTGGGGTTACAATTGATATAGCATCACAGGCAGAAAGCAATTCAGCAACGGTGCTATAAGATTTTGTTTTATATTGTTTTGCAATTTCGTTAGCGCGCGTGGTATCTAAGTCGTAAATGCCCATGAGGGTGGCGCCGGTTAGTGAGGCAAAATGTTTTACATGATGTTGACCTAAATGCCCAACGCCGATTATCCCGACTTTTACTGGTTTTGATAACTTCATTGTCTATATAAATTTACAATAAGATGATGTACTGTGAAACAATCAAACATTAAACTTAAAGAAAATGCAATCGCCATCTTTTACAATATATTGTTTCCCCTCTTGGCGTACCAGTCCGGCATCGCGCACCGCGATTTCTGTCCCAAGGGTAACGAGATCATTATATTTAAATATTTCAGCTTTAATGAATCCACGTTGAAAATCAGTATGAATTTCTCCCGCAGCTTCAGGAGCTGAAGCGCCCTGTTTAATTGTCCATGCGCGCACTTCTTTTGGGCCTCCGGTAAAAAATGTCTCTAAATCAAGGAGCTTGAAACTGGCATGGATAAGTTTTTCTAAACCAGGTTCAGGCAGGTTGTATTCATCCAAAAATATTTGTTTATCAGCGCCTTCGAGCGTTGCGATTTCTTGTTCAAGTTTTCCACATAGACGTATTGCGAGATTGCCTTCTTTCTCAGCAAAGTCGAAAAGAGCTTGTACATGTTCATTGCGTTTAACCTTTTGTATTTCCTTTTCATCAACATTGGCCACGTACAAAATTGGCTTACGCGACATTAAAAATAAAGATCTAATAAAAGGAAGATCATCAGTTTCCGCGGGAAAAGTTCGAGCACGGCGTCCATTATTTAAATGTTCTAATAATTGCTCAAGCACTTTCATTTTTATGACTGCGCTTTTATCGCCGCTTCTGGATGCTTTAGCTATTTTAATTAAACGTCGATCAAGAGTGGCAATATCAGCCAATAAAAGCTCTGTTTCAATTAGTTCAGCATCTCGAACTGGATCAACGCTTCCTTCAACATGAACAACGGTGCTATCATTAAAACATCTTATGACGTGAATAATGGCGCCGACCTGTTTGATCTGTCCCAAGAACTGGTTGCCCAGCCCCTCTCCCTCACTGGCGCCCCTAACTAAACCGGCAATATCTGTAAATTCAACAATCGCAGGCGTGACTTTTTCTGGCTTGTAAACTTTTTCAAGCTCAAACAGTCTAGGGTCGGGCAGTGGAACAATTCCAACGTGCGGATCAATAGTACAAAAAGGATAATTTTCAGCAGGTACGCTTGAAGCTGTGAGCGCATTAAAAATTGTTGACTTGCCAACGTTTGGTAAGCCTACGATGCCACACTGAAGAGGCATAAATTAAAAAGTATCTAAAGCAGGGTCTCCGCCAAAATCCCAAGTTAAGTTTTCAAAAAGACCTACTTGTAAATCTTTAGCGAAGTAAATTACTTTTTCTTTAACGGATAAAGCTGCATCGCCCCAAACCATAAAGACAGGTTTTTTCATTACTTTTTTAATGTCAATTTTATAAGTGATTAAATTATGATATGGTCGAACCTGTCCCTTGAATTTTAGTTCTTTTACACCTAAAGCACGACCACGTCCTTGTCCACCAGCCCATGAAAGAAAAAATCCTAACAGTTGCCAAAACCCATCCAGTCCGAGACAACCGGGCATAACCGGATCTCCCTTAAAATGACAATCAAAAAACCAATTTTTAGGATTAATATTTAATTCTGCCAAAATGGAACCTTTGCCATATTTCCCGCCATCCTCTGTGATTTTTAAAATACGATCAATCATTAACATTGGCGGTTTAGGCAACTTACCATTTTCTTGACCAAACACATTTCCTTCGGCAATCTCCAATAAATCTTTTTTTGAATAACTTGTTTTTTTTTGCATATACTTTAATCTTCCATAAATAGTGTAATTTCCAGTGGCAAGGTTATTGTTTACTATGGAAAAGAGCAAGTATTCTTTATGAAAGTCTAAACTTTGTAAAACACTGAGATTTTGATAAATTCGCACCCTTAAAATTGGAGCAGGCATGAAACAATGGGTTTTAATATTAGGATGTTCTACCGGTCACGGTGGCGCAACGGCCAAAAGATTGGCCGAAGATGGATATGGCATCCTGGGTTTTCATTTTGATCGCGCTGATATAAAAAGACAAGCTTTAAAATTTAAAGAAGAACTGGCTGAAATTAATGGTGGGCGTGTGCATTTTTGGAATAAAAATGCCGCCGATATTGATATTATGAATGAACATATTCCAATTATAAAAGAAATTGTTGGTGACGGAACGCTAAAATTATTGCTGCATTCCATCGCCTTTGGAACAACCATGAATCTTCTTGGCGAGAAACATGTCAGTCGCAAACAGATGGACATGACCGTTCACGTTATGGGAATGTCAATGTTGTATTGGACGCAAAAACTACATGATGCAAAATTGATTGGCGAAGGCTCACGCGTTATGGGTTTTACAAGTGAGGGGAACTATGTTTCAATGGAAGGTTACGGTCCGGTAAGTGTCGCCAAAGTGGCGATGGAGGCAATCTTACGACAAATTGGTTGGGAGTTAGGGCGGTTTGGAATTACGGCTAATATAATTCAAGCAGGTGTTACGCCTACTCGGGCACTCACAAAAATATCTGACCGATGGGAGGAATGGATAAAACGTACAGAATATCGAAATCCTATGCGCCGCACTACAACTCCGGAAGATGTTGCTAATACAGTATCTCTTTTATTACACCCTGAAGCAGATTTTATAAATTGTTCAACCATCCACTGTGATGGAGGTGAACATCGATCGGGAAGAATATATTAATTTGAGTGTCTCCCCTTGGGGGGAGATTTAAGGGGGGTGAAACTCCTTTATTCCTCCTCCCTCCAAAGGGGGACAAGAACCAAAAGGATTACGCAATTATCTTAGTATGATTATCAACTATATTTCTATTACCGCTGATTACAAATTCTGAATTTTCTTTGATCCTGAGTTTTGCCCCAGCAATCCAAATCTCAGCTAATTTTACTTTTCTATCGTTTTTTGTAGCAGCATCTAAAAATAATGCAGAAATATAAATATCCAAGCCCATTTTAACAATCCGCTCAGAAATGAATTCTGTATATTCACGATCTTTTTGATTTCTGACAAATTCAACCGCTCTGTCAAAAGATGTGATCAATGATTTTACAGAATCAGAAAGTGGTAGCAATGTACCGTTGAACGATAATTCCTTAAATTTATCAAATTCTTTATCCAACACACCGGCTAAAATACCACCAACTGACGCAACCACTTGCAGTTGCGATGTTCCTTCGTAAATATTAGTAATTCTTGCATCGCGATAGTAGCGCTCCATATCGTAATCTTTCATGTATCCATTGCCGGCCATTACCTGTAAACCGTCATACGCTGTTTTATTCGCCATTTCGGCGTTAAAATATTTAGAAAATGGCGTTAAAACTCCGGCTAATCGTTCAAGATATTTGGCTTCTTTTCGATCGGCATTCGTATCTTTGGATGATGCTTTCAGCTTATCAACTAATTTCCCTGTTTCATAAAGTAATAATCTTCCGGCCTCAATGTTTCGGCGCATGTCTGAAAGCATTTTATAAACAGCCGGGATTTCAATAATGGGTTTGTCGAATTGAATGCGTGTTTCAGCATATTCTTTAGCCAAATTGTAAGCTGCCTCAGCAATACCAAGCGCCTGTGCTGCTACGGCGATCCGTGCTCCATTCATTAACGACATAATATATTTGATTAAACCAAATTTACGTTTTCCAACAAGATATGCCGGAGTGTTGTTAAAAGTCATTTCGCAGGTTGGTGAACCGTGAATGCCAAGTTTGTTTTCGATGCGGTCAATATTAATAGTTTTATCTTTGGAACATACAAACATGGAAAGTCCTCGACCATCTGCAGTACCTTCTTCGGAGCGTGCCAACACTAAAAGTGTTGTTCCATTTCCGTTTGTAATAAATCTTTTCGTACCATTCAGATGCCACATGCCACTATCGTCACCATCTTCCGGAGGCGCGGCTTTAGTTTTGACTGATTGCAAATCGGAACCGAAGTCCGGTTCGGTTAATACCATTGCTCCGGTGGCCTCTCCGCTTGCCAAGGGCGGAATATATTTCGCTTTTTGCTCATCAGTACCAAAATCTTCGATGGTTTCAGCAATATCTTGTAAGCCCACCAATGTCATTAATGAAGCATCAGCACGCGAAACCATTTCAATGATAGCGATTTTAATGGTTTGTGGCATATTAAGGCCACCATGTTTGTAGGGAAGTGAAATTCCCATCAAATTCATTTCTTTAAAATCATTAAGGTTTTCTAACACTAATGGATTCATCGTTACATCGCCATTCTCACAAACATGCCCCTCTTCATCAATTTGGCGGGAGCGTTCAAAAATCGGTCCGGCGCAGATATCACCAACTACTTCGAGAATATCTAAATAATTTTGTGCAGCTTCTTCACGGTCAGCGGGTGCAAAATCATGTTCTTTAGCGTTGGAGTAATCACCCTCCACAATATCGGCTAACGCCTTTAAATCCAAGCGCTCTAGGTTTAGTTTGATATCAGAGTTATCAGTATAAAAATTTGGCATAGTTTATCCTACGTATTTAAATGAATGAATCATGAAAATTAAAAATATATATAAGGAAGATAAAATTTTCTGAGCAGTTTTGCTACGCTAAAATATTATTGGTATGTTCATCATTGTCCGCGGGGTCTTTTACGAAAAAGATTAACATTAGTATGCCCAAAAGAAGGAACGACCCAATAAAATAAAACGTCCAAACGGCACCAAAGGTTTGAGTTATTATTCCCGCCAAAAGAATTGACAATAAAGTGAATGGAGCAATCGAAGTATCAATTAATGCCATGTATAATTTTCCATCGCGTTTACCTGCGAAAGAATAAACCAAATTCATTGCAGATGGCATAAATGCCCCCATTCCAATTCCTACAAAAACGAATACAAGATATACACCAGCCATTGTACTTACTGATAATGCAACTATCACAGCCAGCATATTGGAAACATAAGCAAAAGTAATTGCATATTTATGCCCAAAACGATCGCCGATTAGGCCGGCAAAATAGCTTGCGAAACCATAGGCAATAACATTTATCACGGTAAAAATTCCTGCTTCACTAACATCAAATTCGAGCTTGTCTTGCATAAATACAGCATAAAGACTGATTGCAGGGTAATTAACCGTAAGAATAGCACGCGAGATAAGGTAACGACGAAAATTGTACTGTTTACTAAGTATATGTTTTGTTTCTTTCAAGAAATCACGGATTGTTTTTTGTATAAATGGAGTATTAGGTTTTTCAACTTTCATCCAAACAAACAAAATGGTAGCAATTAATATTGATATGAAAAACATGGAAAAACCCCAACCAAAATTTTTAGGAAACTCTATTGAGCTGCTTAATAATATTTTAACTAAAATTCCGCCAAAAAAACCACCGACACTATTAAAGGCAAAGGATATTCCAAAGAACCTTCCGCGATCTTTGTCTTTAACAACTTGTCTTAAAAAACCTGCCCATATAGGAATTATCATCCCCACGCTTAATCCGTAGAGAATAAAGCAAACATAGAAATAAATCCATGCCATAGGTCCGGTTGGAGCAAAAAAAGCAAAAACAAACCACATCATAAAAATTGGGGGTAAAACGGTAAGGTGGACACCTATTGCTAGGTTTTTAATATTTTGCTTATTTCGTGATAGTACGGTTGTAAGAAATTGCGGAAGAGCCACTAAAATTGAAAATAATCCGGCAACGGAAATAACAACCCCGTTTGGCGCCCCCAATGATTTTAAAAATAATGGAACAATTGCATAGACAGTGTGAAACGCAAGCCCAAACCCCCAAAAATATTCGTGAAAAACATTGAGGACAAGATTCTGTCTATGGTCTTTTTTTGTTAGTCTTCCCATTGTGCTTTTGTTGTTCTCGCGTAAGTAGAATTATCGAAACTATCAGGACAGTACCACCAATAAATTGCACAGGAGTTAAAATACGTCCGCGCACAATCCAATCTATCGCAACTGCGGAAAGCGGCCAAAATAATTCATAGATTGTCGAATGAGATGCCTTAACTTGTTTTAACCCATAATAATAAATAAATAAAGCAACTGAACCCGTTGTAAATACGATTAATAATACGATTTTCCATTGCGATGCGGTCATTACATTAATATCAGAAAAACCCCGAATCGCTACCAAAACAACAATCGCAATTATTGCGGTAACCGATAATCGTAATGAGGTTACAACCGGAAATGAAAGTGTTTTTAAGGCATGTTTTCCCAAAACAGTAGAACTGCCCCAGCAAAATGCCGCCAACAAGGCCAATAGAGCTGCGATTATAGTTTTATCGTCCCCCGAGTAAATGGGATTTAAACCAAAAGTCACGAAATATCCACCCACAAGCGCCATCATTGCTAATATTAAAAATCTTACTGTAATGCGCTCTTTTAAAACAACTGCCGCAAGCGATATCGCAAATAGCGGTTGGAATTTTTGCAAGAGTACTACTACCGATAAATCGATATAATTAATATAGCTGAGCGCTTTGGTGTAAAAGAACAATCCAAGCAAACCGCCAAATACGCTTATCCAAAAAATTGATGACCAGGCTCTTTGACCCATTGAAAATATTTCTTTTTTGCCCTTCAGCAAGAAGGGTAAGAAAACAATTGCGCCTATTACGTGCTCAATCGTTACAATTAGAAACGATGAGACATTAAAGAGTTCTTGGCGCAGGAAACCGTCCATGCTCCATAATAATGCAGCAAATATGATAGCAAAAATTGGCAGGTACTTTTTCATAGGCGGAAATTACGGAATAGGACGCTAAAACATTAAAATATTTATGTGATTCTGAACGAAGTGAAGAAGCTAGCAAAATATAGATTCACGACTAACTAGAGAATGACTTTAGAGAGTTTAAGCGTGACCGCTCACCCCGGCAGAATCATTTGTTTCAACGCCAAGTGTACGAGCAGCTTGTCCCCACATGTACTTTTCCGGTACATCAAAGATGAAATCAGGTGTGGTGTTTTGCAACAGCCAATCACCGCGCTCAATTTCTTTTTCGAGCTGTCCGCTATCCCAACCGGAATGTCCTAAAAAGAGCTTAAAACTTGCAGGTCCCTTCTTCTTTGCAATATCGCTCAAAATATCGCGGTGGCTTGTCATTGCAACTTTGTCGGCAATCTTCACAGAACTCTCAACGGTATGATCGGTGCTATGTAAAACGATTCCGCGCTCTATCATGATTGGGCCGCCAAAATGAACAGTCGGAACGATTTTTAGGATATTTTCAGTATCTTCATAAATCTCTGTGAAAAGTTTTTTGAGGTCAGGTTCCATAAATGGCCGATTGATGACAAGTCCCATTGCACCATTTTTCGTGTGCTCACATATATAAACCACGGCTTTTCCAAAATAGGGGTCAACCATATGCGGCATGGCTATTAATATATGATTTTGCAATGAGCTCATAGTGAAAATTACATCAATTTAGACCTTTCAGCATAATACTCCGTAATTTCAATTTAAAATATATCATATCATCTAAAAAATATTCTATATAAAAATTGAGAATCGGTTTTTGAAAGAATTTAGATTGAAGGTAAATTTCAGTTTACATTTTGAACTGAAAACAGTGCAATAATTATTTATGAAAGAATCTTCTGATAAAATCATCATACGCGGCGCACGGCAGCACAACTTAAAGAATATTGATGTAGATATTCCGCGCAATAAATTGGTGGTAATTACCGGCTTATCCGGTTCGGGTAAATCTTCGCTTGCTTTCGATACAATTTACGCCGAAGGGCAAAGGCGCTATGTTGAATCTCTCTCTTCCTATGCCCGTCAATTTTTAGGTTTGATGGAAAAGCCTGACATGGATTATATCGGGGGCTTATCACCAGCGATTTCTATAGAGCAGAAAACAGCCGCCCGCAATCCGCGCTCTACGGTTGGAACAGTTACAGAAATCCACGATTATTTACGTTTGCTTTATGCACATATAGGTAAACCGCATTGTTGGATTTGCGGGCGACCGATTCAACGCCAAACTGTACAGCAAATTGTGGATACAATTAAAAAGTTTAAAAAAGATACACGTATTTTTATTTTAGCACCGGTCGTACGTAGCAGAAAAGGAGAACACAAAGGAGTATTTGAAGAAATTAAAAAAGAAGGTTTCCTTCGTGTTCGCGTTAATAGCAAGTTGAAGAGCCTTGATGAAAAAATATCTTTAGATAAGAACAAAAACCATACTATTGAAGTTGTGGTCGATCGCTTGGTGCTAGAAGGAGATTATCACGAGCGGCTTACAGAATCAATTGAATTGGCGCTCAAAATTGGTTTAGGAATGATTTTGGTTCATGAATTGCCCGATAAAGATCATATATTTAGCGAACATTTTGCTTGCCCTCATTGCGAAGTATCGATGGAAGAATTAACTCCAAGGATGTTTTCGTTTAACTCTCCTTACGGAGCATGCCCGACTTGTGATGGCTTAGGTTCAAAGATGGAAATTGACCCGGAATTAGTAGTTCCGGATAAAAAGAAGTCGTTAATTCAGGGCGCAATTGCACCGCTTGGGGAACAACCACGCGGTAATTGGTATGGAAGTATTTTAAAAAGTTTGGCCAAACATTATAAACTTAGTTTCACAACTCCGTGGTATAAGATTGATGCTAATGTGCGTGAAATTTTGTTATATGGCACCGGCAGTAATAAATTTGAAATGACTTACACCTCTGATAGATGGAGCGGTACCTACCGTGGCGGATGGGAAGGGACAATCAATAATCTTATGCGCCGCTATCAGCAAACAAAATCATCTCATATCCAAACCTGGATTGAACAATATATGCGCATGCAACCCTGTCCGGATTGTAGTGGATCGCGATTAAAAAAGGAAAGCGTGGCAGTTACAGTTTGCAGTAAGAATCTCGGCGAAGTATCGCACATGAGTATTCGTTCAATTTTAGTATTTATACAGAACTTAGATTTAGGCGAAACCGAACAAGCAATTGCTGATCAAATATTAACAGAAATTTCCAAAAGACTAGGATTTCTAGTAAATGTTGGTTTGGATTACCTTACACTTGATAGATCAGCGACGACACTTTCGGGCGGTGAAAATCAACGTATTAGACTCGCAACGCAAATTGGGTCACAATTGGTTGGGGTACTATATGTTTTGGACGAGCCTTCCATAGGATTGCATCCGCGCGACAACAAAAGATTATTAGGCACATTAAAAGCCTTAAGAGATTTAGGCAATTCTATTCTAATCGTTGAACATGATCAAGAAACGATGGAGGCTTCTGATTATATCATTGATATTGGACCCGGAGCCGGAGAACATGGAGGCAAGATTATGTTTTCAGGCAGCCCCCAAGATTTATTAAAAAGTGATGAGTCAATTACCGCCCAATTTTTAACAGGCAAGAAAGAAATACCTTTGCCGAAAATACGTAGAAATGGAATCAATAAAAATCTAAGGATTTTGGGCGCGGAAGGTAATAATCTAAAAAATATTAATATTGATTTTCCACTTGGCAGATTCATAGTTGTAACCGGAGTCTCAGGTAGCGGTAAGAGCACACTCGTAAATGAAACTTTATATCCGATATTAGCACGAGACTTACACAAGGCAAGGAAATATCCATTAAAATATAAATCTATTAATGGTTTAGAATCGTTAGATAAAGTTGTTGATATAGATCAAAAACCAATCGGACGTACTCCGCGTTCAAATCCCGCGACCTATACAGGTGTTTTTACTTTTATCCGAGATTTATTTTCACAGCTTCCTGAATCTAAATTAAGAGGATATAAGCCGGGCAGATTTTCCTTCAATGTAAAGGGCGGTCGCTGTGAAGCGTGTCAAGGCGACGGAATAATAAAAATTGAAATGAATTTTCTGCCGGATGTTTATGTTACTTGCGAAGTCTGTAAAGGTAAGCGGTATAATCGTGAAACGCTTGAAGTAAAATATAAGGGTAAAAACATAGCCGAAGTACTTGATATGTCGGTTGAGGATGCACTGCAATTCTTTAAAAATATACCTTCCGTATTTAGAAAATTGACTACGTTATGTGAAGTCGGATTGGGTTATATACGCCTTGGGCAGCAAGCGACGACACTATCGGGAGGCGAGGCGCAACGAGTTAAGTTAGCCACAGAATTATCAAAAGTTGGAAGCGACCAAACAATTTATATTTTAGATGAGCCTACAACTGGATTACATTTTGCAGATGTAAAAATGCTATTAACAGTCCTTCAGACATTGGTTGACCGAGGTAACACAGTAATTGTGATTGAGCATAATTTGGATGTGATCAAGTGTGCAGATTGGGTAATTGATCTTGGTCCCGAAGGTGGCGACGCGGGAGGCGAAGTAATATTTGTCGGCGTACCTGAAGATTTAGTGATGGATAGTAAATCGTATACTGGTAAATTTTTAAAAGGGAAGATAAAAGTGACCGTATGATTTCTAAAGTAAAATCGTTGATATTGTTTTCATGCAAGAAAGAAAAATTAGCATTGTTAGAAAAAATCCCGCGAGATGCTTATAAACTACCGGAATTATATATTGACATTTACATTTATTAGGAAAAAGGAAATGAAAAAATCGATTTCAAATTATTTGATACATCTTTGGGAAAAAGGTTATTTGTATATTTTAATAACTTTTTTATATTATTTTTGGTGGCTATCAAGTGGAAATGTAGGCGTACTAGACTGGTTTAAAGAAATTGCATATTTTGACTATATAAGAACATCGCTTAAAGACTATCATATGCTGCCATATTATTGGTGGAATATCTTCGATAATATTGCTATCCGATCCCCTCTTCCGGGATCATCGTCTTTTACAGCCATTCCGGAAACATCGTTCTTTTCTCCGCTAACGCCCTTATTATATAAGCTCAATACCTTTACATATTTAAAGGTCTATGTATTCATTCAATTTTTACCGGGAGTAATAGGAATTCTCGCACTACGAAAAAAATTACAATGGAATGATGTGCAATTTAGACACTACGCAGCATTATTTCTGTTCTCCCCTATTGCTTTACAGCATGTTGCTGTAGGACATTTTACATGGTATAATTTTTATTATTTCCCTTGGCTCATCTATTTTATGGCAGAGAAACAAACGGTAAAGGGGATTATTGGTTCTGCCGCTGTCATGGGTTTAATTATTCTACAGGGCGGAATATATATAGTTCAATATTTTGGCCTATTTTGGGTAATCTACGAAGCAATCCAAATAATTTTTTGGAAAGATTATAGAAGAATATTACGAGTAATATTTATTCCTACTTTGATGGTTTTATTGTCTTGGGCTAGAGTTGCCTCTACCATTGCTGTATATGGAGATTACATAAGAACATATTTTGAAATAAACGGCTATAGTATTACATATTTTTTATTTTATGCATTAATTCCAACGGTTACGATTCCACCTATAGATCTATGGTTTCATACAAATTGTCTGGGATGGGTTAATATGCCGCACGATTCTGGAATATTTTGGGGATTCTCAATTATTATGTTAATATTTGTTGTGTTTAAGTACAAAAATATTGTGATAGATGAAAGTTCCAAAACACATAAAGGACTAAATTATCATGCTATTTTTATCTCTGCATCCATTCTCTTTATAGTTTCATTTTATAAAATTTGGTATTTCATTATGAGGGGCATAGATGCAACCAACTTTCTAGTAGTAGAGACGATTAAACATCACGGTGTCCGATTTATAATGGGCGCCTATATGGGCTATGCAATCTTATTGGCCAACTATAGTTCTTCTATTTGGAAAGAAATGGATACATTCGTTAGAACAAAATTGTGGTCAACATTAAAGAAAATATTGGTAATTGTTGGTTATTGCATATTCATTGGGTCGGGATTCTTATTGGGGGTCATGAGCCTATTCAGGAAATATATTACAGATGAGTTTGTAGAAATAATAACTGCAGCTTACAATAATACAGGTCATTATTGGTTACAACAAAGAATGGAAGGAATCCGAGAAAACAGCCTGGAATTTTATTTCTATCGCTTTGATTTAGTATATTCGTCAATTATTCACTGGATTTTTGTTGTGTTTGCTATTGCACTACCATTTTTTTTAATAACATATTTAGTTAGCAAAAACAAAAACAGTCTTATTCCCTCAATTAAACGCTTTCCATATCTTAAATATGAATTATTGTTAACGGTGCCTTTAGCATTTTCGACAGCCATGTGGATGAATTTAATGACCAGCGTACCCTTTGATGAATATCCCATAAGGAAAGTATTGCCCCCCGATGTTATTGTTGATTCACCATACGATGTTACTTTACCTGTTTTGACGGTAACGCCAGAGAAATTACATATAAATCCAAAAACAGAACTGTTAGTTAATGGATATGTTTTCCCACAACTACCAGCCAATGATTATAAGCTTTTTGATATAATTACTAAAAATGCTGAATTTTTTAATAAAGATGGACAATTAATGCTAAAACCGCTTGATAATGAACCTATAGAAATGCAATTTCGGAAGGAAGGAGTAAAAAACTCATTAGTAATTACACTATTTTCTTGGGTAGTGGCAACTGGTTTTATGGCTACTGTTTTTATAGTGAACAATAGAAGAAGAAAAAATAGTATTAAGATAGATGGCGATTGAAAAAAAACTATTACAATCAGAATTTAGACAATGGGTTAAAGCATTGCGAATTCACCAATGGTCTAAAAACATATTACTATTTCTGGCGCTATTTATGTCACATAAAATTTTGGAGCCACAGTTATTTATACAAACGGTAATTGCTTTCTTTTCATTTAGTCTGTGCGCATCTGCAGTATATATTTTAAATGATTTATTTGATTTAGAAGCAGACAAAAAACATCCATCGAAAAAATACAGACCTTTTGCATCGGGTCAACTATCAGTTGCTAATGGAATTATAGCAATTCCTATTTTGTTAATTATCAGTTTTTTGTTAGCCGTTAGTTTGTTGCCAAACATATTTGCTATAATTTTGATTATATATTTAATAACCACTACAAGTTATTCTGTTTTTTTAAAAGAAAAATTATTTATTGATGTTATTATATTGGGTGTGTTGTATACATTAAGAGTTTTAGCAGGCGGTCTGGTCGTTGGTATTGAGGTCTCCTCTTGGCTTTTGGGTTTTTCCTTGTTTTTCTTTTTAAGCCTAGCGTTTTTGAAGCGCTATGCGGATTTACTGCTAATTAAGAATAATAATCAAAAGGAATTGTTTGGGCGAGGATATTCAGTAATTGATTTAGATATAGTACAAAAAGTTGGTATTGCTAGCGGATTTGTATCATTATTAATTCTGGCACTATATATTAATGGCGATCAGGTAATAGTGCTATATAAACAGCCTGAACTTATTTGGCTCACAATCCCAATTTTATTATATTGGTTAATGCGTATGTGGTATGTAGCACATAAAGGTAAAATTACAGACGATCCAATTGTTTTCGCAATTACAGATAAAAGTAGTTATGCCATGTTTTTTTCAATAGTCATTATTTTAATTGCAGCTGCAAATTTAAAAATATCCATTTAAAACTGATTGTATCATAACGCCCTCACCAAATTGAGGATAAAACAGTGTTTTTACACTCAATATTTGGAAAACCTTGAAACCAAGTAGTATTTTCACGCCCTCAATATATACGCATTTTACTTATTTCACATGATTAATGAATTACATATGACCAATCCTGTACCAAATGATGATGATTTAATTGTTGAAAAAACGCTAAGACCATCACATTTTGATGATTTTATCGGTCAAAGAGAATTGGTTGAAAGCTTAATGGTATATATCGAAGCTGCCAATAAAAGAGAAGGGGCACTTGATCATGTATTATTATTTGGACCGCCGGGACTCGGGAAAACCACTTTAGCTAACATTGTTGCCAAAGAATTAAGCGTAAACATTCGCCCATCATCTGGACCTGTTTTAGATCGCGCGGGCGATTTAGCAGGAATGTTAACCAACTTAGAACATCGCGATGTGTTCTTTATCGATGAAATACATCGACTGAATAGTGTCGTCGAAGAATATTTATATTCAGCAATGGAAGATTTTCGCATCGATATTATGATTGATAAAGGTCCGGGTGCCCGTAGCGTACAATTAAATATAGAGCCATTTACTCTTGTTGGTGCAACAACACGTTTGGGTAATTTAACATCACCTTTACGTGATCGCTTTGGCGTTGTATTAAGAGTAGATTATTATAGTGATGAGGATTTGTTTCACATCGTGCAACGCTCAGCAGGAATTTTGGAGATAGAAATTGACGATGATGGTACTTTGGAAATAGCGCGCCGCTCACGGGGGACACCGCGAATTGCAAATCGGATATTGCGCCGGACAAGAGATTATGCAGAGGTCAAAGCCCGTGGAAAGATAAATAAAGATATAGCTAAAAAGTCACTTACAACACTAGGAATTGATGAAACGGGATTGGATGATATGGATCGGCGCATATTGGCTACCCTAATTGATAAATTTGATGGAGGACCAGTGGGAATAGGCTCCTTAGCGGTTGCCATTGGTGAGGATTCGACTACTATCGAAGATGTATACGAACCATTTCTTATAAAAGAAGGATTTCTTCAACGTACATCCAGGGGACGAATTGCTCAGGAAAAAGCATTTAAATTGTTAGGAAAAAAACAAAAAATATCACAACGAGGATTGTTTAATGATTGAAAAGAAGAAAAAATATAAATTGGCAGATTTTAGCTATTCATTGCCAAGTAAATTTATCGCAGAATATCCTGCAAAGCGTCGCGACCAGTCTAAATTATTGGTACTCCATCGCGAAACCGGGGAAATAGAACACAAAAAATTCAATGAAGTAACGGATTATATGCGGAAAAATGATTTATTGTTATTAAATAATACAAAAGTGTTTGCGGCACGTTTATTCGCGACGAAAGACCGAACAGATGCAAAAGTTGAAGTGTTTCTGTTACGCGAATTAAATGAAGACTTATGGGAAGTTATGGTTCGCCCGGCGCGTAAAGTTCGCATCGGCAATAAGTTGGAATTGGCGCCAAATGTATTTTGCGATGTAATCGACAACACAGTTTCCGGAGGGCGCGTTGTAAGATTTGAACACGAGGGCGACGACTTATATTCGATAATAGAACGCATTGGCATTTCACCCTTACCTCCTTATATCAAGCGTGAATCCGAGCCAAAAGATAAAATTCGATATCAAACCGTTTATGCCGCTAGAAGAGGCGCGGTGGCTGCTCCTACAGCAGGCTTGCATTTTACTAAGGGATTATTAGATAAGGTTGAGCGTAAAGGAGTGAAAATGGAGAAACTCACTTTACATATTGGATTAGGCACTTTTCGTCCAGTGCAGGTTGAAGATTTAAACCGCCATCAAATGGATTCAGAATATTTTGAAGTATCTCCGGAGGCAGCATTGGCAATAAATACTGCACGTAAAAAACGTAGGAATGTAATAGCGGTTGGTACATCAACAGTACGCGCTATTGAAACTGTAGCAGTTTCAGGATTCCAAGTTAGTCCAAAGCGCGGATGGACGGATAAGTTTATTTATCCTCCTTATAATTTCAAAATGATTGATGCGCTGATCACTAATTTTCACCAACCACAGAGTACATTATTAATGATGGTCAGTGCTTTTGCCGGTCGCGATTTAATACTAAAAGCATATCAAGAAGCAAAGAAAAATGACTATCGCTTTTTGAGTTACGGTGATGCGATGTTAATTCTTTAGGGATGGGCAAAGAATATAAAATTGGCGCCATTATTGTTGCTGCAGGTTCCGGGCTAAGATTCGGAGAAAGAAAACAGTTCAAGAAATTAGGAACAACGCCACTGTATTTATATTCTTTACAAAAATTTATCGATTGTAATTTAATTGACGAAATTGCCTTAGTAGTTCCAAAGGATTTACGAAACTCAATTTCAACTGAAGCATCTAAGCTAAATCCTCGGATAAGTGTAGTTGTAGGCGGGAAATTGCGACAAGATTCTGTCCTTGCAGGAATAAATGGACTTTCAGATAACTGTGATATTATATGTGTGCATGATGCAGCAAGACCGTTTGTTTCTGTCGAGTTAATTCAAAAAACAATTAATGCTTGTGAAAACAATGATGGCGTAGTAGTCGCGATACCTTCCCACGACACAGTAAAAGAAGTCAATATAAACAACAATCACATTAAAAGAACAATACCGAGAGAAACAATTTGGTTAGCCCAGACCCCACAATCCTTTCATCGAAGTCAATTAAAGAAAGCATTACTATATGCAAAAGATAATGAAATACAGGCTACCGATGAGGCAACACTATTGGAATCATTGAATTACTCAGTAGTTGTTGTTGAAGGTAGTAGCGAAAATTTTAAGATTACAACAGCAAATGATTGGAAACTTGCAGAATTATTATTGGAGACAAATAATGATTAGAACCGGAATTGGTTATGACGCACATCAATTAGCTGAAAATAGAAAATTAATTATTGCCGGTATTACGATTCCAAATGAAAATGGTTCTGTCGGGCATTCTGATGGAGATGCTCTTTCACATGCCATCATTGACGCTGTATTGGGAGCCGCTTGCTTGGGAGATCTTGGCGATTATTTTCCAAGCAGTGATGATAAATGGAAAGACGCAAATAGTCTAGATTTGCTATCGAAAGCCATTAAAAGAATTATGTCTAAAGGATATACAATTAATAACATTGATAGTGTTGTTATCATTCAAAAACCGAAACTAAAGACGTACATTTTACAGATACGAGAAAATTTAGCTAAAACAATCGATATTCCGATAGGTAACATATCGGTAAAAGCAACAACAGTTGACCAGCTGGGCGCAATTGGTGCAGGTGATGGTTGGGCTGCCCAGGCTATCGCCACTATTTCTAAATAAAAACATGAATTCCATTAATCTTAAGGCTCATGCCAAAGTTAATATTGGTTTGCAAGTTAGAGGTCAGCGTAATGACGGATTTCACAATATACATACGGTATTCCAAGAACTTGAGCTACACGATCAAATATTGATTGAGAAACAACCAAGAGCGTGGAGTATTCAAATAAACGATTCAAAAATCCCAATCGATGAAAGTAATACCTGCGTTCAGGCCTACTTAGCTGTAAAAAAACAATTTTCTGAAATTGACGGTATTTCAGTTACGCTGAAAAAAAATATTCCATCAGGCGCTGGATTGGGTGGCGGATCTAGTGATGCAGCTACCGTGCTAAAAGGATTGAGAGAATTGTATGATTTGCCGCTTGATAATAGCGGGTTATCTAAAATAGCGGTAAAAATCGGAGCAGATATTCCCTTTTTTATCTTAGGTGGAACTCAAATAGGCAATGGTATTGGCGATGTTCTTTCAAAAGTGAGTAAGCCTGTTGATGGTTATTATTTATTAATAGTTCCTGATATATTTATTAGTACGGCGTGGGCCTATAAAGCATTGAAAAAACACTTGAAGGATGACACAGACAGACCTAACTTTGCGCACTTTTTAGAGAGCAATAATCTCTCTAATACGATATTTGATAATGATTTTGAACGGATTATAGTTCCAACATATCCAAAAATTGGTGAAATTAAGAACGGCCTATTAGAGGCCGGTGCGAGTTATGCCAGTTTGTCGGGAAGTGGCTCGACTGTGTTTGGTGTATTTGACGAGGAAGCTAAAGCAAAACAAGCTGAGTCTCATTTCCAAAAACAGTATCAAACCTTCCTTACTAGACCAACCAATATTTAGTGTTGTTATTATAATACCAAAAAAATAATTTGGGGAGTCGTCCAAGGGTAGGACACCAGGTTTTGGTCCTGGCGATTGGGGTTCGAATCCCTACTCCCCAGCACAATTATGAAAAACAGTAAATTAAAAATATTTGCCGGTCGAAGTAATCCGGAACTGGCAAAAAAAATAGCGGATAGGCTTGGGAAACCATTGGGTAAAATATCTATAAAGACATTTGCTGATGGTGAAATATGGATTAAGTATGAAGAAAATATTCGCGGTCGCGATGTTTATCTCATTCAGTCGACAAATAGTCCTGCGGAAAATATTATTGAGCTATCGTTAATGATCGATGCGGCTGTTAGAGCATCCGCCGAACGTGTAACGGTTGTGATTCCGTATTTTGGGTACAGTAGACAAGACAGAAAAGACAAACCGCGCGTTCCTATTTCCTCCCGCGTAATGATTGATATCATTTCTATAATGGGAGTAGACAGAATTATTTCCATGGATTTACACTCAACTCAGATTCAAGGTTTTGCAAAAGTCCCATTTGATGCATTATATAGTAGATTGGTTCTAATGGAAGAGATTAAGGCAATTGGTTTAGATCCAAAAAATACGGTAGTGCTATCTCCAGATGTGGGATCAGCCGCAATGAGTCAGGCATATGCCAAACGGTTAGGTATGGATTTTGCACTGATTGAGAAACGGCGCATTGGACATAATCGCTCAGAAGCGGTACACTTAATTGGGGAACTTAAAAACCATCATGTATTAATAATAGATGACATTGTAGATACAGCCGGAACTGCAATAAATGCCGCTAATAAAGCGATGGAAAATGGCGCTCTTTCGGTAAGTCTGGTAGGAACACATGCATTGCTATCGGGCGATGCTGTAAAGAATTTGAAAAAATCACCTATTAGCAGGTTTATATTTACCGATACGGTTGTAATCCCCAAAGAAAAATTATTACCAAACACTACCGTAGTTACGGTAGGAGATATTTTCGCTGATGCGATAAGTCGGATTCATAACGGTAAATCCGTTAGTGAATTATTTAAATTTTAATGTAAGGAGTTATTGAAATGGCACAATACGCAAAACTGGAAATCGTAAAACGCGAACAGCCCGGTTCAAAAGCGGCAAAAGCAATGCGCAAGGAAGGTAAAATTCCGGCCAATTTTTATTATACCGGTGAAGACAATATAAATTTTACAGTAGACAAAAAAGTATTTAGAAAGGCAATACAGACCGGACACCATATTTTTGAAGTGGACATAAACAATAGTGCTCAGTATGTGATGATTAAAGAAGTACAGTATCATCCGGTAAGCGATGAAATAATTCACATGGATTTAATGCGTGTTCGCCGCGATGTAAAAATGACTATTTTTGTTCCAATTGTTTTAGAAGGAACCGCTATTGGTGTTAAAGAGGGCGGAATTATGACGCAAAATCTATCAACTTTAGAAATCAGTTGTTTACCAGCGGACGTTCCAGACCATATAGTAGTTGACGTATCAGATTTTGAAATGAACCATGTAATGAACGTTAGTGAGCTTATAGTCAATGATGAAATAGAAATTATAACAGCGGCAGATATGGATGTATTGGCTGTTATTCCTCCGAGAGAAGAATCACTTGAACCTGATATACCGACAGATGAAGAAATGGCTGAAGCTGAAGCTGAAGCTGAAGCTGGTGATGAGAAAGTTGAAGGAGAAGAACCGGTTGCTGCGGACGAAACAACAGAAGCTGAAGGGAAAGAGGAAACTAACGATAAATAATGGTTGTGTTTATTGGTCTCGGAAATATTGGTGATGAATATTCATCAACTAAACATAATGCCGGTTTCTGGGTGGTTAATGAACTTGCAAAACGTATGAATATTGCATTCAAACCAGGAAAAGGCGATTATGTATATGCCGAAGATCGTAATACGAATATTGTTCTGGCAAAGCCCACAACTGGTATGAACCGTAGTGGGCTTGCTGTTCGGCAGGTATTAGATAACTGGAATGTTGATTTAGAGGATTTATATCTAATTATTGATGATGTTGATTTAAGTTTAGGAACATTACGTATTCGTCCAAGCGGTGGCGATGGTTGTCATCGCGGAATGGAATCAGTTATATATCAATTGAAGGAAAACAAATTTACGCGTATTCGTTTCGGTATAAAAGCCGATGATCATACAAGACCGGCCGAAAGATATGTGTTAAAACCTTTTCGCAAGCAAGATCAACAATTGGCTGAAGAAATGGTACTAAGAACAGCGGACGCAATTTTTAGCATTCTTAATAATGGGTTTGAATAGAACAATGAGTGAATTTAATCGAATTGATAAAACCGAAGAGGCAATTAATGGATAATGTGAATATGATTTATTTGGTAATTCTTTCAGGTGTTATAGCTTTACTATATAGTCTTTGGAAGGCCAAGTGGATTATTAAACAGGATGAAGGCACCGATACTATGAAGATGATTGGCGGTAGTATTGCCGAGGGCGCGATGTCATTTTTAAAAGCTGAGTACAAAATATTGTCGATATTCGTATTAGCGGTAGCTATTTTATTAGGCTTTGCGAATTATGGCAAGTCTGATTCCAGCGTTTTAATATCATTATCCTTTGTGGTTGGTGCATTAGCATCTGGATTAGCAGGATTTATTGGCATGAAAGTCGCTACGAAAGCCAATAATCGCACAACCCACGCAGCAAGAACTAGTTTGACGCAAGGCTTAGAGGTGGCATTTGTGGGTGGTTCTGTAATGGGATTAAGTGTTGTGGGTTTAGGAGTTATAGGACTTGGCTCATTATTACTATTTTATCTATCACGTTTTGGTTATTATTCTGATCCTGAAAAGATAATTACTGTTTTAAATGTTATGTCAGGATTTTCTTTAGGCGCATCTTCTATAGCGCTGTTTGCGCGTGTAAGTGGAGGAATTTATACTAAAGCTGCTGACGTAGGTGCCGATTTGGTTGGTAAAGTAGAGGCTGGAATTCCTGAGGATCATCCATTAAATCCTGCTACAATTGCCGATAATGTTGGTGACAATGTTGGTGATGTAGCCGGAATGGGAGCTGATTTATTTGAATCATATGTTGGATCAATTATCGGTTCTATGATTTTGGGTGCAAGTATATTGGTAACGGGAAAATTTGAATTAAATTTTGTTTTACTTCCGCTATTATTGGCAGGTGCCGGAGTACTAGTTTCAATTATTGGAACATTTATGGTAACCGTAAAAGAAGGTGGAAATCCTCAAAAAGGGCTAAATCGCGGACATTTCGGTTCCTCAGCAATAATGGTGATAGTAATGTATTTTATAATCAATGCTGTTTTACCGAACAATTTTGTTCTAAGTGGTATTGGGTATACAAGCTTGGGTGTATTTTTTGCAACATTGGTTGGCTTAGCTGCGGGTATTGGAATTGGATCTATAACTGAATATTATACTGGAATCGACGGAAAGCCGGTAAAGTCAATCAGTAATCAATCTTTAACGGGCGCTGCAACAAATATCATTGCTGGATTAGGCGTTGGAATGCAATCAACCGCGATTCCGGTTTTGATTATCGCAGTTGCGATTATGTTATCGTACTCTTTTGCAGGATTATATGGAATTGCAATGGCTGCTTTAGGAATGCTTGCCAATACAGGAATTCAACTAGCAATAGATGCATATGGACCCATTTCTGATAATGCAGGTGGTATCGCCGAAATGGCGGAATTGCCTAAGGAAGTACGTAGTCGTACAGATAAGTTAGATGCCGTTGGCAACACGACCGCTGCAATTGGGAAAGGATTTGCAATCGGCTCTGCGGCATTAACAGCTTTAGCGCTTTTTGCGGCATTCAGAACATCGGTTTATATTACGCGAATTGCAGCCGGATGGGAAGAAACGGTCGCTATGGTTAATATTGATGTGACAAATGCCGGTGTAATGGCGGGGTTATTTGTAGGTGCCATGCTGCCATTTCTATTTTCATCTTTGTTGATAGGTGCCGTTGGTCGGGCTGCGATGGCCATGATCGAAGAAGTGCGTCGACAATTCAAAGAAATTCCGGAGTTGGCCGCAGCATTGAAAATCATGAAAAAATATGATTCAGATATGGACAAAGCAACTGTAGAGGAAAAAGAAGTTTTTCATAATGCCTTACCCAAGGCTGATCACAATGCATGTGTGGAAATATCCACAACAGCAGCTATACAACAAATGGCGTTACCGGGATTGTTGGCAATATTAACGCCGGTTTTAATTGGTTTTATTTTTGGTGCAGAAACCTTAGGTGGACTATTGGCAGGTGTTACAGTGTCGGGTGTATTAATGGCAATATTTCAATCCAATGCCGGTGGAGCTTGGGACAATGCTAAAAAACTATTTGAAGAAGGCGTTGAAATTAACGGAAAAAAATATTTCAAAGGTTCAGACGCACATAAAGCTGCCGTTGTAGGCGACACGGTTGGAGACCCATTTAAAGATACATCCGGACCATCTTTAAATATATTAATAAAATTAATGTCAGTAGTATCATTAGTAATTGCGCCATTGATTGCTATGGTATAACGATTTTAGACTAAGGAGAATAAATGAGGTATTACGAATTATTATATATTGTTAATCCAAACTTAGAAGATTATAGAATAAATGCTATTATTGATGAGATTGGAAATGAAGTTAGTAAATTTAAGGTTTCAATCATAAATCACAATTTGTGGGGGAAAAAGCGATTAGCATACCCCATAAAAAACAATAAATATGGGACATATATATTATTGCAATTCAGTTCGGAACGGTTTGATTTTCTAAAAGAATTTGAGCGTTCTTTGATACTTAACAAGTCAGTAATTAGACATCAGCTCGTGAGATTGGACGAAGAACCACCTAAGGTAGAAAACATTGAACCCATAATTGACAATGCGGCTTTATTGGATGATGCTGGAATGATTGAAGTTGTAGAGAAGACTGAAGTTGTGGAAAAAGCAGAAAAAGTTGAAGAGGTAGAAGTCGCAGAAAAAATAGAAGATATAGAGAATATTGATGATAGCGATGTAGAAAAATCTGGAGACGAGAAGAAAATCAAAGAGGAAAAGAAAGAGGAAGATAAATAATGACATTTGCAACTAAGAAAAAGTATTGTTACTTTAAAGAAAATGGTATCACGTTTGTTGATTATAAAGATGTAAAATTGCTGAGAAGATTTGTAACAGATCAAGGGAAAATCATTCCTCGCAGGGTAACGGGTTCAAGCGCCAAGATACATCGCCAGTTAGTGCGGGCGATTAAGCAGTCTCGAAATATTGCCCTTATGCCATTTACAAACGCTAGTGTTGACGGCTAAATTAGCCTAAAAATCAAAAAAAATAGGATTTAGATATGGACGTAATATTATTAAAAGATGTTGAAGGATTGGGAGAAGCTGGTGATATTGTAAATGTCAAACCTGGCTATGCCAGGAATTTTTTGACACCGAGGGGACTGGCATTAAGGTCGTCAAAACGTAACTTGGCAGTAGCTGAAGAGAAGAAAAATGTCGCTAAAGCGCGCAAAGAACGTGCTAATATAGCCAATCTAAAAATCGCAGAGTCTCTCGCAAAAGTGGAATTAACAATCGAGATGCAAGTAGGTGAGGAAGAAAAACTATTTGGGTCAGTAACAACACAGGATATACACAAAGCCTTGTTGGAAAAAGATTTAGACATTGACAGACATATCATTTTACTTGAAGAACCAATAAAGGCATTGGGTGTGTATGATATACCAATCAAAATATCAGATGATTTACAACCGAGAATAAAGTTATACATAATTAAAGCATAAAATTTTACCCCACTCACTAATGAATCCCCCGAAAAATGTATCACGTTTGAAGGGGGATTTTTATTGTTTATAATTAATTGCAGGGCACTTTTTATCCCGTTGCCCCTATAATTTTTGACTATCTATTGTTCTAATTAATTAATAATTGTATTGCTACAAGCGGTATCAATAATCTATTTTTAAGTATCATGTTTGTTGACGTTGCTTTTCCTATATCACAATATCAGGTTTTTACTTATAAAATTCCTAAAAATTTGCCGAAATAGCAAGTGTTGGAGTACGAGTTCGCGCCCCAATAGGAAAACGGATTTTACCGGGCATAATAGTTGGGCTGGCAAAAGAAACTTCATTTGTGGGTAAAATAAAAAATATTTCTGAGGTGATTGATGAAACACCGGTTATTGATGAGTCTCTTTGGAAATTAATTCAGTGGATAAGCAATTATTATATGACGCCGCTTGGCAAAGCAGCGACGGTAATTCCTGCGAATCTATCTGTAAAATATAAGCCACAAGAACGTTGGATGGTGAAGGCTGAACTGCAAAACTTCTCTGAAGACAATTTAGCAAATAACGCACCGGCGCAAGCAAATATTCTAAGTAAGTTAAGTGAGTATAAAGAACCAGTCCCGATTACTGAATTCAATGAATTGGTCGCAAGCCCATTAACAGTTTGTAAGAGTTTAGAAAAAAAAGGGTTGGCGAAATTGTTTAAAGAGGAAACCACTCCTATTGCAAATAATTTTGAGTTTGATCCTATTCATAAAGAAATACATTTCTCCGAAACACAAATTGCTGCAGTGAATAAAATAGAAAAGTATATAAAAGAAAAAAAATATACCGGTATGTTATTGCACGGTGTTACCGGTAGTGGCAAAACAGAAGTATACATTAAAATTGCACAGAAAATATTAGAAAAGGGTAAGTCAATTATCATATTATTACCGGAAATTGCTTTAACACCACAGATAGCGGGGCGTTTCCGAGCAGTTTTTGGTGATAAAGTGGGGTTATGGCATTCAAAATTAACAGGTGCGGCAAGAGCATTCACGTGGACAAATATTTGTAACGGTAATTATAAAGTAATTGTAGGCGCCCGAAGCGCGATATTTACTCCAGTACAAAATTTGGGTTTGATCGTTGTAGACGAAGAACAGGAGACATCATATAAACAAGAGGCACCCGATCCGCGTTATAATGCACGTGACGTTGCTTTAGTGCGTGGCAAGCTCCAAAAGGCAGCGGTTCTTTTAGTTAGTGCTACACCAAGTCTTGAGAGTTATTATAATCAAATAATGGGGAAACTAGATTATTGTTACTTACCGGAAAGATTTAATTATGCAGCTTATCCATCTGTAATGGTAGTTGATATGATAAAAGAACCAGAAGAAACAGGCAAAATTGGGCAAATATTTTCAAGTTCCTTACAGCAAAAAATAGAGCAGAGACTAAAAAAGAAAGAACAAGTAATATTATTGCAAAATCGTCGGGGCTACGCTCCTATTTATCGTTGCCGAGATTGTGGAGAAATGATTATTTGTCCAACTTGCAGCATACCTCTCACCTATCATCGTGTGGGCGAAAATTTACAATGCCATTTTTGTGGATACTGGCAAACTACAATACCACAACAGTGCAGTCATTGTAATAGCAGCAATCTGGCGCTATCGGGAACCGGAACACAAAAGGTAGAAGATACTATTCGCGAGACATTTCCAGAGGCAATGGTTGCGCGCTTGGATATGGATACAGCAAGATCAGGTAAAACGCTTACTACAACTCTAAAAAATTTTAAAGATGGTAAAATTGACATATTATTAGGCACGCAAATGATTGCCAAGGGACTTGATTTTGACAATGTTACGTTAGTTGGTGTGATTAATGCTGACACTGGTTTGTTTCTGCCGGATTTTCGCTCAGGGGAAAGATCATTTCAATTGATTTATCAAGCCGCAGGGCGGTCCGGGAGAAGAAAAATTCAGGGAGAAGTAGTCATTCAGACATATAATGCAGACAATCCAGTCATCCGATATGCTGCAAGATTGGATTTAAAGAAATATTATAATATTATGATTGGAGAACGAAAAGAACTGAACTATCCGCCTTTTAATTGGCTTGCTAAAGTTGAATTTGCCGGAATTAAAAAAAGCACCGTTGAAAAAACTTCCAATTCAATAAGAAATAGTTTTCAGAAGAAGTTCAAAGGTATGGAAATTCTAGGACCGGCTTGGTGTTATAGGGAACGCTTGCGAGGTAAGTACAGAATGCAGATTGTGTTTAAGTCATCAAAGGAACTTGATCCAAATGGCAGTAAATTGCATCAATATCTACGGAATAATTTGTTAGATAAAAAGATTGGAAACGGTGTAAAAGTTAACATCGACATTGATCCAGTATCATTGCTATGATTAAAACATCTGTATTTCTATTAATAATTTTTAGTTTGGGTTTTTCGCAAACCACACTCTATGGATTAGATGGTTGGTATCATATTGGTACTCTTGCAACTGCCGGTGGCGCGGGAGCTGTGCCGAGCTCGGATAGTGATAGAATTAATCCGGCCGGTCTTGCCACACTGCCCAATCAAATCCAATTTAATATAATCAAATATCCTGCCGGTATAAACGCTCAAAGTGCGATTTTTGTTAAAAAGCTAAACAACTCCAATATTGGAATAGGATTGAGGCATTTAAACTATGGTAATTTTATTTCAACAAATGAGGACGGAGTCGATGACGGAACGTATTCTGCGGGTGACACATGGATAAGCACTGCTTGGGCAAGAAATAATAAAAATATTAATTGGGGTGCTTCCGGCGGAATATTTCTTAGTAGTTTGGAGTATTATAATGCCACAGCGTTAGTCTTTTCAACGGGCGCAATATATAATTATTCTAAATACGATATACAAGTTGGAATAAGTTTGTCAAATTTCGGTTTCTTCGTCTCTCGTTATACTGAGCATAAGGAAAAATTGCCTACCAATATTATTCTAAGTGCAAATAAAGGTCTTGCCCATTTGCCTTTAGATTTAAATGTCGATATTGGCTTAAGTCTAAATAATGAAAACACATTTTGGCGCTTTGGCGGCACTTTTGCGTTACCATACAATTTGCAATTATCTGTTGGTGTTAATTCTAATAATGTGCCCCAAAGGACAGAAAACAATTTCACCAAGAGCATACTTGGCAGTAGTGGCGTTGGAATAACATATACATATAAGCAATATTCAATTGAAATCGGCGGATATTCTTATGGAACCGGTGGCTGGATTTACGGTACGGGTTTCAAAATTAAATTATAAAAACACTAACAATTAATATTATTAAGTATTATATAATATAATATTAAATATATCTTGCTATAATTATTATTCTCTTAATATATTTATATATTATGTTAGATAGAATTAATCTTGAAATACTGAATTTACTTCAAAAAAATGCACGCATAAGTGCTAGTGAAATTGCTTCAGAAGTAGGTCTGTCTGTACCAGCTGCTGCTGAAAGAGTAAAAAAACTAGTCGAGTCTAAACTTATTACTGGATTTAATACCAAGCTTAATGCCAAAGAAATGGGCTTCGATCTGTGTGCATTTATCGCTGTTGACAGCGCATCTTCTGATCATTATAAAGATATTATTGATGAAGCGGCGAAAAATAATTTTGTTTTGGAATGCCACTCGGTAACTGGCGAAGGCAGTCATCTTTTAAAGATACGAGTGAAAAATTCTACCGAACTCGAAAAATTATTAAGCGATATACAAGCTTGGCCAGGCGTGATTAGAACGCATACAAAGTTGGTGTTATCAACGTTCAAAGAAACTACAGATATTGATTTAGATGAATTGACTCATTAAGGAATTATTATGAACAAAGTAAAAGTAGAATATATTTGGATGGATGGACACAAACCCACGGAAAAATTACGTTCAAAAACAAAAATACTTAGCCGGAAAGTAAATAACATTAATGATTTACCAATGTGGGGATTTGATGGTTCCAGCACAATGCAGGCCAACGGACATAATAGTGATTGTATGCTTAAACCGGTTAAGCTTATCCCTGACCCAATTCGAGGCGGTGATAATGTAATTGTTTTATGTGAAGTGTTAAACGTTGATGGCACAGTTCACAAAACTAACACTCGAGCAAAATTAAGAGAAATTGCTAAAAAACATCAAAAGTATGAATCGTTGTTTGGTATCGAGCAAGAATATACCTTATTTCAAGGATTCAAACCTCTCGGGTGGCCCGACAATGGTTTCCCCGCGCCTCAGGGTGGTTATTATTGCGGCGTAGGCGCCGATGAAGTTTTTGGCAGGCCAATTGTTGAAGCTCATATGGATGCTTGTATTCAAGCCGGTTTGGAAATTTCCGGCATCAATGCCGAAGTAATGCCTGCCCAGTGGGAATTTCAGATTGGTCCACTTGATGCTTTGGAGACGGCAGATCAAACATGGTTAGCACGCTGGTTATTATATCGCATTGGCGAAGACTTTAAAGTAAGTGCCACCTTACATCCAAAACCTGTCTCGGGAGATTGGAACGGTGCCGGAGCGCACGCTAATTTTAGCACAAAAGCAATGCGGGCAGATGGTGGAATTAAGGTAATCGAAGAAGCCTGTAAAAAATTGAGTGAAAAACATACGGAACATATGATTGTTTATGGTGCGCATAATGAAGAGCGAATGACCGGATTGCATGAAACATGCAAGATTGATGAATTTAGGTACGGCGTTAGTGACAGAGGCGCTTCAGTAAGAATTCCAATGCTGACAGCCAAGGAGGGCAAAGGATATTTGGAAGATCGCCGCCCGGCCGCTAATATGGATCCATATTTAGTTTGTGCAAAGCTGATGGAAACAGTTTGTGGAAAATAATCTAATTAATTGATTTAGCGGTAGCTTCTCCCGCCAACCATCCGGTAGAATATGCAATTTGTAGATTGTATCCGCCGGTATTAGCATCTACATCAATAACCTCACCAGCAAAGTATAAATTTTTTGCCAATTTTGATTGCATAGTTTTCGGTTCAATTTCTTTAGTATTAATGCCACCGGCAGTAATAATTGCTTCTTTGAATGATCGATTTCCGATTACTTCAAATCTTAAATCTTTCATTAGAGACTTAATTTTGCTCCTTTCAATTCCTGTAATTTGATGCCCTTCTTTAGTAGGGTCAATGCCACATTTTTTAATAAACACGGGTATTAGCTTTGCCGGAAGCCAAAGTTTAAAAATATTATCAATCTGTTTTTTGCCGTAATCATTTAAATCGCGCAGTAAACGTTTCTCAAGTTTTGAATTATCGAGAGCAGGTTTTAAATCAATTGAAACATCAATTTTATGGTTATTATTGATAAGTTCTTTAACAATAAATCTGCTTAAGGTTAAAATAATTGGTCCCGATAATCCAAAATGTGTAAAGAGCATTTCACCAAATGCCGCGGTCTGTTTTTTGCCATTCATCCAAAAAGTAACTTTAACATTTTTTAAAGCAAGTCCTTGTAATTGACCGGCAACGGGTCCTTTCGTTACAATCGGTACTAAAGCCGGAAAAGGCGGTTCAATAGTATGACCTACAGATTTTGCGAGAATATATCCATCGCCTGTTGAGCCGGTTGCAGGATAAGATTTACCGCCGGTACATATAATTACTTTCTTGGCAGTTATTTGTTTTTTTTGGTCATTTTCAATTATTTCTACGCCAATAACACCATCTTGATTAATTAAAAGATTATTTACTTTACAATTATAACGGAACTCGGTGCCATATTTTGTTGAATTTGATAATAGGGCATTTAGAATATCGACAGATTTATTACTGACAGGAAAAATCCTTCCACCTCTTTCAACGACGGTTTCCACGCCATAATTATTTAGTAGGTCGATGATATCCTTTGAAAAAAAATTGTATAAGGCATGTTTCAAAAATCGTCCATTTGGATGGACGTTTTTCAAAAAATCTTCTATATTGTCTGAATTAGTGACATTGCAACGCCCTTTGCCTGTGATTAATAATTTTACACCGGGGCTTCGCATTTTTTCTATAACCAAAACATTTGCGCCTAACTCTGCTGACCGTCCGGCAGCAATTAATCCGGCTACGCCCGCTCCGACAACAATAACATCGTAATTATTCAAAGAAATCTACTTGGCCTGATTCAAGATTATAATAAGCCGAGATGATTTTAAGCACGTTGCCCTCAATCGCTTTTGCGATAATACCGGACTCTTTAATTAGTTTATCTGCTGTAAGCTTGGTATGTATGTGTGAAACGTCATCAACTTTTTTACTATCTGATATAGAAATTGCCGGTTGAATGAAACTGAACAAACGGTCAATATTCTTTCCATTGTCTGCACCTGCCAACGCCGCCGTTACCGCTCCGCAGTTTTGATGACCTAAAACGACAATCAATTTGACATCTACATGAGTAACTGCATATTCTATGCTAGCAATTGATGAAGGATTAGCAACATTCCCGGCAACACGAATTACAAAAAGTTCACCGATTCCTATATCAAACATTAGTTCAGGAACAACACGGCTATCGGAGCAAGTTAGTATAACAGCATATGGTTTTTGACCATCAACGACCTCTTTCCTTCTGGATGAATCTTGAAAATCGTTATTTAATACATCATTAACGAAATTAGTATTACCGGACTTTAAATGTTCTAATGCGCTTTGCCATGTTTTGTAGTTTTTCATTTTATTCTTAATAATCATAGTGTTAATTCAAATAAAGCTAATTGTTTATTAAACGTATGTAATAACGTCTTGTCGGTAATACCCTCTTTTGCGGAAAAATTATTTCTGAATGATGGTAGAAAAAAACTAACTATTGTATTTATATTCATTCTTCTAAATTTAGTTACCGCAATATTGAGAACAGATTCCCCGCCATGTTTCCCGGGTGAAGTAGCCAAAAAAAACATTGGTTTATTCATCCATACATCTTTTTCAATTCTCGATATCCAATCGAAAGCATTTTTAAAGGCAGCAGAATATGCACCATTATGTTCAGCAAAAGATATTACAATTCCATCAACATCTTTGACCTGTTTATTGAATTCATAAGCTAGTGCAGGAATCCCAGATTCCAGTTCACGATCAACGCTAAAAATTGGCATCTCAAAATCATTCAAATCCAATAATTTTACATTAGCATTAGAATTTTCGTTTGCTGTGTAATTAGCCAACTTTTTATTAATGGAATTTTTACTGCTACTTGCCCCAAATGCGATTATTGTTTTAGTCATTGTAATTGAATAAATAATTACACCTATTTATCTTTAAATTTACATCGATATGAAACTAATTAAGAAATGTCTTCCTATACTAATTTTAATTATCTCATCATTATTTGCGCAAAATAATTATCCAATAGTTCTTGTTCACGGTTTTGTTGGTTGGGGTCCTGAAGAAATGGTTGGATATAAATATTGGGGTGGTTTTTGGGACATTGAAGAATATCTTGAAGAACAAGGATTCACGGTTATTACCGTTTCCATTGGTCCGGTTTCCTCTAATTGGGAACGTGCTGTGGAAATATATTATCAATTGAAAGGAGGTCAAGTAGATTATGGTAAAAATCATGCTGATAAATTTGGTGTGATACAAAAACCTGAAGGGAAAACATATACAGGGCTTTATACTGATTGGGATTCCGAGCATCCCGTACATCTGTTAGGACATAGTATGGGCGGACAGACAGTTCGAATGTTAGATTATTTGCTTGAGAAATCCTTTTATACAGATTCATCGGAAACGCAGTATGAGAACAGTGAATTATTAGGGAAAGCACATTCGGGTTATATTAAGTCTATCACGACAATTTCTTCACCGCATAATGGAACCACCTATTTTGATATTAGATTAAAAACGCTACCCTTTTTCCAAAACTTTATTGGTTTAGCGGCAGTGATTGGTTCAGATTTTTACGATTTTGATCTGGGTCATTGGGATTTGACGCAAAAAGAAAACGAAAGTTGGCAGGAATACTATAATCGCATGGAAAGTCACGCGGCTTGGGAATCAAAAAATATCAGCACTTGGGATCTGAACATTCAAGGTGCAAGGGAACTAAACTCGTACATACGAGCAAATCCCAATATTTACTATTTTTCACATGCTACAACATGCTCACGCATTGATAGCCAAACAGGTTTTTACATTCCTTCCGGCAAGGTGTTTATTTCACTGCGTGACAATGTCAAAAAGATCGGTCAAGAAATAACAACTTTTACTGATAGTACAAAAACTGATTCAACCTGGTTCGAAAATGATGGCGTTGTTAACACAAATTCGATGTGGGGCCCTACCACCGGTTTAAATGGACCAGATAAAATTGTTAAATATTCTTCTGACGAAACCCTATTTCCCGGACAATGGCACACTTTCGGTCCCTACGATATGGATCATTACTATGTAATCGGTCAAGCAATAATGAGTAAAAAGCAAAGGAGTGAACTCTATAAAATTTATTCTGATCACTGTCGGCTATTATATTCTTTACCAAAATAAGTAATATTTAACAAAGTTGTTTCATTTCAAACAAATATCTAATTTATAAGCACATATTTCAATCCATCAGGTCTTTTATTTTTAATAAGTATAATACATAAAATCAGGAAATTTTGATGAATATTAAATTATCTTTCTTTGGTGCAGCAAAAAATGTTACCGGATCACGTTATTTACTGGAAGCAAACAATACAAGAATTCTCATCGACTGTGGGATGTATCAAGAAAGAGATTATCGTGATAGAAACTGGGAACCATTTCCTGTTGATCCATCAACTATTGACACTGTTTTATTAACTCATGCCCACGTTGATCACTGTGGATTTTTACCAAAGCTGGTTAAAGATGGTTTTAAGGGCGATATTTATTGCACTTCCGCCACAGCCGAGATTGCTCAAATTGTGTTAATGGATTCGGCAAAACTGCAGGCTGAAGATGCCAAGTACAAGAAAAAACGCCACAAACGGGAAGGAAGAGTTGGGCCATATCCACTTATTCCTCTTTATACGGAAGACGATGCGAAAGACACAATAAAATTGTTTCATGGAGTAAGATATAATAAAGAGACAAATATCGCCAACAATGTTGACGTAACTTTTTATGATGCGGGGCATATCCTTGGCTCTGCAATGATTAAGATTATTGTAAATGAAGGTGATGAAAAAAGAAGTATTTTATTTTCTGGTGATATTGGGCGTCCCGATAAAGTTATATTGAATGATCCGACAGTTTTCGATGAAGCAGATTATGTAATTATGGAATCTACTTATGGCAACCGCTACCATCAGGAAATTCGTGATATAGATGATAATTTAGAAGAAGTTATAAACGAAACCCATCAAGCGGGAGGCAATATAATAATCCCAAGCTTTGCCATTGAACGTTCCCAAGAACTGTTATACGAATTAAATTTATTACTAATAGAAAAAAGAATTCAACCGCTATTAGTATTTGTTGATAGTCCAATGGCAAACAAGGTCACAAAAGTTTTTCAAAATCATCCCGAGCTATTTGATGAAGAGATGAGAGATTTGTTAAATGACAATCATTCACCATTCTCATTTGGTAATTTAAAGTACGTAAATACTGTTCAGGAATCTAAAGCGGTTAATAACATTCGCGGGACTTCAATTGTGATTGCGGGGTCCGGAATGTGTACCGGCGGTAGGATAAAACATCATATAGTTAATAATATAAACAATCCGGCAAGCACTTTACTATTTGTTGGTTACCAAGCAATGGGTACTTTGGGCAGAATTATTTTAGATGGCGCTAAAGAATTGCGATTATTCGGAAAAATATTTCCGATGAAAATGAAAGTGAAAAGAATAGAAGGTTTTTCCGCTCATGCCGGAAAAAATGAATTATTCGATTGGGTGACAAATATAAAAAAAATTCCACGGCGAGTTTTTATCACACATGGAGAAGAAAAGGCTGCAATGCATTTTAGTAACCATTTACAAGAAAAGACCGGCTGGGACACTTTTGTTCCCGAATATAAAGACACGGTTGTATTGGATTAAAAATGATTAATAATAAAGATTTCGGTAAACTTGATTTGAGGATTGGAACCATCCTAAAGGCAGAATTATTAGATAAAGCCAAAAAACCTGCCTATTTACTTGAAATTGACTTGGGGGAATTAGGCATTAAAAAATCTAGTGCTCAAATAACAGACGTGTATAAACCAACCGATTTAATTGGTAAACAAATTGTAGCTATTGTTAATCTACCACCGAAAAAAATTGCAGGGGTAACTTCAGAAGTTCTACTACTACGAGCTAACAGTAAAGAACAAGCCGTAGTCTTGCTTGAACCACAGAAAAATATTCCTAATGGAGCTAAAGTCGGTTAGTTCTCGAAACAATTAGTGATAAGTTTTCTTAAAAATTTCAGCAGTTCCATAATTGCGATTGTTATTTGGCCAATTGCTTTAATTGTTTTTCTTGCCTCTGCCGGGATATATTTATTTGCAGCGCTATTCATATCGCCTAAGCGATTACATCGCCTGGCAAGATTCCTTTGTCGTTTTATATTATTAGGTGCAGGACAAATATTCAAAGTAGAAGGTGAAATACCGGATTCGAAGCATGGACCATATCTATATTTATTTAATCATCAATCATTGTTGGACCAATTTCTGGTAGCCGGTACAGTTAAAGAGTATGTTTCAGCAGTTGGTGCTGTTTACCAATTTTCGTGGCCAATTTGGGGCAGGGTAATCAAGCGTTTGGGTGCAATTCCTATAGTACGAGAGAATTTACCGAAAGCAATTTACAGTTTAACATTGGCTGAAGATGAAATTAGAAAAGGGACGTCCTTTTTGCTTGCTCCGGAAGGCACTAGAACTCTTACCGGAAAGATAGGAGAATTTAAAAAAGGTCCTTTCCACCTAGCATTAAATACAGGGATTACTATTATTCCGATGGGGTTGAAAGGAGCATTTGATTCTAAACAGAAGAATGATTGGAGAATATATCCCGGGATGGTTACTGTAAGAATTGGAAAACCGGTAAAGAAAGAATATTATCAAAAAATGTCTATTGAAGAATTAAGAGATGATATTAGAAATAAGATTTTCGTGCTTTGTGAAGATGATTTGATAGTCGCGTTAGATATTCAACAATGAAAAACCGACTTTTCCTATTTGATATTGACGGCACGCTTCTATCTCCGGGACCATCAGCCCGCAAGGCAATCAATCAAGCAATTGAAAATTTTACAGGGATTCCACCCAACCTACAGATTAAAGATGTTGCCGGACTTACCGACAGATTGATAGTAAAAAATGCTTTGAAAAAAAGCGGCAAAAATGGTGACACAACTGAAGTAATAAACAATATTATTAATGATTATTTGACACTATTTGAAAATGCTTATTTTGAATCAAAAGAAGCATTCATATATGAAGATGCTTTAGAGCTCGCTCATAAAGTTAAAGAGACTGGTTTACCCTTAGCACTGCTAACCGGAAATGTAAAACGTGGCGCTCAAATAAAATTAGAACGATTTGATTTAATGAAGCATTTTTCATTCGGTGCATATGGAGATGATGGCGAAACACGTTCCGATTTACCTATTGTTGCACGGAACCGTGCGCAGGAAGTGTTGGGCAAAACTTTTGAATTTGGTGAAATTGTATTAGTAGGCGACACTCCGGAAGATGCGATTGCTGCAGAAGTAAATGGATGTAAATCAATAATTGTTTGCCGACGACAAGAATGGTATGATGACATTGTAAGAGCCGGTGCAGATTTGATTGTGGAAAGTTTGGATGACCCTGCAATAAAAATTTGATGTAAATATTATTTATTCTTTGTTGAATTGCTCAATATAATGACAAAAAGATTGTCATGCCCGCGTAGGCGGGTATCCATAATTTACAAATAGATTCTCGACTAAATCGGGAATGACACGATTAAAAGTAGAGACAAGGCATGCTCGGTCTCCATAATTACAAAATTTTATCAAGCGCAATTCGCCAATTCTTTAATTTTTCCTCACGAATTGAATTTGGCATTTGTGGTGTAAATATTTTATCACATTCAACGGATTCATCTGCAACATAATTAGAATCTGAATTCCGTAATAGTTTATAGACACCCAATGCTGTTCTATCTTTTAACGTTGTATGACCAATTTTTACTTGAAGTAGATCAGCAATGAATTGCAGTAGCGGAGTTCTTGCACCGCCACCACTTACAGTGATTAAATTAGGTTTTAATTTAGTTTTGTCTATAATGGATTTGAATATATCGTGTACTAAAAATCCAATTGTTTCCATTCCTGCCCTAATAATATCGTCATCTAAAGCGTCATTTAAATTATGATAAACAGTTTTAAATCCATCAACCCAATATGGTGCTGCGATACCTGTAACTCCCGGAATTAAAATACCCTTTGTGGCAGTTTTTTCACAACGCTTATCCCAGCGCATTTTTTCGTGTGGTATGTTTAATTCTTCCTCAAGCCAATAAAAAAGTGAACTGCTTGCACTGATGGTCCCTTCTAGTAAATAATTACGCCGGGCATGGTCAGAGAACAGTACATTGCTCAACAATCCTGAAACACGGTTTGGTTCCGAACCTGTATTAAATTGAACCGAACCGGAAGTACCAAAGTTCATTGCAAGTGTCCCCGGTGTGCTCCCGCCCTGCCCGATCAAGGCACCTTGTTGGTCACCGATTACACAATTCAGTGGAATTTGAACATCATCAATTTCTACTAAACCAAAATTGTGAACCGTTGGTTTAAGCGGTGGCAGACAATCCATCGGGACACCAAAAAGAGAACATAATTCGTAATCCCAAGCAATTTTATCAAGGTTCATTAACAGTGTGCGTCCTGCGATTGATTCATCTAAGGCAGGAGTTCCGGTAAATGAATGTGTTAGATACGCGCTCAATGGACCAAACCATAGTTTGCCATTTTCGGCTTTCTGTTTTAATGTGCTATCGTGCTTAGTAACGTGGATATATTTAGCTGCGCCGAAATGTGCACTAAGCGGAACGCCCGTAATTTCTTGAATTTTATCGGCATGTTTAGAAAATGCATTTGATTCTTCCTGAGAACGACTATCTTGCCAGCTAATTGCTTGAGTATAATGTTTCAAGTTTTGCTTATCCCAAAATAAAAAGGTTGAGCGTTGTACTGCCATTCCCATACTAATTATATTGCCATTTTTACTTTTTGCATAGCTAATAGCGGATGAAATTAACTTGGTGCAGGCATTGAGAATGTCTATTGGATTGCTTTCAACATGATGTTCTTGCGGACGATGAAGATGATGCCTTTCCCGATTTGAAAAAATAATGTTTTGCTCCTCATCAAACAAAAATATTTTAGACGAGGAAGTACCCTGGTCCAGTACTAAATGAAATTTATTATTCATAATAGATTAAGTAATATCCCGTAACCCCTTATTCATAAACCCGATCACACCACACAGTGCGGCGCCAATTCCGATAACAAAAAATATGATTTGAATATCAATATAATTAGCGGTAATGCCGACAACAGCAGAAGCGAAAGCCGTAACTCCCACAACCGATAAATGAACTAAGGAAAACAACCGACCATGATACTTGTTTGGTGAATGTTTTTGTATAATTGCCGTGCGGGAAATTGTAATCATCGGGATTCCAATAGCGTGTATCACAATGAATATAATAACAAAGTTTATTGATTCGGCAAAGCACATAATTGAATAAGTAACCCCGTCAAGAATCATACCGATTAATAATAATTTCCCGATATTTATACGACTCCCAATACGGTAAACTAAAACTGATCCGATTAACATTCCGAATGCCAAACCCGCTTCAACATAGGCATATTGGCTGGCTGTTCCGCCGAGAGCATCTTTTACTAGAATTAACATACCTACAAAAGCCAGGCCCATAATAAAAAAATTATTAATAATTGTTAAGATAAAAAGCATCCCAAGCGGTTTGTTCTGTTTGACGTATTGAATCCCACTGAATATCTCTTTAATAGAACTGAAATGTTTATCGGCTACTTTAGGTTTTGCGGGCAGCATTATAAAAAGTAGAATTAAAATTGCAAAAAGGAACGAAGCACTGTCAATTACAAATAAATACTGAATAGAAACAACGCTTAAAATTACTCCCGCTGCTAGCGGTCCAATTAAATATGCCAATTGACCTGATGTCGCTAAAATAGAGTTAACTTTAACTAAACGGTCTTTGGATGTAATCATTGGAACTAAGGCATTGAGCGCCGGGGGGAAGAATGTACTAAAACTTGCCCTCACAAAAGCCAAGATTCCGATTATAAAAATATTTTCATAACCGAAATACAAAATTATTGGTATTACAATCACCGTAAGGGCTTGACTAAGATTCGAGAATATCATAATCAGTTTACGGTTATATTTATCGGCGATAACGCCGGCATACAATCCGAACAGCATTGCCGGCAAGAAAGCCGCCATCGCGATTAATCCGGTTGTGGTTGATGAACCCGTGATTTCAAGTACTAACCAGAACAATGCGATTTGATAAATCGCATCGCCTGCTGCGGAAATAATTTGAGCCAACCAAAGTAAACTGATATTTCGTTGCTGTTGCATTTGATTATAATAATCCACAAGAAATTACATTAAAGGATTTCCATAATTTATATATAAAAGTGTAATTTCAGAATGGAACTACTAATTATATTTTGTAGTTTATGATTATTAACAAGATTTATTACAGGAGATTAGAATGGCATATATTATTGCTGACCCTTGCGTAGGTACTTGTGACACAGCTTGCGTAGAAGTTTGTCCCGTTGATTGCATTCACGGTCCCGATGATAAAACCGGTGCCGGCGCCGAAGCCAAAGCGGATGGTTTTGACCCAACCGGCAAACAGCTTTACGTCGATCCAGAAGAATGCATTGATTGTGGTGCTTGCGAACCGGAATGTCCGGTAGAAGCAATTTTTGAAGAAAGTGAAGTACCAGCTGAATGGGAAAAGTATATCAAAATCAATTACGACTACTTTGGCCGCGATTACGACGGATAACCTATAACTACATAAATAATGGAAAAACGGTTGTTTTTAAACAACCGTTTTTCTACACATAAAATATCATATTATGAATAAATCGGAAGCATTAGAATTACTAAAAACTATAAAATATCCGGGTTTTAGCCGTGATATTATTTCTTTTGGAATTATTGATAAAATTGAAATTATTGATAAGAATATATCATTAGAATTAAAAATTCCTACTCAAAATGACGATGTCAAAAAAGAAATAATTGACAAGATTCGACACAATTTAGAGTCAGTTGCACAGTTTGATGAAATAAAAATTGATTCAAAATCCGAAGGTGCAACACCGGATGCAAAACAACAAACAGTAAAAATACCCACGCAAGCTCCAGATCAGCAGCGTGTAAAACTGAATGGTGATATAAAACACATCATCGCAGTCGCTAGCGGTAAAGGCGGTGTTGGAAAATCTACCGTTGCAGCGAATTTAGCTGCTGCATTGAAGCAAAAAGGTAACAAGGTTGGCTTGCTTGATCTCGATATTTATGGTCCATCCCTACCGATTATTTTGGGCATTCATGATATGCCGCACGTTACTTCGGATCGGAAATTAATTCCTTTGGAACAATACGGAATGAAGATCATGAGTTTTGGATTTATCAGCGGTAACGATGCTCCAGTTATTTGGCGCGGTCCGATGGTTGCTAAAATGACTGAGCAGTTCTTCAGTGATGTAGAATGGGGTGAATTAGACTATTTAATTTGTGATCTTCCTCCCGGAACCGGAGATGTTCAATTAACCTTAACACAGCAGTTAGATATTAGTGGCGCATTAATCGTCACTACTCCGCAAGACATCGCCTTAGCCGATGTTCGAAAAGGTGCTGACATGTTCAGAAAAGTTGAAGCAACTGTTTTAGGCGTCGTAGAGAATATGTCGGGATTAGTTATTGAATGTAACGCTTTTACAAGCGACGGTAAACCCGCGCGGGTTAAAATTGATATCACAGGAAAAGAAACTGTTGAAACTGATAAAGATGGTAAATTTTCCATCAGATATGATATATTCAAGCGCGGTGGTGGTGAAGCTGAAAGTAAACGATTGGGCGTTCCGTTATTGGGAGTAATTCCAATATCAGGAGAAATTGTTGATTCAACAGATTCCGGAGAACCGATTGTCTTGTCGAATCCTAAATCGCCGATAAGCGATATCTATAATTCGATAGCAGAAAAAGTAATCGACAATCTGAACTAAGGGGTTACCGAATAATAGTTATTAATTAATAATGAGCACTTTTATTACATCGCTGAGTTTGATATTAATCGGATTGGCGATGTTTTATCCCCTCTTTTTTACAAAAATATATAAATTAGTAAAAGAGAGTAACGGCGCAAGAAGCCTCCTTCAGTTAAATTACATTTTGCATTTACTGTCCGGAACCATTGTTGTCCTTCTGTTTTGGATTTATCGTGTTAATTATCCGCTGCAATTATCCGGGATTATCTATTTAGTAGTAATATTTGTTGTAGTCCTTTATTATTGGAAATCGCCAATTCCGCGATGGAATCTGTTTAGTGCTTCAATTGTGTTTGGCTTCATGGTATTTTATCGCACAATTAATGAAATTGTTGAGATAACGCCACTTTGGCCTGGCATTTTTACTGGAATACTCTCTGCGGGGGCTGTTAGTGTTGTAATGCTCCTTATAGTAGCATCGCGGCATAGTTCAATCCATGAAAATGTTTTAAGTGATTTTATAAATTCATTATTTAAATATTTATTCTTATTTATAGGAATTAGAATAGCATGGGATTTGGTGGTTTTGTTTAATATATCCGTTGAGACTCGAAATGGCGAATTAATGAGTGCATTAAAATTCTTTTTACAGGTCGATTCGTTAAAATTGGTGCTACTGATATTATTCGGATTAGTAATTCCGATTCTATTTTGTTTTCTATTTAAGAAACAATTAAGCGCATTTGATTCAAAATACAGATTTTGGATATTTTGTGTTCTTTTAATGTCGATTTTGTTTGGCGAGTTTCTTTTTAAATATTTTTTACTCCAATACGGAATTGTTTTATAGATCAATTATATAGCGGAACAGTTGGGACTTTTTTACGTTGAAACCAAACAAAGCTTGTCTTGATTTGATACAGGAGTAATTGTTGATTGCCGGTTGATGATAGGGTAATTTTGCCCGCTTGATTTAAGTCAGTATTTAATCAAAGCTATGAATAACGAAGAATTAAGAGAATTAATAAAAAAAAATGCAAACTTACCTATGCATATCGCAATTATTATGGATGGCAATGGTCGTTGGGCAAAACAACGATCCCTTCCAAGATTTGCCGGACATCGGGAAGGGATTAATTCTGTTAGAGAAATAACGCGGGTTTGTGGAGAAATTGGAATTAAACATTTAACATTATATACTTTTTCAAAAGAAAATTGGGGTCGCTCTCAGACTGAAGTATCAGCATTGATGAAATTGTTGTTGAATTCAATTAGAAAAGAAATAATAAACCTACATAAGAACAATGTAAAACTCACGACAATTGGTGCTTTTCAAGATTTACCCAAATCTGCAAGACAAGGCATTGAGGAAGGAATAGAGCTTACCAAGGACAACACAGGATTAAATTTGAATTTGGCTCTTAGTTATGGAAGTAGACAAGAAATAATGCAAGCCATACAACATATTGCGAAAATGGTGGATTTAGGGAAATTGAAGATAGACGACGTTAACATGGAGCAATTTGAGAATTTACTTTACACTAACAAGATGCCTGATCCGGATTTTTTAATTCGCACAGGTGGTGAGTTTAGAGTTAGCAATTTTTTATTATGGCAGATTGCCTATACAGAAATTCATGTAACTGATGCATATTGGCCTACTTTCCGTGAAAAAGAATTACTTGAAGCAATTGTAGATTTTCAGTCTCGAAAACGCAGATTTGGAAAAATAGCAGAATAAATTTCATGAATAAAATTTTATCTATATCAATATTATCTTTATTATTAATTAATATAATTTTTGCTCAGTCTCAACAGAAAATAGAGTTAAAAGGCGTCGAGGTTGAAGGAAACACGTTAACTAATTCAGATGTAATTATTTTCACTTCAGGACTAAAAGAAGGGAATGTTTTAAAAGCCGGTGATTTTTCGCGTGCCGTCCAACAATTATGGAAATCCGGACTATTTAACGATGTGCAAATTTATGTTAATGATGAATCCGAAGAAGGTATCTCTGCTAAAATTGAGGTTAAAGAATCCCCAGTATTGGGAGAAATAATCATTATTGGTGATAAAAAAGTAAGCAAAACCAAGATTGAGAAAGCACTCGGTTTGCGCACCGGACAAAGAATTCCGGAATTTCAAATAGAAGCCGGAAAATCAAAAATATTGGATCTCTATTCAGAAGAGGGATTTTTATTAGCATCAGTTGATGTGTCAATAGAAGAGATAAAAAATGATACTTCCGCTACTAATCAAAAAATAGTCACTAATACACGCAATCTAAAGTTCAATATAAATGAGGGACATAAGGTAAAAATTGATGCTATTAATTTTATCGGAAATGAAGACGTTGCTGAGAGGAGACTACGTAGGACACTTAAAGATACAAAACAGCAACGGTGGTATTTTTTCTGGCGTTCTTCATTTGACGAAAATAAATTTCAGGACGATCAAGAAAAATTAAAAGCATTTTATCAAAAACGGGGCTACCGAGATGCAATGATAGTTACCGACTCTATTTCTTACAGTACAGATAAAAAGAAAATGAATATATGGTTGACGGTAAATGAAGGACCAAAATATTATTATCGCAATTTTGAGTGGGATGGAAACGAACTATATACCGATAAACAATTAAATAGTGCATTGGGGATTTCTAGCGGGGAGGCCTACAATGAAGAGGACCTTCAGAAAGGACTCTATGAACGCGCCCAATCCTTATATATGGATAAAGGTTATATTTACAGCAATATAATCCCTGAAATTTCTCCGGTTGGAAAAGATTCAATTGATGTGCGTTTATCAGTAATTGAGAATCAAAAAGTTTATGTAAGAAATGTTAATATTTCTGGAAATACAAGAACGCGGGAAAATGTAATTCGTCGTGAATTAAAACTATATCCCGGAGATGTGTTCAGTAGACAAAAATTGATTCGCAGTCAGCGTGAGGTATGGATATTAAATTATTTCGGGAATGTAATCCCCGATGTAATACCGGTCGATGATGAAAATGTGGATTTAGAAATAACAGTAGAAGAAAAATCTTCTGAGCGTGCAAATTTAAATGTGGGATATACAAAAGAATATGGAATGACAGGCGGCGGAGGAATTGAATTCATGAATTTTCGCGGTATGGGACAAAGACTTGTGTTAAGCGCATCAACCGGACTTTCGGGTGGTTCTAGTTACAACTATCAAACCGCAGACCAAAGGTCAAAATATAATTCATTTAGTTTGAGCTTTACAGATCCGATGATCCAAGACACTCCCAACCTTGTCGGGGGCTCATTGTTCTATTCGTTCCGTGGTGCCTCTACCCAATATTATTATCCATTAGATTTAACAGTAATGGGCGGTTCAGTAATGTGGGGTCGTAGATTCCGGTGGCCCGATGACTTTTTCCGCGGACAATGGGGGCTTCAGGTTACTAAAAAAGTTTATGATGGGGAACCAGAGGATTTGGATCTTTATACAGGCGGATTGGAACACTCTATTGGAGTAAATATTTCGCAGACAATTACCCGCGATAGTCGGGATAGACCGGAATTTACTACTTCGGGATCTCGGATGATTTGGAGCACTACAGTTTCTGGAGGAATTCTCGGTGGAAATGAAGACTTTCATAAACATGAATTAAATTTGGAATGGTACTCACCCTTGGTCAGTAAATTTGTATTAGTAAACTCTTTTAAGATGGGTATCATTGAGAAAATAGCTGCCAAGGAAGATGAATCGTCTATTATCCCTTATGATGAAAGATTTATAATGGGTGGGAATGGTATTCCGTATGGTAATATGCTGCGCGGTTATGATGATAATGCTATTGGACCTATATCAGCCAATGGTAGTCCTATCGGCGGAAATTCGATTTTAAGATTTTCTACAGAATTACGCTTTCCATTCTCGGAAAATCCGGTAATTTATGCACTTGCATTTGCTGAAATGGGTAGTGTGTGGGCAAATAAAGATATGACTGAACCATTTTATTTAGAACGTACTGGACCGTTAAATTTAAAACGTGCAGCAGGCGTTGGAATAAGATTTTTCATGCCAATGATTGGCATGTTGGGATTTGATATTGGCTACGGTTTTGATGATATTGTAGGTAATGGAGAACCACAAGGATGGAAAACAACAATTACATTTGGACAACAATTCTAATTACTAAATAGGAGGAATTAGTGAACCTAAAACGAGTGAATATGGCATTTTTGACAGGATTTTTACTGTTACCAATGCTTCTAATTGGACAAAATAAGATCGGATACATTGCATCGGAACGGGTAAGGGCTGAATTTAATGAATTCCAAGAAGCCGAAGCACAATTACAGCTAGACTATAGAAAAGTGCAAGAAGAATACCAGGCTATGTTAGTTGATTTTGACAGTTTGAAACAAGCTTATGAGACTCAAAGACTAATGAGCTCACCTGAGTGGCGTAAAGAGAAAGAAACAGAAATCGCTTCAAAGGAACAACGGCTACAGAAGTTTCAAGCTCAAAAAGTAGGACCGGAAGGCGAATTATATCGGAAGCAATCACAAATGGAATATGAATTATTGTCAAAAGTAAAAGTTGCCGTTGATAATGTTGCGATTTCAAAAGGATATGATTTCATTTTTGATGGATCGGTATCTTTATTATATGGTAAGCCAACCCATGATCTTACCGATGATGTTTTATTTGAGCTAAGAAAAGCCAAAGGTAATTAAAAGAAAAATTTGGTTACCCTGCGCAAAATAGCGTCTATCGTAGGGGGTAAAGTAATTGGCGCGCCCGATCAGGTTATCCATGGGGTCTCTGATATTAAAAACGGCGCGCCCGATACAATTACGTTTCTATTTAATTCAAAGCATCAAGAGTTAATAACCCAAACCACTGCGTCCGCAATAATTGTATCTGATTCTGCAATATTGCATGACAAGAGCGGCATTGTAGTTGATAATCCGCGCATAGCAATGGCTAAGGTGTTGAAGATATTCGAACCCCCAAATGATATAGGGACAGGAATACATCCTACTACTGTTATTCACAAATCGGCGAAGACAGGGAAAAATGTTAGTATAGGTGCTTTTACGGTTATAGGACAGAATGTAGAAATTGCTGACGGTACAACGATTCATAACAATGTTTCAATAGGTGATAATGTTATCATTGGAACTAATGTTGCAATATTTCCGCAGGTATCCATTCATTCACGTACCAATATTGGGAATAACGTAATTATTGATATGGGTACAGTAATCGGTTCTAGCGGTTATGGATATGAAACTGAAAATGACGTACATCACAAAATTCCTCAGATAGGTTCGGTGATAATCGAAAACGATGTTGACATTGGAGCCAATTGCACAATTGATCGAGGAACAATCGGCAATACTGTGATAGGTAAAGGAACCAAGTTAGATAACCTAGTGCACATTGCTCATAACGTAAAAATTGGCAAAGGTTGCCTAATGGCAGGGCAAGTTGGTATTGCAGGAAGCTCTACAATTGGGAACTATTGTATTTTTGGTGGACAAGTAGGCGTGAGAGATGGTATTATCATTGGTGACCGAGCGATATTTGTTGCAAAATCGGGAGCTACTAAATCCCTACCAGGGAATAAAATATATGCCGGAATGCCGGCAAGAGAAGTTCGCGAAAAAAATAAACGTGATGCTATTTATTCTCAAGTTATAGCATTGAAGAAACGATTAAAAATATTAGAAGAAAAACTTGCCAGATAGATATCAAAAGACAATCGGTAGCAAGGTATCACTTGATGGGATTGGTTTACACACGGGTATAAAAAGCACAATAAACATCAAGCCGGCAAAAGAAAATAGCGGGATAGTTTTTAAGCGTATCGATTTGAAAGAAAATCTGGTTATTCCAGCTGATGTAGACAATGTAATTAACACAAACCGCGGAACTACGTTGGAACAAAACGGTGTACGCATACATACTGTGGAACACGTTTTAGCGGCATTGCATGGACTTGGTATTGATAATGCTACCATCGAACTATCAGGCCCGGAACCGCCTATTATGGACGGTAGTGCTTTACCATTTGTTCGGGGGTTAAAAAAAGTTGGAATAGTGAATCAAGGTGTAATTAAAAAAGTTTATAAAGTTATCGAACCTATTCAGTTCAATGGCCCTGAGAATGATATTGAAATAAATTTATTGCCTGCCGAAAAATCTAAAATAACTTTTTTTATGGATTATGGTTTACCAAATTTCGGATTACAATACGTATCGATTGAAGATATTGAAAGCGAATTTGAAAAAGAAATCGCACCAGCGCGCACTTTTGGATTATTAAGCGAAGTGTCTCAACTCAAACAAAATGGTTTAATTAAAGGTGGCGGACTGAATAATGCCGTAATCATTGTTGATAAAAAAGTTGATGAGGATGAACAAAATATTTTAAGTAAATTGTTTGGTTTAAATAAAGAGATCATATTTAATAATGGCGAAATATTGAATAGTGAAGGATTATATTTTGAGAATGAACCGGTACGCCATAAAGTATTAGATTTGATAGGAGACATGTCTTTATTTGGTAAGCCGATTATAGGTCATATTATCGCAACTCGGAGCGGACATAGAACTAATATTGAATTTATAAGGAAATTAAGACGGATAGTTAAATCATGATGTACGATAAAAATAAGAAAGAATATAGCATTGAAGAAATATTAGAGAAACTGCCGCAACGTTTCCCGTTTGTAATGATAGATCGAATCATTGATTTTATCCCTGGGGAGAAATGTACGGCCATAAAAAATGTTTCTGTAAATGAACCGTATTTTCAGGGGCATTTCCCTGGTCGCCCAATTATGCCGGGCGTTTTAATATTAGAATCAATGGCACAAGCCGGAGCGTTTTTAGTTTTACACGATTTAGAAGACCCACTAAAAAAAGGAATGCTATTCTCGGCAGTTGAAAAATCCAAATTTAGGGTACAGATTGTACCTGGGGATCAAATTGTATTGGAAATGAAATTGTTAAAATTCAGACTTGGTACTGCTAAAATTAGAGGCGAAGCGTATGTTAACAACAAACTAGTTGCCGAAGCCACACTTTTGGCAAGTATTGTAGATCGTTAAGGGGGGAATATCATTTCGAGTAAAATTCACCCCAGTGCTATAATTGGCAATGATGTTACAATTGGTACAAATGTAACTATTGGACCGTATACTGTCATTGGCGATGAGGTAATAATTGGCGACGGAACAAGCATCGGTAATTCCAATACAATTAAAAAATATACCGAAATCGGTAATAATTGCCAGATATTCCATAATTGCGTAATCGGTGAGTTACCGCAAGATTTAAAATTTAGTGGAGAAAAAACCACAGTTAAAATTGGTAATGAAACAACAATTCGTGAATTTGTATCAATTCATCGCGGTACTAACGCGCGAGGGGAAACCACGATTGGTAATAATGTATTTTTGATGGCTTATGCACATGTTGCCCATGACTGCGTTATTGGTAATAACGTAACAATGATTAACCTCGCTACTTTAGGAGGGCACGTGGAAATTGATGATTGGGCGATGCTTTCTGGCGGTGTAATGGTGCATCAATTTGTAAGAATTGGAGCACACGCTTGTATTGGGGGATTATTTAGGGTTTCTCAAGATGTGCCGCCGTTCGTGATGGCTGTTGGCGAGCCGTTAAAATATGGTGGAATTAATAGCGTAGGTTTACGACGCAGAGGGTTTTCATCCAAAGACAGAATCAATATTAAACATGCATATCGTATATATTTTAGATCTGGGTTAAAACCATCTGACGCTCTGACTAAAATTAAATCTGAATTCCTCGACGATAAAAATGTTCTGAGTATAGTAGATTTTATCGAAAACAGTAACCGCGGAATTATTTAATTCCAATAATTTTTATATTATGAAACCTTTTTCGATTATTTTAATTGTAATAATCTTTTTTCTCACACCGGTAAGTGCACAGTGGACATCCTTCGAATTAGATAATATAGATATAGAGAAGTTTCAACAACAAACAGAACCATTTTTAAAAACAATTTCTTTATTTACCAATAGGCATTTTTTTAGTCCCAATATTATAATTAATCGAATCAGTATTGGTGTTTCTTATTCTCAGGGAATAAATATTACAGGAGAAAAACATTCAACAGATATCATGGGGGGATATCCAAATATTGCAGGAGCTTTAGTTGTCACTCAAAATTTATCACTTAAAGGCAATATGAGTATATTTGAATCAGGAAATGATGTTGTGCAATCTTTTGCTTATGGGTTTGGATTGAATATAACAAATGAAGATAAAAATAATTGGCGGTCTTCCATATTGTTTTCAAAATTACAAGGACCTAATGATTTAAAAAATCGCTCCATAGATGCAGCGATTATCAAGGAATTCGAATTTAGTACCGTCCCGATATTTGTCGGCTTGGGACTTAATACATATAATACAAAGATATTAATTGAAGATATAGATACAGTCCCAACGTCCATTAATGGAAATGCTAATCACTTATTATTTGGAGCACAGTTAACAAAAGGAAGATTGACTATTGTACCGGTCTTGCAGGTAAATTCCGATGTAGTAATTGTAAGTATCGAAATATCGGGACTTTTTAAGTAATGGCGCGAAAATTATCTATACTTGGTTCAACAGGCTCTATAGGGCAAAATGCTCTTAAGGTTGTAGATAATATAAAAGATGATTTTCAAGTCATATACCTTACAGCTAATTCGAATCACGAATTATTAGTTGAACAGGCATTAAAATATAAACCGCAGGCTGTAAATATTGTTGATTCATCCTACGGTAAAATTGTCGAGGATAAATTAAGAAATGAAGATATCGACGTTTTGGTAGGTCGTGACGGATTGCTCGATCTTGCAAGACGAAATGATATAGATTTAGTGTTAAACGCAATTGTGGGGACGGCAGGAATGGAACCAACACTATGTGCCCTTGAATCAGGCGTGGATGTTGCACTAAGCAATAAAGAAAGTTTGGTCATGGCAGGAAGTCTCGCGAAACAAATACAAGGAAAAAACGGTGCAAAAATTTATCCTGTTGATAGTGAGCATTCGGCAATTTGGCAATGTTTACAAGGTGAAAACAAGGAAGATGTCAATAAAATAATATTGACCGGTAGCGGCGGACCTTTCCGCACTCGCGCAATAGATACGTTTGCGGATATCACACCCCAGGAAGCACTAAAACATCCGAATTGGGATATGGGTAATAAGATTACAATTGATTCAGCTACAATGATGAACAAAGGTCTAGAAATTATCGAAGCTTATTGGCTGTTCGATATTCCAATTGAAAATATTGATGTAGTAATTCATCCTCAGTCAATTATTCACTCTATGGTAGAGATGAAAGATGGTTCGGTAAAGGCTCAGCTCGGTGTTCCTGACATGAAAGTCCCAATACAGTATGCTTTAACATATCCTCGTCATATTGAAACTGATTGGGAAAGATTAGATTTTATTAAGCTAAAGGAGATGACGTTTGAAGCACCTGATTTTAAAAGATTCCCATGTATGGAATTGGCATTCGAAAGTTTGCGACAATTGGGGACGACTCCGGCTGTTTTAAATGTAGCAAATGAATTTGCAGTATATCGCTTTTTAAAAAACGATATATTATTCACAGACATCTCTAAAATCGTTAGCAGAGCCTGTGAAAATCATGATTGGATTGAAAATCCGAATCTAGATGATTTACAAAACCTGATTTTTTGGGCAAAGGATTTTGTAAAATCTTATAACTAATTGAACCTTTTTACATCTAATATATAATTTTAAGGTATTGGAAAAATATAAATGATAACATTATTAGCAACGGCTTTCGTAATTGGAGTAATAGTATTTGTCCACGAATTAGGGCATTATCTTGCAGCGCGCTCTGTAGGTGTGCGAGTAGAGAGGTTTTCAGTTGGATTTCCACCAAGAATAATAACCATGACATCGGTTCCTAATGGATGGGATTTTAAACTATACTTTTTTAGTAAAAATGATGAAGGTAAAAGAACATGGGCACCGATTTTAGAAAAACACATCTCAAGACCGGGTCGCAAAGGCACGTTGACCGAGTATTGCTTTGCACTGATTCCACTGGGTGGATACGTCAAAATGGCGGGATTGATTGACGAAAATCTTGATAGTAAAATTGAACACAAACCATATGAATTAATGAGTAAATCGCGTTTAGCCCAAGCTTGGGTGATGAGCGCCGGTGTTATCATGAATGTTTTGTTGGCATTATTAATTTATACAGGTATTGCATATAACCAGGGTAATCCTGTTATAAGTGAAGAACCTGTTATTGCTCAAATATTAGAAGGACAACCAGCTGAAGCCGCCGGAATGCAAGCAGGTGATAGAATTGTAGAAATTAACGGTGAACCGATTGAAACGTGGCAGGAACTAACTGAAATTATCCATTCTATTCCAAATACACCTATAAATTTGCATTTTGAGCGTGATGAAACAATATTTGAAAAAGATATAGTGACATCTTTCCAGCCCGCACTTATAAACGGGAAAATTGATACATTGGGCGCCATTGGTATAGCAGCACAGGTTACATATGAACCAATTAATATTTTTCAAGCCGTTGGAGGTGGATGGCGGGCAACCAAAGGTGTTTTTGAGTTAATCGGTACAACGTTAAAGATGTTAGCAACCGGAGCCGCGACAATGAAAGATATTGGCGGTCCTATATTTATTGCTCAAATGGCAGGAGAAACTGCAAGAGCAGGATTGGCTCCGCTTTTATTTTTAATGGCAATGATAAGTGTAAATTTGGCAGTGATAAATATTTTACCAATACCGGGCCTAGATGGAGGTCATCTTATGGTAATCGGAATTGAATCAATAATTAGAAGATCATTGAGCTTGAAGGCAAAAATTGTAATTCAAAAAGTCGGCATGGCGTTTTTACTAATTCTAATGATAACAGTTATAGTTAATGATATCGGCAGATTATTTACAAACTGATAGTTTTCAATTGTAGAAGCATGGAACCAAATTTTAACTTAATTTGAATTTTTACCGGTAGTCGCAGTTCGTCGTCACTGAACCAAATTTTCATATCTCCGTCATTTTTTAAAAGTGTTTTTCCTTCTCTGAACGGCTTAATAATGATACATGGGAATGTCCCCGCAGGAGTTTTAACTGTTTCCTTGCCGTCCACTATTATTTGAAAATCAGTTAATTTTTTATTATCAAAAGTTGTAAAGTTTAAAATTTGTCCAATTTCTAAAGGAATAGTGCGGAAATAATACAGAAGCGAATAAGGATCCCGCAAGGGGCCATTTATTTTTAGAGTATCATTATTTGTAATTGCGATTAAATTATTATAGTCAATTGAAGTATCATAGTTTTTATGGTAATTACCCTCGTTTAACTGCTTCAATAATTTTAGCGTAGTCAAATCTGATGTATTTAACCAAATATCAATTTTATCTCGTACGCGATAAAAGTTATCAGCAAATTTCCCAGTTTTAGCCTGGAATCTTACATGGTAAGATTGAACTCCGGATATAGTATCATTTGATTCTACCAATAAATATCCACGACCCATTTTAATGACATTAAATTGCAATGTGTAGGTTAAGCGTTCGCCAACCTTAAAAGGTATGTTTTGTCCGCAGTTCAATGAAACCAGTAAAGTAATTATTATAAAGATACGTTGCATATTATTTCCGTAAAATAATAATATTATTATCTATTAATTTATAAATTGTTGAACCCTTAGGTTTTGGCAATGTTCCTCCATCTATTAATAGATCGATTTCAGAACTGAACTCTGATTGAATTTGAACGGGATCATTCATTGGCTGTTTGCCTGTACGGTTGACACTTGTAGAGACTATTGGTTTACCAAATTGAGATGACAGATCATTACAAAACTTGTTATCAGGAATACGGATTCCTAATACGTTATCTTCGCCTAATATTTTTGTGTTCACAATATTTTGTTCACCCGGGACAATTAAGGTTTTTGCTCCGCCCAAATACGGTTTTACAAGGTCGATTTGTTCATCTTCAACATCCATCCATTTGATTGCCATATTTTCATCGGCCGCGATTACACTCATTGGTCCTGAGCGTCCTTTAATTTGATTTATTATATCAATAGCCTCATCATTGGTTGCATCGGCACCAAAACCGTATAAGGTATCAGTGGGATAAATTATCACACCACCTTCCTTTAAAATATTTACCGCATATTTGACCACTTGTGGATGATCAATGTCTATATGTTTAAGCATTTTGTCTTGTAACGGGTTTTGTTTTCCAGCGCCGATGAAACCAAAAGTACTGTTCAGGGAATCGGCGAATATGTTTTTCCAATAGAGATGTATATGTCTGTGTGATTGATTCAATTGTGGCGTTAGCAGCGATTTTTACAGGATGAAATTCAATTGTATAATCGTTTGGCTTATTTTGATAACATATTGTAAAAATTATAGGTGCTCTGCTTTCGAGATGAAACCTTGCGGCACCTTTGGGCGTTGATGTTTGTTGGTTGAAATATTTGACAAATACACCACGGGTTTTTGCGTCTTGGTCGCTTACAAGCCCAAGAATTTCGCCTCGTGTAAGAACACCGTACATATTGTCTAAAGATGATTTACGGTATATATGTTTCATTCCAAAATGATTACGCAAATCCAGAAAAAATTTATCGGCGCCACGATTACCTTGTTTTGTAGCAACTGCTGAAATCGGATATTGATTGTATCCCAACCATGCAGCAAGAATTTCCCAAGCCCCAAAATGTCCGGAAACGAAAATGATACCCTGCCCATCTTTTAAAGTATTGTTCAATAAATTTTGACCTTTAACGTTTATAGTGCTTTTCAAAAAGGATTTAGGAAATGCAAGAAATTGCACAAAATTATTAATAAAAAATTTATAGCTACCTTTAGCTGTTATTAAATACCAAGACGATGATTTATCTGGAAAAGCTAATTTTAGATTATCAAATACTTGTTTTTTTCGTATTGGGACAAAATAATATAAAATAACATATAAAATATTGGACAATAGGTTTTTTGTCCATTGAGGAGAACTTCTCAAACAGAAAGAAAATGTTTTTAAAAATATATATGTTATCTTATGTGATAGTTTCATGCAAGGGCAGAATTTATTTCATGCCAAGTAGGTGAGCAAGTCAAATTTATTAATTATTCGTATCGACTACTGTTCTAAATGAATTTGATTATGATTAAATTTCCGAACATTTTTGAGGAAATTATGAAAGTATTATCTACTGGAATTGGAGAGCTAATTCAACCTCCCGATATTAACGCCTTTCGCGAATGGAACCGTACGCAAAAGCCAAAAGCTTTAATTGATAAAAGGATGTCTGAACAAGAGGCAGTTTCAAAATATTTAAAAGACGGACATTACATAGGCATTGAACTTTATGGCACAGTACGTGCACCGATGTCACTCGTGCGGGAAATAATTCGACAAGGATATAAAAATTTAAATTGTGCCGGACAGGGAGTGTATGAATCTGATTTATTAGCAGCAGCAAATACTATTAAAAAATTAGACTGGTCATACATTGGATTCGAAGTTTACGGATTATCTAATTCAGCGCGCAGGGCTGTTGAAAGCGGTTTTGTTGAAAAGGTAGTTGAGTGGTCGAATGCGGCATTGTCTTGGAGATTTAAAGCAGCTGCAATGGGTGTACCGTTTATTCCAACGCGCGTTATGCTGGGAACTGATACATACAAATATAGTGCTGCAAAGGTTGTTGAGTGTCCATTTACGGGAATGAAATTATGTCTCTTGCCGGCGTTAATACTTGATGTAGGATTTATTCATGTACATCGTGCAGATAAATATGGCAATTGCCAGATAGACGGCATCTCGGGATTTGCGGCAGAGATGGCACGCGCTTCAAAGCGATTAATTATTTCAGCAGAAGAAATAGTAGATGAAGGTGTTATTCGTTCTCAACCTGACCGCACAATAATTCCGTATTATTTAGTAGATGCAGTTATAGAAGCGCCTTTTGGTTCGCATCCCGGTGAAATGTCCGGTTTATATGAACGCGACGAACAGCACATTAAAAACTATGCTAATGACAGTAAAGATGAATTGCTAGTAAAAAATTACTTAAATAAATGGATTTATAATGTAAAAAATCATAAGAAATATCTTGACTTGGTGGGCACTAAAAAATTGAATGGATTGCGAATAGGTGGAGGTAAAAATGAGTGATAAAAACTACAACCCGAATGAATTATTAATATGCATTGCCTCAAGGTTGATGGAAGATAATGCAACTTGCTTTATTGGAACAGGAATCCCAATGTTAGCAGCATCGCTTGCGCAAAAAATGCATGCCCCCAATTTAATATCAATATTTGAGTTTGGTGGAATTGGGGCGCAGCTCGAGAAACTCCCTTTAGCTGTTGATGATATGCGGACTTTTAACAAAGGATTGGTTGCGGCGGGAATTTGTGATATTATGGAAGCCGGACAATGTGGTTTTGTGGACTATGGATTTTTGGGTGGTGCACAGATTGATATGTATGGAAATCTTAACTCTACGATAATTGGAGACGACCATGATAAGCCCAAGGTACGCCTTCCCGGCTCAGGTGGTGGGAATGATGTCGGTTCTACTTGTTGGAAGACAATTATTATAATGCAGCACGGTAAGCGCAGATTCATGCCAAAAATTGATTTTATTACAACACCCGGATATCTATTGGGGCCAGACGCTCGGGAAGAAGCAGGATTGCCACCGAACACCGGTCCGTATCGTGTTGTTACCGATTTATGTACATTAGGATTTGATGAAAAGACTAAACGCATGAAACTATTTGCTTTGAATCCGGGTATAACAGTAAATGACGTAGTAGATAATACCGGATTTGAATTAATCATACCTGATAAAATCGAACAAAATGACGAGCCCGCTGTAGAAGAATTACTAATTCTACAAGAAGAAGTTGATCCGGATAGATATTATATTTAGAGGAGTGAAAAAATGACTAATTATAAAAATAATCAGAGTAGTTGGGTAGGAATCACCTTAATAATAATTGGGTTTTTCTTTATTTTAGATACTTTTAATATAATGGAATTTGGCGGAATAATATCAGATTGGTGGCCGGCAATCTTCATAATAATTGGATTAATAAAATTGCAAGGTCAAGATCGCGTCGCAGGACTGATTTTTATTCTTATTGGCGCATTATTATTATTAACAATTCATGACGTAGTCGAATGGAACAGTATTTGGAGATTGTGGCCGCTGATTTTAATATTTATTGGACTATCTATGATTTTTAAAGGCAGGCGCAATAAATGGAAATTAACCAATGAAAAGACAACCGGAGATGACTATATACACTCAAACGCTGTATTTGGTGGTTCTGAGCACGCTATAACCTCGCAGAATTTTAGAGGAGGAGAGACAATGGCATTATTTGGCGGAGTAGAGCTTGATATGCGACAGGCTCAAATATCTGCTGATGGTTGTAAGATACATGCGACTGCTCTTTTTGGCGGTGTGGAAATAATCGTTCCTAATGATTGGAATGTAATTATTACCGGCACACCAATATTTGGCGGAATTGATAGTAAATCACGAAGGAAATCGGACGCCAAAAGAGGTAAGGATATTTACATTCATTGCACGGTTGCATTTGGTGGCGTGGAGATTAAATAAACATACTATGTATCATTGTTTATTAAGGGGTTTACAGGTAAAATTATAATATGAAGAAATCAATAATATCACTTATTCTTTTTATTTCAACACTATTTGCTGCTCCTGATTCTCTCGTCTATCGTGTCCCCATTGAAGGGACAATCGATTTGGGCTTACCGCCATTTATTGAACGATCGTTAAAAACTGCTGCTGAAGAAGGTGCCGTTGCGGTAATATTTGATATCGATACGTTTGGTGGCCGGGTTGATGCTGCTACGCAAATCAAAGACGCAATTTTAGATTCACCGATTTTGACAGTTGCATTTATCAATCGACGGGCAATTTCAGCCGGTGCGTTAATATCAATGTCTTGTGATAAAATTTATATGACAAGCGGCGGTACTATTGGCGCGGCAACTGCAGTAGATATGCAGGGGAATAAAGGTAGTGAAAAAGTAATATCTTATATGCGCGAAGAAATGGCATCGACTGCTGAAAGTACTGGAAGGAACTTAGATATTGCTAAAGGGATGGTCGATGAAGAATTATCGTTCACGCACCTGGAAATTGATGGCGTGTCGGTTGAAGTAACCGATCTAGAAGGTCGAAAAGAAGGTAAGCTAATAACATTAACTACAGAACTTGCTAAGAAATATAAAATCGCAGACGGCGATGCGGAAACATTCGATGAATTACTTGCTGAATTAAATTTATCTGATGCTGAGATAAGATCAACTAAGGCGAATTGGTCTGAATCAATCGTAAGATTTTTAACTAATCCGGTAGTAGCATCCCTGCTGATGACATTTGGATTTTTAGGAATTTTATTTGAGCTACAGCAACCGGGTTGGGGAGTATCTGGTACGATTGGAGCTGTATGTTTGGCATTGGCCCTTGGAGCTGGTTACATCGCTGAATTAGCGTCTGCAACTGATTTACTTATTATTTTTGTTGGAATATTACTGTTACTAATAGAAATGATTGTGATACCTGGTTTTGGTATAGCTGGTATCGGCGGAATTGTAATTGTTGTATTTGGTTTATATCGACTATTATTACCGGATATCCCGGTTGGAGAGGAGGTCACAGATATGGCGATGACTGGTTTAACAATTGGAATCATTGGCGGATTGATTGGATTGGTATTGTTATTCAAATTGATGACAAAAACAAAATTCTGGAAAAAATTAGCTACGCCCGATGTTCAAGACCACGAACGCGGTTACGATACATCCTTGGGATTGGAAGATATGGTAGGAACAGAAGGGGTGACAGATACGGATTTACATCCATCCGGGTGGGCAACAATTGGTGATAAGAGAATTTTTGTAGTTAGCGAAGGTACTTTTATTGAGGATGGTGAAAAAGTTAAAATAATCAAAGTCGACGGCAATCGAGTTGTCGTGCGAAAAATTAATTAATAGAGTGTTAGGAGGATAAAATGAGTATAATTTCATTGATATTGCTTGGTTTTGTAATACTATTTTTACTGGTACTATTCTATTTTGTACCAGTTGGGATGTGGATTCAGGGTATTGTAAGTGTTGGTTTGGGTAAAATTAGTATACTTGACTTGATCCGTATGCGCTTAAGAAAAATTCCACCACGTTTAATTACTGATGGAGTTATTAATTGTCATAAGGCAGGTTTAACTAGTATTGAGACCGATATGCTGGAAACGCATTTTTTAGCGGGTGGTGATGTCGCTAATGTTGTTTTTGCGTTAATCGCAGCGGACAAAGCTAATATTGATTTAGGGTTTGAAACCGCTACGGCGATTGACCTTGCGGGGCGTGATGTAAAAACGGCTGTTCAAACTAGTGTATATCCAAAGGTAATTGATGCGCCGGTAGAAGGGTATCTTGCAGCAGTTGCCAAAGATGGTATTGAGTTGAAAGCTCGTGCCCGTGTTACAGTAAGAACAAATATCCCGGGATTAGTTGGTGGTGCCACTGATGAAACTATCATCGCTCGTGTTGGTGAAGGTATTGTTAGCGCAATTGGTTCGTCAGATAACTATTCTCGCGTGTTGGAAAATCCTGATAATATTTCCAAAGCTGTATTAAACAAAGGTTTGGATGCCGGTACAGCCTATGAAATATTATCTATTGATATAGCCGACCTTGATGTTGGTAAAAATATTGGTGCTAGCTTACAGGCTGACCAGGCAGAAGCGGATTTACGTGTCGCTCAAGCGAAAGCAGAAACACGCCGAGCGATGGCAGTAGCGGAAGAACAAGAGATGAAAGCACGCACGCAAGAGATGCAAGCAACCGTTGTTAAAGCAGAAGCTGAAGTTCCCAAAGCTATGGCACACGCATTCCGAGAAGGCAATCTTGGTGTGTTTGATTATTATAATTTAGGCAATATCAAATCTGATACTGGAATGCGCGACAGCATAGCCGGTACCGATAAAGAACTTGATAAAGCACCTAAATAGGAGTTAATACCGATGGAAGGCATGGGCATTTGGATATTTCTTCTTTTGTTTTATTTGTTGCAGGCGTTAGTAAAACGTAAAAAGAAACAGCAGCAACAACAAGAAGCTGAAGAAGTAAGTCCCGAACCACACACAGCTCCTACTCCTCGTCCGAGTAGCGAACCACAGAGAGAGATAACTCCGCAGAAGCCACAACGACCTGTATCGTTCGAAGATCTATTTAATCCGGAAAAGTTGCGGGACATGTTAGGTGTCCCGCAATCGGAACCTGTTGAAAAACCAAAACCGGTGACACACAAAAGATGGGAGGAACCGCAACCTAAACAAAAACCTATCTCCAAACCTGTTTTGGCGCAGAAATCAGAAAATGATATAAGTGGAATTTGGGATGACCTAGATCAATCTGAATTAACAGAACCTAAAGAAGAGATACGTGAAACAGTTTCAAGAGTTGCTTCTGCAGATATAACTGATGTTGATGAATCAGTCGCAAGATTCAAATCAAGAAGGTTAGGCAAATCTGATATAACAAGTGATCGTTTTGATGTACGCAAAACTGCCCCGGGGAAAAAGAAAGAAGTCTATACTCTAGAATATTTTGACGAACCGCAAGATATTCGTAATGCTGTAATTCTTAAAGAGATTTTGGATAGACCGAGAGCGTTTAGACGGCAGATTAGATAAATATTTAGCCGTAACATTTATATGTAGAGACGTAAAATATTTCGTCTCTATTTGTTTCAAAAATAGTTGTCCGGCACTTTAATTTTATTGTTTATGTCCCAAAATAGCGATCGCCAAAATCGCCTAACCCGGGTACAATAAATTTATTTTCATCTAAACGTGAATCAATCGCGGCAATATACAGATCAACATCAGGATGTTCTTTTTTCATCCGTTCAATGCCCTCAGGAGCACCTACAATACATACCGCGCTGATTCTTTTGGGATGTTTTTGTTTAACAGCTGTGATTGTATCAACTAAGGAACCACCGGTAGCAAGCATAGGATCTAATATTAGAACATATTTATCTTTTAATTTTTTAGGAAGATTTTGATAATATTCACGGGCTATAGCAGTATTTTCATCACGTTCTAATCCAATAAATCCTACAGATGCCCAAGGTAGAAAATCTCTTGTTGGGAATAGCATAGAAAGACCTGCTCTTAGTACCGGTACAACTACGATCTTTTCTTGAACTTTATGACCTTTCGCAATATTAAGAGTGGTCTCAATAGTGATTTCTTTGGTCGCTATATTTTTCAAAACTTCTACAATTAGTATTTGTGAAACGGTTGCAGTATGTCTTCTAAACATTTCAGTTTTAGTATTTTTATTACGTAAAACAGTTAAAGAATGTTTTACAAGCGAATGATCAACAATGTGAATTTTACTCATTATGTTATTCCTTTGTAATTAAATACTCATTCAATGCAATTAATCGACTTTCGAGTTCTCTGTATTGTTCTTGTGGTACAAGCGACACGCAAATTCGTATTCCTTCACGCTTCGTTCCTGTCGGAAGCATTGGAATTCCAGACATCCCGAATAGTAACATAGCATGTAACATTTCACCGCCGGACAGGCCTTTACGTTTTATAGTAAAATAAAATCCATCTGCAATAGGTTCATCCAAGTCTTTATCATATAATAATTCAAAACCATTATTTATGAATATTTTTTTTGCTTCATTAGCGCGATTCCCGTAGGTACGGACTTTGCTAAGATAATCATATTCCCCATTGCAAGTTGCTTCAAAAAGAGCCGAGAGAGCATATTGCGGTGATTGTGGAACTCCGGCGGTTGTAGGGTAAATTCCGCCATGTACAAAAGCCTTTCCAAATGATTTTGTATCATAATATTTTTTCAGATTGTTGTATTTCTTTTTGGATAATTTGGGCGATACAATAGATACTGCAATTCTTTGTCCGGCATAACTAAACATCTTAGAACTTGATATTATAATAATATAATTGTCTGTATAATTAGCTACGGTTGGTTGAAATGGCGGTTTGTTAGGAACTCCATAATTAAAACGAAAATCCATTCCAAAATATGCAGAATCTTCAATTCCAATTACATCATACTTGGTTAGCAATTCACCGATCATTTTTAATTCTTCATCTTTAAAACATAACCATGTTGGATTGTTTGGGCTAGACCACAAAACTGCACCTATTTTCCCGGTCGATAATTTCTTCTCAAGTTGTTTTGCTAGTTGAGAACCACGATGATTATACAAATCTATAGAATCACATTTTAATCCAAGAAACTTTGTTTGAAGTTTATTTACCGGAAACCCGGGATCAAGATATAAAATTGTGTTAGCTTTTTTAAACCTGCGACCTGCAATAGCTTGCGCGACAAAACCGCCATGCATCGCCCCAACAGTAGGTATACAGTTTTCAGGTTCAACATCAATATTTAAAAATGCTTTCACAAAGCACGCCGTAGCTTTCTTAAGACGTGGGATGCCATCGAATGGTGGGTAAGTTGAAGGCAATTTCTTATCTTCACTAAGTACTCGGATTTCCTCTTCAGGACCCAATCTATCAGCGGGTATTCCGGGAACACCAAATTCAAAATGTTGAAAAGCAACTTTATATTGATCGGATAAATCATCTACAAGACGTTTTAATTCACGAATACCAATATCATTGAGGTCTACCTCATGGTCTTTAATAATATTGTTTAAGATAGTTTCATCAAGCGGAAATTTTGATTTGTGCATGGTTAGCTTATTTTAAATTGATTGTGATAAATTGATAGTCCGAGAGCGATGGAATTTAGTTTTGTTTCCTTCGTATCAGATCGAGATAGTAATATAATTGGAATTTTAGCACCAATAATTACTCCTCCCCCTTTCGATTCGCCGATACTCAACAACATTTTACTAATAAAATTGGTAGCCGTAATGTTTGGTCCGATAAATATGTCGGTTCTGCCGGCAATTTTTGAATCTATCCTTTTAGCTTCTGCCGCTGTTGCTAATAACGCAACGTCAAGCGAAATTGGTCCTTCTATCGTAAAACGCGAATCCTCTTTATATCGTTCTGTGGCATTATGTGCTAATACTGTTTCCGGTAAGTTTTCAGACATTTTTTCAATTAATGCTAACATGGCGATATTGGGTTTGGCATTTCTTAAAGTATTGGTTACTTGTAAGGCATTTTCGATTATTGAATCTAATAAATTTTCCGATAATGTAGGATTCACACCACCATCTGTAGTTAGTATGAGTCGCTTGTAATTTGGAGATTCTAACACCGCAACATGCGATAGAAACTTATTTGACCATAAACCATTCTGTTTATCCATAACTGCTTTCAATAAAGTAGCTGTATCAATATTACCCTTCATTAGTAAATCTGCATCACCATTTTTTACAGCTACGATAGAATCATTTAACGCATTTTCAACATTATCGTTTTTAAATAGTAATGGTTTAATCCAATTATTTTCTTCAGCTTGTTCTAAGGCTTGTAAAATATATTTTTGTTGAGGATTTACTACAGCTAAACGCACCGGCTCGTATCCGGAAACGGAGTTATAAATTTCTTTAAAGGTTGTAATCATAAATACTCTTTTGCTGTTTCTTGCTTGTTTAAAACGCGTAAAACACTCTGATTTAATGCTTCTAACTCAAAAGAGTCTGGATAAACAAGATGAGGTTGAATAAAACTCAAATACTTGTTCAATTCCCCAATCAAATAATTAGAATTTGAAAGTCCTCCGGTCAAAATTAAAGCAGATATTCTTCCTGAATAAACAGCATAAAGTCCTCCAATTTCCTTAGCAATTTGATAAACCATTGCATTGACAATTAGTAATGCTTTTTCATCACCATTAGCAATTCTATGCTCAATTTCTTGAAATTGATTTGTTCCGAGATATCCCTTCAATCCGCTTTCTTGAGAGAATAACTGTTCTGCTTCGGGTCTATTTTTTCCATTGACAAATATTTCATCTAAAATACCGGAAATTGGTAAATTGCCTGCGCGTTGTATCGAAAAAGGTCCCATTCCAAGTAATGCGTCATTCACATCTATGATTTTCCCTCCGGCTACTGCCGCAACAGAGAACCCGCTGCCGAGATGCGCAACAATAAATTTTGTATCAGCTATATCAATACCAATCTCTGAAGCCGCCTTACGAGCGCAATATTTTATGTTTAATGCATGACTTCTACTTTTACGCACAATTCCCGGAACACCGGATATTCGTGCTTCATCGATAAACTCATCGGTAGTTATCGGATTAACTATAAATCCAGGGACATCAAATTGGTGTGATAATTTGTCAGCGATAAGAGCTGCTAAATTCGAGGCATGGTTTGCATATTCACATGACTTATATGCTGACAACATTTTTTTATTAATACGGTAAACTCCTCCCACAAGCGGTTTTAATGGTCCGCCACGCGCAGCAATTGCATCTAATTCAGTTATTTTGTTGAAAGAAGATTTTAAGGAGCCGAACCGAATCTGAAGTTGGTCAGGCACCCAAGATGGCAAAGAGTTTATCGAATGGTTTATTTGTTTACGCCATAATTCCCGTTCATTGCTGAAATAGCCGATTTCAGTTGTTGTAGCCCCAGGATTAATAGTTAAAATATAGAAGACGGTACCCTTATTTAATTAAGGACATCCCGCGGTTTAATGCTTTTTCGTTAATTGGTAATAAATTGTGATTACGTTCCGGCAAGACTTTTGATAAACCTTCCATAATTGCCTTAACCGAGACCAGCGGTTTCTTAGATAAAAAAGCACCAAGAATAATCATATTCATTGTTTTTTTATTACCAATTTTATCTGCTTCAACAGCGGCCGGGATTGCATAAATATTAATATCTTTTCGTGTTGGCGGATTCAAAATATTGTTAGATTCATAAATTAGAGTGCCACCAGGCTTTACTTTTGGTTCAAATTTTTCTAATGATGGTTGATTTAGCACGATTGCTGTGTCATAACTGCTGATGATGGGTGAACTAACCTTTGTATCCGAAACAATAACAGTGCAATTAGCTGTTCCTCCACGCATTTCAGGTCCATAGCTCGGAATCCAAGCTACTTGTTTGTCCTCCACCATGCCGGCGTATGCTAAAGTCATTCCCATTGATAAAACACCCTGTCCGCCAAATCCAGCGATGATTAATTCTTCGTTCATCCTAAGATCCTTTCGGTGGAGTTTTTAAAGCGCCTAATGGATAATATTTTATCACTTCTTCATCTATTTTCCTATTTGCCTCGATTGGTGTCATTTTCCATCCGGAAGGACAATTGCTAACAACTTCAACATAACTTGTGCCGCCTTTTCTATCAATTTGATATTGAAAGGCCTGTTTAATTGCTTTCTTACATTTCCGCACTGCGATTGCTGAGTTTACAGCTTGCCTAGTTACATAATAGGCACCATCCATAATAGCAACCATTTCAGTAATTTTAATAGCATGGCCTTGGCGGTAAATATCGCGACCTAGCGGTGTTGTGGACGTCACATCACCTTCAAGTGTGGTAGGCGCCATTTGTCCACCGGTCATTCCGTATATTCCGTTGTTGATAAAAATCATAACAATGTTTTCACCACGATTGATCGTATGAATTGTTTCAGCAGTACCAATTGCGGCCAGATCGCCATCTCCCTGATAAGAAAATACAATTTTGTCAGGCAATACCCGTTTAATGCCAGTGGCTACTGCAGTAGCACGACCATGAGCAGCTTGCTGCATATCAACATTCATAAAATGATAAGCAAAAACTGAGCATCCAACAGGTGCAACACCAATTGTTTTTTCTAATATTCCCAATTCTTCAACTACTTCCATTATTAATCGATGAACCACTGAATGGCTACAACCTGGGCAATAACTGGTTGGTGTATCATGCAGAACTTCAGTTCTGTCAAACACGACATCCATTTGATCAAGATTGTTACAAACGATGCCTTCTCTAGTTGTTTCCATAATTATCCTGCTAAATTTTTACATGATTGGATAAAGATTTGATTTTTTCAACAATTTCATCAGGTTGAGGAATCATACCGCCCATTCTACCATAGAAATCAACGGGTATATTACTACCGACGGATAGACGAACATCTTCGACCATTTGTCCCGCATTCATTTCAACGACCAAAATTCCTTTTACGGTCTTTGCTAAACGTTTTAGTTCCTCGGAAGGATAGGGAAATAAAGTTATTGGACGAAGTATGCCAACTTTCAATCCTTGTTCACGTGCTAATTCTAAGGCTTTTTGAGAGGATCGGGATGACAAACCAAAAGCAACAATAAGTATATCAGCATCTTCGGTTTGAATCGCTTCAAAGCGAGTTTCATTCTCTTGAATTTTTTTATACTTATCTTGTAGATGGATGTTTATCTCTTCCATTTTTTCCGAAAGTAGATGAAGAGAAGTTATATAATGTTGTTCCCTGCCATTTACTCTACCGACGGTCGTCCAGCTTGAATGGTCAACAAGATGCTCCTCTACGTTATATTCCGGAAACTCTACAGATTCCATCATTTGACCCAAAGCACCATCAGACAAGATAAGAGTCGGAATACGATATTTATCAGCAAGGTCGAAACCTAGATAAACCAAATCAGCCATTTCTTGAACACTATTAGGAGCAAGAACAATTAATTTGTAATCGCCATGACCACCGCCTTTTACCGCTTGAAAGTAATCGCCTTGCGATGGTTGTATTGTTCCTAATCCGGGACCACCACGCACGACATTTACAAGTAAACACGGAAGTTCAGCGCAAGCCATATAGGAAACACCTTCTTGCATCAGACTGAATCCGGGGCTACTGGTGCTCGTCATTACTCGCGTACCTGTTCCGGATGCTCCATAAACCATGTTTATAGCAGCCACCTCACTCTCTGCTTGCACGAATGCACCCCCGCGAGATTCTAAATTGGTTGCCATATATTCCAATAATTCTGATTGTGGAGTGATAGGATATCCAAAATATCCTTTAACGCCTGCTCGAATTGCAGCTTCTGCAAGAGCTTCGTTACCCTTCATTAATAATTTTTTACCCATAGTAATCCTAATTCACTGATATTAAAATATTATCTTTAATGTCTGTAATTGTAGCTATTTTTTCTTTCCTGATCTTTGATTCCCTATAGACGGTTATTATTGCCTCGGGACATACTAATGCACAATTGGTACAACCGGTGCAAGTATCATCATTTAACACAGCATAATGATAGCCTTTTATATTAATATTTTTTGACATTTTGAGGGAATCTTGTGGACATTCATTCACGCACAGCTCACAACCTTTACAATTCTCAATTTCAATCTTTACATGACCATGTATTTTTGCCATAAATCACCCGATAATTACTTTTTAATAGATTAAAAAATTAACCCTTTTACCCTGACACTTTCAATCTAAATAGCTTGTTAAAACTAGCTATAAATGTTCGCTATGGAATATTTTTATTTTTTCTTCAAGTTCTTGTTCAGTACCATTGTTGTATATCGTATAATCAGCTGATGCTGCTTTATCCTCATCTGTCCATTGTAGCTCACTTCTGCGAAGTATTTCTTCTTTGGATAGTGTGCCTCTATTTAGCGCACGCGCAATACGATATTTTAATGAAGAAGCGATTAGTAAGACTGAATCTAAATGTTGATCTAAGCCCGATTCAAAAATCAAAGATCCATCAACGATGAAACTAGAATGCTTGTTTTGCGATAACATTTTATCAAATTGTTTGTCAAGTTTTCTAAATACAAACGGATGAATTATTGAATTCAGAATCATTTGATGATCTTCATCTTGAAAAGCAACTTTTGCAAGTTTTGTATTATCAATTAATCCATTATGGGACAAGACATCGCTTCCAAATTCCTCAATAATATTATTTTGAACATCCTCGTTGTTATCAAGAATTATTTTTGCTTCAGTATCGGTATCAAATACGTATGAACCAAGCTTAGCAAGTAAAGAACTTGCTGTGCTTTTGCCGCTGCCAATGCCACCGGTTAGTCCAAATTTTAACATATTTACTCCAAGATTTTTAATATTCTGTTTGTTATTTCAGATATTGTTCCCAGTCCGTCAACTTCATTTAATAGTTTTCGCTCACGATAAAAATCCAATAGCGGTGAGGTGAGTTGCCAATAAACTTGTTGTCTTTCTCTGATAACTTCTTCCGTATCATCGCTACGCCCGGATTCTTTTCCACGTAGTACTAAGCGGTTTACTAACTCTGTTTCGTCAGCTGTTAAACTGATAACGTAATCTATTTTATGTTTTATTTTATTTAAGATTGATTCCAATCCTTCAGCTTGTGGAATGGTTCGAGGGAATCCGTCTAATAAATAACCTTTCGTACAGTCTTTTTGCTGAAGTCGATTTTCCATCATATTTAATAATAGTTCATCAGGAACGAGTTTGCCCGCATCCATAAACTCTTTTGCTTTTTTACCTAGTTCGGTATTACCGCCAACCTCTGCGCGTAGGATATCTCCGGTAGAAAGATGAATGATTCCAAATTTCTCAACTATATTTGATGCTTGTGTTCCCTTCCCAACTCCGGGGGGTCCCATAAAAATTATCCGCATTTTATTTTTCCTAGCAATTAAATTAAAATTCCAGCGACCGTAGCCGTTAGCCAGGATGCAAGCGCACCTCCAAACATCGCCTTTAAACCCAATTTTGCAAAATCTTTCCTGCGCTCAGGAGGAAGACCGCAGAATCCGCCGGTTTGTATTCCAATAGAAGCAAAATTTGCAAATCCACATAATGCATAGCTTGCAATTATTGCAGTCCGATCAGAAATACCACCCGTATTTCTTAATTCGCTTAAATCAGCGTATGCAATCAGTTCCGTGAGAACTAATTTTTCCCCCATCAATGTGCCCATAATACCGGCTTCATCCCAGGGGATTCCCATTGTCCATGCCAAAGGTTTAAATATGAAACCAAGAATTTCTTGTAATGTTACTCCTACAAAACCAAGTAGAGCATTTACCATCGCGATTAGCGCAACAAATGCGATAAGCATGGCCGCAACATTGCCTGCTAATTGTAGCCCGGAAGTTGCTCCACGCGCCAAAGCCTCCATTGCATTATCATCAATTTTTTCAACATGGATAGCATCATCATCGGCGGTGGCGGCAATTTCGGTTTCCGGATAAATAATTTTTGCTATCACCAACGCTGCCGGTGCACTCATAATGGATGCTGCCATTAGATGCCCGGCAATGTTGGGGACGTCTGATAATATTTTAACATAAATTGCCATTACACCGCCTGCCACGGTTGCAAAACCACCAACCATAATTGCCATTATTTCCGATTGAGTTAATCCCTTAACAAATGGGCGTATCATAAGGGGAGCTTCCGTCTGACCAACAAAAATATTAGCAGATACACTAAGTGTTTCCGCTCCACTAGTTTTGAGCGTTCTTTCCATCACCCAGGCGATGCCTTTAACGACCTTTTGCATAATGCCCAAATAATATAATATTGCCATCAGGGACGAGAAAAATATTATAGTAGGAAGTATACGAAATGCAAAATTCAACAATGGTGCTTCTACAACGCCGGTACCAAATGATTTAAATAGAAAATCACTACCGGCATCCGAAAAACTGAGCAGTTTTTTTACTACTAAATCCACCGCCCCGAAGAATGGTTGCCCAATTGGGGTTTTCAGAATAAATAATGCAAATAATAATTGCAATGACAGACCCCAAAATATCAAACGCCAATCAAGTTTTCGACGGTTGTTTGACATCGCAAAAGCGATTCCAAGTAAAGTCAATATTCCTAAAATTCCAGTAAATCTTTCCATTTTTTACTCCGGTGGTTCATAGCAATTACGACAGCGTGCTTCGTAAATATCGGTTTCACCGATAATAACACGTTGGCTATCTTTGCTGGTTCGTTGTGTGTAAGTGGCAGGATTGCCACATTTAACACAAATAGCGCGTAGTTTGTCTACATAATCTGCCTCGCACATTAAATACGGCATTGGTCCAAAAGGTTCCCCACGATAGTCGGTGTCTAACCCTGCGACAATGACGCGTTTCTTCTGCTTAGCTAATATTTTACATATTTCGACGATATCATCATCAAAAAACTGTGCTTCGTCGATAGCAATGACCTCTGCTTTTTGTGATCCGGTTAGTATCTCATCAGATGTTTCTACGATTTCTGAGTTCAACTTCATTTGGTTGTGTGATACAATATGAGAAGGACTATATCTGTCGTCCACTTTGGGTTTGAATATAATTGTATCCATTTTAGCAATTTGAGCGCGACGAATACGTCGCATAAGCTCCTCGGTTTTACCGCTAAACATACTGCCACAAATCACTTCAATCCAGCCTGAATCTCTAGGTGTCCATGTCATTTTTATTTCCTTAATAATATTGAATTAATTTTTGTCCGAATAAGATCGATTGCCACCTTGTTCTCTCCACCTTCAGGGATTATAACATCGGCATAGTATTTGGATGGTTCTACAAATTGGTCATGCATTGGTCTAACGGTTGATAAATATTGATCTATAACTGATTGGGTTGTACGACCTCTTTCTCTAATATCGCGTTTTAAACGGCGAATGAATCTTATATCCGCAGGTGTTTCAACATAAATTTTAATATTCATTAGTTGTCGTAACGAGGTGTAATGTAATGCTAAAATACCTTCCAATACAATTACATGATGTGGATTAATAGTATTTTTTTCAGTAGATCGTGTATGTGTGGTAAAATCATAGATTGGAATATTAATAGCTTTATTATTCAGCAAGTCGGTGATTTGATCATGAAACAGACCTACATCTATTGCTTCCGGGTGATCGAAGTTTTGATGTTGTCGGTCTTCCAATTTCATGTGTGATAAATCTTTGTAGTATGAATCTTGCTGAATAACTACAACCTCACCCCGCCCATATTCACGCCGTAATTCTTTAGAGATAGACGTTTTTCCGGAACCGGTTCCGCCGGCAATTCCAATTAATATTGATTTGTTGTTCATTTCAATGAATTGCCATCAAACGCTTTTGGCAACAAAGCTTTACTTGTTGTTTCATCAACGTTACCATTTTCATCAGCAATATAAATTGGTATATCTCCACATAAATCCCAAATGACCTGTCGGCAAGCACCGCAGGGTGTTCCTCCATCTTTTGTGATTACGGCTAATGCTTTAAATTTATTATGTCCACTACTAATTGCGCTAAATAGCGCAGTCCGCTCGGCACAACATGTTAGACTATAACTACTCGATTCAACATTACAACCGGAAATTATTGTATCATCGTCGGTTAGAACTGCCGAACCAACTTTATATTTTGAATAAGGAGAATAAGAATTTTTCTTTGCTAATCGCGCTGCGTTTATCAGTTTTTCCATGATATTATCCTAATATTTTTTGAGTCGTACATATTTAAAAAATCGTTCTAATAGAACGCCTGTTATAAAACCACCAATATGTGCAAACCAAGCCACACCACCACCTGTATTTGCTCCCAATGTGCCAAGGCCGGACATTACCTGCGTTGCGAACCAAATGCCAATCACAATAAAGGCAGGAACATGGATTGTTGTAAAAATTACAAATAAAAACACAAAGGTGTGGATACGTGCTCGCGGATATCTTAACATGTATGCTGCTAACACACCGGAAATTGCCCCACTTGCACCAATCATCGGAATCATTGAATTTACATCGATGAAGATTTGTCCGGCTGCAGCTCCAATTCCGCATAATACATAAAAAATAGCAAATTTTACATGTCCAAGAGCGCCCTCAACATTGTCACCGAATATCCATAGAAATAACATATTTCCAAAAAGATGCATTATTCCACCGTGCATAAACATTGATGTGAACACCGTTAAGTACGGACTATTTGGTACAGCATTTAAAAATATGCGACTGTTGGCTGCTTCACTTAAATATTGCGCGTAAGCGAGAGTAATCTCGCCGCGCGGTAATTCAGTGAATGTAGCGGGAATTAATCCAAATGAAAGTGTGAATTCTTGCCCCGCTGCAAAATCAAGTCCCATTTGATAGAAAAATACAATCAAATTCAACGCAATAATTGTGTACGTTATAAAAGGTACCAGAAGGCGCGGGTTGTCATCTTTATATGGAAAGAACATTATTCTACGAAAAATTTAATTGTTTTTGATGCTGAATTGCCAGAACGATCCTGAATATTTATTAAGAGGCTATGTTCACCGATTGATAATGCATTTTTTAGAATGTAAGATATTTCTTTATCTACTGGTTGGTAGGCAACCCAAATTCTTTTACCATCTAAATATACTTTCAAATATTCTTCAGATAAATCGATGCCGGATAAATCATCATTTAAAGTGATTATGAATTGCTTTAATATGTCTTTTGAATAAGTTTGTTGATTTTCAGGATATATATCTAAAAACCATGGTGGGCGTGTATCTTCCAAAATAGAAAAAATATTAGCTTCACTAAATTTCGCAGTAATAAAATTATTTATTGTATCGATGTTACTCTTTTCAAAATCCCACTTCGATTTTTTATTATTAAAGGTATAAATAGCACAACGTTTCAAATCGATATCATTAGTAATAGCCAACGAAATGGAAATATCATTTTTAAATGGAATGCCATGCGAATGTAACTCAAAAATATTAGATTTATGAGTTACTGAATCTTTAGGTCGCTTAAAGATTTGTTCAGTAATCCAGATTAATGTTGTGTCATAAATTGCATTGTTGGTTTCAACAGATATGAGACCATCATGCGAGATAATTTTTTGAGCAGAATCAGGCAATATCAGCATCGGCGTAAAAGCAAATTTATATTTTCGCATTGTGTCAGAATAGATTATAAATCCGCAGGATTTACTATCCTTAAACAAATACGGATTTATAATTTCACTAACATATTTATTGTCACCAATTTTGATTAATGGAAAAGTCATCATCATATCGGGTTTTTCAATAAAGGCACTGATTGTATCTGAACTATTGACATCGGTCTGAAGCTGAAAGATTGCACCTTTTTCCAATTGTAGTAATTCTGGATTGAAAACTTTTAACTCAGTATTGAAAATCGGACAATCATTTAAATTAAGAAATGTTTTGTATTTAACTTTTTTAGACGGAATAATTGACTTTATATAAAAAATTAACGTTGATTCGTTTTGTGCGGCATCACTCGCAACTATTTCTACTTTGTGAATTCCATCAGTTAAATTGATAATACCGTTTTTATCATCCTTATGAATTGTAAGTTTTGGGTAGGCTTCCAATCGATACAATTTTTGTATGTCATCATGTTTTGGATGATTAACCGGCTGACCGAGAACAGTTGCAATGTATTCACTCTCGCTAAAATCAAGCGAGTCGTAATGTACAGAAAAAGCGGAAATAGAATCTACCGATAATTCCAAATTTTCGATTTGGTATGAGAATGTTGCCTCTTGAATTTTATCTGTAACTTGCGTTGTAATTCCGAAAATTCCGGCAACTGATATCGTATCTATTAAAATATATTCGCAAGGGGATAATTGGACTGTAGAATAACTCTTAGGTAAGGGAGAGCCATTAATTTGCGTTCTTTCGTCAAGTGGAATTATTGATAGATCCAAGAAATTTGGAGGGATATTATCAGTAATTGGGAATCCATTAGTCATTGGGTTTAACGGCTGTTCTATTCCATTACGTAATTCGAAATGTAAGTGTGGTCCAGTTGATCCACCAGAATTACCGGAGAATCCAATGATTTCACCACGCTTAACCGAGTATTCTTCCGGAGTAAAATATTTGTTTACTAAGTATGATTGATTTTCATTTTGTAATTTAAATAAATGGTTTTCCAATTGATCTGAAAATTCATTTAAATGTCCATATACTACAATTTTGTAATCATTTGTTTTAAGGTATAGAACTTTACCATAGCCCCTAAAATCTGTCGCAATGCGGTGGATGTATCCATCTTGCACGGCATATATAGGATGCCCGATGCTACTATTGGTGCGGATATCAATGCCCATATGAAAATGTTTATCGCGGAACTCACCGAAATTAGAAGTAAGCTCTTTACCCGTGCCGATAGGCCAAACGTAGTCCTGACCGTGGATTTGGATTGTAATGAATATTAATAAAAAAAGAAAATTGCGTATCATAAAATGGATGAAATTTAGCAAAGTTATTTATTGTTAATCGATAAAAAAGGTTCGACTAATTATATTTTCGAAATAAAAAACCCCTGCAATAACAGGGGTTTTTAGAAAATTGAAAATTGATTAAAGTAAATTAATTCTCTTCTCGTAGTTTATTCAATTCTTCTTTCATTATAGAAAGTTCTTTCCGCATTTCATCCATTTGTTCTTTAAATCCTTCTTTGTCAAATTTGAACTCATGAAATTCAAAGTTCTCTAAACCTTCAGGATGCATCTTTAATATCATTTTATGCTTGTCGCCCATTTCCCCAAGGTCACCAAATTTATACATAAAACTATTTTCAGCTTCACCAAGAATTGCTTTAAGATTCTTTTTCTTCCCGTCTCTGATAACTGAAACGGATACTTTAGTTTCAGGTTCATAACCACGCACAGTCATTGTTAGATCACCCGCATTTTCGATGTCTTTATCATCAACTTTTGTGATGATATCACCGGCTTTTAATCCGGCTTTTTGGGCAGGACTGTCTTTTACTACTTCAGATACAAGCACGCCATTACCATCTTTCACTTTGAAATAACCACGTAACTGTTCTGATAAATCTTGAATTTGTACACCAAGGAATCCGCCTTTCTCATTTAGCAAAAGAGGTTCATCCATCATTTTATGTTTTTTTATGATCTTGATATTTTTCTCATAGTCTTTATCTTTCATGTGCCAAGTCATTGCATCCTTATCGCATTTTTTCTTAGGCATTACAAGGGCTTCGCAGTTATGTTCTGCTAGCTTTTCGTGGATTTTTGCCATTGCATCTTCATCATCTAGATCGGCTTCGTACTCTTCTGTCTTACCGTCTTCGGTGATTGAATAAAGGACTTTATCGTCTGTCACATTTACTTTGACTTCAATCTTTTTTCCATCTTCAACTTGTTTTTTAACAACAATAGTTTTTTGCGCAAAACTAAAACTGAAGATCAATAAAAGGGATAATAAATAACGCATAATAGGTTCTCCTAAATTATATTTACTTCTTGAATACGAATTTGAACCTACATTTGTTCCAATCGCATTGATTGAAAGTGATAGATTTAAATTAACATTTAATATTATTCTGGTAGGTTGCGCACTATGCGATTTAGTTTATCAGCACTAAATAATACAGACACTCCATATATTGACATTATTCAACTTATATACATTATTATTGAAAAATATACTGCTATATCGTATTATCACGAATTACTATATACGAATTATAGGTTTTTAAGCTCTATGGAGACTCGGTGGGCGGTCTTTCTATAATTATAAGTACACTTTTGGGGTGCCTATAATCAATACAGTAATATAAACTCTTTAAAGAAGCGCACAAATCTTTATAAGGTAGGTATTGAGGACAATCAGATCAGTGACATTTCCCCACGGGTGCAAAATCAAAGCATCGGATCAGGTGATATTATATTTCTAAATCTAAATCCACTAAGTAATACTTCGCTGACTGAATATATTCCTCAATTAGTGGCACGAGGAGTCACAGTTTATTATTAAAAATAAATTTTTAGTAAGAACTCTGTCATCTAAAAACAATTTGCAAATTTAATGTAATATTTCGGAGTTATAACAAAATGAATATTCTAAAAAAAACAATCCTAGCATTTTTAATCCCATTAATATTTTTTAATTGTAAAAAGAACGCTAATGATGAAGAAAATACTGGAAATATAATTATCCTTTATACTAATGATGAACACGGCTGGATAGAACATTCAGAATATACAGATGGTGCTGCCAGAATGAGGGGCTTGTGGCGCGAGGACGAGGGCTATGATGGCGATGATAGGTATTTGATTTTAAGTGGTGGAGATAATTGGACCGGCCCTGCCATTTCCACGTGGTTTGAAGGAGAATCTACTGTTGATGTGATGAATGCTATGGAATATGATGTATCTACCATCGGGAATCATGAATTTGATTTTAAAGTTGAAGGATTATATGAACGAATTGAGCAAGCAAACTTTCCATATCTATCTGCTAATATTCGTGAAAAATCTAGCGGTGAAATTCCCGATTTTGCTACTCCCTATATAATAAAAGATATTGATGGCATTATGGTTGGGATAATTGGATTGACAACCACCACTACGCCCTACTCAACCTTTCCGGACCATGTAGCGGACTATGATTTCATCAATTATGCAACTGCATTAGAATATATTGTCCCTAAAGCTAAAGAGGACGGAGCTGAATTGTTAATTGTTAACGGCCATATTTGCTATCAGGAAATGGTTGCCTTAGCTCCCATGTTGAATACTTTAGGAATATCCGTTATTGGCGGTGGACATTGTCATGGTGATTTAGTTGGAGAAATTGTAAATGGCGTTGCTGTTATAAAAAGCACAGCATTTATGCAGAGTTATGCAAAGGTTGAAATAACTTATGATAAGATAGAAAAAGAAGTTGTCAGTATGGAACCGAGTGTTCATCTAAATGAAAATGGGAACTCGGATGAAACGGTTTCCGATGTGGTATCGTATTGGAGAATGCTAACGGATGCTGAACTGTCCGAAATCATCGGTTATACCGATAATGAAATAGTGAGAGAATCTAGTACGATGCATAATATGGTAGTTGATTCATGGCTACATCAATATCCGACCGCCGATATTGCGATGACAAATGCCGGTGGAATCAGACAGTCAATTCCTGCTGGTAATATCACAAAAGAAGTTATTATCGGAGTATTGCCGTTCCAAAATTTCATAATTGAGTTACAATTAACCGGTGCAGAAGTGATTAATTGTACGGGATATGCTGATATGATATTTGGCGGCATGACTACGGTTGGCGGGTATTTCTTATCAGATGGTACTGAAATAGATGCAAGCACAACCTATAGTGTATTAACAACGGATTATTTATACGCTCGTGACGATTTGCCTTTTAATCAATATGATTCAAATCCGGACTACACTTCTATGAATTATCATCAACCAACAATTGACTGGATAACGTCATTAAATACTTCAGCAAGCAATCCTTTGGATAATTATTTAGATAATATTGCGAGGAGATAACGAACCAAATTTCATTGTTTTGATTGAAGCGAAAGATTGGGCGACATTAGATACTTGGGATGAATATTCGGTAAAGGTTGAAAAGAAAATAGATAAATTATTAAAGAAGATTAAAGAGGAAGAAATTGATAAAGACGTAATACGTCAATATCGGGGTTCACTAATTTCACAAGAAATGATATTTAAATAAACTGTAAGAAGGAAAACCGCCCCTCAACGGGGCGGTTTTACCATTTAATATTTAATTCAGATTATTTCTTAAATACTCTATAGAGCATCAATGCTAATAACACAAAGAATGTACCATACCAAAAATTGATACAATTCAGAACACCAGCAGAGTAGTATGCACCAAATATCAAACCGGTTACGAATAGTAAGAGCTTAAGTACGCCAATATCAAATACTGTGGTGGCTTTAACTTTTGATTCTATATAATTCCATAAACTCATAACAATCCTCCTATTGGTTGGTAAAAAATAACTATAACTGCTTTGCTAAAACAACCGTTTTTACTTTTTCACAAGTTTTACTACTTGCAGGATCTTTAGCCGATAATTATTAACGACTTTAAAAACATAAAGATTAATTAAAGTGTACCGTCATATTAAATCAATAAACTGCTCCAAACGTTCTTGAAGTTCGTCGCGCGTTTTGCGATAACGGCCTATTATTTTATGATCATTTTTCCAACTACGGAATGGGTCATCAATGCTCCAGTGTATCTTTTTTGAATTGCCGGGGAAAGTGGGACAGAACTCTCGTGCATGATCACAGAGAGTTATTACATAGTTTATGCCATGTCCAAAATATTTATCAATCGGATCGGAAGAGTGAGTTGAAATATCAATACTAATTTCCTTCATAACCCTAATTGCAATAGGATGCACCTTGCTCGGATGGCTTCCTGCACTATAAACTTCAAAGCGTTCTCCTGCCATTGCCCTTAATAAACCTTCTGCCATCTGTGATCGGCAGGAATTGCCGGTGCATATAAAAACAACTTTTTTCTTACCAATCATGGTTTATAAATTACTTCGATAATTAATTATTTTGTATAAAATTACCAAGTCAGGAATTGTATTTTTTACAAGTTGTACTATTTATAAATTTTATGATGAATATTTCGGAAAAGATGCCATTATTTGCAAGCCCTTTAGAACCTTATGAAGGATTAAGCATAGTTGATCTTAATCGGTATTTACCGGCCATACAAACAGCCGATGATATACAAATGACAGCGGACAATATGAGCGAAGGAATATTTTTAACCGATGGATTAACCGGTCTTTCAAAATTACCCGACAATTCCATAGATTTAATAATTGCGGATCCACCGGAAGACCCATGGCGGCAAGCGCAGGAAAAAGGCAAACAACTTACATTGCAAGAATTCTATAAGTGGAATGAAGATTGGTTAAAAGAGGCGCGTAGGGTTTTGAAAATTACAGGTGCAATTTATTTACTGTGTGGCTGGCGATATTCAGGAATGTTCCATTCACTATTATCCAATATATTTATCGTGCAAACAAGAATCACGTGGCGGGATGATAATGCAAGTGATCAGACGAATGTGGCGACTTGGAAAAACCAAATGAGTGATATCTGGTTTGCCACTAAGACCAATGAATTTCTTTTTGGGCAGGAATCAGTTGGAACAGGAAAGTTGCCATTACGTATAGATGAAAGATTACCAAACTTTTGGAATGATATAATTAATATCGGAGCCGATTCAGATAATGATAGAACAGAACATAAACCTAAAGCGTTAATTAATCGTATTCTGGACGCAAGTTCATTTAAATTAAATTATATAGTAGATCCGTTCATGCGGAGCGGCGATATTGGAGTTATTGCAAAATTACGTGGGCGACGATTTATAGGTTTCGATACGAATCAGGACAATTTATTAATTGCAATGAAACGTATTGATCAAACGTAAAGGGGGGGATAATGAAATTATTTAAAAAAATACAGTCTGACATGTATCAAGCGATGAAAGACAGAGATACAGTAAAATCAAAAACGTTGCGAGTTGTATTCGCCAAACTAAAAGACAAAAAGATTGAAAAACGGGACGACTTGTCAGAAGCTGAGGAATTAAAAGTATTAAAAACTTTTGCTAAACAGCGTAAGGAATCAATCGCAATGTTTCGCAACGGCGGTCGTGATGATCTAGTTGAACAAGAGTCAAAAGAATTACAAATAATTGAACAATATTTACCAAAGACGATGACCGATGAAGAAATCAAAAATATTGTTAAAAATTCGATTGAGGAAACTGGAGCACAATCATTAGCTGATGTAGGTAAAGTAATGCCTACCATAATGAAAAAAGGTAAAGGCAAAATAGATGGTAAAAAAGCGCAATTGTTTTTACGAGAACTGTTACAATGAATGCCATTTCATTTTTTGATCTTTTCGCGGCCACGTTTTTACTATTTTTAGGAATTAATGGCTTTAACCGGGGATTTATTATTGAAATTGGACGGATCATCAGCTTAATATTTACACTGTGGCTTAGTATAACTTATTATGTTGATTTTGCTGAAATATTACAACAGGAGTTAAGCATTAATCTATATTTCATACTATTTGTAAGTTTTTCTATAATTTTCATTTCCACACTTATTATAACAAGAATTATTATTGACTTGATTTATCAGATTTTAGGCCCAAGAAATACTGGTTTATTGAATCAAGTGCTAGGATTTTTAGTTGGGGCTGTAAAAGGTACGATTCCGATTATTCTTATTTTATCGGCTTTCGAGTTGCTTCCCGTTCAGAACTGGACAGATACCTTGTATAAGGAATCGCGAATAGCAAACATCGCAAAGACAATTCGAGATAAAAATATTGAGTATTTTAAATTAGAGGATCCTGTAAATGCAGGAAAGGAATATGTAAAATCAATAATTGTCGATGATTCTACTATTCAAGAAGACGATGAATGATGGGTCGAATATCGCCTGAAATAATTGATCGCGTTCGCGAAGCAGCAAATATTGTTGATGTAATATCGCAGTATTTAGACCTGCGGAAAAGAGGACAAAATTTCGTTGGAATTTGTCCATTCCACAATGATACTCATCCCTCGTTATATGTTTCTCCGGTAAAAGAAATTTATAAATGTTTTGCCTGTGGAGCGGGTGGTAATGTGTTTACCTTTTTAACGGAATATGATAAAATCAGTTTTGTGGATGCCGTGAAGCAACTTGGTGATAAATATGGAATAGAAGTATTGCTTAATGAGGCAGCTGGAGAAAAAGATTATTACACAAAATTGTATGAGATTCATGATTATGCGGAAAAAACTTTTCAAAAGCATTTGTTTTCAGATAAAGGCAAAAGTGTAATTAAATATTTAACAGAACGAGGACTAACACTCGAAACAATAAAAACATTTAAAATCGGACTTTCGTCTACAGGATGGAAAGATTTAATAAATAAAGTTAAATCACAAAAATATTCTAATGATGTAATAGAAAAATCCGGATTATTTACAAAATCGGATAAGGGAATATTTGATCGATTCAGAAATCGAATAATGTTTCCGATATTTAATCAATCGGGTAAAGTGATTGCATTTGGGGGGCGAACTCTTGACAAGGATGAACCGGCAAAATATTTAAATTCACCGGAAACACAGCTTTACCACAAAAGCGATGTATTATACGGATTGCATCTATCGCGTCAAGCAATACGTGAAAAAGGTGAGGTATTTTTAGTCGAGGGGTATATGGATTTTATTCAATTATACCAAGCCGGAATAGAAAATGTGGTAGCGGCATCGGGTACAGCACTCGCTGAACGCCATGTTCAACAAATCAAAAAATTCACAAATCGTGTTCATTTGACATATGATGGTGATCAAGCCGGTACGGACGCTGCAATTAGAGCAGGATATTTACTTTATCAAGGAAGTGTTGAGCCTTTAGTTGTGCAAGTTCCAAAAGGAATGGACCCTGATGATTGGATTAGGAAAAATGGCGCAGAGGCGATCTTGCGTAGCGCAGAATCAGCCACATCGCTCATTGATTTTCAAATCAGTGCAAAAAACGTGGAAAATCTTTCTTCAGCGGAACGATCACAATTTGTAAATGATATTTTATTTGCAATAGCGGGCATTAACGATAGCATTATTCGCAATAGTATTTTGAAAAATATCAGTCAGCGTTTACAAATTGAAGAAAATGAATTATTGAAACGGCTTAAAAGAGAACAAACACGCCAACGTACAAGAGTGCAAGAAGAACATGTTGATGAACAGCCATTGGAATTCTCGTCGCTAATTCAAAAGGCTCAATTAATATTAGTAAAATTATTAGCAAATGAGGATCCGCAAATTCGCCAATTTGTTAGAGATAATATTGATTTGGATTTATTTAGCGAACCGGTTCTAAAAAAATTAGCTGAGATTTTACTACCTTTATATAATGATATAAAATTTTCCTCAATTATTGATCATTTTGATAAAAAGCCAGAACGCGAACTTGTATCTAAAATATTAATGGAAGAAAAACCACAGGAAGATCCAAAGCAAGAAGTAACCGATTGCATCAAAGTGTTAAGATCATATCCAATCAAGGAAAAAATTCAAGCTATAAGATTTAAGATTCGTGAATTGGAACAGCGCGGAGAAGATCCCATTGATGCAGTTATGGAAGAGGCACTGCTTCAGCAGGAATTAAGGGATTTAAAATGATGGCTATAATCTACTATTAATATCCTGTATAATTGACTGTAACTCTTCTTTATCTTTAAAAATATTAAAATTATTGGTATCCACTATTAAGACCGGTATATCTGTAATACCAGCAATCCATTTATCATAAGAAACATTTAGAGTGTGTAAATATTCAGGGTCAATAGTCTTCTCATAATCACGAGCACGTTTTTTAATACGGGTTAATAAAGTATCGGTTGATGCTTTTAGATAAATAATTAAATCAGGTTTCCGCAGGAAGGAAATCATTACTTTGAATAGATTGCGGTAGTTCTCCCAGTCCCGTTCATCTATATTACCCATCTCATGTAAGTTTTTAGCAAATATTTCCACATCTTCATAAATAGTGCGATCCTGCATTACACCCTTAGATAGATTTGACATTTTAACATGATTGCGGAAACGATGATGCAAGAAATATATTTGTAAATTAAAACTCCAACGCTTCATATCACCGTAAAAATCACTTAAATATGGATTATCCATAACCGACTCATAAAATGGGTGCCAACCGTTATTTTCAGATACAATATCAGTAAATGTGGTTTTTCCTACACCAATGTTTCCCGCAATTCCAATGAATGGATTTTTAGTTTTCATACATTGAAATTAAAAAGTATTTTACTTTTGATTATTAATATTTTTTAAAAAGAAAAACCCTTCCGAAATGCTGGAAGGGTTTTTTCTTTCTCTGTAAAAAGCGGATTACAAACGAACACCTAAATCAACAATCCATCGACGACCAAATCCATAGAAGACATCGGTAGTTTCTTCATCATGCATATAGCCATCCTGTGCATCAATGACATATTTTGTATCAGTAGCGTTCAATAAATGAATACCTAATTCTAGCGGTACACCTAATCCATCAAATACGTATTGAACGTGCAAGTCAGCTAAAAATGCGGAAGGTAATTCATATGAATCAATTATATCGTCAGGATCATCACGACCATCAACATCAAAATCAGCGAAGTGTCTGGCATAGTATTTAACCACCGGATTGATATATAAACCTGGGCTAATCTTCAAGCCAACACCCAATGAAAGTTGCGTTTGCGGCGCATCACCTACGTGTAAACCATCGCCATAAATTTCGACTTTATAAGTGTCACCACTACGATCGGTATCAGAAATAACATCAGCAATAACATCGCTACTCCAAACCCAATCACCTAAAGAAAATGCACCAGTAAGGCTTAGGTTATCCATAGCAGCGAATTCAAAGTCTACTTCAAAGCCTTGGTGTAATGCATCAAGACCCTGGATGTTATATACTAAATCATCGTCGAATTTAACAATTGATTTATCTAGCCATTCAGTCCGATATACATTTGCATTAACTCGTAGCGGTCCTGAAGCATATCCTACACCAAATTCTATAGCGTTAACAGTTTCGGCCTCGGCATCTGGGTTTACTTCATTGACATAGTTCAGATATACAGCGTCGAAATCAGGGGCAATCGATAATATACCAAAATTTCCAAACACATTAAATTCTGCGTTAAGATTGTAGTTTGCTCCCAATTTAAAGGCATAGCCTGGGAAGGCGGCTTTTTCAGAGAGCTGATCCCCGGATGCAACTGTATAATTCATGAAATCTTCCCGCTGATACTGTGTTCTTGAATATGCCCCGCTGACGAATGCTGAAAGCTGATCAGTAGCATATTCTACTTGTCCGAATCCACCAATCCATTTATTATAACCATTATTATGGTAAGCGACCTTGTCGCCGATTTTTCGTATAGCACCATCCGTGGTTGTAATATTTATGTCATTGTAGTCTTTACCACCATAATAATATTCATCAACATAGTAATCACCACCCAATAAATTAACAACTTCACGGAAGTGAAGACCGGCATAGCTTCTTGCATCAATACCACCCAGGAATTTAATATCATCAGTTATTGTACGTTTCAAATTGAAAATTGCGCCATACCAGTTATGATGATTTACGGAGCCACGAATAATTGCTTTTGATCTATATCCATTGGCATCGTATTTCGGATCACCTACACCAGCAGCATCAGGATCCCAATCCGAATGATTCCAGTCAATCAATCCTTGCCAATCGTATGTTCCGTCATCATTGTGTGAAGGATTAATATATTTATAATAATCCCACTCACCATCTTTATAGAATGTACCACGGCTATTTAATGGACCTGTTCCACCGCCACGGCCATTTGAACCATACAAAACAGTACTTAGACTGGTAAGGTTATTTATTTTCCAGAACCAATTAAAATTATAAACCGGTTTATGGTAGTAGTTGACACGGTTATTAATGATCCACTCATCTCCAATCTTTTTCATATGCTGAATATCGCCAAAAAGGAAATCAGAGACTGCACCATTCGATTCACTTCCCGTCGTTAAACCATCAATAGTTTCTTCAGAAACATATCCCCAACCATATCCTGAACCAGATTGGTTAACTTTACGATAATCATCAGCTCCGTAACCAGAAGGATTATCTTCGTATTCTTCCCACTCTTCTTTGGTTAATTTTCCTGCACCATTATCGCGTTGCCCATGTTGCTGAGGAGCACCCAAAAGAGTGAAATCAAAAATATGGTCACCCATAGATTTATTTATTGTTAAGAAATATGAGTATGCATCAGACCAAGTTGCATCAACCCAACCGCGACCAGTTTTCTTTTGAAATAGCATACTAGCTGCAAAACCATTGTCCATTGTGCCAGTACTGGCCGTAAATGTGGTTTTAATAAATCTTTCAGAGCCAATTTCCTGTTTTAGATAATATCCACGTTCTCTTTCAGCAGCACTGGTTAGTACATTGACTGTACCGCCAACAGATGCTTTAGCTAAGTTTGAAGCGCCCAGTCCTCTCTGCACCTGAATTGAGGATGTAACATCAGCCATACCATCCCAATTGGACCAATATACCCAGCCATTTTCCATGTCATTGACAGGAACTCCATTTATCATGATAGCTACATTACGTTGGTTAAAGCCGCGGACGTTCATTCGGGAATCACCAGCTCCCCCGGCATCCATTGATGCGTATACGCCCGGAGTTTCGTTTAAGATCATCGGTAAATCACGTGACGCAACGCGCAATTTTAAGGCGTCTTCATTTATATTAGTAAATGCCACAGGTGTTTCACGATATTTTGCTCGCTGTGCAATTACTTCTAATGCTGCGACCTGAAGAGCTTGTATTTCAAGTTCGAAGTGCAATTCAGCACCTCCAGTAGCAGTGACGGTGTGACTTACATTATTATAACCAATTACTGAAGCAGTTAAAGTATAATTACCATTAGGAACATTCTCAATGGTAAAATATCCACTGCATTAGCAGCCGCACCCATTGCGGTCCCGCCTACCATTACATTAGCACCAGGTAAGACGTTGCCGGTTTCGGCATCGGTAACAGTACCGGTGATTGTATTCTGTGCGAACAGTGCAAATGGTAGTACTAGGACCATAAATATTTTAACAATACGGTTCATAGTAACTCCTTGGGGTTTATTATTAAATAAGAACTGACAGGCATAGCCCACCAGTAATGTGAGTAAGTATTATATCCAGATTTCAATTTAAGTTTAATTGTTTGTTTAATGCCTGGAATTATCTCTAAAAATTCGCAAAATGTAACGTATAGCGCAAGTATTAATTCAAATTATTATTTTTTGTTTTTATTATGTAATTCGAATGGGAATTTTCTATTTTGATCCGCTCAAAGGTAATATACAGCTCGGCGAATTGTTTTTTGCAGAGTTAACCAAAGACGATACCGGGTATTTATCTAATACTATTCGTGAATTGCTTGCCATTTCCAAAGCTTTGGAAACAGAAAAGGTTTCTGTTTTTAACCATTTGTCTAATTGTGCTTGAGGCAAGATAATTGGCATGCGATTATGAATTTCAGCTATATCTTTTTGTGCTTCTTTTGTGATAATAGTATAAGATGGTATTAAGTATTCATCAGGATGTTTCCACGTGTCATACAAACCGGCCATTGGAAGTAATTTATCATCAGGAGCTTTAAAATAATAGGGTACTTTTCTATCGCCAACCTTTTTCCATTCATAGTAACCATCGGTAATAACAATACACCGGTTGCTTGATACTAGATTCCGATATGATGGTTTTTCAAGTAGTGTTTCTAAGCGTGCATTTATCATACGAGCTCCGAACTTTTCATCTTTAGCCCACGATGGTATTAGTCCCCAACGCATTGATTTTACAATTCGCTTACCATTATCGACTAATATTGGAGAGTTTTGAGTAGGAGCGATATTGTAGTTCGGTAAATAATTATCAGGATTTTCCCATTCCTCAATAGCAAGCTCTTCGACAATTGACTGCATATCTTTAGTTAATGTTTTGCGTCCACACATTGTTATGATATTACCACGAAGACACTAAGTCATGAAGAGGTTTCTTATTGTTTTTAATATTTTGTGCTCCTCTTGTCTTAGTGGTCTGCTTTTCAATTTTATCAATATTTCGGGGTAAGCTAATGAGTTTTTCCACAGTTACCGAATATACCCCGAACGTTTCTTCAACTGTTCCGCGCAATAGAAATAGTTTTTCCCAATGCAATAGATCGCCATATTTACGAAACACTTCCGGGAAAAGAACGCATTCGTAAATGTCTGTTTCGTCTTCGAGTGTTAAAAACTCCATCGGATCACGTTGATGTGTTTGTGTCTCTTTGCGTGTGATGTAAATACCAGCTAAATAAATTGATTTTCCGACATATTTAGGAATATCTATTGCTTTCTTAACCCATTTATTTATTATTTCAAAATATGGCTCTAATGGATGAGACGATATCGGGAAGCCAAAAGACTTTAATTCTAATTCGCGTTTTTCGTCCCATGCGAGAGGTTCTTTAGATGGTTGATTGGTTATTGGTTCGGTAGAGCCGTCAGATAAATAAAAATGTGCAATACGATAGGCTATTTCCTTATGTGATAGGTTTAGTTCCAATTTATTAAAACAACCGGAATTAGTGAGAG
>PVMK01127162.1_pt1 | contig 115441 bp, 95 predicted proteins | sample 1853481 | NCBI WGS metagenome assembly PVMK01 (sample SAMN08533507, study PRJNA380276) | Marine sediment metagenome, whole genome shotgun sequencing project.
GCAATCACCAGAATGATCAGGATGTAAGCGAAGTATTCCATGCTGTAAGTCTCTTACCCGGTGCGTCAATTTTATAAATAAAACACAACTAAAACAGCAGGAGTTGGTAAACAAACAACAAAAAATGCATATTTGTACAAGCGATACCAACAACTTCGTACAAGTGAACCCATTTTTTATCGGTTTACATAGAATGTTAATTAGTAGGAATAACTAATATCTAATTGAATTAATGAGAATTATTCCATCCATTTTTCAAATTCTGTGCTTGATGTTGCTGTTAGACAGCTCCCATGCTGAAAGCACAAATTCATTATCGGAGCGCTATGTTTCCCAGGCCTTACAGGGAGACCTGAGCAAGGCCGAATCTTTGTTTGCTGAAATCAGTCCCAAGACTACGCAGGTTTCCGATGTTGAGCTATCACAGAAATTCCTAAAACGATTTGTAGAGAAGAGTGAGAGCCTGTCGCCGCGAAGCGGTGATGCGACTGTAGATGCTATCGTTTCGGCCTACCGCGAGTATTGGGCTCTGACCCTGATGCGAGCGCTTTCGATTTCGGAAGGCGAGGGTTTTCTGGAATCTTCCCTCAATCAGGTTCTCCTGGGGTTGGGCCGGGCAAAATCTCCAGATCACTCTGCCGGAGTACATGACCGTGTCGGTGAGCTGCTGGATGAGAAGGGCTACTTCTATCTGGACACCGCTGCCCCGCCTTTCCGGGATTTGTTCCTCTGGAAAAAGGAGGAAAACAGAAACTACATGGTTCGCCTAACCGACGGCAGCCAGAAGGTCCGGGTGACCTTCATGACGGATCTGGTCAGCATGGGCTGGAAGCAATACGCCACACTGGGGCTTGTTGCCACCACTGGCTGGGTTGAAGGCGGCCGTTTATATTGTCTGTCCTGGGCCTATGACCGGAGTTCTGAAAACTTCGAGGTTTCATACCTGAAGCACGAGAGCCGCCACCTAGCGGATCTTCAGCGCTTTCCTGAATTACAATCGGCTGATCTCGAATATCGGGCCAAACTCACAGAACTTGTGTTTGCATCGAATTCAATGAGGAGTTTGCTGGACGACTTTACAGCAAAGAGCGCCCCCAATCCTGGCTCCCCGCACACCTATGCCAATTATCGTGTAACCAGGGATGTTTACCGGGTGTTGTTCGATCAGCCTTTCCCCGGTTCTATCGACCCCTGGCGAGAAGCCAATGCGCAATCCATCAGTTCGGCGGCACGGGGTTTACTGCAACAGAATACAGAATCACTACTGCTTGCTAGCCCATAAAAAAGGCCGCCTTGCGACCGCCTTTTTCTAGCATCAATCCTTACACAATCAACGCCTTGAATTATGGCGTCCCCTACCGGGTTCGAACCGGTGTTGCCGCCGTGAAAGGGCGGTGTCCTAGGCCTCTAGACGAAGGGGACCTTGTTGGTGGAGCTAGGCGGGATCGAACCGCCGACCTCTTGCATGCCATGCAAGCGCTCTCCCAGCTGAGCTATAGCCCCGGAAAGCCGACGCATAGTACTGATTTGCTCCCATTATGTCAATGTGGGAATCAGCTTATTTCGACCGAAACAGCATCGTCATGCATCTCAGCTATTGGGCGCTCGGCTGCCTGCATAGTTTCAACACTATGTCCCTGCTCAATAAGATAGTCCAGCCATCTGTCCAACGCACGGTTGCGGCGCCAGGCCTGTTGCAATATCTGTTTTGCCGGATAGGATGGATGCGCCGTCCTGGTACAGCCCTGCCCCAGGTTGAACGACGTCGCTTCTGCAATATGGGCGTCGTGGTAAAAACGGATGTGGGCGTTCGGGGCGTAGCTGCGCACCTCACCTTCGCTAAATTCGTAGGTCAGGCGAAAAAACGTTGTATAGCTGTGACGCTCAATAACTTCCAGGCGCAGGTCCGGCGAACCGCTGACACGGGAGATCAGCGAGTCATCGAAAGCGAACTGGTCCGGGATCAGCAAGTGCAGTTGGCGATAGATCTCTTCCTGCACATCTTGCAGTCGTTTCAGGGCCGGAAGTTTTCTGAGGCCGTTTGGCTGGCTGAATGAAACCATGAAAAAAGCATATCACAGCCTGATTCAAAACATTTCACGTTGCAGCCCCAACTGCACCAGGATCCGACTGGCAATTTCTTCGATCGAGCTGTGTGTGGTGGAAATAGCGTCAATGCCTTCTCTGCGCAACAGGCTTTCCGCTGCGTCCACTTCCCAGTGACATTGCTTGAGTGATGCGTAGCGGCTGCCGGCCTTGCGGGTTTCCCTGATTTGGGCGAGGCGGTCGGCATCGATTATCAAGCCGGCAATTTTTCTTTTATGCTGACGCAGGGAAGTTGGCAATCGTTGCTTTTCCAGGTCTTCCTGGGTTAGCGGGTAGTTGGCAGCCTTTACGCCGAAATGAAGCGCCATGTACAGGCAGGTGGGTGTTTTTCCTGAGCGCGAAACGCCAACCAGTACGAGTTCAGCGCTTTCGTAACTGAGGCTCATTCCGTCATCGTGTGAAAGGGTATAGTTGGTGGCTTCAATCCGGTCTGCGTATCGTTCCGAGTTAATCACTCCATGTGCCTGCCCGACCGTTGACTCGCGTGATACCCCAAACACCTGTTCCAGTGTATCCATGAAATCTGCGAACAGGTCCAGAGTGACTCCTTCGCTGCGGTAAAAAACTGCCCGGGTTGCGTCATCCATGATCGAAATAAATACGATCGCTGCAGCGCCGTCATCCGCGCAAGCCCGGTTGATTTTATCAACCACTTCGGCTGCCTTTTCAGGGCTGTCAACAAAGGGCACGCGGTCCTGCTTGAATTCAACTCCCGGAAATTGGGTGAGGAGGCTGTGCCCGAGGGTTTCGGTGGTGATTCCGGTGCCGTCCGAAACAAAGAATACCGTGCGTTGCATTTCCTGCCCCTGTAAAATTTGGTGACAATCAAGTCACACGGGAATTGCTGATGGGTCACTATATCGCATGGTTGCATGAACTGGGTATGGGTGACCTGGACCGGGTTGGTGGTAAAAACGCTTCACTCGGTGAAATGATCAGCCAACTATCAGACCTCGGCGTCTCAGTACCCGGCGGGTTTGCAACAACCTCGGCGGCATTCATGGAGTTCCTGGGCCAGTCCGGGCTGGATGGCCGAATCAACCGCTTGCTTGACGAACTGGATACGAATGACATCCATGCATTGGCCGCGGCCGGCTCCGAAATACGGCGCTGGGTGTCTGAGACTCCCTTGCAGCCGGAACTCGACGCGGCCATTGACCAGGCCTGGGACAAATTGATTGAACTGGCCGGAACCGGCCCCTCTGTGGCCGTGCGTTCCTCAGCGACGGCGGAAGATCTTCCGGATGCGTCATTCGCCGGCCAGCAGGAAACCTTTCTAAACGTTCGCGGGCTGGGGGAAGTGAAGGCCAGGATCCTTGATGTATTCGCCAGTCTCTATAACGACCGGGCCATTTCCTACCGGGTGCACCAGGGCTTCAAACATTCTGAAGTCGCGCTATCGGCAGGCATTCAGATCATGGCGCGCTCTGATCTCGGGGCCAGCGGCGTTATGTTCACGCTGGACACGGAGTCAGGCTTTCGAAACGCAGTATTCATCACTTCATCCTACGGCCTCGGCGAGACCGTTGTGCAGGGAGCGGTCAATCCGGACGAGTTCTATCTCTACAAACCGGCTTTGGAGTCGGGGCATGATCCGGTGCTGCGGCGTAACCGCGGGTCCAAGGCGATCGAGATGGTTTACAACAACCGCCCCGCGGGCGGTGTGGAAACACGAAACGTCGAAGAGGCGCGAAGACTCTGTTTCAGTATCACCGATGAACAGGCAATTGAGTTGGCGAAGCAGGCGGTGATTATAGAAAACCATTACGGCAAGCCGATGGATATCGAATGGGCACTGGACGGTGACTCCGGAAAACTCTACATAGTCCAGGCCCGGCCGGAAACCGTCAAAAGCCGGAGCGGAAATATCATCGAGCGCTACCGGCTTAAAGAGGACGGCAATGTGCTGTGCGAGGGGCGCAGCATAGGACAGCGCATCGGCAGTGGTGCCGCACGCGTAATCCAGTCCATTGCACAAATGGATCAAGTAAACGAGGGTGATGTACTGGTCACCGATATGACGGATCCTGACTGGGAGCCCATCATGAAGCGCGCTGCAGCCATCGTCACCAATCGGGGCGGGCGAACCTGCCATGCAGCTATCATTGCGCGGGAACTGGGCATCCCGGCGGTTGTAGGTTGCACAGACGCAACTTCTCGAATCCCTCCGGGTGGCGAGGTCACCGTTTCTTGTGCTGAAGGCGATACCGGCTTTGTTTACGACCGGGCGCTGGAGTTCGAAGTCCTGACCGACACCATGAAAGGTATGCCGGAAGCACCATTGAAGATCATGATGAATGTCGGCAACCCCGACCGGGCCTTCGATTTCGCAAGGATTCCCAATTCCGGGGTCGGTTTGGCGCGCCTCGAATTCATCATCAACAGGATGATCGGCGTGCACCCCAAGGCGCTGTTGAATTTCGATTCCCTCGACAGTGAAACACGAATACTGGTAGAGCAAAAAATGGCCGGGTATCCCGACCCGGTCACCTACTATGTAGACCGCCTGGCTGAGGGTATTTCCACCATCGCGGCCGCCTTCGCGCCCTCCCCGGTGATCGTGCGCCTGTCGGACTTCAAATCCAATGAATACGCCAACCTGATTGGCGGCGAAAAATATGAACCGCTTGAAGAAAACCCGATGCTGGGCTTTCGCGGAGCCTCACGATTCGTTTCCAGGGAGTTCAGAGATTGTTTTGAACTTGAGTGCAGGGCTCTGCGTAAAGTCCGGGAGCAAATGGGCCTGGACAATGTATGGGCCATGATTCCCTTTGTACGAACGCCTGATGAAGGCCGCCGGGTCATCGAGGTGATGCGCGAATTCGGTCTGGAACAGGGTAAGCACGACCTGCGCATCATCATGATGTGTGAACTGCCCTCCAATGCGTTACTAGCCGATGAATTTCTTGATATTTTCGACGGCTTTTCCATCGGTTCCAACGACCTGACTCAACTGACACTGGGCCTGGATCGCGATTCCGGACTCATTGCTGAGCTGTTTGACGAGCGCAACGATGCGGTGAAGGCATTGATCACCATGGCGATCAATGCCTGCAAGAAACGTGGAAAGTATGTCGGCATTTGCGGGCAGGGTCCGTCAGATCATCCGGACCTGGCGCAATGGCTGTTGGCCCAGGGTATCGAAAGCATGTCGCTCAACCCTGATACCGTGGTTGATACCTGGCTGATGCTGGCCGAGTCGTCGTAACAGCGATCAGGTGCGATCAGCGCGGATAAATCCACTCCTGCGAAAATAACGGAGCTCTTCAATGGACTCGCGGATGTCCGAAAGCGCCTCGTGGCGGTTCTGTTTAGTGAATCCTTCCAGCACTTGCGGCGCCCACCGGGCCGCCAGCTCTTTCAACGTACTGACGTCCAGGTTTCTGTAGTGAAACCAGCCTTCCAGTTCAGGCATCAGGCGGTACATGAAGCGCCGGTCCTGGCAGATACTGTTGCCACACAGCGGGGAGCTGCCTTTTTCGGTCCATTGCTGCAGGAATTTGAGCGTTTCCTTCTCGGCAAAACGTATTTCAATCCTGCTTTCGAGCACCCGGTTCCACAAACCCGAAGCAGTGTGGTGAGTCTGATTCCATTCGTCCATCGCTTGTAATACCAGCTCAGAGTGCGCAATCGCGAACACCGGGCCTTGCGCCAGTTCATTGAGGTCGGCGTCGGTTACAATGCAGGCGATTTCCAGTATGGCATCACTCTCTGGGTTCAGTCCGGTCATTTCCAGATCCAGCCAGATCAGCCTTTGTTGCATTTCACTTGCTTGTTTTTCATTTTCCATGGCGAGAGTTTGCTTGATGACAAGCGCAGGTACAATAGCGTCCATGAATGAAGAGGCACTGGTCCTGGTTTCTTATGGAAGCCGCGGCGTAATCGAATTTCCTGACGGTACCCGTTGCGACTGCCACTATCGCCGGTCAGTGGGCAGACCATACTGCGGTGACCGCGTGCTCGTCGAGCGAACAGACGGGCAATCTACCGTGGTGACGGCGATACTCGACCGCCACAACGAATTTGCGCGAGCCAACGCCAGGAGCAAAAGCAGGGGATTGCCGCCAATCTCGACCAGGTGCTGATCGTTATCGCAGCTGAACCCGGGCCCAGCACGGACCTGGTTGAGCGATACCTGGTTGCCGTCCACAGCCTGGGTGTCCGGCCGGTGATTGTGCTTAACAAGTTCGAGCTTATGGCCGGCAGCGAAATCGCAAACAACAGCCCGTTCAGGCATCTTGATGATTACCGTGATCTGGGCTATGAATTGCTGACCACGTCCTGCAAAGGAGCGCCCGGTATCGAAGCGATGCTACCTGTCCTGCGGCAGAAAACCAGCATCCTGGTAGGACAGTCCGGCGTTGGCAAGTCATCCCTGATCAACGAACTCCTGCCCGACCTGGACTTACAGACCGGAGCTCTTTCACGGGTGACAGGCAAAGGCATTCACACCACTACGACGACCATCATGTACAGCCTGTCTTTCGGCGGCAAGCTGATCGACTCTCCCGGGGTCTGGGAATATGGCCTGTGGAAAATGGACCAGCCGGAACTGGTTGACGGGTTCATTGAATTCCGCCCGTTTTTCGGTCGTTGCAAGTTTAACGACTGCCGTCATGCCGGCGAACCTGAATGTGCCATCGCAGAGGCGGTGGAAGGCGGGAGTATCAGGAAATGGCGCTATGAGTCATACCGCAGGCTTCTCGAACAGGCATGTTATATTTAACATCCCCAACAGTCGTTTTGGAGACAGTGACATGACACGGATGGTTCTGGCGCTGATTTTGGTAACTTTTTCGGGTTTTACCCAGCCTTTGGTATTGTCGGCCGATGTTCTTCTGATCGAAGAAGTCAGGCAGGCAGACCGGATGGACCTGCCCGAAAATGGCATGACTACTGCAGATGTGCGTGCTCGATTTGGTGAGCCGCTAAAAATGGATTCTGCAGTTGGCGACCCGCCGATCACGAGTTGGCAGTATGATCGCTGGAGCGTGTATTTTGAATACGATATCGTTTTGTTTACCGTTTTACACAAGGGCATCGTGCTGGACAATAAAACGGATTAAGTACGGGTGGTCAGGATGAGGTATCCTTGCGCCCTTTCCCAACCAGGCGCCATTGATGTCGCAGGAAAATACGATCCAGGAACAGCCGACCCGGCAGATCACCAGAGATGGGGTTGAGTTCACCTTATTGGGGACAGCACACGTCTCCCGGGCCAGCGCGGACGCTGTCAAAGAACTGGCCGGTTCGGGTGAGTTCGACGCGATAGCAGTCGAGTTGTGCCAGGCCCGCTATGACGCCCTCACCGCCGAACGCAATTGGACCGACCTGGACCTGTACCGCGTCATTCGCGAAGGCAAGGCGGGCCTGGTCATGGCTAACCTGGCCTTGAGCGCCTACCAGCGGCGTATTGCTGAACAGTTCGGCATCGAGCCCGGTGCCGAAATGCGAGCGGCCACGGTTGCGGCTAAAGAACGCAACCTGCCACTTCAATTGGTTGACCGGGATCTAGCCACCACGCTGCGCCGCAGCTATGCCAGCGTTCCCTGGTACAAGCGCTTTTACCTGATGGCCGGTATGGCCCTGGGCATGGTCAGTTCCGAGGATATCGACGAGGAGGCCATAGAAAAGCTGAAGGAAGGCGATATTCTCGAATCCACTTTCACGGAATTTGCCGAGCAGTCACCTGAGTTGTTCGAGGCGCTGATCGCCGAACGGGACCGCTACATGGCAGCTCGATTACGCCAGGAGAATGCAGACTCAAGCGGCCAAAAAGTTTTGGTTGTTATCGGTGCTGGCCACCTGGAAGGCCTGGCGAAACACCTGGAAGAAGGCAGTGAAAACCCGGAATCAGAACTACAAAAGCTGGAGGCCATGCCGCCAAAGTCCAAGTGGCCACGGGTCATTCCCTGGGCCATCATGGTGCTGGTTCTCTCAGGATTTCTTATCGGTTTTTCGCGCAGCCCGGAACTTGGTTGGCAATTGGTGTTTTTCTGGGTAGCTATCAATGGCGGGCTTGCAGCCCTCGGCGCAATGATCGCACGGGGCCACCCGCTAACGGTGCTCAGCGCGGTCATAGCAGCTCCCCTGACTTCACTGAACCCGGCCATCGCGGCCGGCATGGTGACCGGCTTGGTTGAATCGTGGGTGAGAAAGCCACGCGTTTCTGATCTTGAAAACCTGCGCTTCGATATCACAACACTCAAGGGCTGGTTCAGAAACCCGGCAACCCGCATTCTGCTGGTATTTTTCCTGTCCAACCTGGGTTCCGCGATTGGTACCTGGGTTGCCGGGTTCAAAATTTTTGGCGCGCTTTCGTGAAATGCATATAGGTCCCTACCAGATAGAAAATCCGCTGGCGCTTGCCCCTATGGTAGGCGTAACAGACAAGTTCTTCCGGCGCCTGTGCCGGGAACTTGGTGCGGGTTATGTCGTCTCGGAGATGCTGGCAGCCAACCCCGCTCTAAGGGATACTTTCACCTCGCGCCAGCGTGGTGATTTCGAAGGCGAGGCCGGCCCGGTCGCGATCCAGATTGCCGGCAGTGACCCCCTCTGGATGGCGGATGCGGCGAAATACAACGTGACGCGTGGTGCCCAGATCATCGACATCAACATGGGCTGTCCCTCGAAAAAGGTTTGTAACAAGCTGGCCGGTTCGGCTTTGTTGTCGGATCCCGGCCAGGTTCGCCTGATTCTTGATGCCGTGGTCCAGGCCGTGGACGTGCCGGTAACCCTGAAGTTCAGAACCGGCCCCAATCCCCTGGTACGAAACGGCGTTGAGATTGCAATAATGGCGGAGGATGCAGGAATTGCCGCCCTTGCCGTGCATGGCAGAACACGATCCGACCGTTTCAATGGTGAAGCCGAATACAATACGATCCGGGAAATTTGCGGGGCAGTCGGCATTCCGGTATTTGCCAACGGAGATATCGAGACTCCCCAAAAGGCTGCAGAAGTGCTCCGCTACACAGGTGCAAGCGGCCTGATGATCGGCCGGGCGGCACAGGGAAATCCCTGGGTTTTCAGAGAAATCAGGCATTACCTGGATACCGGTGAGCAACTGTCACCACCATCACCACTGGAAATTCTGGATGTCATGCAACGGCATATTGCCCAGTTACACTTATCCTACGGGGAGTATCACGGTGTGCGGGTCGCTCGTAAGCACATTAGCTGGTATCTCAAAAAACGAGATGATTCCACTGACACCAGGAAGCGGCTGATGCGTACAGACTGTGCCGCTGAACAATTTGCAATATTGAATACCTATTTTCGCCAGCGACCCCGAGTATCCCGTCAAGATGACCATCACGAATTCAGCGCTACCCAGATGTTCCAATACAAGGAGCAGGCCGCAAAGAATGGCCTCAGTCCATCTTAAGCACCAGCAGTCACGAAATGAAACCACCCAGCCTGCCTTCTATCCTTATACTTCTCGTCTTACTGGTTCTCATCCCCGCGCCCGCCCTGGCGCAGGGAGCAGCTGACCCGGGGGCACTTTCCTGGGTATCGATTCTTCCGCCATTGCTGGCAATTGCGCTGGCGCTTTTATTACGACAAGTCATTCCGGCCCTGTTCGTGGGCGTGTGGTTTGGCGCCTGGGCCATTAGCGGATTTACCCTGGCCGGCCTCGGGACCGGCCTTCTGGATGCCTTTCAGATTCACGTTCTGGATGCCGTGGCCAATCCCAATCACGTGGCGGTGATCCTGTTTTCCCTGATGATCGGCGGCACTGTCGGCATCATTTCGCGTAACGGCGGAACCCAGGGTGTCGTCAACCACATCGTGAGCTGGGCCGACGACGCCCGCCGGGCCTGCCTGGCTACAGCGACAATGGGACTGGCCGTATTTTTCGACGACTATGCGAACACGCTGGTGGTGGGAAACACCATGCGGCCCGTCACCGACTCAATGAATGTTTCCCGGGCCAAGCTGGCTTATATCGTGGATTCGACAGCAGCCCCGGTGGCCTCCATTGCACTGGTGACCACCTGGATCGGTACCCAGGTGGGACTGATCGGTGAATCGATTTCCTACATTCCTGACCTGGACGCGGAGGCATACCTCCTGTTCCTTTCCACCATTCCTTACAGCTTCTACCCCCTTCTGGCGATTATTTTTGTTTTCATGATCGCAGCAAGCGGCCGGGATTTCGGGCCCATGGCCAAATCTGAAGCGCATGCCCGCGCCAACGGATCCAGGCCGGCGGAACATCTGGATTCATCGGCAGCGCAGGATTGCGAGCCCATTGAAGCGATTGAGGGGAAACCCCAGCGCGCTATCAACGCAGTTGCCCCCATCCTGGTGATGATCGTGGGTGTAATGGGAGGGCTTTATGTAACGGGAAGCGCTGCAATTGAGACTGCAAGCCCCGGCCTTAAGGACATCATCGGCGCTGCAGATTCATACAAAGCGCTGATGTGGGGTTCCATGATGGGCATGATCACCGCTGCCTCGCTGTCACTTGTCCAGCGGATCATGAGCATGGAGGAAGTGGTTAACGCCTGGTACAAGGGACTGCGGTCGATGTTTTACGCAATGATCATTCTGGTTCTGGCCTGGGCCCTGGGCGGCATCACAGAGGAAATGAGAACGGCCGATTTCCTGGTGTCGGTGCTTGGCGACACCCTTCCGGTTCAACTGGTGCCGTTCGTGGTATTTGTGCTGGCCGCATTTACCGCTTTTGCTACCGGCTCGAGTTGGGGTTCGATGGGTATCCTGGTGCCTCTGGTCATTCCACTGACCTGGGCCGTGATGAAGGCCAGTGGCCATTCCGGCCCGGACGACATGCACATTCTCTACTCTTCCATCGCCAGTGTGCTGGCCGGCAGCGTTTGGGGCGACCATTGCTCACCCATATCGGACACAACCATTCTTTCATCCATGGCATCGGGTTGTGACCACATGGAGCACGTACGAACCCAGATACCCTACGCCCTGGTGGTGGGGGGTGTCGCTCTCGGTTTCGGAACCGTGCCGGTTGCTTTCGGCATGCCCTGGTGGCTGGGTCTGCTCACCGGCGGAGGATTGCTCTACGCGATTCTTCGGCTGGTTGGAAAAGCCCCGCCGCAGCTACCAGGGTGAGCGAAAGCCCCTTTAAGGCCCGGTTTACCGAACCGGTGGAGTCCTGGAGCGGGTTGCATGGAAGCTCGCTGGCTATTGCCGTTCAGGCAGCGGCGAGCAGACACGACGGGGTTACCTTGATCGTTACCCGTTCCAGCCACCAGGCCCAAACCCTGGCCAGGGATCTGGAACTGCTTTCGTTCGGCAGCCTTCCAATCCAGTTGTTTCCCGATCACGAGACGCTGCCTTATGATCCGTTTTCCCCCCACCCGGATATCATCGCAGAGCGGCTCAAAACGCTTTCCTCTCTTGCCTCGATGCACCAGGGCATTGTGCTGGCCCCGGTTACTTCGCTGATTCAGCGTTTGCCGCCGGCGGACTATATCCTGCAACGAAGTTTTGACCTGGCCACAGGTCAGTCGCTGGTTATTGAAGAATTTCGCAGAAGGCTTAAAAACTCCGGTTATGATGCCTCGGAGCAGGTCTACCAAATTGGTCAATACGCGATCCGGGGATCCGTGGTGGACCTCTATCCCGCGGGAAGCTCTACACCCTATCGACTGGATCTTTTCGACGAAGAAATCGATACCATCCGTGAATTTGACCCGGACTCACAGCTCTCAACCGGAAAGGTGGAACGAATAAACCTGTTGCCTGCTCGTGAATACCCTTGCGATGACACAGCACTCGAAGAATTTCGGCGTGCATTCCGGATGCGCTTTGACGTCGACACACGCAATGTCACTCTTTACCAGGATATTCGGGCCGGCAACCACCCACAGGGGCTGGAGCAATACCTCCCGCTTTTTTACGACGAAACTTCATTTTTGCTCGACTACCTGGAAAATAAACCGCGTCTGCTACTCCAGGCGGACGTTTTTACCTCAGCAGAAAACCACATGCGGCGAACTGCGGAGCGCTGGGAACAAAGAAGGCATGACATCGAAAGACCGGTACTGGACCCCTGGGAGCTGTACTTCACGCCGGAAAACCTGAAGGAACGCCTGCAGGACTGCCACACGACATACCTGCCTGATCCGAAGTTGAAGGCAGCGGCAAGGCCGTTGTTCGATACCCTGCCAGCTCCGGATGTGCATATCCACGAGCGGGGCAAAGAGGCTGCCGCTGATCTCCTTGCCTTCCTGGATGAGGCCGAAGGACAAGTCCTGTTCGCAGCAGATACGCCTGGGCGCCGCGAATTACTCCGAACGACACTGGCCGCTTTCGGTGTTCGGCCGGAACCGTTTGACAGTTTCGCCGAGTTCTATCGTAAATCCCCGAAGCTGGGCCTGGGCGTGCTTCCCGTGGATGAGGGCTTCCTGATTCCGGGTGAGCTGGCACTGATCACCGAATCCCAGTTGTTTGGCGGCCGTACCCGGGTGAAAGTACAGCGCGCGGTATCGGAACGGGACCCCGAGACCATCATTCGCAATCTCACCGACCTGTCGCCAGGCGCCCCTGTTGTGCATGAAGACCATGGGGTAGGCCGATATCTGGGCCTGGAAGTACTGGAAATCGACCAGCGGCAGGCAGAATTCCTGATGCTGGAGTACGCGGGCGGGGACAAGTTATATGTGCCGGTGTCAGCGCTTCACCTGGTGAGTCGCTTCACAGGCAGCGACCCGGAAACAGCGCCGCTGCACCGCTTGGGAAGCCAGCAATGGGAGAAAGCGCGGCGCAAGGCTGCAGCACAGGTTCGAGACGTTGCAGCCGAGCTGCTTGACCTTTATTCACGTCGCCTGGCCAGGCAGGGATTTTCATTTCCTCTCGATAACAAGCTATACGCGGAGTTTGCTTCGGGGTTTCCGTATGAGGAAACGCCCGATCAGCAAAATGCGATTGATGAGGTCATCAGCGACCTGGAATCACATCAGCCGATGGATCGTGTTGTCTGCGGTGATGTAGGCTTCGGCAAAACGGAGGTCGCTCTCAGGGCCGCTTTTGTTGCGGTACAAGCCGGGCGGCAAGTCGCTTTGCTGGTCCCGACCACTTTGCTCGCCCAGCAACATTTTTCAACCTTTAGCGATCGGCTGGCAGACTGGCCGGTGAAGGTAGAATTGCTTTCCCGCTTCCGCACCGGCGCCCAGTCCAAACAGGTACTGGATCAATTGCGAACCGGCTCTGTGGATATCGTGATAGGCACCCACCGTCTGCTCCAGAAAGACATCCGTTTCAAAAAACTCGGGTTGGTCATCATCGACGAAGAGCAGAGGTTTGGTGTTACCCAAAAGGAGCGTTTGAAACAGTTACGAGCTGAAGTGGACATGCTCACCCTGACGGCAACCCCGATACCGCGGACACTGAATATGGCCATGTCGGGTATTCGTGACCTCTCGATCATTGCGACACCTCCAGCTCGCCGCATGGCCGTGAAGACGCTTATTTCGGAATGGGACCGGTCTATTCTGCGCGAGGCCCTGTCGCGTGAACTACAACGTGGCGGCCAGGTGTTTTTCCTGCACAACGAAGTCAAATCCATCGAGCGCATCGCTCGTGAAGTGCTGGAGCTGGCGCCCAATGCAAGGCTGGCAGTGGCGCACGGGCAAATGCCGGAGCGTAAACTCGAAAAAATCATGTTGGATTTCTACCGGCAGCGCTACAACATCCTGGTCTGCACCACGATCATCGAAAGCGGGCTCGACGTACCCACCGCCAATACAATCGTCATTAACCGGGCTGACCGCTTTGGCCTGGCCCAGTTGCACCAGCTGCGCGGTCGCGTGGGGCGCTCGCATCATCGCGCCTATGCCTACCTGATTGTGCCGGAGCGCCGTAGCATGACAGCCGACGCACGTAAGAGGCTGGAGGCCATTGCTGCACTTGAAGAGTTGGGTGCGGGTTTTACGCTCGCCAGCCACGACCTGGAAATCCGCGGCGCCGGCGAACTCCTCGGTGCCGAACAAAGTGGACAGATCAACCAGGTCGGATTCAGCCTGTACAGCGACATGCTGGCTCGTGCCGTGGAGGCCTTGCGCAAAGGTGAAGAACCCGAGCTGGAAGACCCGGTTCGGCGAGGGATTGAAATTGAGCTGCATCTGCCGGCACTGATTCCGGAAAGCTACCTGGCGGACGTGCAGGCCCGCCTGACTCTCTACAAACGCATAGCCAGCGCAAAGAATACGAAATCGCTGCGTGATTTGCAGGTTGAGATGATCGATCGCTTCGGACTGCTGCCGGATGCGATTAAAGCGCTGTTTGAAATAGCAGAATTGAGGCTGATTGCTGAACGGATTGGTATCATTAAGCTTGACTTTGGTCCCCAGGGTGGAAGAGTGGAGTTTTCAGAGCAAACCCGGGCCGATCCGGCTGCACTGATTCGGCTGATCCAGGAGCGGAGTTCCGATTACCGCCTGGATGGCCCACTAAAGCTGCGCATTCTGATGGCGGCAGAAGACGCGACCGTTCGCTTCAGCGAAACCAGGAAATTATTGGAACGACTTGAGCATAAATAAATATTATATTTCAATGAGATACGTATATTACCTAATATTATTTATCATTTGCATATTGAGCACGGACAGGGCCTTCGCCGAGGGCACCCGTTACCGGGTCGAACTCCTGGTCCTGACACACATCCGGCACAATCAAGAGCCTGAAGAGTTGAAGCGCCCGTCGGACTACTCATCCGCTGTGGATTTCCTGACTCCTCCCAAAGAGGAGAGCGAGGAGGAAATTGATGGTGAAGGTGCCAACGAAAGCGAACAGGCACAGGATGAAGCAGTGCAAGCAACAATTGCGGCAACAGAAGAATTGCTGGTAGCTGCAGAACCGGACCCCAACGCCTTGATCCATGTCGAGGAAATGAGCGATACCATGCGGGAATCATGGCGGCGGTTGCGCTTGAGTGGACCGTTCCGGCCGGAGCAGTACCTGTCGTGGGAACAGGGGGACGAGGAGCCCTTCCCCGCCCTGCGTATCCATGACCTGGAAGTGGTCCTTGTGGATGACCCCTATGCCGAACTCAGGCTTGAACTCCTGGAGCAGGCCCTTGAAGAAATTGACAACGAAAGTGAACCCACCGTGTTCGTTGATGCCGCAGGCCTTGACGCCCTGAACGGGAACGAGGAACCGGAGTTACCTGATCCCACCTTGTATTACAGGCTGGATGGCGCTGTGACGTTGAAGCGTACCCGGTTCCTGCACCTGGGGCTGGACTTGCAGCTTCGTGAGGCCATTTGGGACGAGGAAGACCTGTCCATAAGTGAATTCGATGAGGAAGAACAGGAACAGCCTTCGCCTGCAGCATTTCTGGTGCATGAATTGCAACAGAGCCGCCAGGTGAAAACCGGGCGGATGGAATATTTTGATGGTCCGGTGCTGAGTGTCCTGGCTTTCATTACCTCCTTTCAACTGGCGGCAGAAAGAGAATCGGATTAGGCTATCCACTGCATCCGAAATATAAGGGAGTTCCTGAACTGTGAATTTTGAAAAAGTAGTTTTCGGATTTTTTATTGTCCTCGCCCTGACTCTGAACTTTGGATTCTTTGTCGGCGATATTGACAACCCAGAGCACCACCATGCGCTAGAACTGGGCGCTGCCCTGGCTGTCAGCCTGATTGCAACCATCATGAAATTCGGCGATCGCTCCCCGATTGGCTCGGTGCTCCTGGCGACCAGCCTGGTTGCTGATCTGCAGTTACTGATCGCTGCATTCACCTGGGGCTATGCTGCGTACGCAACCGATGTCGGCGTGACCAGTGACATTCTGGCCAGCATCGTGTCCCTTTCCGGAGGCGCCCTGCTGGCCAACCTGGTCTCTGTGACCTTGCTGGTGGCTGAGACCATTACAATCCGCCGTTAGGCCCCGTCCTCAATGAACGATATCATCTGGCTCACCATGCGGCGTATGCGAACGCCGTTGATCCTGATGATACTGGTGTATTCGCTGTCGGTGTTCGGCCTGGTCCAGATTCCGGGGCAGGATGCAGCAGGAAACCCGGTGCAGGTCGGATACCTGGATGCCATTTACTTCATTGCCGTCCTCGCCACCACGATTGGCTTGGGGGAGGTTCCAACCGCTTTCACACACGCCCAACGGCTGTACGTTTTCATCATCCTGTTTCCCAACGTCATAGCCTGGTTGTACTCCATTGGCACAATAATCAGCCTGTTTGTCGACCCGCAGTTCCGGGCGGTAATGGCACGCAGCAAGTTCAACCGGCGGGTCAGCAGGATGAACCGGGACTTTTATATTGTCTGCGGGCTCGGCAATACCGGCAGGATGGTGGTTTCGGGTTTGCTCAAACGCGGAATCAGCGCGGCGATACTGGAACGCAAACAGGACATTATCCACAGCCTTTCCCTGGTAGAAGATTTTGCGCACCTTCCCGCGCTTGCAGGCGATGTGACCGACCGGCGGCTGCTGGACCTGGCCGGGCTCAGTAAGGAATTTAGCCACTGTATCGGCGTGATAGCCATCACCAACGACGACCATGCAAACCTGACCATTGCGATCACGAGCAAGCTGTTACGCCCGGAACTGCCGGTTTTTGCACGCAGCGAAACACGCCGGGTGGTCGCCAATATGGAGTCATTCGGAACGGATCTGACGGTTGACCCCTATACCATTTTCGCCGAGCGATTTTACCTGGCTTTGTTTTCGCCAACCAAGTACCTGGTGCAGGACTGGCTGATCAGTGTACCGGGGACCCGACTGCGCAAAAAAATAAAGCCTCCCGTCGGCCGCTGGATACTCGCTGGTGTGGGCCGTTTCGGTTCACGCCTGGCCTTGAAACTGGACGATGCCGGGGTGCCATATACCGTCATCGATGTTCACCCTGACCGGGTAAATAAACGCCCGGGTTCCGTGCTTGGCCGCGGGACAGAGGCACAAACGCTGCTCCAGGCGGGAGTGGCAGACGCGGCCGGCATCGTCGCGGGAACGGGTGATGATATGGATAACCTTTCCATTATCATGACAGCGTTGGAACTGAACCCTGATCTATTCGTTGTTACACGCCAGGAAAACCCCCAGAACGATGAGCTGTTCGACACCTCCAGGGCCGACCTTGTTGCGCGTAGAAGCCAAATCGTTGCCCGCCGGATTCTTGCTTTCGCAACAACTCCATTATTAGCGGTTTTCAATGACCACCTGGTGGGCCAGGATGAATCCTTTGCCAAAACAGTGGAAAGGCGCCTTGAAGGCGTGCTGGAAGGACACTCCCCCAGCCTCTGGACCGTCAGATTGACCGGAGTCTGGGCAGAAAGCATCCGGGCGGGGAAAACCGAGGGGGTTGCCATCCGTCTCGATCACATGACCCAGAATGTTCGTATGCCTGCAGCTGAACACCTGGCGTGTGTGTGCCTGCTTCTGGAACGCGGCGCGTCGCGGATTTTCCTGCCGGGCCCGAATCAGGAATTGAAGCAGGGAGACTCCCTGTTATTCGCCGGAAGAGGAGCGGCGCGCATTGAAATGCTGTTTGCCCTGAGAGAGCCTACCGCGCTGGTCAGCCTGGCGACCGGACGCCATCAGCCCCGTGGTTCAATCATGCGCCGCATCGCCAGGAAACGGGCCTTGTAGGAGCAGTTTTTTCGTACTTACATTAATTCGAAAGAGTCAGCATCAGCCTGGAAAGGAAAATCGCTGCGCACTTTCTCAACCAAGCCGAGATCCAGTTCCACGACTTTGCCCGATTCCTCCGAGCCCAGGTTGGCAACGCAGGCGCCCATTGGGTCATGGACAACGCTGCAGCCGGGGTATCGGTAACCGTTACCGTCTTCGCCCACCCGGTTCACGGCGATCACCCAGGATTGGTTTTCAATCGCCCGCGCTTCCAGCAGGGAAGACCAGTGATTGACCCGCCGTGACGGCCAGTTGGCTACCAACAACATCAGGTCGTAATCGTTGCGGTTACGGCACCAGGCCGGAAACCTCAGGTCATAACAGACCTGTAAATTAATACGCCAGTCGCGATAATTTACGATCACCCGGTCATTGCCAGCCGTGTATCTTTGATTCTCACCTCCAAAAGCGAACAAATGACGCTTATCATAATGATTGACTTCGCCCCCCGGGGTGACAAATAAAAGACGGTTGTAGCGATTGCCGTCAACCACGATCACTGCACTGCCGGCCATTGCGCAATCATGGCTGGCGGCCATTCCCTGCATCCATTCCACGGTCGCCCCCTGCATATCTTCACCCGGTAAGTCCGCGTCGCCCAGGAACCCGGTGGTGAACGTTTCCGGGAGCACCATGAGGTCGAATCCGCCTTCGCTGCGGGATACGAGGCTTTGCAGATGATCGCGATTCCCGGCCGGGTCCTTCCAGCCGAGTTGTGCCTGTATCAATAGTGCTCTCATGTTGCTCATACCTTAACTCTTGAAGCAGCCGCGGAGACACGGCGGATTCGTGTCTCAGGCAACGAAAAGAAAATGTTCACCTTCCGATAGCGCGCGCTGGCGCATGAAGTCCCGAATCTGTGAGCGGGCGCCTGGCGCACCGACAGCAACCAGTATGAACGTATCTTTCAATTGATCAAGCTGTTCAACAGGCCACACGGGCAGACCGCGCTTCTCGCCGCCGGTCCGCCGGGGGTGAACATCCAAAAACCCGAGGATCCGGGTGCCTTTCCGAACCAGAAGGTCATGCATCAAGCGGCCGCTGGGCCCTGCTCCCCACAGAACAACGGGGCCTTTGCCAGGCAGCCGATATTTTGAAAGAAAATGAGCCTTGGCCGCCTGGAAGCGTTTCAGGGCATAGCGCTCGTCGGTCCGGGTCAGTCTTTTTTCGTGCTCGCGCCAGCGCAACAGCGTGTGTTCGGGTTTGCCCATCTGCATTCCAAGTGCATCCGCCCGCAGGAAAAGATCATAGTCTTCCGCCCAGCACGGGTCTCCGTAGCCGCCCAGCCTGAGTATCGCCTCGCGTCGGAACATGGCCGTCGGGTTGGGTATGGGGCTTTCGATAAACAACTCCCGGCTAATTTCTGCGGGCGAACAACAGGCGTTCAACCAGGCCTGGTATCGAACATTTCCGCCGGCGACTTCCCCATCTGCGAAAATTTCCACTCGCCCACCACAAATATCGACCTCCGGATGAGACTGAAAATAGCTGCATTGTCTCGCGATGCGAGCGGGCATCGAAATGTCGTCAGAATCCATCCTGGCGATGAATTCGCCCCGGGCACGGAACAGCCCGGAATTGAAAGCACTGCTGACCCCGCGTTCCGGGTTTTCCAGCAGTACCAGCCTCGGGTCCGCCTTTGAAAGCCCGTTGATGGCGTCATCATTACTGTGGTCGTCAACCAGGATCAACTCCAGCGAGGAGAATGACTGTCCCAGGATGCTATTGACTGCAGTTTCGAGATATTTTCCGCCATTGCGCACCGGCATGATGACGGAGACCGTGGGGTTCATGCAGGATCAGCCGCTCAGGCTTCCGGCCTCATGTAGGGGAACAACAGCACATCCCGGATCGATGGCGAATCGGTATAGATCATCACCAGGCGGTCGATACCAATGCCCTCACCCGCTGTTGGCGGCATCCCGTATTCCAGGGCCCGGATATAATCCCCGTCAAAATGCATCGCCTCGAGATCGCCGGCGTCTTTGTTTTCCACCTGTGCCCGGAACCGATCGGCCTGGTCTTCCGGATCATTCAGCTCGGAGAAACCGTTGGCGATCTCACGCCCGCATATGAACAACTCGAAACGATCTGTCACTTCCGGTTTGTCATCGTTGCGGCGTGAAAGCGGTGATACTTCGGTCGGGTATTGTGTGATGAAGGTGGGCTGCAGCAAGTGTTCCTCCACGGTAGCTTCGAACAGCTCGGTCAATAACTTGCCCGGACCCCAGGTTTTTACTGTATGGATTTGCAAAGCATCGCAGGCCGCACGCAGAAAATCCTTGTCCCACAAATCTGCGTCGGCCAGCTTCGGGTTATAACGCCGCACCGCTTCTTCGACGGTTAACTTTTCATACGGGCCACTGAAATCAATTTCGTCACCCTGGTAGGTGACATTGCTGCCGCCTGTAACGATTTGCGTCAAGCCCACGAGCATGCTTTCAGTCAGGTCCATCAGATCGTTGTAGTTGGCGTATGCCCAGTAAAACTCCAGCATCGTGAATTCGGGGTTATGGCGGGTAGAAACACCTTCGTTTCGGAAATTTCGATTAATCTCGTAAACACGTCCCAGGCCGCCGACGATCAGGCGTTTCAGATACAGTTCAGGGGCCACGCGCAGAAACATCTTAAGGTCCAGCGCGTTGTGATGGGTGACAAAAGGTCTCGCGGCAGCACCGCCCGGTATCGGGTGCATCATCGGAGTTTCCACCTCCAGGAAATCCCGTTCCGGCGCTTCCATGAAAGATCGGATGAATGTGATGATCTTCGAGCGCGTTCTGAATACGGAACGGGAGTCCTCGCTCATTATCAAATCCACGTAGCGCTGGCGGTATCGCATCTCCGTGTCCGTCAAACCATGAAATTTTTCAGGCAACGGCCGCAGTGACTTGGTGAGCAGCCGCAGTTCATTCACACGAACAGAAAGCTCCCCTTTCTGGGTGCGTACAATGCTGCCGCGGGCGCCAATGATGTCGCCGACATCCCAGTGCTTGAAGTCTTTGAATACTCCCTCGGGCAGGTTGTCTCGCTGGACCATCAACTGGATGGACCCGCTGCGGTCCTGCAAAAGGACAAAAGCAATCTTCCCCATCACGCGCTTGGCCATCATCCGCCCGGCCAGTGAAAACCGCTCCTCGACCTGGGCCAGTTCCTCCGCGCCACACTCGCCGAAACGCCGGTGCAGCACTCCGCTGGTCGTGTCTTTCCGGAAATCATTGGGATAAGCCTGCCCTGCTTCCCGCATGCCATCCAGCTTGGTGCGCCGCTCGGCGATCAGGCGGTTTTCGTCCGGTTCGTTGCCGGGTGTCGTTGTTTGATCTTTCATATCACTCATTCTTTCGGATATCCCGCTTATTCTAACCGCGATCAAAGGCCCTGCTGCAGGGACGCTTCGATGAACTGGTCAAGGTCTCCGTCCAGCACACCCTGAGTATTGCTAACTTCAACGTTGGTGCGCAGATCCTTGATACGGGATGCATCCAGCACATAAGACCTGATCTGGCTGCCCCAGCCGATGTCCGACTTGGAGTCTTCAAGCTTCTGATGTTCCTCGGTCCGTTTTTGCATTTCATGCTCATACAGGCGTGCGCGCAACTGTTTCATGGCGTGGTCCCGGTTTTTGTGCTGAGAACGGTCATTTTGGCACTGCACGACGATTCCGGTAGGTATGTGAGTCATCCGCACAGCGGAATCGGTGGTGTTGACATGTTGCCCGCCTGCTCCGGAGGCCCGGTAAACGTCAACCCTGATATCCGCCGGGTTGAGGTCGATGTCGATATTGTCATCTACTTCTGGTGAAACGAACACCGCAGCGAAAGAAGTATGTCGCCGGTTACCGGAATCGAATGGAGATTTGCGCACCAGGCGATGAACACCGGTTTCGGTGCGGCACCAGCCATAAGCATAGTCACCCTTAATGTGGATCGTGGCACTCTTGATACCGGCCACATCGCCAGAGGAGACTTCGATCAGGTCAGCATTCCAGCCACGTCGTTCCGCCCAACGCAGATACATTCGCAACAGCATCTCCGCCCAATCCTGCGCCTCGGTGCCACCTGAGCCGGCCTGGATATCGAGAAAGCAGGGACTGGGGTCCATTTCGCCGGAAAACATGCGCTCAAATTCAAGCTTGGCGACTTGTTCCTGCATGGTTGCGAGATCGCTACTGACGGAATCGGCGATTTCCTCGTCTTCTTCCTCGATGGCCAGTTCCAGCATTTCCCCAGCATCTGCCAGGCCTCTATCCAGTGAATCCAGCGTATTGACGATGTTTTCAAGCCTGGCGCGTTCACGGCCAAGTTCTTGAGCTTTTTCCGGGTTGCTCCAGATTTCGGGGTTTTCCAACTCCCGGTTTACCTCCTCGAGGCGGTCACGCTTATCAGCGTAGTCAAAGATTCCCCCTGAGCGCACTGGCTCGGCGCGAGAGATCTTCCAGCAGATTGGTTTGCGGGTTGGTTTCCACTTGATCGGGTCCGAAGAAAACGAAGGTCTGCATTCTACACAATGACATTGCGGGTTTATACTGTGATAGATTAGCGCGCTAAACATGTCGAGGGAAAATTAATGAATAAAAGACCGGTAAATTTCGTACTGAGCGTTCTGGCTCCATTGTTTTTCATGATGCCCGCCATTTCCATAGCGCAGGATTCACCGCCTCCGCTTGCCGAAATATGGATGGCCACTCCCAGTGCGGACCATGTATCCGATTTCTACAAAGGAGTGACCGCGCATATGGCATTCCGGTCAGAGCACGGCGATCCCCGTGAGTGGCAGGTGTACACCCCCCTGCTTGGTGATGCCCTCGGTCGGGTGGGGTTCCGCGCCTGCTGTTTCAGCTGGGCCGACCAGGACGCATATCAGCAATGGAACGAAAATTCCAAAGAAGTCGACGCACACTTCAATGAACATGTAGCACCCCATGTCGTTAAGTGGGAGCATTATTTCGAAACACTGAATTGGAAAAACTCACACTGGATTGAAGACGACTCGTACAAACTGTTCGCAGTGACCCAGTTCCAGGTCAAACCAGGCCACGCTGCTGATTTCAATGCAGCCCGCGATAAACTTCTCCAGGTTGCGCTGAACCAGGGCTGGGCCACAGATAATCACCCGTGGTTGTGGGCTGCAACCGTTGGCGGCAATCCTGTGGAAAGCATCATCATTCCCCACAAGAACTTCGCCAGCATGGATCGTGATGAAGAAACCTTTCCCCGATTCCTTGCCAAGCACATGGGAGATGATGCTGCGGCGGCGTTAATGAAGCAGTTTTCGAGCGCAACCCTGGGCTCCAATTATCAGATCTGGGAACATCAGGAAAAATATTCGATGAGCAGCGACGACTAATCACTGCTCGCTCGCTTAACCGGAAAGCCCGCGGCATAGTACCGCGGGCTTTTTTGTTACCGCTCTCCAACCGGCCGATGATTGACATCAATGCCCCTTCTGTTTAGACGGGTTAGTTTCAGGAGCTACCAGGGACAAATGCTGTGACAGAGTTGAAGGAATTCAGAGATAAAGTTCGGCAGTGGCTGGAATCCAATTGTCCCGGTTCAATGCGATCGCCATTCGGTTCTGAGGCAGATGTGTGTTGGGGGGGGCGCGATAACATATTCCAAAGCGACGATCAGAGGCGTTGGCTGGAACGTATGGCCGGCCGTGGCTGGACAGCCCCGTCCTGGCCCAAAGCGTACGGCGGAGGTGGTCTCGGCCGGGCAGAAGTCAAGGTGCTCAAGGAGGAACTCGCCCGAATTCATGCCCGCCCAGCGTTGCTGAGCTTCGGTATTTCCATGCTGGGCCCTGCCCTGCTCAAGTTTGGCAGCGAGAAACTCAAGCTACAGCATCTCCCGGCCATTGTCCGTGGCGAAATCCGCTGGGCCCAGGGCTACAGTGAGCCCAACGCCGGTTCCGACCTGGCCAGTCTACAGGCCCGTTGCGAGGATGCGGGTGACCATTACCTGGTAAACGGTACCAAGGTCTGGACTTCCTACGGTGACCGTGCCGACTGGATGTTCTGCCTCGTTCGCACAGATCCCCGGGCAAAAAAGCACGAAGGCATCAGTTTCGTCATGTTTGATATGGCATCTTCGGGCGTTTCCACTCGCCCGATACGCCTGATCAGCGGCAAGTCACCCTTTACCGAAACCTTTTTCGACGACCTTCGCGTAGAAAAAGACCAGCTCATCGGAGACCTGAACCAGGGCTGGACCGTAGCCAAATACCTGTTGACTCACGAACGTGAAATGATTGCAGGTTCGGGTTTATCCGGTGCCGGGAGCACGCCGATCGGTAAAACCGCTGCTCACGCTCTGGGAACCGAAAACGGCAGATTGAAAAACACCATGCTGCGCGGTGACATTGCACGATTCGAGATGGACGAGCGCTGCCTTGAACTGACCATTGAGCGGGCCCGTGACGAGGTCAAGGCAGGCGTCAGCCTGGGCGCCGCATCTTCGATATTCAAATACTACGGTACTGAACTGAACAAGCGGCGATTTGAACTCATGATGGCTATCGGCGGCCATGATGCTCTGGTGTGGGAAGGTGGTGATAGCCGTGATGGCTTTCTTCCGAAATCCTGGCTCAGGAGCAAGGGCAACTCCATCGAAGGGGGAACATCCGAAATTCAACTGAATATCGTGGCCAAGCGGATACTTGGCTTGCCCGGCGAATAAGGCAGCAAGGGATATCGACATGGCGCTTGTTTTGAACCAGGAACAACTGATGCTCAAGGACGCCGCCCGGGATTTTCTGTCGAGTCGTGCGCCGGTCAGTCATTTAAGAGATCTTCGCGATAGTGGCAACCAGGATGGTTTTTCCCGTGAACTGTGGGCCGGGATGGTGGAGATGGGTTGGGCCGCCATTGTTGTGCCCGAGGCATACGGCGGCCTGGAGTATGGTTATACCGGGATGGGTATCCTGCTCGAAGAAAGCGGGCGCACCCTGACCCCCAGCCCCTTGTCCGGAACCGCACTGACGGGTGTAGCGGCGCTGACCATGGCGGGCTCACCCGAACAGTGTATGGAAGTACTCCCCGCGGTTACATCCGGCGCGATGATACTTGCGCTGGCGGTTGATGAAGGCCCGCGCCATGAACCAGGCCGCGCCGAGACCGAAGCCGCGCAATTCGCCAATGGGTTTCACCTCTCGGGAAAGAAAACCGCTGTAGTCGACGGGCACGTTGCCGACAGGTACATCGTGAGCGCGAGTACAGGTAAAGGTATTTCCCTGTTCCTGGTGCCGGCAGATGCCAACGGGATCACCGTTGAGCGTTACCCGGTACTGGATACACACGCGGGGGCCAATGTCCTGTTTGAGGGTGTTGAACTGGGCCCGGACTGCCTGCTTGGAACACTCGATCAGTCGCAGCCGGTGCTGGATAATGTTCTGGATGTGGCGCGCATCGGCGCTTCCGCTGAGATGCTGGGCATCGCCCGGGAATCCTTCGATCGCACCGTCGCCTACCTCAAGGAGCGCAAACAGTTTGGCAAACATATCGGTAGTTTCCAGGCTCTGCAGCACCGCGCGGCGAAATTGTTCGGGGAAATCGAGATGTGTAAATCACTGCTGCTCAAGGCCTTGCAAATGCTGGATCAGGAAGCAGGGAATTGCGCGGAAATCGCCAGTCTGACCAAGGCGAAGTTAAGTGAGACAACCCACCTTGCCACCACCGAGGCTATCCAGATGCACGGTGGCATTGGCATGACCGACGACTTTGACATTGGTTTCTTCCTGAAGCGCTACCGGGTTCTGGAAACGCTTTACGGGGACCGCTACTTCCACCTGGACCGCTTTGCGCGTCAACGTGGTTACTGAAGGAAAAACATCATGAACCTTGGAATGTCAGAACGCGTGCGTCCGCTGGTGAAGGCTGTACAGAAATTTATTACTGAACAGGTCATACCCGTTGACCACGAGTTCCTTGAAGAAGTGAACAAGGGCGATCGCTGGGTCCTGACGGAGCGCCAGAAAGAAATCATCAACGGGCTCAAGTCGGCTGCCCGTGAACAGGGATTGTGGAATTTCTGGTTGACTGACAGCGAGCGGGGCTATGGCCTGTCCACGATCGAGTATGCCTATATCGCAGAGGAAACGGGGCGTGCACACCTGGCCGCAGAAGCGTTTAATTGCAGTGCACCGGATACCGGCAACATGGAAGTGTTGGAGCGTTATGGCAACGAGCAGCAAAAGGCTGAGTGGCTGGAGCCTCTGCTCAACGGGGAAATCCGCTCCGCCTTTGCGATGACGGAACCCGGTGTTGCTTCATCCGACGCCACCAATATATCGACGACCGCCGTACTGGAAAACGGAAACTGGGTCATCAATGGCGAAAAATCATACATCTCCGGTGCCGGTGATGAGCGTTGCAGGATTCTGATCGTGATGGCTCGCACCAACCCGGAAAACGCGCGCCACCAGCAGCATTCCCAGATTCTGGTGCCGATGGACGCGCCAGGTGTCGAGGTGACGCGGGGCCTGAATGTCTTCAGCATGGATGACGCTCCACACGGCCACATGCAAATGAAATTCACCGATGTGCAGGTGCCGGAGGAAAACATTATTCTCGGGCAGGGACGCGGCTTCGAAATCTCCCAGGGCCGCCTTGGCCCGGGCCGTGTGCACCATTGCATGCGCGCAATCGGCATGGCGGAAAAAGCTCTCGAACTGATGTGCAGGCGCTCCATTACCCGCACCGCTTTTGGCCGGCCCCTGGCAAAACTGGGAGGTAACTACGACGTGATCGCCAATGCCAGGATAAACATTGATATGGCGCGCTTGCTCACGTTGCAGACGGCCTGGGTTATTGATACAAAAGGCGTCGAGGAAGCCCACTGGTGGATCTCGAAGATCAAGACCGTTGTGCCAAACGTTGCTTTAAAGGTTATCGATGATTCGATCCAGATGCACGGCGCCTTCGGCTTGTCTCAGGACTTTCCTCTGGCTTCGATGTACATGGCCGCACGCACACTCCGGCTGGCTGATGGGCCGGACGAGGTCCACCGCATGGTCGTGGCTCGCGGAGAATTACGGCCTTATGTCAAGGAACTCAAAACAAAAAATTAGCAAAACCATGACTGCCGTTTCCTTCACCGATAGGAGCCAGCTTTGGCAGGACATGAAGTCCGGCCAGGGTGATGAATGGGATATTATTGTCGTCGGGGGCGGCATCACCGGCGCAGGAGTCCTGCGCGAGGCTGTTCGAAACGGCTACAGGACCCTGCTGATTGAACAACGCGACTATGCCTGGGGCTCTTCAAGCCGATCTTCCAAAATGGTCCACGGTGGACTCAGGTACCTGGCCGCCGGTAACTTATCACTGACCCGGCACGCTTTGCAGGAACGGGAAAACCTGATCAGGGAAGCGCCGCGCCTGGTCGAAAGACTGGGTTACTATTTCCCTCTGTACAAAAACCGCTTTCCGCCACGTTTTGCCGCCGAAATTCTCTTCTGGCTCTATGACCGCCTGGCCGGTATTCGGGATCACCGCAGGGTAAGTAATGTAGAACTGCAACAGGTCTTCCGGCAACTGGACACTGCAAAGCTGAACGGGGCGTTCCACTATACAGATGCCGTCACCGACGACGCCCGGCTGACACTGCGCGTTTTGCAGGAATCAGTGCGCAGCGGAGGATTCATTCGAAACTACACCCGGGCTAACCGCCTGCTCAAGGAAAACGGACGGGTCCAGGGCGTGGTAGCTGAAGATTTGGAAACCGGCGGGGAGTTATCTTTGCAGGCCCAGGTCGTAATCAACGCGACCGGCGCCTGGGCCGACCGCTTAGGCAACGCGGAAATGGCCGGTATGAAGATTCGCCCGCAACGCGGCAGCCACCTGATCCTGTCGGCGGAAAAATTTCCAGCCACTGAAGCAATTTTCCTGCTTCATCCCCAGGACGGCCGACGCTTGTTCATTTATCCCTGGGAAGGGCGCACCGTGATCGGGACCACGGACATTTATCACCCGAAAAACCTCGATACAGCCGCCAGCATGACGACCGTTGAATTGGAGTATTTACTGCAGGCCGCCGGCCAACTATATCCTGAGAGGCCACCAGGCAAGGAAGATGTCATATCCAGTTGGTCCGGCGTGCGGCCCATCATCACGTCTGGTAAATCCAGCGACCCTTCTCGTGCGAGTCGGGAACACAGGGTTTGGGTCGAGGAAGGCATGGTCAGTTGCAGCGGTGGCAAACTGACAACGTTTCATCACATGGCGCTGGATGTGCTCTCGAAAGCGAAGAAATTTCTTCCGGCCCGGTCCGGATCACCAGGTGATCGTATTTTCAGCAGCCATTCCCTGGCCGGAAACGACATTCTGCCGGAAGATCCGGATCGGGGAGAAAGATTGCTGGGTCGCTACGGTGAGGATGCTTCAGAGTTACTGAAATCGGCCCCGGCCGGGGAACGCAAGGCCATTCCCGGCACCCGGACCTGCCTGGCCCAGGTGCGTTGGGCCCTGAGACACGAATCGGTGATGCATCTGGATGACCTGTTGCTGCGCCGGACACGCCTGGGCTTATTGCTCGAAAATGGAGGTGATGAGGTGCTCCCTGACATCCATCGAATCGTCACTGAAGTTCTGGGCTGGACCGAACAGCACTGGCTCTGGGAACTGGAGCGTTACCGCGGGGTCATCAAGCGGTATTACACGGTCCCTGCTTAAGCGCCCCGGTAATCCCTGATCAGTAATTGACAATGTTCTCCCAGCTGCTGGGCAGTGATTCCAAATTTTTTGAACCGTTCATCCTGTGTCTGTCCCTGGAAATAGCGATAGTAAATCTGTTGCAGAATCACGGCCACACGCCAATAACCGTACACCATGTAAAAAGTGAAGTCTGACGTATTCATCCCGGTCTTTTCCTGGTATAGATCCAGGATTTCACGCCGCGTCAGCATTCCAGGAGCAGCGGATGGCTGCATCACCAGGCTACGCAGTTCCACCGGATCATCCGCCTGTGTCCAGTAAGCCAGCGAACTGCCAAGGTCCATCAAGGGGTCACCCAGGGCACAGATCTCCCAGTCCAGTACCGCCAGGATGTTGTGGGGCCTGTGCTTATCCAGGATGACGTTATCGATCCGGTAATCACCATGCAAAATTGAATGGCGCCCGCTTTCTTGCGGCATACTGGTTTCCAGCCATTGCCGTACGCTTTCGAAGTGATCGACGTCTGGTGTAATGACGCGCTCAAAGCGCCCGTTCCATCCTGTTACCTGGCGCTCGACGTAGCCTGCCGGTTTGCCAAAGTCACCCAGGCCCGCCTTGATGTAATCCACCTTGTGAAGTTCAATCAGTTTTTCCCAGAACCGGACGCAAAAACCGCGGCTGTCCCGCGGCGCAAAATTCCACTCGACAGGGAGTGTGGCCTTGATCAGTTGCCCTTTCACCTTCCGCATCACGTAAAACTCTGAACCTATGATCGTTTCATCGTCACTGTAGTGCAGAGTTTCCGGCACGGAAGGAAAGAATGGCTTCAGGCAGGTCATGATCCGGTATTCACGAATCATGCTGTGGGCCGACCTGGCTTTGGTGCCGAAAGGTGGCCGGCGCACTACGAGGTCACCATGCGGGTATTTCAGACGATAAGTCAGGTTGGAGTTGCCCCCGGTGAACTGGCTGATCACCGGTTCACCATGCAGGTTTGGAATAACTTTTATCAGATGCCGGTTTAGCGCAGCCCAGTCCAGTTCCTCACCTGCCCGGACAGGCGCTGCCGGATTATCGACTGCAGCACCCATCGTTAACCCAGCGTTGCCCCGCCATCCATCACCAGCGTCGTGCCCGTGGTGTAGGCGGCCTGATCAGAGACCAGGTACAGGACGCCGGCCACCATGTCTTCAGGCTGTCCGGCCCTGGGAACCGGCAAACGCGACAACCATTTCTGAATCGAAGGATCTTCAACCAGGGCCGCGGCAAAGCGGGTCTCGACCACCCCGGGCAGTATTGCGTTGACTCGAATGCCTTGTTGGCCATATTCCTTGGCAAAGCCCCGGGTCAGGCTCACCAGGCCAGCCTTGGTCATGGAATAGACCGCCTGGCCGGATAAGGGAATCAATGCAGCGATCGAAGCCACATTCACGATGCTGCCGCCACCACACCGGTCCATCAGGGGAATGGCCGCACTGCTCATGAAGTAAGGGCCTTTCAGGTTTACCTCGACCGTTTTGTCGAACGCCACCGGAGACAGGCCGGCGGCCGGACCATAATACGGGTTGGTTGCGGCATTGTTAATAAGGATATCCAGGCGGCCGAATTCCTCGTCCACAAATGCGAAAAGCGCTTCGATTTCCTCCAGTTTTCCAGCGTGGCAAGCTCGTGCAACTGCCCTGCCCCCGCTGTCCACGATCGAATCCGCTACTTTCTTCACGTTTTCCTGGCGGCGGCTGCTGAGCACCACTTGCGCGCCGCTGGCAGCCAATCCTCTTGCGATGGCTTCGCCTATTCCGCGAGAGGCGCCGTTGACGACCGCAACTTTTCCGCTCAAGTCCGACTGGTTCATTCCGCCTCTCCTTCCAGGCGCCGTTTGAAACGACGCATACCACTGATCCAGCGGCCATGATCGTCCGCTTTACGCTGAAAATAGGTGGTTACCTGCGGATGGGGTAAAACCAGGAATCGCTCTTCCTCGATACCGGCCAGGATGCAATCGGCGACATATTCGGAGCTGAGGATGCCGTCGACGTCGTTGCCGCCGAACCCCTTGCTGCCGCCCTCTGTTTCCGTGTCTTCGTCAATCCCGATCATCTGAGTCGCCACCGCCTGCGGGCACACCAGGCAAACCTGGATTCCGTCGTCCGCGTGCGTGATGGCCAACGATTCCGCGAAGCCCACTGCCGCATGTTTGCTTGCGGTATACGCCGCCTCGCCCACCTGGCAAAGCAAACCCGCAGCCGAAGCAACGTTGACCAGGCATCCGCCGCCGCGCTTTTTCATTCGCGGCACCATGATACGGGCGGCATAGACGTGCGCCATCAGGTTGACATCGAGGCAGGCCTGCCAGTGTTCATTCGGAGCTGAAGCAGCACCTTCCGGCCCATCACCGAAGGCGACGCCAGCATTGGAAACAAAGATGTCGACAGGCCCCAGTTTGGCTTCGACCTGATCCACGGCCGCGGCTATTTCCTCCTGGTGGGACACGTCTACCTTTAAGGCAAGGCCATCGAGTTCGGCAGCAACTTTCTCAGCGCATTCAATATCGAGATCCGCCACAGCGACACGAACACCTTGCATGTGCAGGGCTCTGCACAGCGCCCGCCCGATACCGTGAGCACCCCCGGTGACCAGGGCAACGCGGTCATTGAGGTCCATTTTGTTACCTCGAAATGCGAATTTTCAGTGAGTCCTCCATGCTATCAAGGTTGCGTTAGGGCGTACAATGAATTCCGATGAGTAACCTTGACTCACTGCATATCCTGTTGACCAATGATGACGGCCATGAAGCGCCCGGCATCCGTGCTTTACTGTCCAGTCTGAAATCGAAAGGGCATCGTGTCAGCATGGTGGCGCCCAGCCACGAGAAAAGCGCGACCAGCATGAGCACCACGCATCACCGTAATCTCGCACTCGAGAAACTTGGAAACGGCAGTTGGCACCTGGACGGCCAGCCTGCAGACACCGTATTGGTGGCTCTGCACCACCTGCTGGATGACGACCCTCCGGACCTGGTCCTGTCCGGAATCAACTTCGGTCCTAACCTGGGCAATGGGCTCCATGCTTCCGGAACGATCGGAGCGGCGATCATCGCCTTACTCAATGGCTTTCCCGCGATCGCGGTTTCCGCCGGCATGTTGTTTCATGAAGCACGGCAAAAACCCGCAACGTTTCCAAGTACGTTGAAGGTGTTTCAGCCGGCTGCGGAATTTACCTGCAGCGTTATCGAGTCGCTCCAGTCATCGCCAGAGCACAGCGGCAGATTACTTCCCGCCGGCATCATGCTCAACATCAACTACCCCGCCCTTCCGCCGGAAGAAATCAAGGGCGTGCTATTTCCGGAAATCTCGTCCGGCCAGATGATTGAACTGGCTTATGATCGTTGCGAGCGTACCGGCCACGTCGTGCCGCGTTACAATCCAGGGGTAGATCCGGAACAGCCCCACCGCGAAGAAGGCGACGTGAGGGCGCATCTGGAAGGCTATATAACGGTCTCGCCTGTGAAGCCAGGCTGGAATCCGACTGCGGATGAAACGGCAAAGTTACTCAAACGCCTGCATAATCCAGGCCTTGGTTTTTAGCAGAGATCTTTGCGCTGGCAGGTTGAACGCACTGGCTTTTTATTTCACAATTTCCTCAACCATCAATTGGCAAATAACGTCCCCGCGCCAACGGTTAATTCCCAGCCGGTACAATAATCGAACGCTTCCCGATTGCGGTAAATTCTCCGGCAGATTGTTGAACGCGATTGCGTCCAGCACTTCACCCCCAGCCGTGCTTTGCACCAGCATTTTCAGATGCGAGCCACCCACGACCCGGGACTCCAGGACCGTGAAAGTCCCGTCGAACAGTGGCTCGGGAAATCGTTGTCCCCATGGGCCTGAATTTTCAATAACCAGAGCCGTCTCAAGGGTCAGTTCCTTACCTGCCAGTGCGCCATCGGTCAGAATTTCCACAGTCAGTTCTGATCCGCCCAGTATTGCCTGTACCGCATCTGTCAGCCCACTCTGGAAAGCCTCCAGGCCTTCTCTGTCTAACGAGAGTCCCGCTGCCATAGCGTGCCCACCAAAGGCTTTTATCAACCCGGGTTGATGTGAATCTACGTAGGCGAGCACGTCGCGAATGTGGAGGCCCCTGACAGAGCGGGCGGAACCTTTCAGCACTCCGGAACCTTCTGATTCAGGGGCGAATGCGAATACCGGACGGTGAACGGCGTCTTTCACACGTGAGGCCACAAGCCCGACGATGCCCTGGTGCCAGGTTTCATCGAACAGGCAGAGCGCCGAAGGCAGGTCTGCCTGGTCCAACGACTGTAACAATCCCTCTACCTGGCTCAATGCTTCCTGTTGCATCTGTTCTTGCATATTCCGGCGCTGCCGGTTCAATTCATCCAACTGGTTCGCAAGGCGTGTGGCTTCAGCAGGATCGTCAGACAACAGGCAGCGAATTCCAGTGCCCATGTCTTCAAGGCGGCCAGCGGCATTGAGCCGTGGTCCAACGGCAAATCCCAGGTCTGAAGCATTGGCAAAACGATAATCGCGTTTGCCCAGCCGGAGTAAGGCCATCAGGCCCGGGCGGGTCATTCCGCGCCGGATACGCTCAAGTCCCTGCTGCACCAGCACGCGGTTGTTGTAGTCGAGCGGGACCAGGTCCGCCACAGTTCCCAGCGCTACCAGGTCGAGAAATTGGGCCAGGTTAGGTTCCGGCCGCGATGGATTGAACCAGCCGCGCGTTCGAAGCTCACGGCGCACAACGCTGAGCAGGTAAAACATCACGCCCACACCTGCCATTGCCTTGCTGAGGAAAATATCGCCCGCGCAATTGGGGTTGACGATGGCGGCGGCCGCGGGAAGGGATTCCCCGGGCAGGTGGTGATCGGTCACGATGACGCGGCAACCCAGCTCATTGGCCCGCTTAACGCCCGCCACACAACTGATTCCTGAATCAACTGTAAGCAGCAGATCCGGTGGATTCCCGGCCAGGGTATCCACCAGGGGCACGGTCAGGCCATAACCAAACTCAAACCGGTTTGGCACACGGAAATCAACTTTCACGCATCCCATGGCTTCCAGCGACAGCATCGCCAGTGCGGTCCCGGTGGCGCCGTCTGCGTCGAAATCACCCACGATGAGAACCTGCTGGCCTTCAGTTACGGCGTCTGCCAGCAGCGAGGCTGCCTTGCCAATGCCACCCAGATCGTTGGGGTGCAGCATATTGTTAAGATTCAAAGATAATTCGGAACTGCTGCACACTCCGCGTGCAAGCAATACCCGGCGAATGACGGGGTGAATGTCGTCAGGCAAATCACCTGCAGCCTGTGGGACCGGCCTGGGCCTGATCATTTCGGGTGTGATCACGCCCCGGTCCGCGAAACCAGGGCAACGCCAAGCGGGGCTTTCCGCCGCCAGAAACGCCGGCGGGCATTGCGATCATAAAGCCGTCCTTCACCACTCCCGTCAAAAAAGGCGAGTGATATTTCACCCAGATCGGCCGCTTTCAACAGTTGCCGGGTCAGCGCTTCCAGTTGCTCCAGCCCCTCTTTCGCATACTGCGACTGTGTTACCCAGTCGACCAGCACCGAGCGGCCGTCACGGCTGAAGTTTCCATGACTTGCCATACGCTGTTTCTTCAGGCGGCAGTCATTGATGATGGCCAGGCCGCGCGTTACCGGGTGATTGGAATAAACGGTATCAATGAGGTCATTGGATGTGGCTCGCGGTATAAATCCGCCACCCCAAAACCAGACCGAATTGATTTCCTGTTTACCGCACTGTCTGCGCTGAATATTAACCGGGCAGTTATGCAGAGCGACCTGGATTTCATTCAGGATACGCCGCCAGGATCGCGCCTCCGGAGGTGTGGGGAGTGTATTGGCGACATCCATGCCAAGCGCGTCGTCCAAAGGGGTGAATTCAAACTGCAGGGGTTCCCTTAACGCAATGCACCAGCGCTCCGGGTGGTCGGTATGGAGGTCGACCTTCTCTTCCATCAACACGGCACGGACGCAATTTTCGATCTCATTTCTTTCATCCGGATCGAAGTCCGCGAAGCCGTGACTGGTCATGAATACCTTCGTCATGTCCGCCCGCATGGTCACCGGGTCACATCGCAGCCAGTAATATTCATCATTCAGCGTCTCTTTCCGGTCGCTCACGTGAGTGAGGGCTGCCACCGGAAGAGCGTTGTCAGTCTCAAGACCAAACAGTGCAAATCGAAGATGACCGGCAGTGCCTGCCTCGATCCGGCAGGCACGCCCGCGTGCAAGCACCTGTTCCAGAGCGGGAAAACGATGGTCTCCATTCAGTCCCTTGACCATCTGCCGGAATTGCGTGACAAGCAGGGTGATCCGTGGGGCTGTCACATGTACTCGACGTCGATGATTTCGTATTCCCGGTCGCCGGCCGGCGCTCGAACCACCACGACATCACCAAGCTGCTGGCCAATCAGGGCCCTTGAAATGGGCGAACTGACCGCGATCCGGTTGTGCTTGATATCGGCTTCAACATCGCCCACGATCTGATAAACCTTTTCCTCTCCGGTTTCTTCGTCTGAAAGCCTGACAGTTGCTCCAAACACCACCTTTTCGCCGGGATTCAGTCTCTCCACGTCAATTATTTGCGCATGGGAAATGGTCGATTCCAGAAGTTGGATTCGCCCTTCGATGAATCCCTGTTGTTCCCTGGCTGCATGGTATTCGGCATTTTCTTTCAGGTCGCCATGCGCCCGCGCTTCGGCAATCGCTGCAATAACCTGCGGCCGCTCAACTTTCTTCAAGGTGGCGAGTTCTTCACGCAGACGGTCTGCGCCGGCCCGGGTTAAAGGGGGTCTTGTCATGCTTCGAGCCCTCTGTGCAATTGTTGCAAACTGTGCACGGCGTAGTCATTTTCGTGATCCAGCGCGCGCAGAGTGGCCCGCCCGCCGGCTATGGTCGTTGTATAGCTTACTTTTCGCTGCAATGCCTCGCGCCTGATCGAAAAGGAATCCGAAATGGCCTGAGCCCCTTCGGTTGTGTTAACGATGAAATTGATTTCATCGTTTTTAATCAGGTCGACAATGTGGGGCCGGCCTTCCATCACCTTGTTCACGGATTCGCATTCAATCGCATTTTCCCGCAGGAAAATAGCCGTGCCCCTGGTGGCGACAAGATAGTAACCACGGCCAATCAATTCCCGCGCTATGGGCACGAGTACCAGTTTGTCCGCATCCCTCACACTCAGAAACGCCTTTCCGATTGTCGGCAGGCCGTAACCCGCGGCCTTCATGGATTTCGCACGAGCTCCGCCGAAACTCCAGCCAATGCCCATTACCTCGCCGGTAGAGCGCATCTCCGGGCCAAGAATCGGGTCAACGCCCGGGAATTTCATGAAAGGAAAAACAGCTTCCTTTATTGAAAAGAAATTAGGTATCTTTTCTTTGGTTCTCTTCTGTTTTTTAAGCGTTTTACCAGCCATAACCTTGGCGGCAATTCCGGCGAGAGGCAGCCCGGTAGCCTTGGATACAAATGGAACCGTGCGGGACGCCCGCGGATTGACTTCCAGCACGTAAACATCGTTGTTACGCAGGGCGAACTGCGTGTTCATCAGCCCCACGACACCGAGTTCGAGCGACAACAGCCTGATTTGGCGGCGCATTTCATCCTGAATTTCCGGTGATAGCGAATAAGGCGGCAAGGAGCAGGCAGAATCACCTGAGTGCACCCCCGCCTGCTCAATGTGTTCCATGATTCCGCCGATCAGAACGTCTTTTCCATCACAGATGGCGTCGACGTCGACTTCCTTCGCATGATCCAGGAAGCGGTCCAGCAGAACCGGTGAATCGTTTGAAACCTGAACCGCGGTATGCATATAGCGCCGCAGTTCATCTTCGCCGTGAACAATGTCCATGGCCCGCCCGCCCAAAACATACGAGGGACGCACGATGATCGGATAACCTATCTCCTGGGCCAGTCCCACCGCTTCCTCCGCACTCATCGCTGTCCGGTTTGGTGGCTGCTTCAACCCGATTCGCTCCAGCAGTTGCTGGAACCGCTGGCGGTCTTCGGCCAGGTCTATCGAATCCGGCGTTGTGCCAATGATCGGCACGCCTGCGGCTTCGAGATCACGGGCCAGCTTCAGTGGCGTCTGCCCGCCGAACTGGACAATCACCCCCGTGGGGTTTTCCTTATGCACGATTTCAAGTACGTCCTCCAGTGTCAGCGGCTCAAAATAGAGCCGGTCGGAGGTGTCGTAGTCCGTCGATACGGTTTCGGGATTACAGTTGACCATGATGGTCTCGTAACCCTCTTCGCGCAGCGCCAGGGCAGCGTGGACACAGCAATAGTCAAATTCGATGCCCTGTCCGATCCGGTTGGGGCCACCGCCCAGCACCATGATCTTTTCACGGTCGCTGGGTTCAGACTCGCATTCTTCCTCATACGTCGAGTACATGTATGCAGTAGATGTCGCAAATTCTGCAGCACAGGTATCGACCCTTTTGTACACCGGGCGGATACCCAATGCATGGCGGTGAGCACGGACACGGGACTCGGTCTCGCCGAGCAGTTCCGCGATCCGGCTATCCGAAAACCCCATTCTCTTTAGCTGAAACAAGGGTTCTTTTGGCAACGACTCCAGGGTGCCGCCCCTGATCACTTTCTCGTTGCTCACGATTTCCTCAATCTGGTCAAGGAACCAGGGGTCGATTCCGGTCAACTCCTGTATCGTGTCGAAATTCATCCCCTCCCTGAATGCTTCCGCGACGAAAAGAATACGCTCTGCGCCTGCCTCACGCAGTTCACGATGCAGATTAACCTCCCGGATCTCCGGTTCCTCGCCCTGCAGAATTTCGTTGAAGCCATCCCGCCCGGTTTCCAGGCTACGCAGGGCCTTCTGGATTGACTCCTGGAATGTACGGCCTATCGACATGACTTCACCAACGGATTTCATCTGGGTGGTCAGGGTTGGATCAGCCGCTGGAAATTTCTCGAATGCAAAACGTGGAATCTTGGTCACGACGTAATCGATGGCCGGCTCAAACGACACCGGCGTTGCTCCACCTGTGATGTCGTTGCGAAGCTCATCCAGGGTATATCCAATGGCGAGTTTGGCCGCTACTTTGGCGATCGGAAAACCAGTAGCCTTCGAAGCCAGCGCAGATGAGCGGGAGACGCGGGGGTTCATCTCGATAATGACCACCCGGCCATTTTCCGGGTTGATTCCGAATTGAACGTTAGAACCGCCGGTATCCACACCGACCTTGCGCAACACCGCGATCGAGGCATCGCGAAGGCGTTGATATTCCTTATCCGTCAGCGTCTGCGCGGGTGCGACCGTAATGGAGTCACCGGTGTGAATACCCATTGGATCCAGGTTTTCAATCGAGCAGACAATGATGCAGTTGTCCTGATGGTCACGCACAACCTCCATCTCAAACTCTTTCCAGCCAATAACCGACTCTTCAAGCAGAACTTCGGTAGTCGGCGATAACTCCAGTCCGCGGCTGACAATGGCCTCGAACTCTTCCCGGTTGTAAGCGATTCCTCCACCGGACCCACCCATGGTAAAGGAAGGGCGAATAATGGTCGGGTAGGCAATAGCCGCCTGTTGTTGCAAGGCCTCCTCCAAGCTGTGGGCAATGGCGGCAGCGGGAGCATCCAGGCCAATTTCCAGCATGGCATTGCGGAACTGTTCACGGTCCTCGGCCATGTCGATCGCTTCACGCGAAGCGCCAATCATTTCCACGCCGTATCTTTCAAGTACGCCCTCACGCGCGAGATCCAGCGCGCAGTTCAGGGCGGTTTGCCCACCCATTGTGGGAAGCAGCACGTCCGGGCGTTCGCTGGCTATAATCTGCTCCACCGTACGCCACTCGATCGGTTCAATATAAATGGCGTCAGCCGTTTCCGGATCGGTCATGATAGTGGCTGGATTGGAGTTGACCAGAATGACGCGGTAACCTTCCTCACGCAGCGCTTTGCAAGCCTGGGCGCCCGAATAATCGAATTCGCAAGCCTGCCCGATGACAATCGGGCCGGCGCCGATGATCAATACGCTTTGAATGTCTGTTCTTTTCGGCATTCGGTTCAGGCCTCTCGTAACACAGTCACGTTATCGGCCGTTCGGGCCTGATCGATGTTCTTGATGAAGCGGTCGAAAATTCCCGCGATATCGTGTGGACCCGGACTCGCTTCGGGATGCCCCTGGAAACCGAAGGCCGGCGTGTGGATCAACTCGATGCCCTGGAGCGAACCATCGAAAAGAGACCGGTGAGTAGCCCTGGCCTTGTCGGGCAAGCTGTTCTCATCCACGGCGAAGCCATGGTTTTGACTGGTGATCATGACCTGACCGGTCGCAAGGTCCTGGACCGGGTGGTTGGCACCATGGTGGCCAAATTTCATTTTTATCGTGCGGGCGCCTGCGGCAAGTCCGAGTAACTGGTGGCCGAGGCAAATACCGAATAGCGGTACTTTAAGGGAGATAAATTCCCGGATTGCGGAAATGGCATAGTCGCATGGCTCAGGATCTCCGGGGCCATTGGACAGGAAAATTCCGTCGGGATGCAGCTCCAGCACTGCCTCAGCCGATGTGGTCGCCGGTACCACCGTCACGCGGCAACCACGATCCACCAGCATACGCAGGATGTTACGTTTCACGCCGAAATCATACGCCACGACATGGCGCTCAGCACTGCCCTCATTCCATTGACAACTATCCAGATCCCAGCTGCCCTGGTTCCATTCATAGGGTTCCCTGGTAGTTACCTCCCGGGCCAGGTCCATGCCCTTCATGCCCGGGAATGACCGGGCAAGTTCGACGGCAGTCTCAGGGTTAGCAGATTCACCAGCCATAACCGCCCCACCGAGTGCACCTTTTTCCCTGAGAATCCGGGTCAGGCGGCGGGTGTCAATATCCGAGATGGCCACAATACTGTTACGGAACAGGTAATCCGGCAGACTTTCGGTTGCCCGCCAGTTACTGTGCCGTCTCGGGCAATCACGTACGATCAGGCCGGCCGCTGCCGATTGCCCAGACTCTTCATCTTCAGGGTTGCAACCGGTATTTCCGATGTGGGGATAAGTCAACGTGATTAGCTGGCGCGCGTAAGACGGATCGGTGAGTATCTCCTGGTATCCGGTCATGGCGGTGTTGAATACAACTTCACCCACGGTTTTACCATCAGCCCCTATGCTACGGCCGGAAAAAATGCTTCCGTCTTCCAAAGCCAGTATCGCCTGATCAGTCAAATTACATACTCCAGATATGCCAAACGGGAAAGCTTACGCAGCTTATCCCGCTTAGAAATTCATTCCGCTTGTGTTCTAAGCCTCCAGATTTTACCGGAGCATTACGTCCCTTGTCTAACCTTAGAGTCCAGCCAGCCAGTCTTGCGCTGAGTACAGGCCGGGGGCTTGCCCGATCAACCAGGCACCTGCGTCAAGCGCACCCTTGGCGTAGATGCTCCGGTCGTATGCGCGGTGCACCAAATCGAACTCCTCATTCCCCAATTTAAACGAGACGCTGTGCTCCCCGATGACCTCCCCCGTTCGGACTGACTGATATTCGATAGCACTGTCTGCGCCATTTCGTTCGTTCGCAATCCGTCCTCCAAGCATCAGGGCGGTGCCTGATGGTGCATCCTTTTTCCATTGGTGATGGATGTCCTCGATGATGACAGGAGACGTCTTGTCTACCATCGCGGCGGCACGACCGGCCAGGTCAGCGAGTAGATTGATGCCAAAACTCAGGTTCGGTGACCACAGCACGGGTACGGAAATCGCGGCGCTCTGAAGTAATTTCACGTCATCCGGCAACAGGGCGGTGACTCCACTCAACAAGGGCACCTTGTGCGAGGCGCTCCAGGCCGCGGCGGTACGGGTGCCTTGGGGAAGGGTGAAGTCAATCAGCAAGTCAGGCAAACCGGGCAAAGCACCGAGTTCCGTAAGCCAGGGAATGTCTGTTTCCCATTCCGGTGCCACCGGGCCCACCAGGGCGCTGATGGACAAATCAACACGCTCGGTCGCGGCCGCCGCAATGGCAGTGGCCATGCGCCCGGTTCCATGTATCACGATGCGGGTCATTCGTTCAGGAGGTCATCCGGTCGAAAAATTCGCGCACTCCTTTCAACCAGGACTGTGAACGCGGATTGTGCAGACTGTTGTCCTTCGTGAAGGTGTTCTCAAACTGCCGTAACAGGTCTTTTTGTTCACTGGTGAGCTTTATCGGGGTTTCAACAACCACCCGGCACATCAGGTCGCCCGTGCGGTGGCTGCGTACCGATTTTACGCCTTTACTCCTTAAACGGAACATTCGACCGGTCTGGGTCTCGGTCGGCACCTTCAATTTGACCTGCCCATCCAGTGTCGGAATGTCCAGTTCACCACCCATGGCGGCCAGCGTAAAGCACACCGGCACCTCACAATAAAGATCATCGCCGTCACGTTCGAATATTTTGTGTGGCCTGACCTTGACCTCGACATAGAGGTCACCGGCGGGCGCACCGTTAGCTCCAGCCTCACCTTCGCCGGCCAGCCTGATCCGGTCCCCGCTGTCGACGCCGGCCGGAATCTTGACAGACAGGGTGCGGGTTTCACGCAATCTTCCCTGCCCATTACAATTCGTACAGGGGTTGCTGATCTGCTGACCGTTGCCCTGGCAGGATGGGCAGGTTTGCTGAACCGAGAAAATTCCCTGCTGCATGCGAACCTGGCCGACGCCCCCGCAGGTGGAGCAGGTTTGTTTTTGGCCATCCCTGGCTCCGCTTCCATGGCAGGTCTTGCATTCGCCAAGTGTCGGAACTCTAATTTCCCTGGCGATGCCGCCAACCGCTTCTTCCAGCTCCAGCTCCAACGCGAAGCGTAAGTCGGAACCACGCTGGCGCGTCTGCCTGCGTCGGCCGCTGCCGCCGAAAATGTCGCCGAAAATGTCGCCGAAAATGTCGCCGACATCTCCCTGGAATCCACCCGGACCGCCACGGCCACCGGCAGAAGAATTCACACCGGCATGGCCGAACTGGTTGTAGGCGGAACGTTGTTGAGGATCTTTCAGAACCTCGTACGCTTCCTTGGCTTCCTTGAAATGATCCTGCGCCGATTCATCATCCGGGTTACGGTCCGGATGATATTTCATAGCCAGTCGCCGATAGGCTTTTTTAAGCTCATCGTCGCTGGCCGTCTTCTGGACGCCGAGAATTTCGTAATAGTCCCTTTTCGCCATGCCGTTATACCATTTCTTCTGCGACAGATTTGTGGATCATTTGTATCTAATTCAAGGCTTAAAAAACCCGGCCGAAGCCGGGTTTCTGGTAAAAATCGAAGCCATAAGGATCAATCTTCCTTCTTTTCCTCATCGGCTTCCTCGTCGACTTCTTCGAACTCGGCATCGACAACATCGTCGTCATCGCCAGCCGCATTGACGGTCGCTTCTTCCTGCGCCTGGGCCTGCTCAGCCGCTTTCTGGTGAATAACCTGGCCCGCTTCAGACAGCTTTTCGACTGCAGAGTCTATGGCGTCTTTGTCGTCGCCCTTGATCGCTTCCTCAACGTTTTCGATCGCACTCTCAATGTCTTTTCGCTCGTCTTCGCTAATGTTGTCACCCAGTTCCTTCAGGCTGGAGCGGGTTGCGTGGACGATGGCGTCGGCGCCATTTCTCGATGATACGAGTTGGTGGAATTTGCGGTCTTCTTCCGCATGCGTTTCAGCGTCCTGGACCATCCGATCGATTTCACTCTCAGACAGGCCAGAGCCTGCCTTGATCTCGATTTTCTGTTCCTTTCCGGTTGCCTTATCAGTTGCGCTGACATGCATAATACCGTTGGCATCGATATCGAAAGTGACCTCTATCTGGGGCAATCCACGAGGTGCGGCGCCAATTCCAGCCAGGTCAAAACGAGCCAATGTCTTGTTGGCCGAGGCAATCTCACGCTCACCCTGCAAGACATGCATGGTAACGGCCGTCTGATTGTCCTCTGCCGTTGAGAAAATCTGCGACGCCTTGGTCGGTACCGTCGTGTTTTTCTCGATCAGTTTGGTCATCACGCCGCCCAGGGTCTCGATACCCAGCGAAAGCGGGGTTACGTCCAGCAACAGTACGTCTTTGACGTCTCCTGAAAGCACACCACCCTGGATAGCTGCTCCTGCAGCAACTGCTTCATCGGGGTTAACGTCCTTGCGCGGTTCGCGGCTGAAGAACTCGGCTACAGCTTTCTGAACCTTTGGCATACGGGTCTGACCGCCGACCAGGATCACCTCATCGACATCACTGACCTTAAGGCCTGCATCATCCAGTGCCGTGCGGCATGGACCGACGGTGCGCGTCACCAGGTCATCCACCAGGGCTTCAAGCTTGGCACGGGTCAGTCTGATATTAAGGTGCTTGGGACCGCTGGCATCTGCTGTTATGTAAGGCAGGTTTACCTCTGTCTGCTGACTGGTAGAAAGCTCGATCTTGGCGCGCTCTGAGGCTTCCTTGAGACGCTGAAGCGCGAGAGGATCATTGCGCAGGTCGAAACCCTGGTCCTTTTTGAACTGTTCAACCAGGTAATCTATGACACGTTTGTCGAAATCTTCACCACCGAGGAAGGTATCGCCATTGGTAGCCAGCACTTCAAACTGGTGCTCACCGTCTACGTTGGCAATTTCAATGATGGAAATATCAAACGTTCCGCCACCCAGATCGTAGACAGCGATCTTGCGGTCGCCGCCCTTCTTGTCCATGCCGTATGCCAGGGCAGCAGCAGTTGGCTCATTGATGATTCTCTTTACCGTCAGCCCCGCAATTTTGCCAGCGTCCTTGGTAGCCTGGCGTTGCGAGTCGTTGAAGTAAGCCGGAACTGTGATGACCGCCTCGGTAACTTCCTCACCCAGGTAGTCCTCGGCCGTCTTCTTCATTTTCATCAATACGCGTGCAGAAATTTCCGGCGGCGCCATTTTCTTGCCATCGGCTTCCACCCACGCATCACCATTCTTGGCTTCCACGATTGCATACGGCACCAGGTCCTGGTCTTTCAGAACCACGTCTTCGCTGTATTTACGGCCAATCAATCGCTTGACGGCGTACAGCGTGTTCGTCGGATTGGTTACTGCCTGGCGTTTTGCCGGCTGTCCGACCAATACTTCGTCGTCCTTGGTAAAGGCGACGATCGAGGGTGTGGTGCGATCCCCCTCGGCATTTTCAATTATCTTGGGTTGACCGCCTTCCATCACTGCGACGCAGGAGTTGGTGGTGCCCAGATCAATTCCAATGATCTTACTCATTTACTGATTCTCCGAAATAATCTAAATTAATTGATGCTCCTGAGATGGGGCTGTTCGGGATAATTTCAACAATCCCAATGGTTTCCATTCAGGGTTTGCGCGAGACGACCACCATGGCCGGGCGAATCAGGCGCTCGTGCAAACTGAAGCCTTTTTGCAACACTTCTATCACGGTGTTTTCCTCGACATCGGCGGATGGCAACACCGTCATGGCCTGGTGAAGTTCGGGGTCGAAAGTCTGCCCAAGCGGGTCGATCACCTCCAGGTCATGATTCTGTAAGACCTTTTCGAGCATCCGCAGCGTTAATTCCTGGCCTTCCATCAGCGACTCTACTGTCAGCGAGTCAGCTGTGACTCCCAGGCCCCTTTCAAGGCTGTCCCAGACCGGCAGCAAGTCTTTCATGACTCTCTCCAGCGCCAGCTTTCGTGATCGTTCCAGGTCGCGCATCAGTCGCTTCCTGAGATTATCCATCTCGGCTTGCATCCGCAGCAAGGCTTCCTGGTGCTTTGCCAGGTCCTGCTCGGCCCTGGCCAGCTCTGACTCAGCGGGCTCCGGGCTTTCGGCCGGTTCGGCTGATTCCAGTTCAAACTCTACCGCCTCCTCAAACGGGTTCTCCTTTTTCTCGGTCACGACATACGTCTCCTTGCTAATATTCCAACGGCAATATGGGGTTCCGGCATCACGATTCAAGCAGATATTCTACCCTCACGCATTGCCCAGGCCTCTTCTGCATGCTAGCTTTGTGGTCTGTTCGTGTAAAACCCTGAGATGCTCAATTTCCTACAAATCCGTAATTACGCCATCGTTGAATCCCTGGATCTGGAATTCTCGAGTGGATTTACCTGTGTAACGGGGGAAACCGGCGCCGGCAAGTCTATCCTGGTAGACGCCCTTGGATTGCTATGCGGGAACCGGGCAGACATCAGCGCCATCAGGAATGGAGCCCGCAAGGCCGAACTGAGCGCGGAATTCGAGTTGTTGCCCGGCAGTGCGGCAATGCACTGGCTCAAAGAGGCTGAAATGGACGACGACAGGAGTTGCCTGCTACGGCGTACCATTCACGACAGCGGGCGCTCCCGGGCATGGATTAATGGCACGGCAGTAACCCTTACGCAACTGGCCGGGCTAGGTGAACGGCTGGTCGAAATTCATGGACAGAACGAGCACATCCTGTTGGTACGAAGTGACGAACAGTTTCGCATTCTTGATGAGGGCGGGGGCTACCGGGACGATTTAAACAAGGTTGAAAACTGCCACAAGGCATGGGCAGATCTGGTTCGGCAAAAACAATCGCTGCTTTGCGAGACGCCACTCGATGCGGGAGACATGGACTTGATGCAGTACCAGATACGGGAATTGGAAGATTCCGTGATCCCGGCTGATGAGTTCTCCGCAATTGAATCCGAGCATCGAATCCTCGCGCACGGCGGGGAAATTCTGGAAGCGCTGGACTACTCGATTGAGGCATTGGAAGGCGGGCAGTCCGGTGCCGGGCCAATCATTCATAAAATTGCCGAACGCCTTGACATACATGCTTCACTGGACAGCGACGTCGCCACTGCCGTTGAACTGTTACGCAACGCGGCCATTAATTGCGACGAAGCCCACAGCAGCATCCAGTCAGCCAGGTCGCGCCTGGATGTGAGCCCTGACCGACTCTCCGAACTGGAGCGGCAACTCGGAACGCAACATGACCTGGCGCGCAAACACCGGGTCGAACCTGAAAACCTTCAACAGGTTCTGGATCAGATTAAAGACCGCTATGAACGTGCCGGTTCACTGGAAGGCAGGCTGACAAGACTGGAAAAGGAACTGGATTCTGCTCTGCACGGCTACATGGGCGCGGCCCGGGAACTTCATTCCCGGCGCAAAATCCGGGCAGAAAACCTGGCAGGTTCTGTTACGGTCCTGATGCAGGAAATGGGAATGGCAGGGGGGAAATTTGAATTTCCTGTCCGCTTTGACGAAGACTGCGCTCCCACGCCAAAGGGCAGTGACAAACTGGAACTTCGCGTCAGTGCGAATCCTGGAGTCCCACCAGCGCTATTGCGCAAAGTGGCTTCAGGCGGTGAACTTTCCCGCATCAGCCTGGCCATCAAAGTAGCATCCAAGTCGGGTTCAACAGCCGCAACCCAGGTATTTGACGAAGTCGACACAGGTATCGGAGGCGAAACGGCGAATGCCGTCGGCGCTCTGCTGAAAAGCCTGTCTGTGAACGGCCAGGCGCTTTGTGTCACTCACCTGGCGCAGGTCGCTGCCTTTGCAGACCATCAACTGCAAGTGCAAAAACGGTCGGAGGATAGTGAAACCCGTGTTGAGACCAGCTTGCTGGACGCTGAAGAACGAGTTGACGAAATTGCAAGAATGTTGGGTGGGCGCCTATCAGAACAAAGCCGCGCTCACGCCAGCGAATTGCTCGCTTTGGTTTCAACCCGGCACTAGAAAACGTTTTTTCCTATTTTTTCTTGGGGCGTACGTAAATCACCAGGCTGTGATCCTCGATTTCGTAGCCTAGAGATTCGGCGATCCTCTTTTGCGCCGCTTCAATTTCCTCGCTGACGAATTCGAGTACTTTTCCCGTTTCAACGCACACCATGTGGTCGTGGTGCACCCCGTAGTCCAGTTCGTAATAGGCTTGCCCGCTTTCGAAATTGTGTTTTTCCACCAGACCTGCAGATTCAAACTGGTTGAGCACCCGGTAAACCTTCGCCAAGCCGATTTCTTCGTTTGCCTCTATCAGGCACCGGTAAATGTCATCTGCCGTAAAGTGTCTGTCACGCTGGTTCTCCAGAATCTCAAGAATCCGTTTGCGCGGATGCGTCACTTTAAGGCCGGCCTGTTTAAGGTTGGCGCGTTTCACTGAAATACCACTATTTGATGTTGTGCAAGATATTGTATCATTCACGCAATCTGCACCTAGCGAAAAATCCGGCCCGGAACTGTAATGATCATTCGTTTTCTGTTTTCTCTGTTTTTTGCCACCTTGGCCTGCGCCGGTTGTGGACTGATTTACAAGCAAAATATCCAGCAAGGAAACGCGCTGGAGCAGGATGATCTTGATGAATTGTATATTGGTATGAATCAACGCCAAGTGCTGTTCGTGCTTGGCACGCCTTCGGTGAAGGACCCGTTCCACGACGACCGCTGGGATTATGTGCAGACCTTCAGCCGCCGTGGCAGTGACATGGTACAAAGAACAATAACACTGAAGTTCGAGGATGACCTGCTGACCGACATCGGTGGCCGGGATGATACGTTTGGCAGCGGTTCAGACGCGGTCACCGGTGATGCGACCGAAGTTGCTACATTCGTCAAGAGCCCGGCCAGCCCTTCGGCTTCCGCTGCGGGTAGCAGTTCAGGCCAGAGCCCGCAGGATGCGGCCATCGAATCAGCCGAGGAAGAGATACTGGAGGGCGTGGATCCGGATATCGAATCCATCAATGAGCGCACTTCAGAGGACCGCGACTATCAAAGAGCAATGGACATACTCGACCAGACTCCGGACGACGACTTAACCACGCCGGACATCGACGGCTGATTTTGTCCTGGCCTCACTGTTGCTTTTTTTTTGGGCACGTTGTTTGCGCATTTCTTTGGGGTCTGCAAGCAAGGGGCGATAGATTTCAACGCGGTCGCCATTCTGAACTTCGCGATCCAGAGGGACTTTTCGGCTGAATATGCCGACAGCAATTGCGCCCGGTTCCAGATCCGGAAATTCCTTCCCGATTCCCGACAACTCGATCACCTGCGCCACCGTGCAGCCAGCTGGTACCTCCAAACTCAACACGGTTTGTTTGGCCGCAGTGGCGTAAGCCACTTCCACCTCAATTCCTGGGTCTTTGCAATCAGCCTCCATAAAAATCATCCGCACGTTTGCTGAATTCGTAGACCATGCGGTCCGCAATGAGTGTAAAACCGCGCCGGAACGCTACGGAAAGTATACTGTTTGAAAAATCGAAGTTCAGCGCCAGAGTTACCCTGCTACCCGCCGTACCCAGGGGCTCGAACAGCCATTCCCCCGATAACTGTTTGAAGGGGCCATCGACCAGAGACATGGTCAGGCGCTCACCGGGCACAAAACGATTACGCGTGGTGAACGCCTGGGTGATTCCGCTGACTTTCACGACGAGAGAGGCCAGTTGCTGCTCCTGAGTTTGTTCATGAACTTCGGCTTGCAGGCACCAGGGCAGAAAATCCGGGTAAGCTGGCACGGCCTGGACAAGACGAAACATATCCATCGCTGAGTGAAGAACGAGAGCTGTGCGCTTGATTTCCATGCCTTATCGTATTGAACAGGGTTTTACCGGGGCGCGGCAAGCATAGCATGGGCGGTACTGCAGAAAGTAGAATAGACAGCATTATGGCGAAGCACGTATTCCGCCTGCTTGAAAACGGACTAAAGACAGGAACATGACTGGCAAAAAGACCATTGCACTGAACAAGCGGGCGCGCTACGAATACCACATCGAAGACCGTATCGAAGCCGGGGTTTCGCTGCAGGGCTGGGAAGTGAAGTCGCTCCGGGAAGGCCGCGTACAGTTTGCCGACAGCTATGTCCTGCTGAAGGACAATGAAGCCTTCCTCTTTGGCTGCCAGCTCAACCCGCTGCCTACTGCATCGACCCATACCAAGCCTGATCCCGTGCGTACACGTAAATTGTTGCTGCATCGCCGGGAAATTGACCGCCTGACCAGTGCAGTGGACCGCCGTGGCTATACCGTCATCCCTACGGCGATGTACTGGTCACGGGGGAAAGTCAAAGTAGAGATCGGACTGGCCAAGGGCAAACGTCAGCACGACAAGCGCAAGACAGAAAAAGACCGCGACTGGGAGCGGCAGAAAGGCCGCATCCTGAAGCGCGGATAACCGGGGTGGATCAGTCAGAGATAACGATTACTCGTATCGCATCGAGCCGGAGTTGGGCCGAATCCAGATAATGCTGTAACCGCTCTTCCAGGTTCCGCAAATTTTCGATTTCTTCCTGACTGATGTTCGGGTTCGTTTCCGCCAGGGCATGCAAGCGCTGCCGCTCCTTAAGCTGCTGGGCCTGCATTGCGGCCACGGCGTCATCAACAATCCCGTTCTTTTTGTCTGCGGCCAAAGACTCCGCCGATGAGACCATGGTGGTAATTTTCGGCAGGGTATGGCGAACCAGGTCCTGGGCCTGCGCTCGGGGCACCTTCCGGCTCAGTCTGTTGATCAGCGAGTTACTCAGCATTTCACTCAGATCGTTGTGTGAGTAATCCACCACCACCCGCACAGTAGTCAGGGGTAAATATCGGGACAGCTGAAGTTCGACAGGAGCCGTACCGGACAAGGTAAAAATAACTTCGGTCAAGATACTGCCGGGTTTGTATGGCGACAGGCTGATTGCACAAAGGGCAGTGTTGCCAAACTCCCCATTCAGTACCATGTCCATCGCGCCGCTAACCATGGGATGTTCCCAGGTCAGGAAGTGAATATCTTCCCGTGACAGGGCCAGTTCTCTTTGATAGGTGGCGGTCATCCCATCTTCCGCCAGCCCGGGAAAACTGGGCACCAGCATATGGTCACCTGGCCTCAAGACGAGGCTATCAGCCGTGTGCTGCTCCTGCTCGACACCGAACTGGTCAAACACCTGCTCCATATAGCCCGCCAGTTCATCCCGCCTCTCCTCGGCAACCAGGTTGTGAATGACCTCATCGGCACGTGCTGCGTTAAAGGAATTCATCTCCAATAAGCGGTCGCGCCCTTGTTGTAAAGTCCGTAAAGTGTCTTCGGATTTGCGCCGCGTGGTATGCAGCAAAGTATCCAGCGCACCTTTATCGGCGGCATCTTTCATGCAGTAGATTAAATCCTGCTCAAAATACTCGAAGAGTATCTGACCAGCCGGGCAGGTACATTCAATTGCATTGATTCCCTCGTGATACCAGGCCAGTAGCACAGCCTGGGCGCTGGATTCATAGTAAGGCGCATGGATCTGAACGGTATGTTTTTGACCAATGCGATCAAGTCTCCCAATGCGTTGCTCCAGCAAATCCGGATTGAGCGGCAGGTCGAACAGCACCAGGTGATGTGCAAATTGGAAATTGCGGCCTTCGCTGCCAATCTCCGAACAGACCAATATCTGGGCGCCCTCCTCACTGTCAGAGAAATAAGCTGCGGAGCGGTCCCGTGCAATCAACGACATACCTTGCTGAAAAACCGCCGACAATGCTCCTCCCCTGGTTCGTAAATGCTCATCCAGCCCGATGGCGGTCGCTGCGTGGGCGCAGATGAGCAGTACTTTCTCCCCGCGACATTGATCAAGAAATTTCTCCAGCCAGGGCACCCGCGGGTCTTCGGCGATCCACGATTCCCCCAATAATAATTCCGGTGCAAGCAGTTCACTGGCGGCCGCAGCTGCACTGGCCTGTATGTACTGTTTGGGTGCTGACAAAGGATAGGTATACAGTTTCCGTTCGGGAAAGCCGCTGACAGAGGAACGGGTATTGCGAAACAGCACCCGGCCTGTTCCATGCCGGTCGAGTAAATCGCGAATTGTCGCGTCCAGTGCTTTTGCCAGTTGCTCCGGCTTTTCTTTACCTGCCAGTGTCATCAGTGATTCCACAGCGTCACCCCCCAGGTAGCCCCTGAGTTGTTCCGGCAGATCACCTGACAGGCGCAACTGCTCAGCAACGTCCCCAGCCTGTAATCGCTGCAACAAGCGGTTAAGCGGCCGATGTTTAAGCTCTTCATCAAGGAAAGCCCGCAGATCATGGTAGCGATCCGGATCCAATAAGCGCAGACGGGCAAAATGGCTTTCTACCCCCAGCTGCTCGGGCGTCGCAGTAAGCAACAGCAAGCCGCGCGCCTGCCGGGCAAGCGCCTCGATACAGAGATAGGCCGGGCTTGCCAATTGCTCGTTCCATTGCAAATGATGGGCCTCATCGACGATGAGCAAGTCCCATTCAGCCGCCATGGCCTGCACCTGGCGATGCGGATTACCGGTCAGAAAAGAAAGCGTGCATAGCGCCCATTGGGTGCTTTCAAACGGGTTGTAATCCCCGCATCCATCGTCGTCTGACTGTTCCAGGTCCCGGCACCTGGCTTCGTCCAGAATGGTGAAAAGCAAGTTAAACCGCCGGAGCAATTCCACCAGCCACTGATGCAACAAACTGTCCGGGACCACGATCAACACTCGCCGGGTACGACCGGTGATCAGTTGCTGATGAAGTATCAACCCGGCTTCGATGGTTTTACCCAGACCCACCTCGTCAGCCAGCAACACCCGGGGGGCATCACGACTGGCAGTCTCACTGGCGATATATAACTGGTGGGGTAACAGCTGTACCCGCGGGCCTGAAAGGCCGCGCACCGGCGATTGTTGCTGGCGACGAACGTGTCCCAGGGTTTCACAGCGCAGCTGAAATGCACGGTTTTTATCAATCTGCCCTGCGAACAGGCGGTCTTGCGGTTTGCTGAATTGCACGAAACTGTTGAGCGCCGACTCCGGCAGTTCCATCGTCTTCCCTGATTCATCTACGCCCTGGTAGTTCACGCAGCCATCCGTCTCGGATACTGTCTGAATGGTCAGAAGCTGATCATCCTCGCTGCTTATCTGTTCCCCTGGCTGGTACTTCACCCGGCTAAGCGGCGCATTGTCCATGGCATAGATTCGGCGTTCCCCAGCCGCCGGAAAGCTAATTTCCACTCTTCTGCCGGAGATTTCAAGAACTATGCCCAGGCCCAACTCCGACTCGGCGGTGCTGACCCAGCGCTGGCCAGGAATGAAGATTGCTGTAGTCACGGACGTCTCTGCTGAAACTGACAGGAAGGCCGCGGATGATAAGGGTTTCTGTGCTTGAGCTTTGATATAGTAGGGTTCAAACGGAGCCTTATCATGAAAAAAAGGATAAAAATCGGTTTCTCTGCTTTTTTGGCCATCGTTCTTTTCATTTTCCCGGACATGGCAAGACCTGCCGACACTGTCGATTTTTCCTGCATGAGTTACAAGGTCTGGCGTAAAGATCACCTCTCAGACCGCTACAAGGATTACGATATCGTCCTGCAGAACGACTGCCCGGGCTCGGTTTACTGGGCCATGTGTATTGAACGTGTGGATCCCTGGTCCGGTAAAATATTTGAAGAACATATACCCACGGGTTACATAGAAGCTGATAAAAAATCCCGCGTTAACCTCCACCTCAACAGGAACCCGAACAAATCGAAATTTCGTAACCGGTACCGGGAATTCTACGTGAATCTCGGATACGCAATTGACAGCGCTGCCAGCGTCGTTTGTAACGCAAGCCAGTGCGAGACGAAAAAACGTGATTTACGAGCGCAGGTCCGGGCCAATGAGGCGGATTGGAAACGGGCGAAAAAGTCACTGGCAGCGCAGGTCAAAAGAGATTGCCCCAATACCGGTTGGGACCCGGCAACACATGAGGAATGCGCAGCGAAGGTCGGGAAGTCGAGCCAGGCGGAAATGAAGACATACCCCTTACTGGACCAGGATTTTCGAAAAAGAATGGCCGCGATCGACCCCGAACACTGCCAGGTCTGGTCGGGCGATCTGACCGATGATTAGATTTGGCTAAAAACTGGCATTTGCCGTGGCGGCATGTGCAACATGGCATTGATCATGAATCTTTAATAAAGCGGCTCACCTGGGAACTGAAACTGCGAAATCGGTCAAAAAAAGGTACAATGAGCGAACTTTGGGGGCGACCTGGCTTCGACGCGGGTGATGAAACCTGAGGTGCATGCCGAGCTGCAATTAACTCGTTAAACTGACTGCAAACTTTTAGTTGCCAACGACGACAACTACGCACTAGCAGCTTAAAAACCTGTTTAGCGCCTTCCGCCCGGCTTCGTGCCCATACGACCGGATTACGGGAGTCACCCTATATGGGATCGCGATGAAGCACGCCTGGTGTGGATTCGTTAAAACTTATCCAGGCTCGTTGTCGGTTTTCCCTGCCTGTCGGGTAGCCATCGACTAAATCAATAGACCGGATAAGCATGTAGAGCCAAAGGCGGAGTACTTGCGGACGCGGGTTCGATTCCCGCCGCCTCCACCAAATATATACGTAAGTAATTGATATAACGCCTCTTTTTACAAGGGGCGTTGCTTTGTTCCCTACATCAATCCCTACTGCTTCAAGCCGTTAGTTTAATGGTGTTGCAGGGCATATCGAGAAGATCGGTTAGCGTCCTTCTGACAGCGTTCAGGGTGTATTCCCTACACACACCCCTGCCAAAATCAGGCAGGATGAATCAGCGGCTTCTCCCCTGCCATAGCCCCAGTTCCGAGGTGGGGCTTTCTACTGCTTGACCGCTATCAAGCGGCTGAAAAGGCTTAAACGCCGAATATCAACGAAGGCGCAATAGATCGAGATTGATGACACTCCAGCCGCAGAGGATGAGGCTGTGCATTGACTCATTTCAATCTGGAGCCAGACCTGATCTGATAGCATTAGCTGGTTTCAGATTTGATGGTGTAGTTATGACTCGTGTACTCGTGGGGCTATTATTATTAGCTGCTGTTCACTTCGGGATCAGGGCATTTTACAACGGTGCAGTTCTATTTGATTTCATTCAGCCAGAATATTATGAGAAAGAGTGGTTCTCACTGGCAAAGACTATCTACTATGCGGTGTTGTGCGCTGGTTGTGTTTATGGGTCGGCTGGTTTGGAGAAGGCGGCTAAGATTGCAGGTACTTTGAAGAAGTGAGCCGTTTACCTACATACAGCCCTGCCTGATGCTGGCTGGGCTGTCTGTAGGCAATCTGCCCGAAAGTGTGTAGGGATTGGTCTCGTTATCTGTCCGTGCGGAACTGGAAGAGTGGCTGGCGGAATTTCTGAGTGTTAAGCCTGTCGGTAAGATTCATTGATCATCGATTGATTTGGGGCTAATTGCCTTCCGCACCGCCGCCATCGTTGTACCGTCCCGGTTGATTCAGGTGGCGAATCGCGGTTATGGTGAGTTTCTTGTACTGACGGGCCATTTGTGCGTCCTTATTCCCTACATGTTTACCTACATGATGCACCGGATTTGGTTGGATTGCTATGGACGAGTCTGGACTGTTTTTGGTTTTATATCACTAAATTAATAGGTTATACAATGATTTATTGGACAATAGAGGATTGGAATGGGCGTGTGTTTGACGGACACCGCCGCCACCAGTTTAGGAAGCCCTTGACCGGGGTCTTTTGTGTTTTATCGATTAATTAATAAGCAATATCTGCGTTAACGACTCAGCCTGGGAATCTGTGTGACAACAAAAAGACAATCGACTTTGCCGGCCATAGACGTGGCCCTGTTTCTCCTTTTGTCCACAATCACAATCGTTCCGATATTTTATTTCGATGTTCTGCCGCTGCATGATCTACCAAGTCACTTAGCGCGATTGTCTGTGATCCAGTCCAGAGGTAACGACCCGGTTCTTTCTCAATACTATGCTCTTAACTGGCATCTCGTCCCCAATTTGGCGATCGACATCTGGGCTTATGTTACAACGCCGTTGTTTGACGCAGATATGGCAAGCCGGTCTTTCATTGCCCTTTCCTTTTTTCTGCTCACCAGCGGGACAATCTTTCTTCATCGCGTTCTGGGCGGAACCGGGCCCTGGCCATTTATTTCCTTTGTATTTATCTGGAATGAAGGTCTGGCCTGGGGATTCCTTTCATTTCTCTTTTCCATTGGGTTAGCGCTCTGGCTGTTCGGGATTTGGGTCTTGTTCCGTGGCTATAACATCGCCGTTCGCACCGCTCTTCATGCTGTGGCGGCTGCTGCATTACTCATTTGCCACCTTTTCGGGTTCGCCATTTACGCATTGGCAGTCGGCGCCTACGAAGCTGGAAATGTTGTATTGAAATGGCGGGTTGACGGAATTCAGATGCCCAGGCAGGAATTTTTTGGTGGCTTATTACAGTTTATTCCGGCACTGGTTCTGTTTTCGCTCAGTCAAACGGCTTCAGGTGCTTCAACGTTCTATTTCCTGGGCCTGTTCGAAAAGATTGCCAGCTATTCGACCCCGATTTTGCTTTACTCGCCACTGGCACAAATTACCGTCGTGGGACTATTCATTCTGGCTCTTGCTTACGCGCTCCGAAAAAAATGGGCGCACATTACGCCGCAATGCTGGTTCATTATCATTACAGGTGCGCTTTGCTCGCTGGCAGCCCCCGGTATGATGTTCAATTCATACTTTCTTTCCCACCGAATGCCCGTCGCGCTAACGTTTCTATTCCTGGCGACAATCCAGTTTGTGGAATTTAGCCGTCCAATTGACCGTTGGTTCCGAACTGTTCTCGTCGTCATGGTCATCGCACAGACTTTATTTATCAGCTGGCATTGGGCAGGCTACCAATTGGTTTACCAAGACATGTTTGCGGCGACACGACCTGTGAAGCAGGGCGACAAAATTCTTTCCATGACGGTCGGAAGCCAGCGTCTTTCAGGCAATTTACGACCTCCCCTGGAAAGAGCAGTAGAATTTCTTGTTCCGACAAAGAAAATTTTTAGCCCCCACATTTTTGCCGATAAGTGGCATCAGCCCATGCGCCTGACAGTGGAAGCTCAGACCTTAAAGGCATTAGCGCCAGACCCCATTTTTTCTCCCGATGCATGGGGCATTAGAAGGCTGGACAGCGCCTTCGAAACGGCCGACTTTCAAGGATTTGATTACGTCCTGACAATCCGCATGGATGCCCATGAAGACCTAATCCCAAAGGACTGGATACTGCGCGAACGGGTCGGACTGTTTCGGCTGTATCAACCTGGCGGCAACGAAGCAGATCAAACAAAGTGATGGCAAGTCGAAGGAAAGTAATTGCAGGACTTGCCGGCCTCGGTCTGGTTGGTACGGTGTATCGGTTCTGGCCGGAAGACGGGTTCATCAACCCCTGTCCTGCTGAGCCCATACCGGAATCACTGATGCAACATGAACTTGTCCACGCTGCCTGGGAAGGAATCGATCCCGCAAGGTTCCGGGATTGCCATGTCCACCTCGTCGGAACCGGCGACAGCGGAGCTGGCCTTTGGGTCAATCCGAATATGCTGAGCATCAAGCACCCGATCCAATGGCTGCAGCGTGCTTTCTACTTCAACGCGAGTTGCACGCCGGATGATGGCCGCTCTGACGTTCAATACGTCGACCGCCTGGTTTGGCTTTTGGAGCAAATGCCTTCCGGTGTAAAATTAATGCTGCTGGCCTTCGACTATTTCCATGACGAGACGGGTAAACGCATTCCGCAGGCCAGTGCTTTTTATACACCCGACAAATATGCCGCAAATCTTGCCAGGGTACATCCAGGCCGGTTCGAGTGGATAGCCTCGATACATCCTTACCGGCGTGATGCCGTTGCAGCGCTTCGAGATGCCGTTGGCCACGGCGCCCGTGCCGTCAAATGGCTTCCACCCGCCCAGGGCATGGACCCGGCCTCGCCATTGTGCGACCCGTTCTACGAGACTGCGGCGGAACTGGGAATTCCCTTACTGGTACACGCGGGAGCCGAACGCGCCGTGCACGGCGGTAATACCGCGGACTTCGGAAATCCACTGCGCCTCAGGCGCCCACTGGACCATGGCGTGCGCGTTATTGTCGCCCACTGTGCTTCGCTCGGTAATGGACTGGACCTGGATATCGGTCCGGATGGACCTGCAGTTCCAAGTTTTGATTTGTTTGGCCGCATGATGGACGAATCCCGTTACGAAGGCCTTTTGTACGGCGAAATCTCAGCCGTCACCCAGGTAAACCGGGTTGAAAAAGCCCTGGAGCAGTTGATCATTCGCGAGCGCTGGCACTCGCGCCTGCTCAATGGTTCCGACTACCCCTTGCCCGGTATTCTTCCACTGTTTTCACTCAAACAATTGGAACGCGGTGGTTTTATCCGAAAGAATGAAGCCAAAGTGCTTTCAGCAATCAGGGAGCATAATCCCCTGCTGTTCGATTTCGTCCTGAAACGAACGATACGAGTGAATTCCGAGAAGTTTGGTTCAGCGCCATTTCAATCACGGGATTTTTTTGAGCCCTCCTCCAACCAGCCCAGCACGCTATCTTCGAGATAGCTATAAAAAGGGTTGTTGCGCATCCGCAACAACCAGCCTTCCGGAATTTTGAGGAGCCCACGCTCCCCTTTTATTGCCAGGTTTCCCAGGAAAATGTGATTGCTTTCCAGCGGCCGGAACCTGCCATATAGAGGGTCATTGGGGGAGATGGGTAACGCCACGTGTGACAGGGAAACCACGTCTCCCGGCCAAGCCAGACCAAGCGGTCCAAGCAGTGATGTTTCCAACTCATGAGGCGCCTTGCGCCAGGCGACAACAGCTACACTCTCTGCGCTCTCGTTGGTGATAATGGTAACCGCGAACGGCAAATCACTTTCCGCCAGCAGGCGGTCGGTAAAAGGTGCAGGGTCAGAAACCAGCAAGGTTGATTTAACGGCTGCATGGCGGTTGATATCGAACAACACGAGTTCGTTTCTATCAGCCGGCAGCCGTGCCAGGAGATTATCAACCACAGCCCCGGTTGTGACCGTGGAATCAACAGCGGATTTGAATACCAGCACGGGTGGGAATCTGTCGGCGACTGCAGGATTACCCTCCAGCGCCTGCAATCGCCGGTCTACATCAATGGTCAGCTGGTGAACCTGGGCGCCTGCGTTAGTGGCAAACGAGTTGTATTTGTAAGGATCGAACTCCTCCATCACGCCCAGCCACGCCAATCCACCAAGGCCCGGGACTACAGACAGGGCATTCTTGAATCCGGCGAATTTCGCAGCTGCGTGGATGCGGATCGCCGGTGATATCAAGACCAGGCTGGCCGGTACCGTTTCGATATGGCCCTCCAGGGCATTGAGGGTGTAGTCCAGCGCCAGGGAAGCTCCGGTGGAATATCCAATAATGTGAATTGCACCCGCTGCTGAATTCAGGCCGAATCGAAGCTGTTCCATGGCCAGGGTTACCGCGGCCGCCATATCCTGCCAGGTGGCGTGCCTGAGCCCTGACGGCGCGGTACCATGCCCGGGAAGCCGCAAACCAATGACCTGGTAACCGCGCTGGTTCAGCTTCTCTCCCAGCGCCCGTAAACTGTACGGAGAATCAGACATGCCGTGTAGCAACAATACGCCGCCAGCACCCGTGCCTTCCCACTCGAAGCTACGATTCCAGTCAGGTTGCCGCTTGCGGGGATCAGCTGCGCTTCCCGGACTATAACGATTGAGCGCCTGGGCCGGTCCAGTGCCTGTTTTGGCGTACACTTTTTCGTCGAGTTGACGGAAAAGCCGTTGTTCCAGCTGCAGATATTCCTGGAAGTTGCGGACGTCCTCAGCGGCTCTGTCGGCAGTGAATTCTTCACCTAATTTCTCGGTATGCCAATCCTCCAATGAGAGTTTGCTGGAAGATCCGCTGAACTTGATAATCAGCAATACAGCCGCAAGGCTCGAGACCACGCCAGCAATAAACCTGGCTGACCTGCTTGGTAATGAAAACATGCGGCCGTCACCTGCCCCGCGTCAGCACGAAATAGCGCACGCCATCCGGTGTTTCCAGGAAGTACAATTCGCGAGTTTTCGGCATTTCCCTGTTGGTGAGACGCAGATACAGATCATCAAAAAACTCCGGGGTCTCCAGGCTGAAGTTATGGAAGTTTCGTGTCCTGTTTACGGGCGTTACATCCACCAGGACCATGCTGTTATCGCCCGCTTCCAGCAATTCAGATATTTTTGCTGTCTGTTGAACCTGCCCGGGATTTGCCGGATTCAGCGTACTCTCGCCCAGGCGCAAACCCCGGTTGATCAAACGGCTGGCCAACAGGGCCCGGTCATTGGATGAAACATAAACCGTCACGTTTTCGGCCAGGCCGGTGAGTTCCTGTCTAAACTTCTGATTGAACTCCTCGTGGTCGACGTCGGGGGCGGTCAACATCACATTTTCAATTTCGGTTTCCAGATCAGAAAAAGATTCTTTCCGGTCCAGCAAGTGAAACGCGTCCACGACCACCTGCCCGCCCATGCTGTTCGCAACCATCCCACAGCCGTTCAGGACGAACTTCTTCGACAATTAATTCAAGCATTGCCGCCAATTCTGCTCCCGATGCCTGGGCAAGCTGGCGGGCCCTGCGGTAACCGCTAAGAGACGAGCCCTGGTCGCCCGGCCAGTCGAACACCACGACCGGCGTATTGATGTCCAGCACGTGCGCCAGGAAGGCCGTCTTGCGCAAAGCCGAGGGAAACGCCTCCCTGAAACCATGCACTACCAACAGCAACGAGTTGTAGGGCGATTCTTCCACCTGTTCCCTTAATTGCCGAACGAAGGCATCCCGTTCCAGCGCAATGACGCCCAGCAGACGGATTTCTTCGTTCAGAAACCAGTCACTGGCATCAAGGATCATGCCAAGGCCCAGCGAAGGTTCAATATCCGTGTCAAAGGTACCGAAGCTTAGTATCGCTTCACGTTCGGAGGCAAACCTTGCCTCGATCGGGCCCTCCGGGTTGCCGCTCGCCCGGTTGGTCGCATAAAAAAACCGGAAAGTGCCCTGCTCTGCCAGTTGCGGCACCGTCATCCGGCGAAAAGCAAACGCTTCTGCCTGGCTTAACATGGCTCTCGTTCCAACAAAATAGGCGTAGGCCCCCATAAGGATCAGCGCCAACACCAGCAGCGCAATGCCCCATCTGAGATTTCTCCCTAATCGTTTCACCCTTTTCAGCCTGGAAAAACGAGTGCCCGGATAGGCAGCATGAGCGCCTGGATCCGTATAACGAGGGCGTTGGCGATGCCCATTCCGTCAACGATGACCGTTGTAATGTAGCTGAAACCACTGATTTCCCCTGACTCCCGTTCCGCCTCACGGCTGGTATATGCCACGCCGACACAAGTGCTGCCCGGGGGCACTGCGTCCGCCTGATTCTCGTAGATGGGTTCCAGTACAGCCATTATCGTGCCCGGCCGGGCACGATCCTGGATGTCAATCAACTGGTCGGTCGGCCTCAACTGCCCGGTGGAAATGACATCCTGGATCTCGATCACGACCATCGGAATAACGGTCAGGGGCTGGGAGGCACAGGTGATTTCGGTGATCATGCCGACCTTCAACACCTGGGCTGATATCTGCCCGAATCCTGCCTGGAAACGCCCACGCCCGGAGCCTGCCGGCACCAGGATGCCCGCAGGTCTCAGGATCGGGTTGACGATGTCGCCGGGCTTCAATTTGAATTGCTGCACGACCCCGTCCGTTCCTGCATACACGGTTGCCTTCCCGATCTCGGCCATGGCCTGGGCAAGCACAGACTCTGTGCGGGCGCGCTGGGCTGGTAACACCACATCAATGTTCGACTGCATGACGTAACGTCCTGCCCACGCAGCATCAAGCGCGCCTTTGCGGCTCTCGACTGCGGCCCGCAACGCAGCGATTTCCTGTTCACTGACGACTGAACTGTTGATCTGTTGCATCTGTTCACGTCTAACCAGGTCATCCTCGGCGTTTCGCAACGCCGCTGCAGCAGAGCGGACATTTCCCTGCGCGACATCGAATTCAGACATTGCCACCACCAATGCGGCATCAATTTCGTCAATCTGCCGGAGTGCGGTTTGGGCTGCGGCCTGTTGGCGCGTGGTGTTCAGCCTGAAGATCGGGTCGCCAGCCTGAACGGCCTGGTTGTTACGCACGTAAACCTCTTCGACCCGCCCACCTGTATCAGACAGGATTGTCACGGTGCGGAACAGTGACGTGATGTTCGACGTGGTAGGGTGGAAATAGAATATCATCGTGATCAGCGTCACCGCCAGGACGGCGCAGCTGGTGATACCCCAACGCAGTTCGTACCACACAGAAAATACCGTGATCTCATGGCCCAGGCGCTTACCCTGCCGGTACCGCCGGTACAGATAATCCGGCCAGATCGTGATCAGTGCGCTGAAAATAAGCTCCAACATGGCTTAGTTTCTCCCTTTGGCCAGTTTTTTCAATGACCTCGAGATACTGCCAAGCGGGGTTACGATATCCGGAATACGGATGGCAGCCAACAGCAGCGCGGCCATCCAGAAAGCGTTGTTCAAGGTGAAAAGAGACAGCAGGCCGAGAAGGCCCACAACCTGCATCTGTGCCTTGCCGCTCCCTTCCACCATGCGGTCAGGAATGGACTGGACCGTGAAATAGAATGCGCCGAAAGCTATGACGGCCAGGACCAGAACAATAGCCACCAGGAAGAAAAGAATGTCTGTCTCGCCAGGTCCAGTGATATAAAAAGGCAGGTGCTGGTGGTTCACAGTAGTATTTAATTCATTCATTACACGAGAACTATTGTTAGAAACATTACAAGGAGTTAAAGTGAACAAGCTTAAGTAAACACTTAATTCAATTTCAAATCAAACCAAGGTGACACAAACGAAATAGCAGGAGAAAACAACCATGCGTATAAACCACCATACATCTTCACGGAGCCCGATAGAGATTTTGACCGCAATCGTATTTGCTCTCGTGCTGGCTTTTACAGCAACGCCATGCGCGTTTGCTGAAGACGCGACGGTTGACCTGTTCGAAAACCTTGTGCCGGTTGAAGGCGCAGCTGTGAGTATGGCCTACATCGACCCTGAAGCTGACTTCGGCAGTTATAAACGCATCAAGATGCTGGACACCCACGTCGCTTTTCGCAGTAACTGGTTGCGGGATCAACGCCGCCAATCAAGAAGCAACCGGGTAACTTCAGGCGACATGGAACGGATCAAAAGAGATGTCTCCACCATGTTCAATGACGTTTTTGCCGCTCAGTTGGAAGCTGATGATGGTTTCGAAATCGTAGATGAGGTGGGCGATGACGTATTGTTGATTCGCGCAGCAATCATCGACCTGGACATCACAGCACCCGACACGATGACAGCCGGACGTTCCAGGACGTTTAGTGCCTCTACTGGTGCGGCAACAATCTATATCGAGTTGTTCGATTCCGTAAGCGGCCAGATCATCGGCCGGGCGGCTGACCGTCAGGCAACCAGGAGTGGCGGGGGAAGAGTTACCTGGAGTAACCGGGTGACAAACTCCGCTGAAGCACGGCGCATGTTTAACGGCTGGGCGACTACCTTGCGGGATTTCCTTGATTCGCATTACAGCAGTAAGTAAAACACAAAGGATTCAATCATGAAAAAATTGCAATTGTTTTTGGCAATTACGATGGTTTTTCTGTTGGCCGCTTGTGCTTCAGGCCCGACCATCGTGTCCAACATCAACCCCGGTACGGATTTCTCGGCATTCGAAACCTACAACTTCTTCCAGCCACTGGGCACCGACCGCGCCGGAGGTGTCCGCACCCCGCTCAGTTCACGCTTGATTTCATCCGTGAACCGCGAGCTGATCTCAAGGGGGATGTCGCTTTCCGATTCACCCGATTTACTGGTTGATTTTGTGGTCTCCGCTGAAGACCGAATTGATGTGCGCACGACACCATCTCACACAGTTCACCGCTCGCACTGGAACCGGGGCTTTTCAACCTGGCCCACCTACAACACCACGGTGCGGCAGTACACCGAGGGATCATTGATAATCGACCTGATCGATCCCGCCACGAACACCCTGGTCGGAGAAGGCGGAGCACAGAATCGGATTAGCAGCACCGACTTTACTCAACAGCAAATCGACGAAATCGTTGGCAAAATCATGAGTGAGTTGATGCCGCGCTAATACAGAATCAGAGGAGAACACCATGTTTTCAAGAAGGGCTATTCCGGTAGCGATAGTATCGGCTTTACTGCCGGTTGCGGCGTTTTCCCAGGTGGAAATGGACGTCAAGGCGACAGACTTGAAAGTGAGCACCACACCCGCAGAGCAGGATTCTGAACGTGTCTACTCACCCTTTGTAGGCCGTGACTATCCTGACCAGGTGCTATTTGGCGATACGCACTTTCACACCGAGCTCTCCTTCGATGCGGGGCTGGTGGGAACCTCGCTCGATGCCCACGATGGCTACAAAGTGGCGCGCGGCGAAAAGGTCATTTCCAACACCGGGCAGCCTGTTCAGCTGATCCGGCCACTCGATTTCCTGGTCATCACCGACCACGCGGAAATGCTGGGGTTGGCAACAGCGATTCGCGAATCAAGCCCTATCCTGCTTGACGACCCATGGGGTAAGTGGGCCTACGAGCGTTTCAACTCCGGGCAGGAGGGGCGAATGGAGGTCTTCGCGGACATTATCCGGAAGTCCACCGTTGAGGGAATCAACCCGTTCAGTTCGGATGCGCTGGCGAAATCAATCTGGAATGATCTCGTCAAGATCGCTGACCAGTACAACGAGCCCGGACGGTTCAGCGCGATGACCGGATTTGAATGGACCTACACGCCCAAAGGCGACAACCTGCACCGCGTTGTCATATTTTCCGATGGCGCAGACAAAACCAGCAAGACTGTACCCTTTTCGTTTTTTGACGGACCTTCCCCAGAGCAACTCTGGGACTACATGGCCGGCTACGAAAAGAATACAGGCGGACGGGCCATCGCCATTCCCCACAACGGCAACACCAGCAACGGCCTGATGTTTACCGGCAAGATGAGCAATGGCGAGGTAATGACTGCTGCCCACGCGAAGAAGCGAAATCGATGGGAACCCTTGCACGAAATGAGCCAGATCAAGGGCGACGAGGAGACCCACCCACTGCTCTCGCCCGATGACGAATTCGCCGACTTTGAAACCTGGGCCGTCGGCAACCTGGGGGGCACTGCGGCCAAAGAGGACTGGATGCTGCGGTACGAATATGCCCGCTCGGCCCTCAAGCTGGGACTTAAACTTGGCAAGGAGTTAGGCGTCAACCCGTACAAGTTCGGCATGAACGCGGCCACCGACTCTCATACTGCCCTGCCCACCTCACGCGAGGAAAATTACTTCGGCAAGTACCAGCATACGGAGCCATCGCCCGAACGCTTCAACCACGATGTGATTCCCGCCGACGACCCGGCGCTCAGGATCATGACTTCGCAAGAGTCTGCCGCAGGGCTCACCGCTGTGTGGTCACGCGAAAATACCCGCGCGGCGATCTTCGATTCGCTGACACGTAAAGAGGTCTATGCCACCACCGGAACCCGGATCAGGGTGCGGGTGTTTGGCGGCTGGGACTTTGCACCCCAAGACGTGTGGGCGATTGACTTTGCCGCCAAAGGTTACGGCCACGGTGTACCGATGGGTGGAGACTTGACCAAGGCGCCTGATGGTTCTGCGCCGCGCTTCATCATCCGCACATTGCGTGATCCGGACGGCGCAAATCTCGACCGGGTGCAGATCATCAAGGGCTGGCTCGACGCCAAAGGTGAGACCCATGAGCGCATCTACGATGTCGCAGTTTCAGGCGATCGCGTCATTGGCACGGACGGCCGCGCCCGGGAGCCGGTTGGCACCACCGTGGATATTGAAAAGGCCACGTTTAACAACACCATTGGCGACCCCGTGTTAACGGCGTATTGGCAGGATCCGGAGTTCAATCCTGAGCAGCCTGCTTTTTACTACGTTCGGGTACTGGAAATTCCAACCCCGCGCTGGACGACCCATGACGCAGCATTCTTCGACATTCCGCTGCCGGATACCGTGCCGCCTTCTACCCAGGATCGCGCTTACACCTCGCCGATCTGGTACACCCCTTGATATTTTTTGGCAGGAATTGAATCATGAGAATTGGATTATTGCTTATTCTGACAGCGCTGTTTTTCACAGTTGATGCCTTAGCCCAGCGCTCCGGGCAGTCCATGACCGTGCAAACAGGGGTAGTAATAGCAGCCCAGGCCGTCAATCTGCAATCGGCGGCAGGTCGCGGCGCTGCCGTTGGCGGTATCGTAGGACTGGCGGCAACTTCCAGCAATCGGAGTACTTCCAGAAGGATCCGTAACACGGCGATTGGAGCCGGTACGGGCGCATTGATCGCCCGCGGTGCCCAGGGCAACCTGGACGGCATGCAGTACACCATCGAAGTCGGCCCAGGCTCGCGCATCACGGTCGTCACCGATCAGACCCAGGTCCGGGTTGGTGATTGCGTTAACGTCGAGCAGGCCGGTAGTGGGACAGCGAACGTTCGGCGAGTGTCAGAAGGGCTGTGTGAAGCCCTCTTTGCCAATGAAGTGGATGAAGAGTTGCAGGCTTACATGACCCGGGAAGCGGACATGTGCCTGCAGGCCAAGGAGCGTTTGATGGATGCGGAAACTGATGAGGCGTTTGAAACCGCCATGCGCCGAGTCAAATTCCTTTGCGACGACTGATACTTTTACCAGAAAACGATCCATATCGACGTAAAAACACTGACCAGGATCACGAACTTTGCAGCTTTTTAGGGTGATACTCAAGGTATCCAAATCAATCGCGTTTCGCCCATGACAATCGTCATCTCCGAAACAGAAACGCAGGAAGGATACCCGCCATGCTACAGGAAAGAAAGTTTCAACTTCCATGTTCGACCGATCCCGCGTACATCACCAAGCGAGGATTGGATATTCTTAATGATCCCTGGCTCAACAAGGGTACGTCTTTCTCCGATGAGGAACGCGAATCCCTTGAATTAAAGGGGCTTCTACCCCCATTCCGCTCGGATATGAAGGAACAGGTTCAGCGCGTAATGGAAAATTACTGGCGCCATAGCGATCCGTTGGACAAGTACACGTTCCTGATCAGCCTTGCCGACCGCAACATGACCCTTTTCTACCTGGTTTTGATGGAAAACCTGCTGGAAATGACGCCCATCATGTATACCCCGACCGTGGGTTATGCCTGTGAGCAGTTCGGCCATATTTACCGTAAAAACCGCGGCATGTACATTCACCTGCACCACAAAGGCCGCATCGCCGAGGTACTCGATAATTGGCCCAAGGAGGAGGTGGATATCATCGTCATTTCCGATGGCAGCCGGATTCTTGGCCTGGGCGACCTGGGCGCTAACGGCATGGGCATTCCGATCGGTAAACTGGTGCTATACGTGGCAGGTGCGGGCTTGCACCCCAACCGAACGCTGCCGATTCTGCTCGACGTCGGCACGGACAACCAGGAACTCCTGAACGACCCGCTGTACCTGGGCCTGACGCACCGCCGCGTTCACGGTGATGAGTTTTATGAAATCGTCGATGAATTCGTTCAGGCTGCCACCACCCGCTGGCCCAATGTCCTGATTCAGTGGGAGGACTTCACCAACGACAAGGCCTTCCCCCTGTTGAATCGCTATCGTGATCAGGTGCTTTGCTTCAATGACGATATCCAGGGCACAGGTGCGGTGGCGCTATCCGGCCTGCTGGCTTCCATGCGGCTTCGGCAGGAAAGCCTCTCCGAACAACGCATCGTGTTTTGCGGTGCGGGTTCGGCAGCGGTGGGTATCGCCGATATGATCTGCGCCGGCATCGCCGACGAACACAGCATGACCACCGAGGAAGCCCGGAAGCTGGTTTGGATGTGCGATTCCAGGGGACTGGTCACCACCACTCGCGAGAGCAGGCTTGAACAGCACAAAATCCCTTATGCACGTGATGAAGCGCCGGCCCCGGAATTGCTCGAAGTGGTCGAGCGGGTCAAACCCACCATCCTGATCGGCGCCAGCGGGCAAGCGCACACCTTCACCGAGGACGTGGTGCAAACGATGCACAAGCACTGCGCACAGCCGGTGATTTTCGCACTTTCCAATCCGACCACGAAGGCCGAGTGCACTGCTGAAGAGGCCTATGGGTGGACCAACGGAGGCGCTATTTTCGCCAGCGGCAGCCCTTTTAACGCGGTTCGTGTCAATGGAAAAGTGCTGGTTCCCGGCCAGGGTAATAACATGTTCATTTTTCCGGGAGTCGGGCTCGGCGCCGTGGTTTGCGGCGCCACCAAGGTCACCGACCAAATGTTTTTCACAGCGGCCAAGACCCTGGCCCGCATGGTCACGGAGGAAGAACTCAGCGCGGGAACGATTTACCCGGACCTGGGTAAAATCCGCCAGATATCGCTTGCGATTGCGGCCGCCGTCTGTCGGCTGGCATGGGATCAAGGTCTGGCGCAATATGCAGAGCCGAAGGATATTCGCCAACACGTCCGCGACTGCATGTACCACCCGGATTACCGCCCCTACATCGCGGCTTAAAAACTGCTATATTATGTTTTTATAACATACGAAGTAACTTTCTATCTGAGGACCGTAAACCATGGCCATCGCACAAACACTGATGAACTACCTCAAGGAACGCGGAGTGAATTACAGCACAATCGAACACGCGCACACCTCGACTGCAGTAGGTTCCGCGCGCGCGGCCCATGTCCCAGCCCACCAAGTGGCCAAGGCTGTTGTGTTGCGTGACAATTCGGGATACGTTTTGAGTGTGTTACCGGCCAACCGTTCACTTGAAATTGACTGGGTCAATGATGAACTGAAGCGGGAGCTTCAACTCGCCAGGGAAAAAGATTTCAAAAAGTTGTTTGAAGATTGTGAACCTGGTGCCGTACCCGCAATTGGCAGCGCTTACGGAATAAAAGTGATATGGGATGACGACCTTCAGTACACATCTGACATCTACATCGAAGCCGGAGATCACGAGCACCTGATTTGTCTCGAACGCAGAGATTTCAAAAAGTTGATGTCCTCGCTTCCACACACGATTATCAGCAAGGACAGCGAAGTAGGTAGCTGGAAGTACTGATCAACTCACTTCGAGAAAACCGCAGGGGCAGACCTCGATGCATTTTCCGCATTCGTGGCACTGGTCCAGGTTGATGGTGAAATATTTCCCGGGGCTTGTGTCTTCCAGCTTGGTGAAGCAGCCAACGGTGCAATACATGTAACACTGCTCGCAGCCAAAACAGAGGCCACAGGAAAAGCACCGTTCCACTTCGGCCAGGAACTGATCCTCGGTTATGCTTTTTGCAACTTCTGTCATTCCCATCTCGATACGTTCCTGGCCCGGCAGTTTGGGCGTTTGCACCGCTTCGGACTCAGGCTTGCTCGCAAACAGAACGCTCTGGGAGGAAATATCCGGGCGATCATCTTCCCCGGAATGCGTGGGATCCAATCCGCGGAACTGTGCGTGCAGGTTCTCGGCGGCACGCCTGCCCTGTACGATTGCTTCCCCTGCTATTCCCAGGTTCATAACATCTCCACCCACCCGAATTTGATCGCCTGCAACACCATCTGAATCTGCCAGCAGCCAGCCCCCGTCGTGGTCCAGCGCTTCCAGTCCCTCCAGGGCCGGGACTTGAGAAACTGCCGCGATGAAGCAATCTGCAGGCAGCCTGAATTCCGAACCAGGGATCGGCACCGGGCGGCGGCGGCCGGACGAATCTGGTTCGCCGAGTTCCATGCGCTCGGCTTGAACGGCGGTCAGCGTGCCGTCTGCCTGTCGCTCGATTTGTGTTGGTGCCGCCAGCAGAACCAGCTCAATGCCCTCTTCCAGTGCATCGTCAATTTCATGCGCAATCGCCGGCATTTCTTCACGGGTGCGCCGGTAGAGAACCGTCACTTCGGCGCCGCCGCGGCGTGCGCAGCGGGCTGCATCCATTGCGGTGTTGCCACCGCCGACCACGATGACCCTCGGGCCGGTCTCAATAATCTCACCGCAGTTCAACCGGGACAGATAATCGGTTCCGGTCCAGACGGACTGACCATCAACGCCGGGAATTTCCAGCCCACGTCCCTTTTGTGCGCCGATTGCCAGGTAAAGGCTGGCGTGTCGCGCCCTGAGGTCTTCCAGGCTGATGTCCTTTCCGACTTTTGTTTGTAATTCTAAAACGACACCCAGGTCGAGAATTTTCTGAATTTCTGCATCCAGTATGTTCGGCGGCAGCCGGTAGTCCGGCACGCCATAACGGAGCATCCCCCCTGCGTTTTCCCGTGCATCGTAAACCGTCACCCGGTAGCCGCGACGTGCCATCTGGTAAGCAAAGGAAAGCCCGGAAGGCCCGGCGCCAACCACACCTGGCCACTCACTGACAGGCGCTTGAGTGCACCGGGGCAGCGGTATATCCGCCTTGATTGCAAAATCGCCCAGGAACCGTTCCATCGCATTGATGGCCAGCGGTTCATCAAGGTCCGTCCGGTTACAGTGGTTTTCACAGGGGTGCGGGCAAATGCGTCCGAGCGTGGCTGGGAACGGGTTTACATCGGCGATGAGACTCCACGCCTCAGCGAATGCTTGGTCGCGGGAAATGCCGGTTTTATGACGCTGCGCAACCGTTCCAATCCACCCCCGGATATCGCCGCAATTGGCGCAGCCCACCTGGCATGGCGCGGTTTTTTCTACCTGCCTGGGCCGGAATGACGGGGTAATCCGTTGCTCAACGTCATTTAGTGCTGCCTGCTTTTTCTGTTTCTTTATCACAGGTGAGTTTTCTTATGGCGGGATATTTCGACATTCAAATCCCGGATTCGGTGCGACATGGTTTTCAAAAGATTAACAGCCAGCAAGGGATCCTCGCGAATTCTGGTCAGCAATGCTCGCTTGTCGATCTTCAGAACCCTCGCCTCTCCGGCTGCCCGGACGGTCGCAGACCGCACCTCCTTTTCAAACACAGCCATTTCACCGAAAAAATCACCAGACCCCAGGTACGCCAGGTGTTGTTCGTCACCCTTTTTGGAATGCTGGACGACTTCAACGCGACCCCCTTGCACCACGTACATGCTATCCCCGGTTTTTCCCTGCGAAATGATATCTTCACCATTCGCATAAATCTTGCCAAGTGCTCCTCTAACCATATCAGGCAACCTTCCTTTCAACAGGTGTTTTCTTTGTTTTTGGCCGGAAACTCGCCACAACATTCAGCAGCAAGTTATAAATAAATCCCGGATGCAGTGTTCCTCGGAACATTTCCACATAGGGCGCACTGCCAGTGAACATGTTCCACAGCAGGGAACTCATATGTGGCTTCGCGTTCGCCTTGCCCTGTTCGCGCTGTGCCATGCTCAGCATCGCCTGCCGTGTCAGGCGTGAATTCTTCATAATGGCGTTGGTCGCAAACATGACTTTGCCAACCCGGTTGTCGCGCACGATCCTCTTGCAAGTCGGCCAGTAATGTTTGGCGAAACTCTCGCTTGATACACCGTGAAAAACAGCCGTGGTCGCCGCTGCTTTTCCAGTTCGAAAAGCCGCACCAATACCGTCCTTGTAGAGCCGCGTAATGCCGCTGTCCCCCACCATCACGACGCGATCTCCGTACGGCCTTTTGCGCGCCCCGAGATTGATCAAGGGTGAACAACTACATACGCAGGGCACTGTATCAGTGGGAAAAGTACGGCGGACCACCGGATCGTTCAGAAAGGCATGAACCAGTTCCTGGTCGAGGTCTTCGCCAACCATGACAACGGTTGCGAATTCTCCCTTGGGTATAATCGCCGCGAACTCGAAACGGGGAATTGCCAGCAGGAACACGTGCACCGACTTGCCGAGGATGCGCAGAATCTCATCCTTTGTTGAATGGAATTCACAGATATATCCACGGGTGGTTTTTGGCGGTTCATAGTCACCTGGCAGGTCGTCCAGCAGTTTTATGAAATTGCTGTTGACGCCGGCTGCCACGGTTACCAGATCGTAGGTCTCACCCATGCCGTCGGCAAACTTGAGAAAAGGCAGGCCGTCTTGAATGGACACAGCGGTTATCAGTTTGCGGACAATATGGGCGCCCTGCTCCACCGCCATACCCTGCAGATAGCCGTCGAAGCTCTCAAGTTGAGCATCGCCGCCTTCGCGAGGACCGTTGCCGCGATAAAGAGCCGCGATGCGTTGTTCGTGCACCGGGCTTTCGATCGAAACGTCCCCGACATCCATGTGCACCACGTAGGATTCAACTCCGCGCTGGACCACACTCCTGGGTAGAACGATACCCTCGGTCGCGAGAATCTGAACCAGTGACTCGGAAACGATGCCACCGCAGTGGTTGCAGCCAGCGGGCCCGCAATATTTGAAAGACCGCGGCTCAAAAATATCAACCTCGATATCAAGGTCGACAGCAGCAGCCATTTTCAGAAGGAAATAGGAGAAAAAAGATCCCGAAGGTCCGCCTCCGACCACTGCGATTCGTGATCCGTCCTGCAGCTTGAAATCCTTGTTCGTGTCCTTAACAATGGACGCGAAAGAATCTGCCACAGATGACGGGGGTGCGAGCTTCATTCATTCTCCCTTCTGCTTTCATCAATGTTCTGATAGTCTACGGCGTCTCCTTTATTTCCTGTCAGGACATAGATCAATAAATTGGATATTTTTACTTGAAATGCGCGTACTTACAGAACAGGTAGAAATCAATGCGCCCTCTCACCTGGTGTGGGAAGCTTTGGCAGATTTTGGCGGCGTTTCCGACTGGGCGCCGTATATGAAGCATTCGCATTTGATCGGTGATATTGAATCAGGGGTTGGAACACGCCGCGGTATGCGCCATGCCTGGGGTTTTCGCTTCGAGGAAGTCATCACAGAGTGGAATGAAGGGGATGGATATTCATTCGATGTCTTTCGTGCGCCCTTTCCAATGAAAAACGTGCATGAATCCTGGGTTACAGGGCGTGAGAACGGTAATGCCACCGTCACCACCGAGGTGAACTACGGCATGAAACTGGGCCCGGTGGGAACCTTCCTCGATTGGCTGCTGGTGCGTTTTGTCGTAAAAAGGGAAATGCGCGTGGGTCTGCGGGGTTTGAAGCACTCCCTCGAAGACTGACCTGAAGACGTTGGTCAGAAAAACCGAAGATGAGGAATCAGCTTCAAAGGCGCATTGCGGTCCAGGCGGGCGGCAATGGCCAGCAGCAGTTCTGCTGTGGCAACTGCATCGATCAGCGCATCATGTGCGGTATAGCGAGGCAAATTGTAGTCGCTGCGCAGGCGGTTCAATTGAAGGTCGCCCTGCTGCACCGGAATCTCCCGCCGTTTTCGCCGGTCCAGTTCGATCTGCATAGTATCCAGAACAAGGAAAGGAGGAGCCAATCCCGCCCATGAGATACAAGCCTGCTGCAGGAAAGCCACGTCCAGGCTGGCGTGATGAAAAACCCAGGCCCGGCCAATTGCTGCCTCGAACAGCATCTCAAGGCCACTATCCAACTCGAGCCCCTGCACAACTTCGTTGTCCAATAACTCGTGAATCGCGGCGCTGGTACCTACGGATTGCTCCGGGTTGATCAGTAAACGGCTGTTCGAACTCATTTGAATCCGGCCCTGGTCAATCAGAGTCCAGCCGATCGAAATAATCCGGTTGCTCCTGGCATCCAGTCCGGTCAATTCAAGGTCCACCGATATTAACGGCGTATCCCCAATGTCATTTATCTCAATCCCGGCACATTCTTCCAGGTACCGTTTCAGCACCGGTTGGCTGCACTGCGTGGCCAGTCTGTGGCAACGCTTCTTGTGACACCAGCGTCTGAACACCTTCTAGTGAACCTGGTACCGGTGCGCGAGGGCCTTTTGGGCTTCGATAACCAGCATGAAAGCGGCTTTGAGGTTTCTGCGCATCAGCGGAGACAACTCGTCCGGCGGAACGAAATTAGTGGGCGTCTGCCCTTTAGACATCTGTTCAGCCTGGTGGTCCAGTCGAATGCGGTTGACCAGTATCAGCGCGTCTCTGAGGCTGCTGGCATCGTTCTCGTTCATCACGCCGGCAGCTGTCGCAAGTTCAATACGGCTGAATGTATTCGCATCCTTGATCCCCGCCTCCAGGGCTCGCATGCGCACCAGGTCCGTGATCGGAACGATACCGCGATGTTTCAGATTCAGCCCCTCGCTCTGGGTGCCATCGCCCTCTTGTACGAAACGCCGGAAAAAACCGATGGGAGGGCGATGTCCCAGCACATTGGCTGCCATGAACCGCCGGAAAATACGGTTGTCTTTTGCCCTGCCGGTAGCGTAACTCAACAACTGATCAACAAGCTCATGGTTACCGTGCGCGCAACGCATGTCGAAAAAAATGCTGCTATGCATCACGGATTTTGGCTCGGGCTCATCGATCCATGCGTCAAAGTGCCGTTTCCAGCTGGCCAGGGAAACCCTCCATTTCGCATTCACAGCCATGATCTCCCCCGGACAATAGGCATAACCCAGGCGATCGAGGCCATCACAAACAAACCCGGACAGCTTCGCGAAGTACTCTGCCTCCCCCTCATCGGCTTTGCGCTCCAGGATCATTCCGTTGTCCTGGTCGGCCCGGGCGGCCTGCTCCTCCCTTGCCTGCGAGCCAAAAACGACCCAGGCGTAGGATATCGGGGCTTCGCCCAAAGTGCCTTCGGCGAGTTCGATCAGCCGTTTCGTAAAGGCATCAGTGATAAGAGTTACCAGGCGCCCAATCTGCTCGACACCACGCCCGAGGATGACCATTCGCTCGAACAACGAGGGCAAGTGGCGGCTCAACTCGACTAATTCATCGACTGTCTGCTTTTTATGGATATCGCGGACCAGCCGCAGTGGATGCTCGGACTGGGCCCTGAAAATGTCGCCTGCGGTTACCAGTCCCAGCGGACGACCCCCATCCATGATGGGAAGATGGTGATAATTTTCGCGCATCATCAGCAACAGCGCCGCATCCACACCGGAATCAGCGGCCAGCGTCTTTGGGTTGGCCGTCATGACCCTTTCAATTTCAAGCGCGGGATCGAGGTCTGCGGCCAGCACGCGCTCGCGCAGGTCCTTGTCGGTAACAATACCTCCCAGGCTTTCATCCTTCATCACGATAACGCTGGAGACATTTTCACGGCTCATCAGTCTGGCCGCTTCGCGAATACTGGACTGGCTGTCGATGAGAACGGGTGCGCGCCGCAGCAGGTCGCGAACCTGTGTCACAGCATACTTGACCTCGGTAGCCGCGCTCAATCGGGTTTTAAGGTGGCTGCTGAAGTATTCGCCAAGCAGTTGATGCTGCTCGCACAATCGTTTGAAATCCCCGGCCGAAAGGTGCCAAACCAGGCAGTCTTCTTCAGCCTCAGCCAGATACTTTTTCAACGCGCCGTGGAACCAGATAGGGTGGCCGAACAGTTCACCCTCGGCCCGCCTGTCGAGAAAATTTTGCTGCTCATCCACCAGGCGAACTGCACCCTTGCGAATCACCGCCAGGCCGGGTGCGGGCGAGGATGCAAGAATAGTTGTTCCCTGGGGGTAATAGGCTGCTTCCAGCTTGCGGGCAGCCGCGGATAATTCATCCTCCTCCAGCGTATTGAAAGGCGGAACATTGTGAAGAAATTCCGTAGCGATGCTTACATCTTGCATAGGAAGATTTTACTCTCCGCACTGTCTCACTTCAGTTTAATGTTCTGCCGCTGCTGCCGCACCCTTCGGCACGCGGATGTCTTCCACCAGCTGCTGGATACTTTCCGGTGGAGGAGCCGTAACCTTTGATACCGCTATGGCAACGATGAAATTGAGCATAGCACCGACCGCACCAAAGGATTCAGGCGAGATACCCATAAACCAGTTGTCCGGGCTATTGGCCAACATCTCAGTGCCGGGCACGAAGAACCAGCCCTTGAACCAGAAGATGTAAATCAGGGTCGAGAACAGGCCCGTCAGCATGCCGGCGATGGCGCCTTCCCGGTTCATCCTCTTATTGAAAATACCCATCATCAGGGCCGGAAATAATGAAGACGCCGCGAGCCCAAAGGCAAGCGCCACCACCTGAGCGGCAAAGCCGGGCGGATTCATACCGAGATAACCGGCCGCCAGGATGGCGCCCGCCATCGCGATACGGCTGGCCATCAGTTCTTTCTTCTCGGAAATTTCCGGGGCAATCATGCCTTTTAAAAGGTCGTGCGAAATGGCGGATGAGATCGCCAGCAACAATCCTGCAGCAGTAGACAAGGCTGCGGCGAGACCACCCGCAGCTACCAGGGCGATGACCCAGTTCGGCAGCTGTGCGATTTCAGGGTTGGCCAGCACCATGATGTCACGATCTACCTTGACCATCTCGTTGCCTTCCCAACCGAAACCATCGGCCTTTGCCGCAAAGTCCGGGTTTTTATCGTTGTAATACTGAATGCGGCCGTCACCGTTTTTGTCTTCGAATTGAAGTAATCCGGTAGCCTCCCAGTTCCTGAACCACTCCGGGCGCTCCTGATAGACCAGGTTTCCGTCTTCTGCACCTACATCACCAGTCTGAATGGTGCCTATCAGGTTGAGCCGGGCCATTGCGCCGACCGCAGGAGCCGTCGTGTAAAGGATTGCGATGAAGACCAGGGCCCACCCGGCTGAAATGCGCGCATCGGACACCCTGGGCACCGTGAAGAATCGGACAATTACATGGGGCAGCCCAGCCGTGCCGATCATCAGAGACAGCGTCAGGAGGAACATGTTGAACGATGTGCCCTTCTGTGCCGTATAGGCTGCAAATCCAAGATCGGTAACCACAAGGTCCAGCTTGTCGAGCAGTGATACACCGGACCCGTCCGCCATCGAGCTGCCCAGCCCTAATTGCGGGATCGGGTTGCCGGTCAGGTTCAGCGCAATAAAGATTGCCGGTACCGTGTAGGCAAAAATCAGCACGCAATACTGCGCGATCTGGGTGTAGGTGATACCTTTCATGCCACCCATGACTGCGTAGATGAAAACGACGGCCATACCAACCACGACACCGATTTCGAAGGGGACTTCGAGGAAGCGGCCGAAGGCGACGCCTACACCCTTCATTTGACCGATGACATAAGTAATCGATGCAACGATCAGGCAGATTACCGCGACCAGTCGCGCAGCTTTTGAATAATAGCGTTCACCGATAAATTCGGGAACGGTGAATTTACCAAATTTCCGCAAATAAGGCGCCAACAGCAGGGCCAGGAGAACATAGCCGCCGGTCCAGCCCATCAGGTAAACCGACGCGTCGTAACCAAGGAACGCGATCAGCCCTGCCATCGAGATAAAAGAAGCTGCAGACATCCAGTCGGCGGCGGTCGCCATTCCGTTGGCAATCGGGTGAATACCCTTGCCAGCCACGTAAAACTCGCCGGTGCTTGAAGCACGGGCCCAAAAAGCGATGCCGATGTACAACGCAAAAGTCGCACCAACGACAAGGTAAGTGAGTGTTTTGAGGTCCATTATTCTTCGCTGTCAGTCCTCATGCACATTGAACTGCCGGTCGAGCTTGTTCATACGGTATGCATAGAAAAAAATCAGCACGACAAAGGCGTAAATGGATCCCTGTTGCGCAAACCAGAATCCCAGCTTGTAACCGCCAAAACTGATGGCATTGAGCTGATCGACCAGGATGATACCGAACAGGTAGGAGACGATGAACCACACGCCAAGACACCACGCCACCAGCTTCAAATTTGCATTCCAATAGTCTTTTCTGCTGTTTTGTTGACTCATATCCAGGTGCCTTCTTTTGAAAGTCTGCAATCGCCGAAGCTCTTATATGAACGGGTGAGATGCCCCGAAAAACCGCCAGCTTACACCACCTATGCGGTAAACTCATATACTTCACCGAGAGAAATCGATCCCGCCATGATCCCTCTGCTTGAATCCATCCAGGAAATTGTTGGCCCCAGCGGAGTCCTTACCGGTGAGGACGTTTCAGGGCGCTCAGACAGTTGGCCGCCAACGGGTGGCTGCCAGGCCCTGGCCATCGTCCGGCCAGGCAGCACCAACGAGGTTTCTGCCGTACTCAAACTTTGCCACGAGCACGGCCAGGCCGTGGTGACTCATGGTGGCCTGACCGGCCTGGTAGGTGGGGCAAAAGCAGGCCCTGGCGAGATCGCACTATCGCTGGAACGCATGAACAGCATCGGTACGGTCGATACGGTAAACCGTACCATCGCCGTCCAGGCAGGTGTTGCCCTGCAGGCCGTGCAGGAAACAGCCGAAGGAGCCGGCTTGCTTTTTCCACTGGATCTCGGCGCACGCGGCAGTGCAACGATCGGAGGAGTTATCTCCACCAACGCCGGCGGTAATGGTGTGATCCGCTATGGCATGATGCGAGAGCAACTGCTGGGCGTGGAAGCTGTACTTGCAGACGGCACGGTCATTTCCTCCATGAAGGATGTGATCAAGAACAACACCGGCTATGACTTGAAGCAGCTTTTTACCGGTTCGGAGGGCACACTGGGGATAATTACCCGCGCCGTGTTGAGGTTGCGGTCGTTACCCCGCAGCCAGAATACCGCCCTGGTCGCCATCGAAAAATTTGAACATTTAGGGCAATTCTTACAGGCAATGGATTCGGTGCTGGGGGGCACGCTCAGTGCCTTCGAAGTCATGTGGAATGACTTTTACACCCTGATCGTCGGCAACGGGGAGAAGCACGGCTTGCCACTTGATACCTCTCATGCATTTTATGTGCTTTTGGAATCTGCCGGCGGCGACGAGGAAAGCGACAAAGCGCGCTTCGATGCCGCCCTGGAGGAAGCGTTGGGCAACGGCTTGATCGTCGATGCCGTGATTGCCCAAAGCAAACAACAACGTAACGATCTCTGGGGTATTCGCGACGATGTCGAGGGACTGGTCGAAAGCCTGTTTCCGCCCCTGACATTCGACATCAGCCTGAGCATCCCGCAAATGGATGATTACGTTGAGGAGGTGCGCCGGCAACTGGCCAGCCGGTGGGAAAATGCTCGCATGGTGGTTTTCGGACACCTGGGTGACGGCAACATCCACCTGGGTATCGGTGTCGGCAGCAGGGAGCCCGCAGTGGTTCATGCCGTCGAAGAAATAGTTTACCAGGCACTGGAACGTCGCGCGGGAGTGATCTCCGCTGAACACGGTATCGGCCTTGAAAAACGATCCTACCTGGCACATTCCCGCAGCCCGGAGGAAATCGCCCTGATGAAGACTATCAAGACAGCAATGGACCCGAAAAACATCCTCAACCCAGGAAAAATTCTGGAAATATAGCGGCAGGAGTCAAAATGAACGGAGCTGAAAAACTTCTGCAGACCCTGGTCGCCAGTGGAGTGGATGTGTGCTTTTCAAATCCCGGGACTTCAGAGATGCAACTGGTATCCGCCATCGGCAATAACGAGGGGATGCGCGCAATACTCTGCCTGTTCGAAGGCGTGGTTTCCGGCGCTGCCGATGGCTACGCCCGAATGAACGGTAAACCGGCTTTAACCCTGCTCCACCTGGGTTCAGGATTTTCCAACAGTATGGCAAATCTGCACAACGCGAAGCGCGCAAATTCACCCGTGGTCAATATCGTTGGAGATCATGCCACCTACCACCTGCAATATGACACTCCGCTGACTTCAGACGTGCCGGCTCACGCCAACATTTGCTCCGACTGGGTCAAAGTTTCTGCCTCGGCTGATGACCTGGCTGCTTTGGGCGCGGAGGCCGTGAACGTATCGTTGCAAGGTGCTGGTAAAATCGCCACCCTGATTGCACCGGCAAACCACGCCTGGGAAGAGGCCGGACAAACCGCCACGATCCCTCCCTTACCGACACCCGCCAGCGCACCGGAATCGAATATTGCGGAGTCAGTGGCGGCGCTCTCCAATGGCAAGACAACCGCACTTCTGCTTGGCGGAAGAGCGCTGCGCGAAAACAGCCTTGCTAGCGCAGGGCGAATTGCCAAATCCAGCGGCGCCCGGATTCTCAGCGAGACATTCTCGGCCCGGTTGCAGCGGGGGGCTGGCCGCTGCGCGACAGAACGGCTGCAGTATTTTTCCGAGCACGCCACCGCTCAGCTGGCAGGAATCGAGCAGATTATCCTGGTTGGTGCCCGCGCCCCGGTTTCGTTTTTTGCCTACCCGGGTAAGGAAAGCTGGCTCGCGCCGGAAGGTTGTGACGTCCTTGAATTGGCAGGTGTTGACCAGGACATCGAGTCTGCACTGGCAAGCCTGGCGGATCGCCTCGGTGCTGATAGAGAAGGCGACACAACCCCGGTTGCAGCAACTATTCCGCCGCCAAAAGGACTGCTGACCCCCCTTGCGATAGGCCAGAGCCTCACCTTGCTGATGCCGGAAAACGCCATCGTATCGGACGAGGCTGCAACCTGTGGCCTGGATATTTTTCCGGCCACTGAAAAGGCAGCCGCACATGATTGGCTGATGATTACCGGCGGTGCCATTGGACAGGGCCTGCCCCTGAGCCTCGGCGCAGCAGTCGCTTGCCCGGAGCGCAAAGTGATTGCCCTGCAGGCAGACGGCAGTGCCATGTACACGGTGCAGGCTTTATGGTCGATGGCTCGTGAAAACACGGATGTGACCGTGGTAATTATGAACAACCGCAGCTACGCGATCCTCAACATCGAGTTGGCCCGGGTAGGTGCGGGCCAACCCACGCCCAAAACGCTGTCGATGTTAGACCTGTCGCGACCGGACATTGACTGGGTTGCCATTGCCGAAGGAATGGGCGTGCCGGCAAGCAGGGCTACGAATGCCGAACAGTTTCACCGGCAGTTCGCTGACGCAATGGAAGGCCAGGGGCCTTGCCTGATCGAAGCGATGGTCATTCAAGCAAATCAGGCGTGATCTCATTGATCCGCGTGACGCCCATCAACGCCATCGTGGTGGCAATTTCCTGCTGAATGACTCCAAGAAGATCAACCAGGCCCTGTTCCCCCCGTGCCGCCATTGCCCAGACCCAGGGGCGTCCTATCATTACGCTTCTCGCACCCAGTGCCACTGCTCTGACCACATCGGCGCCACTACGCACACCGCCATCCATAAGGACTTCCACACTCTCGCCTACCGCCGCAGTTACTTCCGGTAACTTGGATATGCTCGAGGCAACTCCTTCCAGTTGTCGCCCCCCGTGATTGGAAACAATCACGCCATCGGCACCAACATCAACTGCCGCCCGGGCATCTTCTCCCGACATAACCCCTTTGATCAGAATCTGCCCTTTCCATTGCTGTCGCAACCAGGCGATGTCATCCCAGGTCACACTCGGATCAAACTGGGTATCGATAAAAGCCTTGAATGCCCCCAAATCTGTTGCCCCAACCACCGCTTCACGCAAATTACCAAATTCATGTGGCTTACCCCTGATCGCCACGTCCAGGAACCATCTCGGCCGCGTGATAATTTGCCAGGCTTTGGCCAAGTCGCCAGCCGCACCCCCGCCAAGTATTCCGTTTCGGCTGTCACGGTGCCGCATTCCCGTCACCGCGAGATCTACCGTGAAAACCAGTGTCGTGCACCCAGCCGCCCAGGCGCGCTCCAGAAGCGCCTCTACCAGGCCCCGGTCACGCAGCATGTAAAGCTGAAACCAGGCAGGCTTTCCCGCGGCGGCCTGAACTTCTTCGATCGGGCAGATGCCGACGGTTGACGTAGTGAATGGGATTCCGGCGCGCGAGGCTGCCCGAACTGCCTGAACTTCCCCTCTCCGGCCCATCATTCCAGCCAGGCCGACAGGCGCCAGCACCAGGGGCATGCTCACTGGCTGCCCGGACAGGATGGTACTTGTGTCAATGTTTTGCACATCGCACATGACGCGTTGGCGTAGCTTGATTTGAAGAAAATCTACTTCGTTGGCAGCCATCGATTTTTCATCGCCCGCCCCGCCATCGATGTAATCGAACAGAAACCGGGGCAGCCGCTTTTCAGCCAGCCTGCGATAATCCAAAGAGGTAACCGGTCTGTCTTTGTAAGTGCCCATATCTCTGCTACTGGGCGGCGCCCAGTTCAAACTCCTGAATTTTTTCGGCCCGGGGACCGTACATGAAGGGCTGCGCGTCGTCCGGCCAGTCGTCCATAAACGGCGCGACCAGAGCATCGGGAAGGTCATACCAGCTCACCGCGGCGATGGTAAACGCTTCCGGCCCGGTCGTCTGTAAACCAACTGTAACCGGTCCTGCCCCCGGATAAACCAGTTCCAGGGAATCTACGGAGCGCTCGTATTTGCTCTCTATCGATAGATCCAGTGCAAGTTCGCCATTGACCCAGGCTTTTTCCAGTCCGATACTTTTTGGAATGGTCAGCCGCAGCATATGGCTATTTGCAGGCAGGTCGATCCGCAGTTCGCGGTGCCATCCTTTCTCTTCGGCCCTGACACCCTCTTCCACCATTTCCACAGCCGGCAGACCAAGCAAAGCGACTTCGCGTACCGGCCGCTCTACGCTACCAAGCCGGCCGGAATTAAGCTCCATCATTTCAAAGCCCTGACTCTTTGCGTACTCTTTATCGTGACGCCCGTAGATGCTTTCCAACACCAGGTATCCGGCATCAGCTCCTTCAATTTCGCTATACATCAGCGTCATGTCTCGCGGGCGCTCAGCGGTGAATCCGGGCAGAAACAGATGAACCAGGCAAACCATCAGAATCGCAAGCGACAGCCACTTTGCCGGCTGCCAGGTCAATTCACGGTCTTTCGCAAAAGCCAGCAGCATGGGCATCACAGCCAGGGCCATCAACCAGAAAGAAATGACCTTGAAATGGCTATAATCAAAGTTCATCACCACGTCCAGCATGAAGAAATGGTAAAAGGAAATGAAGCACGTGGCGGCAAAGCCGAGAATGGAAGCAAACAGCAGTGGCGCCGGTGATTTCTTGCGAAACAAGTCGATCACCGAACCCAGGGCGAACATGAGCAGCGGTATCAGTGCAATATGCGATGCGGCCGGAATCCGGCTGGTCAACTGCATCCCCAGTATGAATATCATGGCCCAGGCGATAATCATCCAGGCACAGGCGGATACCCGGCTGGAAAACAGTTTCAGGGTTGAGTACCCCACCAGCCCCAGCATCAAAAACAAGGCCAGCCGGCCCACCCAGGGATGTGGGTGTTCCAGCGGATGCAGGTCGGGCCATTGACCCAGTGGCCAGGAAAGGATGTATCCACCTGCCACAATGGCCAGTAGAACATAGGGAATAGCCAGCAAACCCCAGCGCAACTGGTGGAAGCGAAATACTTTGCGAAACGCCAGGCCGATGGCAATCATTACCCAGACACCAAAGAACAGCGCCAGTCCACTGGTAATACTGACCGGGTAATGCACCAGCCGCTTGCTGAACACATCGATGTAGCCCGCATCTTCACGTGACGTGATCGCATCGAGGTCCCGCTCGCCCAGCGCTTTGAGCATGCCCCAGGCGTTGTCGCCTTGATGCTGCAGGCTACCCAGGTCCAGGTGGTCGGGATCATCAATGGCCGAATGATAAACCGGAACCCCCTGGATGATGGCAAAATTAACCCCCATTACGCCCTTACGCTTGTAAACGGTGTAATCGGTGTTGTTAGGCATCCGTTTGTAAATTTCGTTGGCCAGTGAAGTGCCGAGCGGCCGCTCAACATTCTTGGCAAACATCCGGATGATGCTGCGGTTTCCTTCGCCGGTCTCGAACAAAGCACTGGGGCCAGTAACTCCCCGGGCCTCCAGGTTTATGACCACCTTTACCTTTTCGAATAATGGATGATGCTCGGCGAAAGCATCGGCCCCAATCAGGCCGTTCTCTTCTGAATCTGAGATCAGGAAGATGATGTCGTTCTTGAAAGGCGGAAAATTCGCTGCCATGCGCGCGATTTCGAGAATCGCTGACATACCGCTGCCATCGTCAGCGGCGCCCGGCCCGGCCCAGCCACTGTCGTAGTGAGCCGTGAGCAACACAGCGGCCTTGCCTTCTGAACCGGGTTTAATGGCGATGATGTTTTCAACCGGGCTACAGGCCCCGAACATCGGGTTGCAGTGAAATCGAGCCTGAAATTGCGGCTCGTAAGCTGACGATTCAAGATGTGAAACTACTCGGTTACGCACGACCGTGTTGTCAGGCGACCCGGATACGTGAGGCACATTCTCCTGCAACAGATCACGCAGAATTGCCTCAGCCCGTATAGCGGAAAAGACGACGTCCGGCGCGTCTGCGCCCACCGGCGAAGGCGCAGTATAGGAACGCAAAACACCCAACATGACAAGCAGGCAGATGATCAGCAGGGAAACGGGGTGTCGCAATCGCAGCATGGTCAGAGTTTACCAAGCTCCTTCTCCATTTGCTCACGCATCCTGAATTTCTGAATCTTGCCGGTGACCGTCATCGGAAAGTCCTCTACCAGGCGGATATACCGGGGCACTTTGAAATAAGCAATGTGTTCCTTGCAGTACATCCTGATTTCATCCTCTGAAAGAATCTCCCCGTTCCTGAGCTTGATCCAGGCACAGACTTCTTCACCGTATTTTTCGTCGGGTATTCCGATAACCGTGGCATCCAGGATTTTCGGGTGGGTAAATAAAAATTCTTCGATTTCCCGGGGATAGATATTTTCTCCACCACGGATGATCATGTCTTTGAGCCGTCCAACAACCTGCACGTAGCCGCCCGCATCCATCACTCCGAGGTCCCCGGAATGCAACCAGCCGTCAGCATCCACGGTTTCCGCGGTACGTTCCGGGTCGTCCCAGTAGCCTTCCATCACCGCATAGCCGCGTGTGCAAATGTCACCCTGCTCACCCACGGCAACAATGCGGCCTGCTTCATCGATTATCTTGACTTCGAGATGGGGACCTGCCCGGCCAACCGAATCGACCCGCTTTTCAATTGGGTCGTCAGCCAGGGTCATGTGGTTGACCGGGCTGCACTCGGTCTGTCCGTATGCAATCAACACCTCGGACATGTGCATGCGTGAAATGACGTTCTTCATCACCTCTACAGGACAAGGCGCACCCGCCATGATCCCCGTTCGCAGAGATGAAAGATCAAAGTGATCAAAATCGGGGTATTCCAGTTCAGCGATAAACATGGTTGGTACTCCGTGCAGGGCTGTGCAACGTTCTTGTTCCACCGCTTCGAGCACCGCCCGCGGCTCGAACACGTCTGCCGGAAATATTGCTGCGGCCCCTCTCGTGACGCAGGCGAGCATTCCCAGAACCATTCCGAAGCAGTGGTACATTGGAACGGGGATGCACAATCGGTCCCGTTCGGTGAGCTTCATGCCGGCAGCAACCTGGTTAGCGTTGTTCAGGATATTGTAGTGGGTCAGCGAGGCCCCCTTGGGAGCCCCGGTGGTGCCACTGGTGAACTGGATGTTGATCACATCATGAGCATCCAGGTTTGCCTGAATTTCTTTCATGCGGGCGTATTCCCGCTCTCCGCCCATCTCGCAGACCGAATCCAGATTGTGCATTCCCGGAGTGGCTTCCACTCCCATCCGAATCACGATTTCCAACTGCGGCAGGACCCGGGATTTAAGTTGGCCCGGCGCACAGTGATCCAACTCCGGCGCAAGTCTTAGCAGGATCTCAAGGTAATGGCTGCCTTTGAACCGCTCTGCCGTGACGATCGCCCTGCAACCCGATTTGTTGAGCGCATATTCCAGTTCGAAAACACGGTAGGCCGGGTTGATGCAGACCAGGATAGCGCCGATCTTCGCCGTCGCGAACTGGGCCAGGCACCATTCGTAGCAATTCGGCGACCAGATTCCAACCCGGTCGCCAGCGTGGATACCCAGGGCGAGCAACCCGGTCGCCAATTTGTCCGTTTCAGCCTGGAACTGAGAATAGGTCCAGCAAATTCCCTGGTGCCGGGATACAAGCGCGTCCCGGCCGGGAAAACGGCTGGCCACTCGATCGAACAGGTCACCTATAGTTTGCCTGAGCAATTCGGGAGATTTTCCACCCTTAAAATAACTACGTTCCAGATTGTGATTCATAAGGGGGTGGGCCTTGAACTGTTGTATGTCAATAGCGGTAGTGTATAGGTCATATCAGGATAAGTGGCAATTTGTGTTGCAAAAGTGAACTTCCTGAAGTATTTTTCATCGAAGTTTGGTAACTATGTGATTTTAGTATATTGTTTTGACATGAACTATCTGATTTTAATGCTCGTCCTGACCATCAGCGCCCAGCCATTGCAGGCTGGATTCTGTGATATGGACATGAGTCAGGAAGTTTCCCATCACTCAGAACAAGCTGCAGATACGGGTCACGATTGTTGCAACTCTGAGGATTCAGAATCGCAACCGGGCTGTGACGGCAACATGTACTGCGGATCTTGTAGTGCCAATGTATCTGCACTGCCCAGATCCCCTGGAAACTCTACTGTCTGGACCCAGCACCATTCTCCAGGCAACACCTCCGGAGTTGTTTTACCCAGCCACTCTTCTCCACCATTCCGACCTCCAATTTCCTGATTTGAACAGAATTCGGGACCAGTCCGTCTGGCTCCGGCTCACCGCTGTTTAAGTCACTCGCAACGTCATCCGGCGTTGGCATGAAATTGGAGAGTGTTATGTTCAGGATGCAAAGAGGCATCAAATTCAGTCAAGCCCCCGCAATAACCCTGTTGCTGGCTGCTATCACGCTAAGTTCAAATATCGCAGCTTCAGGATTAAGTCTGAAACTTGCAGAAGAGTTGGCCCTGGCGTCAGATCCCGGCGTCCGATCCGTTAAATCCAATCAACTGGCACTGGAAGAATTGTCCGTTGCCGCCGAGCAGTTGCCTGACCCCCTGATAAAAATGGGGCTGGTTTCTCTGCCGACAGATACCTTCAACCTCGGTCAGGAAGCGATGACGCAGGTGCAGGTCGGATTGATTCAAAAATTCCCGCGTGGGAATTCAAGATCATTACGTTCAGAGCAGATTGGTTTGATGTCCCAGGGCCTGGATAAGAAGGCGCGTGACCAGGAACTCCGGGTCCTGCTGGCTGTAAGGGAGCAATTCCTTGAAGTCACCAAGCAACGGCACCTGGCAAGAATAAATGCAGAGTCCGTCACAGCATTTTCCGACCTGGCAGACATCACCGTCGATTATTACGCCACCGGGCGCGTGCATCAGCAAGATGTGTTGCAGGCAGCAGTTGAGCTTGCAAGGGTTGAAGACCGGGCAATCCGCATTGCCCAGGATGAAGAGCAGGCACGCGCCAGGTTGGCGATGTGGATTGGTGATGCAGCTTATAGGGACTTCGAAGACGCCTGGCCCAAATTTGATTACCATTCTTCGGCGGCTGTGATTAAGGACGGGCTTCCACAACATCCGCGCATTCTTGCTCTTCAAAAAGGCGTTAATGCAGCAGAGAAAGGGGTGGAACTCGCCAGGCAGAAATACAAACCGGAAATTGCCCTGGACCTCACATACGGCGGTCGTGCCGGCTCCAATCCGGATGGTAGTTCACGGGCTGATTTACTGACCTTCATGGTTGTAATGGACGTCCCGCTGTTCCGCAAAAACCGCCAGGACCGGGTAGTGGCTGCGCAGCTTGCCGAGTCATCGGCTGCGATGTTCTCCCGCGATGATCTTTTCAGACGCATGAAAAGCGAAGTCGATTTCCACCTGGCAACACATCAAAGGCAACAGGAACGAATCATGCTGTTTGAAAACACCTTGTTACCCGAGGCCGCATTCAGTTCAGAAGCGTCATTCGGAGCCTATCAATCTTCCATTGAAGACCTGACATCCCTGCTGCGAACACGAATTACCGAATTTGATTTACAGTTGGAGCACGCACGGTTACAGGCAGAGGTACTTAAAACCGAGGCGCGATTGATATACCTTGAGGGAGAACAGTCGTGAAAAACAGGATCAACCTTACCCTTCTGGTCCTCATTACGCTTGCAGCCGGCATCGCGATCGGCTCAAGAATGAAAGGCCCCACATTTGGCGCTTCCGACGCGCTCGAGCAGGCAGAACCCGAGAAAAAAATCTTGTACTGGGTTGCACCAATGGATCCTGAATTCAGGCAGGACGAGCCTGGAAAATCCCCCATGGGCATGGACCTGATTCCAGTCTATGAAGAGATGAGCGGATCCGGAGATGTCGTCACTATCAGTCCTGCAATTGAAAACAACCTTGGTGTCAGAACTGAAAAAGCGAAAGTAAGACCACTCTGGCGCAGAATCGAAGCCACGGGATATGTTGGCTTTGACGAAACCCGCATCAGCCATATCAACACCCGCGTCCAGGGCTGGATAGTCAGTCTTCGGGTCAACTCAGAAGGCGAGCGGGTAAGCAGGGGTGATCTCCTGTTTGAGTTGTACTCACCTGAGCTTGTGAACGCCCAGAAAGAATACCTGCAGGCTTTGACCCGTGGGGCAGCAAAACTGGTTGGCGGGGCGGAAGAAAAACTCCGGGCCCTGGGTATGATCCCCTCCGAAGTTGCAGCGCTGGCAAAACGCGGAACTGCTTCCGAAAACATCAAGGTCATAGCCCCGCAAGATGGCGTTGTCGCTTCATTGAGTGTCCGTGAAGGGATGTTCATACAACCCAATACGACCATTATGAGCCTGGCGGACCTGGCCAGCGTCTGGCTGCAGGCGGAGGTCTTCGAATCCCAGACAGACTGGGTCGCCGTTGGGCAGGCAGCGGAGGCGAGGCTCGACTACCTTCCGGGCAGCGTTTTCAGTGGCCAGGTGGATTACGTTTACCCTGTTCTCGATCCAACCACGCGCAACCTGAGGGTCCGCTTGAGATTTGATAATCCGAGTGAACGGCTGAAGCCGAACATGTACGCACGGGTGTCCATCTATGGCCGGCTGAAGCCTTATGCTTTGAGTATTCCGCGGGAGGCCCTGATCCGGACACCGGGCCGGGATCGCCTGGTTGTTGCGCTGGGCAACGGCCAGTTCCACGTTCGCGAAGTGATGACCGGTATGGAGAGCGGGGAATATGTGGAAATCCTGGCCGGCATTTCAGAGGGCGATGAGATCGTCACCTCGGCGCAGTTCCTGATAGATTCAGAGGCAAGTATCGCCGGTAGCATCAAGCGGCTTGATTCCGTAACCCACTTACCGGAAGAGCGAAAACTCCAGGCCGTATTTGCAAGTGGCCGGGTCGATGCTGTTGACCAGGAAGCCCGCTGGATTCGAATTTCCCATGGGCCCATCGAAGCACTGGGGTGGCCCAGTATGACAATGACTTTCAATGTCAGGCCATTGGTCGATCTTGGGCAAGTGAAAGCGGGCCAGGACATCCGCTTCGCCCTGCTGCAGGAGCACGCTGGTGAATATGTCATAGAGCGTATCAATTCCGGGGAGGACCGCGATGATTGAGGCAATCATTCGCTGGTCGGTTTCCAACCGCATTATGGTGGTCCTGATGAGTGCGATTCTGGCCGTCGCTGGGGTTTACGTGATGGTCAACACGCCGGTGGATGCCATTCCGGACCTTTCGGATGTCCAGGTCATCATAAAGACGCCATTTCCGGGCCAGGCGCCACAGGTCGTGGAAGACCAGGTGACCTACCCGTTGACTACTGCGATGCTTTCCGTACCCGGGGCATCAACCGTGCGTGGCTTCTCGTTTTTCGGCGATTCCTATGTCTATGTCATTTTCGAAGACGGCACAGACCTGTACTGGGCCCGCTCGCGAGTGCTGGAGTATTTGAACCAGGTGTCCGGGCAATTGCCGCCGTCGGCCAAACCCGCATTGGGTCCCGACGCCACCGGGGTGGGCTGGATATACCAATATGCCTTGAAAGACCCGACCGGAAAACACGACCTGGCGCAATTACGCTCGATCCAGGATTGGTTTCTGAAATACGAACTCCAGACGGTTCCTGGTGTAGCGGAGGTGGCCACCGTGGGCGGAATGGTCAAGCAATACCAGGTAGTCGTGAACCCGGACGCTTTGCGTGCCTATGGACTACCCTTATCTAAAATACGCTCCGCGATTCAGAGCGGAAATCGCGAGGTTGGTGGTTCGGTGATCGAAATGGGCGAAGCTGAATACATGATTCGTGCAACGGGTTACCTGAAGTCTGTCGAGGATCTGGCAGCTATACCGCTGGGAATGAACGCCAAGGGTACGCCAATTCGCCTGGCGGACGTCGCCGATATCAGAATCGGACCGCAAATGCGCCGCGGCATCGCAGAACTCAACGGAGAAGGTGAAGTAGTTGGTGGAATTGTGGTGATGCGTTTCGGCGAGAATGCCCGAAAAACGATTGCCGGCGTGAAGGAGAAGCTGTCTGAATTGAAAAAAAGCTTACCTGAAGGTGTGGAAATCGTTGAAACCTACGACCGCTCTACATTGATCGGCAGAGCTGTGAACACCTTGCAGCACAAACTGGTCGAGGAGTTCCTCGTAGTCGTCCTGGTCTGCCTGGTGTTCCTGTTTCACCTGCGGTCGTCGCTGGTCGTCATCTTCAGCCTGCCACTCGGAATTCTGGTGGCGTTCCTGGTGATGAATGCCCAGGGTCTCAACGCCAACATCATGTCCCTGGGTGGCATTGCCATTGCAATTGGCGCCATGGTCGATGCCGCTATCGTGATGATAGAAACCGTCCACAAAAAGATGGAACGCGAAGACTATAATGCAAAAACACACTGGGACACGGTCACCCAGGCCGCGCTGGAGGTGGGCCCTCCCCTGTTCTTTTCCCTGTTGATCATCACTCTGAGTTTTCTTCCTGTTTTCACGCTACAGGCCCAGGAAGGCAGAATGTTTGCGCCGCTGGCGTTCACCAAGACTTACGCCATGGCCGCAGCAGCCGGCTTGTCCATCACGCTGGTGCCCGTGTTGATGGGGTATTTCATCCGGGGAAGGATCATTCCGGAACACAGGAACCCTGTGAACCGCTTGCTGATCTGGATATACCGGCCCCTGGTCAGTCAGATTACAAACCATCCCTGGCGAGTTGTAATCGTCACGTTCATGCTGGTGCTGGCCGGTTTCTGGCCCGCAAACAAGCTCGGCTCCGAATTCATGCCGGACCTCAATGAGGGCGACTTGATGTACATGCCCACGACCTTTCCGGGAATCTCGATCGGCAAGGCCCAGGAGTTGTTGCAACAGACAGATAAGCTGATCCGCTCCGTACCGGAAGTAAAAACGGTGTTTGGAAAAATTGGCAGGGCTGATACGGCAACTGACCCCGCTCCACTGACCATGGTGGAAACTGTAATTCAGCTAAAACCGGAAGAGGAATGGCGCGAAGGTATAGAAATTGATGACATCAGGGAAGAGCTGAACCAGCGCTTGCAGTTACCCGGCGTGATGAACGCCTGGGTATGGCCGATCAAAACCCGGATCGACATGCTCGCCACAGGCATCAAGACTCCGGTTGGCATCAAGATTGCCGGACCTGATCTCATGGTCATCCAGGATCTTGGCCAGAAAATTGAAACCGTACTGAAGGAAGTGCCCGGTACGGCCACGGCGTTTTCGGAACGCGTTGCAGGCGGTCGTTACGTGACGGTAGATATTCTCCGTGACCAGGCGTCACGCTACGGCCTGAACATTGACGATGTACAGGATGTTGTCCGCACCGCCATAGGCGGAATGAACGTGACTGAAACCGTCGAAGGCCTGGAACGCTACCCGGTCAATATTCGCTATCCAAGGGAGTTCAGGGACTCGGTTGAAAAATTAAAAGAACTGGCGATTGTCACCCCGTCCGGCCAGCAGATACCGCTGTCTGCGGTAGCCGATATCAGGGTCGAAGACGGCCCACCCATGATCAAGAGTGAAAACGCCAGGCTGAACGGCTGGATATTTGTGGATATCGAAGGTGTTGACCTGGGAAGCTACGTTGTCGCCGCGAAGCAGGCGGTGTCCGATCAGATTGATCTTCCGGCTGGCTACTCACTCAATTGGTCCGGCCAATATGAGTACATGGAGCGGGCCAAAGAGAGGTTGCTGCTTGTTGTTCCGATTACGCTGGTGACCATCATCCTTCTGCTGTTTATCAATTTCCGCAATTTTACCGAGGTCGCCATCATCATGGGGACTCTGCCTACCGCCTTGATTGGCGGCATCTGGTTACTGTATCTGCTGGGCTACCACATGTCCGTTGCCGTCGGCGTCGGCTTCATCGCGCTGGCAGGCGTTGCAGTTGAAATTGGGGTGGTGATGCTGGTGTACCTGAAACAGGCCCTGGCAGAAGAAAAGCTCAGGGCAAGTAACGAGCAACGGCCCCTGGGCCCATCGGATCTCGCGGCAGCGGTCTCCAACGGAGCTCTGCTGCGCGTCAGGCCAATCATTATGACAGTGACAGCGATCACCGCTGGCTTGCTACCCATCATGCTCGGCAGTGGTACCGGGTCGGAGGTCATGCGTCGAATTGCGGCGCCAATGGTTGGCGGGATGATCAGCGCGACTGTGCTGACACTGGCGTTGATTCCTGCCGTATTTTTATTGGTGCAGCGGCGTTCTCTTGGCAGCAATAGCCAAAACTGATGTACATCATATTATGTTTTTATAATACTTGAATATCTTTGATTGTTTCATTGTAATAAGAGCAATTGATTTAACAGATGTTCAGGAGCTTGAAATGAAAGTATCCGGGTTAGTTGCGAGCACATTACTTACCATTGGCCTACTCGCTGCAAGCACGACTGCTTCCGCGCATGAACCGGGATCAGGGTATGCTGCCGAAGGATTTATTGTCACCCGACACTTCACCGGGATCTGGGACCAGGTCGATCAGGAAGCACAGGGATTGGCGCTTCAGGTTGTCGAGCAGCTCGATGACTCCAGGACATCTGTCGTCTATTGGTACACATATGACGCTGACAGGAAGACGGCCTGGTTCGTAGGAGTCGGAGCCCTGATCGATAATCGAATAGATTTTGAACTGTTTGAATCCACGGATGTTGGATTCATGCAGGACACCGTAACCGGAAACGATTCAGTCCAGAGCATCGGAACAATGACCATTGTTTTTGACAGTTGCGACAGCGGTGTTGTTACCTACGAAACGGATAACGTTGAAGTCGGTAGCGGCACATTTAAAATCGAACGCTTGTTGGAAGTCATGAACACCCATTGCACCGGAGGCATCTCGGACGACATGCATGCCGATGGCCTGTTCGGTGAACAACGCCTTGAGTTGACGCCGGCAAGAATTGGCATCACCGGCAACGGTCTCGCCCAGTATGAAGATTACCCGGCGCACATGGAATTCGAGGTAGAAGTCGCAGGAATGCCGGATGGCGGTTACAGCCTGTTTGTCGGCATGCGGGACCGTGGCGTATTTGTGGTCAGCGGGGGTCGCGGGGAAATTCAGTTCTCAAGTCCTGCCGAGGACGGACATAGGCTGCTTAATTTCGATCCCCGTGGGATGCGGATTGAGGTTCGCGATAATCAGGGTACCGCACTCTCATCTTTCAATGACATGTTCGAAGAGGACGACCATCGTCACCACGGTTACGGTGACGGTCATGAGGGTGATGATGATCACATCAATGACTGCGAGCCCGGCACCTGGTCGGGACATGGCCCCGGCATGGGCGGTGGCATGACGGATTGTGCCGATGGATGACCGAAGACCCCCGGGCCAGCCCTGAACTATTCGGGCCCTGGCGCTGGATTGATGCGCGCCAGGGTCTCATCCATTGCAAAAGCGACCCAGGTACCGGACAGTATCATCGCGACTGCTGTAAACCAGAACCCGGCTTCCAGAGCTCCGAACGCATCGGCGATAACGCCAAGCATCAGCGCGCCAATACCGTAACCGATGTCCCGCCAGAAGCGGTACACACCCAGGCTGGACCCGCGCCAGTCAGGATGGGAAATGTCACCAACGGCTGCAATCAATGTTGGATAAAGCAGTGCCATGCCAACCCCGGTCACTGCCGCCGTCATCGCCCAGCCGGCCATTCCATCAACGAGGAGTGTGGCGCCAACCCCCGCCGCGCATGTCCACATCCCGATCACGATCGGCCACTTGCGGCCAATCACATCGGACAAGGGGCCTGTCCAGAGCTGGCTGCCGCCCCAAACGAAGCCGTAAACGCCTACCACCCAACCGATGTTGATCAGGGACAACCCTTTTGAGTACAGGTAAACGGGGAAAAAGACCCAAACCAGTGCATCGACAAATTTCTCCACGCACCCCGCCTGTGAAAGAGCAACAAACGTTCGATTTTCAAACGAGACAAGTTTGAAGATCTCCAGCGATGTCGGGTGCTCAGGAACGTTTGCTGGAAACCGGGGCCGCGGTCCTTCGTGGGTACCCGCTTTATGTGCCGCAGATTCAGCCCGCGCCCAGTGCAGTGTTTCCCTGGAGAAGAAAATGGCACTGACAAGTGCGAGCAAAATAACTGTTAAGCCAAATATGAATAAAGTCCAACGGGGGTCGAAATCGCTTGCCAGGTATCCGCTAACGAGCCCGGCAAGAGCGACTCCGCCATAGCCCGCAAATTCGTTGAATCCGGTTGCGACCCCCCTTTGATCAGGACTGACAATGTCGAGTTTGCTGGTAACTGTCATCGACCAGGCGAACCCCTGGTTGACGCCCAATAGCACGTTGGCGGCAATAATCCAGTTCCATGACGGGGCAAAAAGAAAAATGAAAGGGATCGGCAAGGCGATAAGCCAGCCCCAGATCAAAACCTTCCGGCGGCCAACCTTTTCAGATACACGGCCCGAGAAGAAATTCATTCCGCCCTTAACGAAGCCAAAACTCAGGACAAAGGCCATCAACAGTGTAAAGGACCCGGCAGGCACGCCAAATTCTGCCTCGGCCAGGACAGGCACGACGGTACGCTGCATGCCGATTGTCAAACCGACGAAAAATACCTGCAAAAGCTGTTGTGCGAACTGACCAATGTTCGGGCGAATGCCGTGAATGTAATCACTTGCATCGTTTATGACTTGCGCCTCGATGCGGTTTCGGTCAGTCAAAGCTGCGGCTCACATTAAGAGTGCCAGTGACAACGCCGGCCAGAACGCGATGATGGCCACCGTAATCAACAGGATGAAGAAAAATGGCAATGTTGAAAGGTAGAGTTCGACGATCGGCCTTTCAAAGCGGTAACTTGCGATAAACAGATTCAGCCCCACCGGTGGCGTGATGTAGCCCAACTGCATGGTGGCCAGGAAAACTATGCCCAGGTGAACCGGGTTCACTCCAAACTGAAGCGCCACCGGTAAAATCAGTGGCACGACCAGCACGATGGCCGAGAAAATGTCGAGAATCGCACCGAGCACCAGCAGGAAAAGCAGCAATAGCAAAAGGAAGGTGAACTGGCTGGTCACGAATAAACTGACATACTCAAGCAGTTTCTGCGGAATTCCGGCGTCGATCATGTAGTTGGTCGAAGCCAGCGACATGCCGACAATGATCAGGATCCCACCGACCAGCACCATCGATTCGCGCATCACCGCGGGCAGTTTACGCAACGGAATTTCACGCAGAATCAGGACATCTACAATCAGCACATAAAGGGCTGTAACTGCCGCGGCTTCGGAAATGGCGAAATAACCGCTGTAAATCCCGCCGAGAACGACAATCGGCAGGGGAATTTCCCAGACCGCCTCGCGCGCAGCCCGGCGAACTTTTTTCCATGAAAAATCTGCTAAAGGCACGCGTACGGCACGATTTTTCCAGACGCTGTAGCCGGAAAGCATCAACAACATCAGGAAACCCGGCAACACGCCGGCCAGAAACAGGTCCTCCACGCTGATCTCGGCGACGATACCGTACAGAATAAGCGGCAAAGACGGCGCGAATAGCAGGCCCAGGCTGCCGGCTGATGTAATCAGCCCGAGACTGAATTTTTCCGGATAACCCGCCTGCTGCAGGGCCGGGAACAGCAAAGCGCCCAATGCGATGATGGTGACGCCGGAAGCACCGGTGAAAGCAGTAAAAAAGGCACAGGCAGCCAGCGATACGATGGCAAGCCCCGCGGGCATCCAGCCGATCAGGGCCTGGGTCAGGCGTACCAGGCGCCCGGGCGCCCCGCTTTCGCTCAACAGGTAACCGGCAAACGTAAACAGGGGTATCGCCAGCAGTATCGGCATTTCAGCAATGCCATAAAATTCGATCGCGATGGCCTGCAGGTCTATTCCCTCTCCGGCGAACCCCAACATCGCGCTGGCAGCGATGACGGCAAACAACGGAGCTCCGAGCAGAGCGAGCAGAATCAGCAGGGGGGCGACAGCGATCATTGTCTCCGCCCTCCCCTCGCCAGGCGGAAAAGCTCCTGAATCACAAACAAGGAGTATCGATAACAGATGAGCCCAAAACCGACGGGAAGAATCAATTGTGGCATCCAGGCGGGGATACTGCCCATCAAAATATCGCCAAATTCATGGGACATTTGAACAAATTGCACGCTGTACCAGGTCACAACACCACAAACACCCGCGGTGAACATATGGATGACAATTTTTACAGCCAATTTGACCTTGCCTGGCAAAAAACGGTCAAGAATGGCGATATTGATGTGCTTGTCGGAGCGGCTTGCTGCCACAGCGCCAGCCACCGCGAGCCACAGCACCAGCATGCGCAGCATCTCATCAGTCCAGATGAAGCCGAAATTAAAGAGGTTGCGCATCACAATCTGGGATGCGGCCAGTAGAATCATGGCGGTCAGGGTGACGACAAGAACGGCGTCTTCCCCGGCTCGCCCTGCTTTTTCAAGACGGGATAAAGTGGTTTCAGCCTGGCTCAAGGCGCCACCGAAGACACATCGACCCGGTATTCCTCGATCAGTACCTGCAGCTGCTCCAGCAGAGCCGCATCGAATGCTCCATCCGAGGCCAGTTGACGATGTGAAGCATTAACAATCACTCTCCATTCGTCGACCTCGGCCGCGTCGGGCGCCACCATCACCAAGCCACTATCCAGCAGGGCCGCGAGTGCATTACGGTTGTCTGCAACGCCACTCTGGTCAAACTTACGGTAATTAGCCTCCATGACTTCGCGAACAATCAGCTGGTCTTCCGGCAACAGCTTTGAGAAAACCCGCTTGTCGATTAATAAAGAAGCATATACATAGGCAACGGGAAGTTCCGTGATGTACTTGAGTCGTGTATGCCACTGGAAAATGACCGCACCAACCGGTGGTACAGTCACGCTATCGAGCAGATCAGTTTGCAAACCGGTCATTACATCTGTAACCGGCATGACCACGGGTGCGACACCCAGCGCCCGCAAAGCGGCGAACCCGGCCAGGTCACCCTCGGGAATCCAGACTTTTTGGCCTTTCAGATCAGACAAATTCTTCAAGGGCTTATTCGACATCATGTAGGCAAATCCGGCCCCGGCAAACCCAAAATTAACAAAACCGGCGTCTTCCAGCCGCTGCCTCACTTCAGCGTCCATCTGCTTTCGTACAAACCGAACCTCGTCGATGGAATTGAATAGCATGGGCATTGCAAACAGGTCAGCATCCTTCTGAAACTTGTTCATCGCACCGGATGTGAACGCGCCGCCATGAAGCTGACCGGTTCGCATCTTGCGTTGAACCTGCTTGTCATTTCCCTGCACCCCACCCCCGTAAAATTTGAATTTCACGCGGCCCTGTGTTTGTTCCGCGATTACCTTCGCCCCCGATTTCATGTGATTCATCCAGGCTGAGCCTTCCGGCGCGATGGTCGCTATTTTCAGAGTCTGGGCAAAAGTTACCGGCGCCGCTAGCGAAAGGAGTAAAACGGCAAGTAATTTAATTACTGTCAGAAATCTCATTATTCAAAATCCCGTATTCAAAAATAGTCGTTAGCGCTGTCCAGTAATTCCTGTGCCTCAGTCTGGGCCAGCGTATTGAAAAGCGTATAGCCCCGGTGCACCGGATCGGCATTCAGGACTTCGATCAACAATTGATCGTGCAGGTCCCTGTCGTACAGCGTGCGCGCGTAATATTTCGCGAAATCCACCATGATGCTGAGGTCATAGCCCCCTGAAAGAGACATGGCCCGCTCGTAATGAGCCAATCCTGACTCGAAATCACCACCCAGGGCGGGCGGACGTATCGTGTCCAGCACGGCCAGGTAATGTTCTATGGTGGCCTGTTCATAAAGGCGATCAATTTCCTGAACCCGTTTCAGCGTCGCCTGTGCCTGGGGAAGTTTCGCCAACGCCGCCCAGTCGTCACTGTGTGCCTGGATATATGCAATCCAACTGAGGCCAAAGGTGTAGAGCGCATCCAATTCTTTCGCCTCGAGGACGTCAAGTTGGGTAACAAATTCATTGAAGTGCAGGTCCCAGATGCCACAGGCGTTTTTATCCGCTGCACATAGCGCCCGCCGTCCATAGGACCTGCCCCTGGCGGTCAGTTTGCGGGACCGGACCGGGTCATCGACAAAAACAACGCCGTAGGCCGAATAGAGCTGGGCAGCGGAGATCAGAACCGCAACGTTATTCGGGGCGCCTTCCACGAAACTGTCCAGCATCAGCAGGTAAGCCGGGGCGCCATCCCGCACCAGGGCAGGATCGTCCTGGTTCATGATTGCCGTGTTGAGGTTGCCTGCCAGCCCGCTGCCAGCAGTCGCCATGACGGAGGCACAGCCAGCCAGCAGGACGGTCCCTAACAGAATGGTGCCTCGAGCAGCTGTTTTTAGCATCGAATTCATCGCAAAAAACACCTACTCACCGTAGGGTATCCAGATGTTCTTGATTTCTGTGGCCTTACGCAGGAATGACTCACCCTGCCCCTGTTCGTCGTTTTCCCAGTCATGGTACAAACCGTAGTTCACCCAGGTCCGTTTCATCGTCGCCGCGGCTTCCTCTTCCACCATTCGGCTACCCTGCCTGCTACCCCAGTACCACATTCCCTCGAGGTCATAATGCTTGGCCAGCACTTCAGCCAGAACATCCTGGTCGCCGGTGACGATATTCAAGACACCTCCCGGCAGATCTGAGGTATCGAGCACCTGGTAAAAGTCGGTGGCGAGCAAGGCATAGTGTTGTGACGGCACCACCACGACCCGGTTGCCCATGGCAATCGCCGGCATCACTGTAGAAATGAAGCCAAGCAACCCCGCCTCTTCCGGAGCGACGATTCCGATAACACCCAACGGCTCCTTCATCGCCAGGGTCACGTTTCTGAACGGCGTTGCATGCACCGCTCCGTCGTACTTGTCACACATTGCTGCATAGTAATAAATGCGCCTGATGCACAGGTCGAGTTCAGCCCTGGCAGACGCCTCTTCTTTGCCGCTCAAACGTGCAATCCGACCCAGGAATTCTGCAGAGCGCGCACTGAGGTTCTCGGCAATGTAATAAAGCACCTGTGCACGGTTGTGAGCCGTTGTGCTGCTCCAGCTGCTCGCGGCATGGGCAGCCTCTACGGCGTTGCGGATGTCTTTTCGGTTACCGGCTGGTATTTCAGCAATCACTTTTCCAGTCGCATCGTAGGCAGCGTTGCTGTAGCCGCCATCGGGGCGCACCTGCCGGCCGCCGATGTAGAGCTTGGATGTCCTGTCAATCTCCGGCGCCTCGTCTCCTGACACATCATCAACAGGCGTGAAGCGCGGCAACTGCTGCACCGGCTCCTTGCTTAGCCGGGACTCCCAGAATGGCTTGACGTATTCATACAGGCCTTCTTTGCCGCCCTCACGGCCGAATCCGGACTCCCGGTAGCCGCCGAACCCGGAGGCGGCATCAAAGGTGTTACTGCAGTTAACCCAAACAGTGCCCGCCTTGAGCTTGGGCGCCACATCCAAAGCCAGGTTGATATTTTCTGTCCAAACACTGGCTGCCAACCCATAGCGGCTGTTATTGGCCAGCGCGACAGCCTCCGCTGGGGTACGGAACGTCATCGAGACCAGGACGGGGCCAAAAATCTCTTCCTGCGCCAGCGTGGCGGATGGTTGCACATCGGTGATCAGCGAGGGTGGGTAGTAACAGCCCGTATCAGGCATGGTGCTCTGTGGTTGCCAGAGTTGCCCGCCTTCTTCCACGCCCAGGTCAACCAGTTTCCGGATATTTTCCAGTTGCACCGGGTCTACCAGGGCTCCGATATCTATTCCCTTGTCCAGTGAGTCGCCCAGGACCAGTTTGGACATGCGATTCCTGATTTTGCTGTGCAGCTGTTCTGCAATCGATTCCTGGACCAGCAGGCGGGAGCCCGCGCAACACACCTGTCCCTGGTTGAACCAGATGGCGTCCACCAGGCCTTCAACCACGCTGTCCAGATCCGAATCCTCAAACACAATGAAAGGTGATTTTCCACCCAGTTCCAAGGTCAGCTTCTTGCCGGTACCCGCCGTGGCCCTGCGCAAAATCCTGCCAACTTCGGTTGACCCGGTAAACGCCAGTTTTCCAATATCCTGGTGATTGGTCAGCGCCGCACCGGCTTTGTGATCACCCAGTACGAGGTTGAACACGCCTTTTGGCAAACCGACTTCACGGCACATGTCGGCGAACAGTGCTGCCGTTGCGGAGGTGTATTCTGCCGGCTTCAGCACCACCGTATTACCCATCGCCAATGCCGGTGCCACTTTCCAGGCCAGCATCAGCAGCGGAAAATTCCACGGGATGATCTGCCCGACAACGCCGATTGGCCGGTAACCGGGTAGCTGATCGTGCATCACCTGCGCCCAACCCGCATTGTGATAAAAGTGGCGTGCCACCAGCGGAATGTCGATATCCCGGGACTCGCGCACCGGCTTTCCATTATCCAGGCTCTCCAAAACGGAAAACAGGCGGCTGTTTTTCTGAATATGCCGGGCCATCGCGTAAAGGTAGCGTGCACGGCCATGTCCGCCGATTGCCACCCAGCCTTCCAAGGCATCAGCAGCGGCCGCAACAGCCAGGTTGACATCCGCTTCGTTGCCATCGGCCACCATTGCCAACAATTCACCGTTGGCGGGATTGTTTGACGCGAAATACTCTTCTGATTCTGGTGTGGCCCACTTACCTGCAATGAAATGATCCAGCACCCCGTCGCGCTCCTGCAGCCACTCTTTAGCCACATCCGGGCTTTCCGGAGCTGGTCCGTAATCCATTGTTTCAAAAATGTCTCTGACTTCCATGATCAATCCTTCCCTGGGGCCTGTTAACAGGCCCTGGCTCAGCCGGTGGGGTGACGGTACTGCGCGGAATAACTGCCGGTTACGTGATGTTCCAACTGGCGTTCGATATCGCCTAGCAGGCTACTTGCACCAAAACGGAATAAAGATGGTGTAATCCATTGTTTACCAAGTTCTTCTTTGATAAGAAACAGGTAATTCAGGGCATCTTTCGCCTTGCTGATGCCGCCGGCCGGTTTGTAACCAACCCGGTGACCGGTCAGCTCCATATAACCCCGGATCGCCCGCACCATGACCAGGCTATATGGCAAGGTGGCGTTGACCGATTCCTTCCCGGTGCTGGTTTTGATGAAATCCGCCCCGGCCATCATGCAGACCCAGCTGGCCCTGGCCACATTGGTCAGCGTTGCCAGTTCGCCGGTGGCGAGAATGGTCTTCAGATGCGCTTTGCCACAGGCCTCGCGAAATGCCCTGACCTCATCGTATACACCTTGCCAATCGCCGGTCAAAACCCTGGCCCGGCTGATCACGATGTCGATTTCGCTGGCCCCTGCAGCAACGGACTCGCGAATCTGTGCCAGTTTGAGCGCTTCGGGAATCTGGCCCGCAGGAAATCCGGTGGATACCGCGGCTATCGGGATGCCACTGCCTTTCAATTCAGTCACAGCGGTTTCGATCAGGTTGTGATAGACGCAGACTGCCGCGGTCGTGATGTTGAGATCCTGAACCCCCAGCGCCTCCAGGATATCGCGGCGCACCGGGCGCATTGCCTTGTGGCATAAACGTCTGACATTTCCCGGTGTGTCATCGCCAGCCAGCGTCGTCAGATCAATGCAGGTAAGCGCGCGTAGCAGCCAGGCTGCCTGGTAATCCTTTTTTACGGTTCGACGGGTGCCAATAGTCGCGGCCCGGCGTTCCACGGCGCTGCGATTGATCCGAATCCGTCCGAACAAATCAGGGTTGAACTCCACGCCCGCATTGCGTTCGATTTGCGCGCCGCTCTGATTGATGGAGTGTACATTTATTCGAGAGTTGCCTGTCATATACTCCAGTATAATGTGTGTCATAATTTACGGCTAATTTTCTGCTTGTTCTCAATTTATTTTCCGGAGAAATATACATGCGCAAGTTACTCCAGACCCTGGCCCTGGGATGCATCGCCATTATGTCAGCCCTGCCCTCGCACGGACAGGCCGCGGAAGACGTCATACCCGGCCTGAACGATACAACATTCAAGGGCCTCGAGTGGCGTGGAATCGGGCCTGCATTGATGTCCGGGCGCATCGCCGATATCGCCGTTGACCCCACTGACCGCAGCACCTGGTATATCGCTGTCGGCAGCGGCGGCGTGTGGAAAACGACGAACCGAGGCACTACCTGGACATCTGTATTTGACGGCCAGGGCTCCTACTCTATTGGTTCGGTAACGGTGGACTCCAACAATCACAATACGATTTGGGTTGGAACAGGCGAAAATATCAGCGGCCGGCATGTCGGCTATGGCGACGGCGTATATAAAAGCCTGGACGGCGGTGAAAGCTGGGAAAACATGGGCCTGAAAAAGTCCGAACACATCGGGATGATTGCAGTAGACCCACGAAATTCAAACGTCGTGTTTGTTGCTGCGCAGGGCCCGCTCTGGTCCGGCGGAGGCGACCGGGGCCTGTTCAAGACCACCGATGGTGGCAAAAACTGGGAACTCGTACTGCACGGTGGCGAATACACCGGGGTGAGCGAAGTCCACATGGATCCGAGCAACCCCGACGTTCTTTTCGCGGTAAAACACCAACGCTTGCGCAACGTCGCAGCCCTGATGAACGGTGGCCCCGAATCAGGCATATTCAAATCTACCGACAGCGGCCGCAACTGGCGTGAGCTGACCACCGGCCTGCCCGAGGAAGACAAGGGCAAGATTGGACTGGCCATTTCACCGATCGATTCCGAAGTGATTTACGCCACGATTGAACTCGGCCGCCGAACCGGCGGTTTCTGGCGCTCAGAAGACAGCGGTGAGAGTTGGGAAAAACGCAGTGACTACCTTTCCGGTGGTACCGGACCCCACTACTACCAGGAGATTTTCGCCAGTCCGCACCAGTTCGACCGCGTCTACCAAATGGATGCAACTCTGCACATTAGCGAAGATGGCGGGAAATCCTTTGTACCACAAGCCCACGGGCACAAACACAGCGACCATCACGCGATGGCTTTCGACCCCGCCGACCCGGACTACCTGATGTACGGCACCGACGGAGGCCTTTACGAGTCGTTTGACCTCGGCGAGACATTTCGCTTCGTAGCCAACCTGCCCCTCACGCAGTTTTACAAGGTGGCTGTCGACTACGATGAACCGTTCTACAATATTTATGGCGGCACCCAGGACAACAGCACCCAGGGCGGACCCTCACGCACCGACAATGTGAACGGAATCCGAAACAGTGATTGGTTCATCACGCTGTTTGCTGACGGTCATCAACCGGCCGTGGACCCCACCAACCCGGACATCGTTTACTCAGAGTGGCAGCAAGGCAACCTGGTTCGATACGACCGAAAAAGCGGTGAAACCATTTACATCCAGCCGCAACCAGCGGCAAATGAAAATTCCGAGCGATTCAACTGGGACACGCCCATCCTGATCAGCCCGCACGACCCGTCCAGACTGTATTACGCGAGCCAACGGGTTTGGCGCTCCGATGACCGGGGTGACAGCTGGACAGCGATAAGCGGTGATCTGTCCCATGGGCGCGACCGGCTCACCGAGCCCATGATGGGTCGTGTCTGGAGCTATGATTCATCCTGGGACCTGATGGCCATGTCCATGTACGGCACGATTACCTCGCTCTCGGAATCCCCCGTCGTCGAGGGCCTGCTGTACGCCGGCACGGATGATGGCCGCATTCACGTCAGCGATAACGGCGGTGAGAACTGGCGTGCGATCGAGCGGTTGCCGGAAGTGCCGGACCACTTCTTTGTCAACGACATCAAGGCCGACCTGCATGACGCCGATACGGTTTACGTGGTCGTAGACGACCATAAATCGGGTGATTTTTCACCGTACATACTCAAGAGCACAAACCGCGGCGGCACCTGGACCAGTATTTCCGAAACGTTGCCGGAGCGGCACGTGGTATGGCGTATTGTGCAGGACCATGTCAAGCCTGGCCTGCTGTTTGCCGCCACTGAATTCGGCGTGTTTTTTACCATCGACGGTGGCGCCAAGTGGGTGAAACTCGGGGGCGGCGTACCCACCATTTCATTCCGGGACCTGGTCATCCAGAAACGGGAAAATGACCTTGTCGCCGCCTCGTTTGGCCGCGGCTTCTGGATCCTGGACGATTACACGCCGCTGCGCGAGATCAAACAGGCTCAGTTGAAAAATGAGGCCGTCCTGTTTCCGGTCAGGGACGCCGATTGGTACCTCCCGAAAATGCCGCTGGGCAATTTCGACGCCAACGGAAAAGCCAGCCAGGGGGACAGCCTGTTCATGGCCCCCAACCCGCCATTCGGAGCCGTATTCACCTACTACCTGAACGACGGGCTTAAAACCAACCAGGAGCGACGCCGTGAGTCAGAAAAAAAGCTGGAAGAAAGCGGTGGAAACACGCCCTATCCCGGGTGGGATGTTCTCAGGGAGGAAGAAGTCGAGGACTCTCCGGCGATTGTATTAACCGTGAGTGACTCCGGTGGCAAGGTCATTCGCCAGCTTGAAGGACCCGTCAGCGCCGGCTTTCACCGCGTCGCCTGGGACCTCAGGTATCCTCAATCGTCCCCCTGGAGCCCAAAGCCTGCAGAGTTTGCTTACATCGTCATCCCCGGCCCGATTGCGCCTCCTGGAAATTACCGGGTAAGCATGGCGAAGCGCATTAACGGCCGGTTAACCAGCCTGGGCGAGGCGCAGTCTTTTGCAGTCAAACCCATCGGGGAGCACGCCCTTGAACGCGCGTCAGGCGACGAGGTTGCAGCGTTTGCCAGCCGGATGGATGACCTCAAGAGGCAACTCACCGGCGCCGAAGCAGCTGTGAAGTCACTGTTGGTCGAAACCCGGGCAGTCAAGGATACCCTGCTGCGCTCCAGCGCACCCGGCGCCTTGCGGGATCAGGCCCGGCTGCTCGAATTGGAGTTGCTGGACATCCAGCAGAAAATGAGTGGCAATGAAGCCCGTGACCTTTACGGAGACACGGGTCCCGTTTCCATCAGCCGCAGAGTGTTCGTAGCCGTGATGGGCAACTTCCGCTCGACCTATGGCCCAACTGCCATGCACCTGGAATCCATCGAAATTGCCGAAACTCAATTTGCTGAAGTCAAGGCCCGCATCCGAAAAATCAGTGAAGTCGACATGCCTGCCCTGCGCGAAGAACTGAATCAGGCCGGCGTACCATGGACTCCCGGAAGAGGCGTTCCAGGCCTGGATTAAGTCAAATGGCGATACCCTCAGGGGGACGGTTTCCCGTCCCCGCTTTTTTGCTGTTGATGGCTTTTACATCGGTACTTGCCGCGGCTGAAACCGGGGAAGAGGAGTGGGAGCACAGCCGACCGATGGAAACCATCGTGGTCACTGCGACCCGCAAAAATGATTCCATACTTGATGTGGCCGAGGCCATATCGGTAATTGGCGCAGAGGAAATCAACCGGCTGGCGCCCGAGTTGCTGGCTGAAATGCTGCGCGGCATACCCGGCGCTTTTTTTCAACAAACGACTCCCGGCCAGGGCATAGCTATCATTCGAGGGCTAAAGGGATCCCAGGTCCTGCACCTGGTCGACGGGATGAGACTGAACAACGCCTTTTTCAGAAATGCGCCCAACCAATACCTGGGCCTGGTCGACGCCTATGCCACCGCACGGACTGAAGTGATCCGTGGATCTGCGCCATCGCTATACGGGGCTGATGCGATGGGCGGGGTGCTCCAGTTCCTGACCGCCGAACCGGAATTCAATCGACAGGAGTGGGCTGCTCAGGGCCGGTTTTACGGCTCGTACAACAGCGTCGACTCCAGCCTGGTCGGCCGCGGCGAAGCCGCGGCCGGCCGGGACGGCAACGTGCTGTCTGCGGGCGTGACTTATCAGCACCACGGCAACCGGAGAACCGGGGGTGGCGACACGGTGGCTCCAAGCGGATACAAGGTCCGCGCGGCCGATGCCAAGTGGCGCTACGACCTGAACGAACACTCTGAATTGATGCTGTCAGCCCAATATCTGGAACAACCCTCGACCCCCCGTATCGATGAGCTGGTGCCGGGTTTTGGGCAGGATCATCCCAGTTCCAGTCAATACGAGTTCAAGCCAAACCGGCGCGAGTTCCTGCATGCCCGCTACCGCCTTAACGGCCGGTCACCCTGGTTCAGTAGTTTCGAAGCCCACCTGGCCAGGCAGGTCATTACGGATGACCGCCTCACGCAGGACTGGGGCGCGCCTGAGACCAACCGGGAATTTAATCAAAGCAAGCTGGATGGGCTGACCCTGCAATTCAACACACCCTGGGGCACCGGCGGCCCATACCGGGAACTGGTCTGGGGCCTGGAATATTACACAGACAAGGTATCGAGCAGCCGTTTCATTACCAATACCGCTACGGGTGAGTCGCGGCCGGTGCGCGGACGCTTCGCGGACGATTCATCGATGGACAGTGCTGCGGTCTATGCATCAAATCGCTGGCAGTGGAGCCGCCTGACCCTGAATGCGGGTCTGCGTTACAGCTGGTTTGAAATATCGCTGCCGGCCTCTTCGCAAGTGGAAGCCGTAAAGCTCACGCCATCCGACCTCACAGGTGACGTTCACCTGAACTACGAAGTCAGCCCGGGGATTCACCTTGTGAGTAATATGGGCCGCGGTTTCCGGCCGCCGAACATATTCGACCTGGGTACCCTTGGGTCAAGGCCTGGAAACCGTTTCAATGTGCCCAACCCGAATCTGAAGCCCGAGTCGGTCTGGAGTTATGATCTCGGCATCAAGGTTTCCAGCGCCCGCTGGCAGGCTGAACTGTTTGCCTGGTACGCTGACTACCAGGACAAGATCAGCTCCAGATTCACCGGGGAGACCACCCCTGAGGGCCGGCTCGTGGTACGCAGCGATAACCTGAACCGGGCGCGGCTCTACGGTCTCGAATCGGGACTGAGCTTTCTTGCTGCGGACGAACTGGAAATTTATGCCGTTGTGAATTACACGCACGGCGAAGAAAAGGATGCCGAAATAACCGTCCCGGCAGACCGCATCCCACCGCTGAATGCACGACTGGGCCTGGTCTACAAACCGAGCGATGTATTGCGGTTTGAGCCCTACCTGGATTTTGCAGGCCGGCAGGACCGCCTGAGCCCACGCGATGAGAGCGACCCCAGGATCAACCCGATGGGAACTGCCGGTTGGGGATCCATCAATTTTCTCGCCAGTTGGCAGGCCAGCCCGCATCTGCAGCTTGGTTTGAGGCTACAAAATCTGGGCGACAGGAACTATCGCGAACACGGCTCAGGTATCGACGCGCCAGGCAGAAACCTGGGGTTCTGGCTTAATATCGTTTACTGATCCCGCTGGCACCAGTAAAGGAAACGGTTGCCTGACTCGAGCGAAAGCTGCCGCTCAATCTTATAATGCCGGGTGAGTGCCAGCTCCAGGTTTTGCCGGCTGTAATCGGCATACTTGTCTTCCTTGTTACGCAATAAAGATTCAACCTTGTCATCCGAGCGGGATACGTATTCCAAAACCAGTTGAGCGGACAAATCGGCCAGCCAGCCTACAAATTCTTCCAAAGGTATGTTGGCCGAGATCACCACGTGGTGGATCAGCGCAAGGCACAACACCAGCTCCGGCCTGGCGCGAGATTTGAGATCGCTGCGCTCGCGGTTGCGCCAACCCCAGTTCGGGGAAGGATCGGCGACGTTTTGAACCAGTGTCAGAACACCCTCAATCTTTTCCGCCCTGATCTCACGGTACAGGCGTTCCACCGCATAATGGTCCAGGTCCATCGCGACGACCTCACTTGCATGTGCCGCCGCGATTTTTGAAAACTGGCCGGTGTTACAGCCGATGTCCCAAACCAGTTTGGCTTTACTGGCCACTACGCATTCTTCAATAAAAGCTTCCTTCAGCAGGTGATCGCTTGCACTGTAATTATGGAACTCCTCGTAGCTGCCCCATTCCGACCCATCGCCCTGCCAATTGAGTTTTGTCACCAGTTTGCGCATCTTGCGGACATTGGCAAGTATCAGTTCCTGGTTGAATCCGGCTGATTTCAGATCGGACCGAACATCCTGGCTGGTGCTTCCGTAGCGGTTGTCCAGCTTGGCCTGCAGCCATACGTGGCTCCATACGCCAGCTCTGAACCGGTCCCTGAACCCGAACAGGCGAGTGGCAGTCTGGATTCCGATGCCGTCAATGCCCGCCCGCATCAGCGGCTGAAAATGAATGCCCTTGTAAGCCTGCAGCATCAACGGAAACAGAAACATCTCGCAGAACTGGCGGTATCCGGCCCATGGCGCCCCGGCTGGCAAGGTTTCAAAAGAAGGAATGTCGATAAATACCGGGCGGCCCGAAATAAACTGGAAGTTGTAGGGGGTGGCGTCCTTGAGTGTCATGCCCTCAAGTATGGCGGCCTCGACAAGGTTCAGCTGCAACAAGGCGGCATCTCGCAACATGCCAAAAGTCCACTCGTAGGGATAGCTGATGACCGGGACCAGGCTGTGTTCCATGAAGCCTGCCCATTGTTGTTTCACCTCTGCAGACAGGGGAACCTGGTCCGGCGGTAGAATTTTTGTCTCTACCAATTGGCTTTTTTTCAGGAATTTAGCGTAGAAACGGGTGGACTCGAGCTGTTGAAATTCTTCAAGCGCCAGTGCGCTCACACCCCTTAAGACACGGCCTTTCGAGCGATATATCCTGCCATCCCGGTCACGGAAAGATCCGCCTTCAAGCAGCAACGAGTCGGTGGAATTCACCTCAGCCGGTTTCATCCCCGGCACTGGGTTTCTTGCTCAATCCAATCGCCGCCCTGATTTTGTACCAGAAGAGTTTGAGCGCGACAGCCACTGCCGCGACGCCTCCCAGGATGACCTGCAGCAACATGCTGCCGGTGCCCGGATCAAGGTAAGCGTAGGCGGGTTCAACGCTTAAGGTAAGAACAATCACTGCCAGCCAGTACATGGACTTCATCAAAATGTCACCACTCCCATGGTCAAAATTTTTTCAATTATATTTCAGTTCGTGGATGGAGTCTTGGCTTTTCCCTATCGCCGCGAGCGGAAAAAGGACTTCAACATTGCCGCTGCCTCGCTGGCCATTAACCCGCCACAAACGTCAATCTGGTGATTGTGGGTATGCGTCGCCGGCAAGCTGAATGCGCCGCCCAGCGCACCGGTTTTGGGATCAGGCGCCCCGAACAACACGCGCTCCAGGCGGGCATGAATCATCGCGCCGACACACATCGCACAGGGTTCCAGCGTCACGTACATCACGCAACCGGGCAAACGGTGGTTTTGCAAATTTTGACCTGCACCCCTCAGCGCCATAATTTCGGCGTGGGCGCTGGGGTCACTCAGAGAGATATTTCGGTTCCAGCCCTCTCCGACTATGTCATCATCCCGCACGAGCACTGCGCCTACCGGCACCTCGCCCCCGCTTTGCGCCTTGAGTGCCAGTGAAATGGCGTGCTCCATCCATTTCTGATCTGTCCCGGTAAAACTATCCGCTGCGCTCATTGACCTGGCAGGGCCCGGCTATTCCCACTCAATGGTAGCGGGTGGCTTTCCAGAAATATCATAAACAACTCTTGATATACCTTTGATTTCATTTGCTATTCTTAGTGAAACCAGTTCCAGGAATTCGTAGGGAAGCCGTGCCCACTTGGCCGTCATGAAGTCCACTGTCTCCACCGCTCTGAGCGCAATGACATATTCATAGCGGCGCTGATCACCGGTCACACCAACCGATTTAACCGGCAGGAAAACAGCAAACGCCTGGCTGATTTGATCATAAAGCTTATTTTTCATCAATTCGTCAATAAAAATATGATCAGCCCGTGCCAGCAGCTCGAGGTATTCTTCCTTCACCTCGCCTAATATTCTAACGCCCAGACCCGGCCCGGGAAACGGGTGCCGGAAAACCATTTCGCGCGGCAGGCCCAACTCGATACCGATCTTGCGTACTTCGTCCTTGAATAATTCACGCAGTGGCTCAAGCAGTTCCATTTTCATGTAATCGGGTAGCCCACCTACGTTATGGTGCGATTTGATCACGTGCGCCTTGCCCGATTTACCGCCGGCTGACTCGATAACATCCGGGTAAATGGTGCCCTGGGCCAGCCATTTGGCATCCCCCATCTGCCGCGACTGTTCCTCAAACACATCGATGAACATGGCCCCGATGACCTTGCGTTTTTCCTCCGGGTCCGACACGCCTTCGAGGGCGTCCAGGAACCGCTTGCGCGCGTCTACCTTGATCACCTTCAGGCCCATGTGCCGGGCAAAAGTTGCCATGACCTGCTCCGGTTCCTGGTACCTCAACATGCCGGTATCCACGAATATGCAAGTCAGCTGATCACCTATGGCCTGGTGCAAAAGCGCGGCGACGACGCTCGAATCGACACCGCCGGAAAGGCCCAGGATGACGTGGTCGCTTCCGACCCGCTCCCGCAGCCGGGCCGTACTGTCCCTGATGATATTTTCCGCAGTCCAGGCTTCCTCACAACCGCAGATTTCATGCACGAAACGCTCAAGAATTCTCTTGCCTTGTGCGGTGTGGGTCACTTCCGGGTGGAACTGAATTCCGTAAAAACCCCGGCCATCGTCGGCGATGGCGGCCACCGGCGCGGAATCAGTGCTTGCGACAAGTTCAAACCCGGCGGGAAGTTCGACGACCTTGTCGCCGTGGCTCATCCAGACATCCAGTTGCGGCACGCCTTTCTCGTCGATATGGTCCTCGATGCTCTCGAGCAGACGGGAAGGTTGTTTCACACTGACCCGAGCGTAGCCAAATTCCTTGTTGGATGAAGGCACCACGGTCCCTCCCAACTGGGCGGCCATGGTGTGCAGACCGTAACAGATCCCCAAAACGGGAACATCAAGCTCAAATACAACTTCCGGTGCCTGCGGCCCGTCCTCGGCGTGAACGGATTCCGGGCCACCGGAGAGGATAACGCCCCTGGGTGCGAACTGGATGATATCGCTTGGACTCACGTCCCAGGGCCAGATTTCGCAATACACGCCAATTTCCCGAACGCGGCGTGCAATCAACTGGGTGTACTGCGAACCGAAATCCAGGATCAGTATCCGATGCTGGTGAATGTCGTTTGTCATGACAACTTGTAGTTGGGTGCTTCCTTGGTAATCTGCACATCGTGCGCGTGGCTTTCCCTGACTCCCGCACCGGTAATTCGCACAAACCGTGACTCAGTGCGAAACCTGTCTATGTTGCCGCAACCCATATACCCCATGGACGACCGCAGGCCACCCAGCAACTGGTGGGTCACACCGGACAGTGTGCCCTTGTAGGGAACACGTCCTTCAATACCCTCCGGAACCAGCTTTTCAGCCGACACGTCATGCTGAAAATAACGGTCACTGGAGCCATCCTGCATTGCGCCAAGCGAGCCCATTCCGCGGTAGGTCTTGTAAGAACGCCCCTGGTATAACTCGACTTCGCCGGGGGCCTCTTCGGTTCCGGCGAACAGCCCACCGATCATCACGGTCCAGGCGCCGGCCGCAATGGCCTTGGCAAAATCTCCTGAAAAACGAATACCCCCCGTCTGCAATCAGGGGCACGCCGCTCTTTTTCAGAGCAGCAGCAACGTTGGCGACTGCGGTTATCTGCGGGACTCCGACACCCGCCACCATCCGCGTGGTGCAGATAGAGCCCGGACCCTGACCTACCTTCACACCATCAACACCGGCTTCGACCAGTGCCAACGCACCCTCCGCCGTGGTGACGTTACCGCCGATGACCTGCACTTGCGGAAATTGCGCCTTGACCCAAGCAACGCGCTCCAGCACACCCCGGGTATGGCCGTGCGCAGTGTCAACCACGATGACGTCAACATTGGATTCCACCAGGGCGGCGATCCTTTCCTCGGTATCTCCACTCACGCCAACGGATGCTGCGACCAATAAGCGTTCCTGGGAATCTTTGGCTGCATTGGGGTAATCGGATGACTTTTGAATGTCTTTAACCGTCACCAGGCCGCACAGGTCAAAATTGTCATTCACGACCAGCACTTTTTCGATGCGGTGCTTGTGAAGAAGGCCCAGGACTTCATCCTGGCCGGTGTTTTCCCTGACGGTGATCAAATCCTGCTTCCCTGTCATGATATTGCGCACGGGGTCATCCAGGCGTTTTTCAAACCGCAAATCCCGGCTGGTGACGATACCGACCAGTTCATTACCGTCTACCACCGGCACTCCGGAGATATTGTGGCGATGGGTCAGATCCAGAACCTCCCGGATGGTTGTGTTGGGATTGACCGTGATGGGGTCCTTGATTACGCCAGCCTCGTATTTCTTCACGATCCGGACCTGTTCAGCCTGCATCTCCAGCGTCATGTTTTTATGCACGACACCAATTCCGCCTTCCTGGGCCATGGCAATAGCCAGCCGTGCCTCGGTAACCGTGTCCATGGCTGCGGCAGCAGTGGTGCGTTCAGATTGATCTCCCGGGTCAGGCGTGTAATGAGATTGACATCGCCGGGCAAAATCTCGGAATAAGCGGGAACCAGGGAAACGTCGGCGAAGGTAAGGGCCTCACCGGTTAACTGCATGCTGGATGTTCGCCTGTTACATAACACCCGGAACGGAACGAGCCGGGCGTAGAAGAGTTAATCGATTAATTATATCGTGACCGGAGTTTTATTGATATCACCGTTCACTTTTGCTAATGGATTTAGCGGGAAAATACACGCTCGCCATCCACCCAGGTCTCGGCCACGCGAACGCCGGGTATTTGTTCGCCGGAGATTTGCATGATGTCCTGGTCCAAAACGATAAAGTCGGCACGCTTGCCCGTTTCCAGCGAGCCAACCTGCTCTTCCATGAAGCCAGCGTAAGCTGCATCCAATGTGAATGCCCGGATGGCGTCCTCACGGCTCAGCCGCTCCTGCGGCAACCAACCACCTTGCGGCCACCCTTCCAGGTCCTGCCGGGTCACCGCCGCATAGATACCCAGCATGGGATTGACTTCTTCCACCGGAAAATCTGATCCGAAAGCCAGCCTGGCACCGTTGTCGAGCAGGCTCTGCCAGGCATAGGCGCCGGCCAGGCGTTTCTCACCCAGGCGTTCATCCGCCCAGTACATGTCACTGGTCGCGTGGGTTGGCTGCATGGCGGCAATCACGCCGAGTTTTGCGAAACGGGGTATATCATCCGGGTGCACAATCTGTGCATGCTCTATGCGGTGCCGGCCGGGGTTGTCCGGAAATTCAGCCAGCGCATTCTCATAGGCGTCAAGAACCTGGCGGTTGGCCGCATCCCCAATCGCGTGAACCCCCGCCTGCAGACCGCAGGAAAAAACACGGCGCAACGCAGCCTCCATTTCGTCCGTACCGGTGAACATGAGTCCGCGATTGCCAGGATCATCACGGTAGTCCTCCAGCAAAGCCGCCCCGCGGCTTCCCAGCGCGCCATCGGCGTACAACTTGACCGACCGCATCACCAGGCGGCCGGATGGGTCTTGCAGGGTACCTTCATCGCATAACCAATCGGTTGTTTCATGCATGCCATTGGCCATTGCGTAAACTCGCAGAGGAAATGAACCTTGCGCGATTTTCTTCCGGTAGAGTTCAATCACACTGCGGTCAATGCCCGGGTCGTGCACGCCCGTGAGGCCCAGGCTCACCAGGGTCTGCGTCGCCAGGTCCAGGGCCGAGTCCACCAACTCGGGCGAGGTTTCAGGCACAGCCTGCTCAATCAGCGCCATGGCGCCGTCAATGAACACGCCGGTAGGCTCGCCCTGCTCGTCGCGGTGGATAAAACCACCCGCGGGCTGCCAGTCGCCCGACAGGTCTTTGTCTGCCTGCGCCAGGGCAAGGCTATTGCCCCAGGCGGCATGTCCGTCAATCCGCCGCAGCCAGACCGGGCGGTCAGGAAACTCGGCATCCAGATCAGTGCGGCTCGGGAATACCTGTTCAGGCCAGTCGTTCTGGTCCCAGCCGCGCCCCCAACAGCCACTCCCCAGGCGGCAGCTCAGCCGAAAATTCCCGCAGACGGTTGATGACTTCCGCCTTGTCGCGGGTACCGGTCAGGTTGGCACGGGTAAAGGACAGGGCAAGGCCGTACAGGTGCCCGTGGGAGTCGATCAAACCAGGCAACAGGGTCTTTCCACTCATATCGATTTGCCGGGCATCAGAGAAAACCCGCGACATCTCCTCATTGCCCCCAATCCCCAAAATTTCACCATCCAGTGAAAAAGCCATGGAACCCGATTCAAACGTCGTGTTGCCCTCATCGAAGGTATAAATTCGTGCGTTGCTGATCAGGGTAACGGTGCTTTTCTCCGCGGCACCTGTTGCCGGGTTGCCGGCCACATCCTTATCACCACAGGAAATGAGCAGCAAGGAACAAATCAGCAGGGGAAGCAGCCGGGTCAGCGGCTTTATAAAAAATCTCATCACGGCCTCTAGGCGTTTTTGACCCGCGGAGTTTATCATCACTGGATGGACTCAACAGCAGAACACGTTTATACACCCAGTGAACTGAACCGGGAGGTTAAACTTCACCTGGAAATGGGCTTCCCGAGGGTTTTGATTGAAGCCGAAATCTCCAACCTGGCGCGGCCCGCTTCCGGGCACCTGTATTTCTCGCTGAAGGACAACAGGGCGCAGATACGCTGCGCCATGTTCCGCTCCTCCGCCAGCCGCATGGATATCCAGGTGGAGAACGGCATGAAAGTATTGGCCAGGGGCCGGATCAGCCTGTACGAGGCACGCGGCGACTACCAGTTGATCGTCGACAGCATGCAGGACGCCGGTGAAGGAATACTGCAGCGCCAGTTCGAAGAACTGAAAAAGAAACTGCAGGCCGAGGGCCTGTTCGACCCGCAACATAAGCAGGAACTACCGCCCTACCCGTCCCGTATCGGGCTGATTACTTCGGCGAGCGGCGCCGCCGTGCGTGACCTGATCCATGTGCTTGGACGGCGCTGGCCATCCGCACAGGTGCGCCTTTATCCGGTACGGGTACAAGGGCTTGAAGCGCCAGCAGAAATCTGCCGCGCCGTTGAGTCCGCCAACCAGCATGGTTGGGCGGAAACGTTGATCATCGGCCGCGGCGGCGGCTCGCTTGAAGACCTGATGGCATTTAACGACGAAGCGGTCGCCCGCTCCGTTTTTGCGTCATCCATCCCGGTGGTGTCCGCTGTGGGCCACGAGACCGATTTCAGTATTTGCGATTTCGTCGCTGATCTGCGCGCGCCCACACCCTCGGCAGCAGCTGAACTGGCAACGCCGGACCAGGCTGTTTTGAAGGAGTCTTTTTCTCGAACCCAACGCCAGTTGCAACGGCGAATCCAGGAAAGGCTGCAGCGCGGCGCGCAAAGACTCGATCATCTCGGCCACCGCCTGCAACAACAGCACCCGGCCACCGGGTTGGCGGGACAGGCGAAACAGGTGGGAATGCTGAATGTCTCACTCAGGCGAAGCATGAAGCGCACGCTTGGCGAACACTCGCTGAAGCTCGATTCTCTGTCGAGACGCCTGGCTGTCCATCAGCCCGATCGAAAGCTGGCGGAACTGAGTGAGCGCGTTACTGGCTATGGCAAATCCATCGAACGGCTGACGATAAACACAATCCGTGCAAAAAGTGAACGCCTGGTCAACCTGGCCCGGACGTTAAACGCAATCAGCCCGCTGGAGACCATCGGCAGGGGCTATGCTGTTGTCACATCCGCGGAAACCGGCGAGGTCGTCAGCAGCGTTTCACAGGTTGAGCCCGGTGACGGCATCTCCGCTCTGCTCAAGGACGGCAAGCTGGACTGCACAGTGGATACGGTCAATTAAGCTGATTACCTATTTTCATCTGAGGAACTGCCCCATCTTCTCTAAGGGGCCCTCAATCTCCGTTTAGTACACAAACCCTTGGTAGCAATATCTGTCACGTCATATAATCACCCACTGCTAATCCAACTGTCCTGCAAAGGGGCAGTTGTCGCGTTTTAAACACAAGAGAAATCGTTGCTGCATGAACTCCGAACAACGCATTGTAATCACCGGTATGGGCGCTGTTTCCCCCGTCGGATTGAACAGCCAGGAAACGTTTGTCAACCTGGTGGCCGGAACGCCCGGCGTCTCCAGAATCAGTTTATTCGACGCCTCGGGCATAGCCTGCCAGGTGGCGGGTGAAGTGAAAGGGTTTGAGCCCACAGACTACATGGACCGGAAAATGGCCCGGCGAATTGGGCGTTACGCCCAGTTCTCGATTGCCGCGACCCGCGAAGCACTCGCCCAGTCCGGGCTGGACTTGGCGGTGGAAGACCCCAGTCGTATTGCCTGTGTTGTTTCTTCTGCTATTGGTGACTTTCCCATGGTTGAAGAGCAGATGAAAAATTGGTTTGGCGATGGCAGGAAGGCTATCAGCCCGTTTACCGTTCCCCGTGTGAGCACCAGTATGGCGGCGGGAAATATTGCGCTTGAATTCGGCCTGACCGGGTTGTCATTCGGAGTTTCATCCGCCTGCGCTACCGGAAGCCATTCAATTGCCATCGCCCTGATGACCCTCAAACTCGGATTGGCCGATGTGGTACTGGCCGGAGGGGCTGAATCTGCGATCTGTGAAACATTTTTGAAATCCTATATCGCGATGCGGGCCCTTTCGACCCGAAATGATGAACCGGAGCGTGCCAGCCGCCCCTTCGATAAAGACCGCGACGGTTTCGTGATTGCCGAAGGCTGTGGAGTGCTGGTTCTGGAAACACTGGACAGGGCGCGGCGACGGGACGCCCCGATCCTGGCCGAATTGGTAGGGGTGGGCATGACCTGTGACGCCTTTCATATCACCTCGGCTCACCCGGATGGCGAAGGCGCCGCCCAGGCCATGACAGCCGCCCTGAACTCAGCCGGGCTGAATGCAGAGGAAGTTGACTATATCAATGCCCACGGCACCTCGACGCAGGTCAACGACCCGATTGAAACTAAAGCGATCAAAACCGTTTTCGGCGACCTCGCCAAGCAGATTCCCGTCAGCTCAACCAAGTCGATGACAGGCCATGCCATCGGGGCGGCCGGCGCCCTGGAGGCCGTTGCCTGCATCATGGCCCTCAATGCCAATATCATCCCGCCTACCATCAACCTGGACACGCCCGATCCGGTCTGTGACCTGGATTACGTTCCGCATCACGCGCGCGAAAAGGAACTGAATGTCGTGATGTCGAACTCTTTTGCTTTTGGGGGGCAGAACAGCGTACTGATTTTCAGGAAGTTCATATCGTAATCGTGAACTCATCTTCAAGCTTCGATTATCTTCATG
>PVMK01113807.1_pt1 | contig 115304 bp, 113 predicted proteins | sample 1853481 | NCBI WGS metagenome assembly PVMK01 (sample SAMN08533507, study PRJNA380276) | Marine sediment metagenome, whole genome shotgun sequencing project.
GGTTAAATCGTATATCTCCTGTTTGCGCCCACTGTCGATGAGCTTGAGTCTGTTATCGGCGATCGCGCGCATGAGCTTGTCTATCGCACCATAGTCGTCTATTCGAAACTGGTCTTCGGCGCCGAAATACTGCATCTGGACGGGTGGACGCGGTGTTGATGCGTCGAGCAGGCTGGTCCCAACGCCGAGTTTCTGGCCGGTCGCAAAATCGGCGATGGTCGCGGTCACATCCACGAGACTGACGGGTTCATCAATCTGCGGTATCCGCATTTCATGGGGCGGTATGATGATGAGCGGTATGCTGACCTGCTCGTTATAGAGAGACGTGCCGTGATTAACCACGCCGTGTTCGCCCCACGATTCGCCATGGTCCGAGGTAATAATCAGCCACGTGTTTTCCATGGCGTTGCGGGATTCGAGCTCCTCGAGGAGCGCGCCCAATCGGGCATCAAGTGCGTGCAGAGTTTCATCGTATCGGTCCGACAGATAGGCAAGCGTGGCGGCATTATCGGAGATTGACGGTTCGTGTTTCCCAACGTGGTTGTCGCTCGCCGTCGCGAACAATCCCGCATGTGGCGGCGGTGGAATATACGGAGCATGTGTATCCATAAAATTGGCGAATACAAAGCACGGGCGGTCCACACACGTATCCAGAATACTCAGAACTGCGGCATTAATCGCCTCGGCGGAGGTAAACCAGCGACCGAACGCCCAGTCGAATGAATTCGCAAAAAATAGGCTCCTTACCCTCTCTCCCAGCAGTGTTAGCCTGCTCAAATGGGCGGGATATATCCACCAGTCGAAACCTCTGTCGATTCCATCTATCGTCTTCAATATACCGTTTGCGATGCTGCCCGCCGTTCGATAGCCGGCCGAACGCAGTCTCTGCGCGAGGCTTGGCACCGGTTCCATACCGAATTGCCGCGAAAAACCACCATCGACGGTTCGGTCGCCCTGCTGATGTGCGCCGTGATCAGTCGGCAACAAGCCGGTAAATAATGACGCATGAGCCGGCACCGTCCAGCTCGCGTTTGTAAATGCAAGCGGGTAAACCACGGCATTCTCATGGCGCGCTACAAACGCGTCCAGCTGCGGGCGTCGTGGGACGCTCGTAGCCGTAAAGAGACATCCGGTCAGTACGCAGCGTATCCAGAACGATCAGAAGAATGTCAGGCGCATCGGACGAGCCGGCTCGGTTGGTCAGGGTCGGGCGTGCGTCAAGCGTAATATGATTTCTCTGGTAGCCAATGGCGTAGGAACCGAGAACGACGATGACCATGGCCGCGATCTCGATGGTCGCGCGCACTCTATTTCGCTGCCTGCCACCGATCATGCACAATATAGCGAAAACCATCGCGGCCAGTAAAAACGGCCCGAAGGGCATCAGCGACTGAAAAATCTGCATCATCATCGGCAACAGACGGGCGGCTACAGGCCACAGGACCAATGCTATGCCAACGGCCACGCCAACCCGCGTTCCCGGTAATCCATGGAGTGGGTAGAATTTTTCCTCACGAGAATCAGAACTAATCCAACGCCGGCGCCGAACAAAATGTTCCTATAGAGATACCGACGCCTGACATGTTCAGGATAATCCAGAAGGCAATCGTCAGTTCGAACGGCAGGCCAATCAGCCCAAGCACGAGCCCGAGCATCACGCTGGCACTCAATCCCAAGGTCACATACAAGGCGAGATAGCCACCCGGAGCCATCAGCCCGGCCCCTGCTCCGAGGCCGAGCCAAACCGCGATATCGATAATCGCGGATGTCAGCCAGGCAGTGCCCAAGGTCGTCATTTGCACCTTCATGCGCTGCACGTTGGCGGAAAAATATTCTTTCATCGATTCTTCCTACTCAAAACGGCAGCGAACAACCGCGATATCCTCGGGGACGGTAACGCGAAAAATCGCCATCAAACAGACTGTTCTCGGCTGGCCAGGGTTGGTCACCATGGAATAACAAAATGACAATAGGTAATCGACCATTTCAACCGATAGTCCGGGCTGCAGTTAACCACCATCTTGCTCAACAAACAGATTCACCTCGCGAAAGGCCTCCTCGGTGAATCCGATGCCATTCTGCCGCCAGTAGGCCGTGAGGGCTATTTGACCGCTGGCCCCGGAGGCCGTTCCGGACCGCGAAAATATATAGCAGCGCCTGCGTGCTGCGGCAACCTGTTGGCCGTAAGAGCCAATCCGTGTGAGTCCAGTGGATTCGAGGATAATTTTTTCCCGGGTCAGGTAGTCGATCGGATACGCATATTCCCAGAACGAAAACCCGTACTCGCAGCCGTTGGCTTCCAACGCCACAATGACCGGCGCATATTGGTTGTGCTTCGGAGTAATCAGGCGAGGTGTGACGATATTGGTGAAAAAGCCGATCGTGCCGCCGACACCGACCAAAAGCAAAGGTAGTGTGATCGACGCCTTTCTCAACACCCCCTTTGTGTGCCAACCGTCACAAATATATCCAGTGTGAAAGGCCATCGCAAACAACAATGGCCACACATAACGCCAGCCGGAGTCATATGAATAGGCATTGGACACGATCAGCGCGGCCGTCGCCACGCTGCAGCCGCTGACGGCCCATAACAACGGGCGTGCCTTGTGAGAGCTGAAAGTCGCCATTACAAGTGTTCCGCAGATAAGCAACAGCCATACCGTTGACACCCACCGCCCAAAGGACGGATATTCGCCAGCGTAGTCGCCAAGAAAAAATCGCGGCAACCCATCGTAAATCAGCATCGACGCCGTATTGAGCACTTTATCGGGCGACCCCAGCGTATATCCGCCCATCGGAGAAACGACATTCCAACCGTCGGGATCAAATAGGTATAGAAGCCGCGGCAGAGCCCCCAGCGCCATGCAGACGACAAAAACACCCGCCCTCCGGAGCATGTCAGGACGAAGATACCTGGACAGCGGGACCCCACGCAATAACGGAATGATCGCCGTAAAAACCAACGCGACCCAGATGAAATTTGACACCCAGTAGCCGATACCAACGACGAAACCGAGAATAGCCGGACGCGGCAACACGCAGTCGGCATTCAGGTAAACGGCAAGTAACACCGCGAAGGCCAGAAAATTATTCAGGTGAACCCCGTGCGACTGTGAAAGTTCGGACGGAATGACGAAAGAACCACACATGAAGATCAGCACGGTCGCCACCCGGGCAGTGGTGGATACAAAAACTTCTCTGGCACAAAAATAGACGAGTAACTCAGCTCCCAGCATCATCAGGCCACTGGTTACGCGCAGCGGCGCAACGCCATGTGGCAACAAGGCGTAAAACAGACAGTCGAGCACATACTCCAACCCGCCCCCGAAGGTCTGCCCATAATAAAAATACGCGAATTCCCCACTCCAAAAATGCATGGCCATCAAGCCAAGAATCGCCTCATCTGAGTGAAACCCAAGACGAAAAGGGTCAAGAATATTCCAGAGTTTGAGCGACACGCTCAAAGCCAGCACACCGACAAGCGCGGCCTTTTCGGCATCGGCCATTGAGTGAATTGACGCCTTTAGATTCCGAATCACTGCGGTTCGGGACGTTCCGGCCTGCTCACGGGCGCCGTCATACTCAATGGCCCTCCTTTAGTCCCTGATCAGTTCCACCAATTCGTAGTAGGTCTGCATGTACCCGCCAATGTCGCCGCGCAGGAAAATAAAATCGCCATCGTTCGTGCACCAAATATCGTACGGTGGGTGCGCCTCCGGCAATCCCGGCGACGACACGAAGCGAAAGTGCAGCGCGTCGAACGCGCCCGCCTCGACTTCAATCTTTTCTTCGCCGTGATATTCGACTCCAAAGCCGATCCGAAACAGCATCGGACCGGTTGCGCCGCGGTGGTCAGGCGATGAAAGCAACATCTCGTCGATACTTTGTACGCCCGTATCGGCTTTGGACAGGTCGAACAAGCGCATATGCCACGCGTCGCAAACGATGGCATGATTCTGAAACGTCTTCAGCCGACCCCGGGTTTCCATGCGCTGCGTGACGCGGCCATCGAGCGCGGTGTAGGTTTCACACTCCGCAAAATCCGAACCGAACCGGAACCAGCCCGAACCCACAAAGCGATCGTTCACTGCAAGGCGCACGAAACAGTCCATGGGATACCAGTCCTCGTCGAGGCTGTAGGTAATGTCGCGCATGACGCTCGGTCGATCGTCAATTTCGCAGTGAGCGATGCAGGTGCGTTTGCCATCACTGTGGGTGTTTATCGTGAAGTATTCTCGGCCGCGTTCCTCGTCCATACGCTCGGGTTTCTTACTCGTGTAACGAATCGTTCCACGAACCGTGCGATGGTCGCGTTGCAGAATATCGGACATGCATTTATTCCCTTGTGTGTGAAATTAATAATCTAGGTGTCTTCGACACTGGACAAATCGCGTTCGATGTCAGCACCTTCGGAATCTTTCGTTTCCGGCACTTTCTTGCCATCTCCGGCCTTGTAGGCGTCGAGTAATTGCTCGCGCGCCGCTGCATCCAGTTGCCAGACATCTGTTATCGAATACCGCCGCCCTGCCTCGCTACCCCAGAAAGAGACTGAATCACCGGCATAGCCGCAAATCCGATTGCTGCGTCCTTCGAACGCGAGCCCATTTGCCAATCTGAGTTGGTTGGATGGCGGGGCAATACGGACGTGATACGCCCGCGATTTTGTCGGTGCGTAGACAATTAAATTGCTGTTGTCGAGAACATCGAAGTCGCTCGCATCCCGCGTGAAAAAGCACCCCTGTTTCGACGCCCCGCCCAGTGCCTCATCCATTTGTTCGTTGGCTGACTCATCTGCAGCAATCGACGGCGATATTCCTGCCAGCAGGAATACTGTCCCGAGAATCAAGACGGGAGAAGCACTTTTTTCGCGCATTCTTTTCATATTATCGCCTCCAGTGTATGACAAGCTGCCCCTCCGAATCCGCACTTGCGAGCCATTCTGCCCATTGGACGATCAATACGCAGTACAGTTTCCCTTGCAACCCTTTTAATCGACAGGGAAAATAACACGTTTTGTGTCCGAAGCCTTTCGCTCTGCGGAGGACCGGCATTCATTCTGGAGCAATCGATGGAAAAAGTGATGGTCTGTCTGAAGCGCGTTGTCGATTTCAACGTGCGCATCCGGGTCAAGCCCGATGGTTCGGGCGTCGTGACGGAAGGACTGAAAATGAGCATCAATCCTTTCGATGAAATTGCGTTGGAAGAAGCATTACGCATTCGCGAACGTGGCGACGCCAGCGAAGTTTTTGTCGTGGCGATCGGGCCGTCCGACTGTCAGCAGCAGTTGCGTACCGGCCTGGCTATGGGTGCCGATCGCGCGATCCTGATACAAACGGATGAACCCATCGAGCCGCTGGCGGCCGCCCATACATTTTTGAAGATCATCGAACGGGAATCACCCGAGCTGGTTATTCTCGGCAAACAGGCGATTGATGACGACTGCAATCAGACCGGTCAGATGCTCGCGACCTTGTGGGGCAGGCCACAAGCTACGTTCGCATCTAAACTTGAGTTCACCGGCGAATCAGTCGGTGTTACCCGGGAAGTCGATGCCGGGCTCGAGGTGATTGACGTGGACTTGCCCGCAGTGATCACGACCGACCTCAGGCTGAACGAACCCCGCTATGTGAAGTTGCCGGATATCATGAAAGCGAAGAAAAAGCTGCTGGAAACGATCGACCTTATTGATCTCGGCGTTGCTGCAACGCCGTCTTTCCGGACAATCAGCTATGAAGCTCCCCCGGCCCGGCAGAAAGGCGTCATGGTCAACGATGTGCCCGCATTGATCGACGCGCTGAAAGAAAAAGGATTGCTGACATGAGCAGGATACTCATTCTTGCAGAACACGACGGTAACACCCTGAACCAAAGCACTGCGAAGTGCCTGAGCTGCGCTCAATCAGTGGGTGCGGACAGTATCGACATCATGATATTGAGTGATCAAACCGACGCGCTGGCCGATCAGGCCGCTGAACTGGGCGGCCTGAGCCGGGTGGTCACTGTCGAGCGGCCGGAGAACGCGCATCAGATCGCGGCGATACTGGGGCCGCAGATTGCTGAACTGGCCGCTGGTTACGATTATTTTTTTGCGCCATCGACGACTTTCGGTAAAGACGTTACACCACGGGTGGCCGCGATACTCGGCGTCGGGCAGATCAGTGACATCATGTCGGTCGAAGGTCCGCGGACTTTCAAACGGCCGATTTATGCCGGAAACGCGATCGTGACCGTGGAAGCGCCAGAGAACAAAATCATTGTAGCAACCGTTCGCGTCGCGTCCTACCGGGCCGCTGAATCCGGCGGGTCGGCGAAAATCGAATCCGTGACCATCAACGCAGAGTTGCCCGGCCATACCCGGTTCCGGGATTTGAAGTCAGGTGGCGGTGATCGGCCCGATCTTCAGGCGGCGAGTGTGGTGATCTCCGGTGGCCGCGGCGTTGGTAGTGCGGAGAACTTTGAACTGTTATATCAGTTGGCCGACAAACTCGGCGCTGGCGTCGGCGCATCTCGTGCCGCAGTGGACGCAGGTTACGTGCCCAACGAGATGCAGGTGGGTCAGACGGGAAAAATCATTTCGCCGGACCTTTATATCGCCTTTGGCATATCCGGCGCGATTCAACACCTGACTGGCATTAAAGACGTGGGGACCATCGTCGCAATCAATAAGGATCCGGAAGCGCCGATATTCGAAATTTCAGATATTGGTTTGGTCGGTGATCTGTTCGACGTGATCCCGGAACTCTCGAAACAGCTCGGCGATTAAAAACCGGCAAAGGGCGAAGCCGCCCCGAGTATTTCCATGACCGGTACCCTATTACCCGGCTTGACCACGCCGAGATAGCACTCGATAAACAAGCCGGCCCAGATGGCCAGCACGAACGGGCGACACTTGGCCAGGCTCTTCGACATCGTTTCGTTCATCGCGTCGCTCATCGACGCATTATCGATTTCCTTGCGCAGTGTCATGATGCCCTGAATGTAGCCCGGAAGGTAAATGCGAATCATCAGGCCGCAGAACACCATCGCGGCAAACACGAGCAGCTTGGCGCCGACCCAGGGCGCATTCGCGAGTTTCTCGGTAAACATAAACGAATAGCCGACGGACCAGACCAGGTACACCACAATAAACCAGCGAAACCAGTAGTCGATTTTCGTAACGATCTTCGACATTTCCGTGCCGTGCGCCAGATGAAGATAGACGACCATCGACAGCCAGCCCGGCCCCATAAGGAGGAACCCTATCGTTTGCCACTGCGGATGCTCGATCGGGTTCTGCATTTCCCCGCTCAGCAACCCGCCGACGGTCAGCATCAGCGTCATGCACATGCGCGGCACGAAATCGAGATTCATCATGATTTTCGACGCGGTCACGCGCGCGGAATTGGTCAGTTTCGTATCGATGGACATGCCGCTTGCGTAATACACACCCATGTCGCCGCCAAGCCAATAGACGAACAGCAGCAGATGAAAAATGATCAGCCAATCATACAAAGACATCCGGGCCTCCCGTTATCCTGGTTCTTGTAAACGAGTAACGAAACTTACAGGTTCTCGAGAACCGCCTCGGCGGCACTGACCTTGAATTCACCCGGTCCCTCGACGTAGACACCCGTCGCGACACCGTCGTCGACGACGATCGCAAAACGCTGACCGCGCTGTCCCATGCCGAAACCGCTGGCATCGAGAGCGAGACCCAGTGCATTCGCGTAGTCGCCGTTACCGTCGGCTAGCATCATAACCTTATCGCCGACATTCTGGTTTTTGCCCCATGCGTCCATAACGAAAACGTCGTTGACTGCCATACAAGCGATCGTATCCACGCCCTTGGCCGTGATTGCAGCCGCATGTTCAACATAGCCCGGCAAATGCTTCGCCGAACACGTTGGAGTGAATGCCCCCGGCACCGAAAACAACACGACCTTTTTACCGGCAAACAGGTCACTACTGGAAATCGAGTCGGGCCCGTCGCTGCCCATTATTGCGAAACTGCCTTCGGGCATTCGGTCGCCAATACTGATAGTCATCCTTTTTCTCCTTATCTAGTTCTCTCGACCGGCGAATCCGAAGGAAACCGGATTCGCAAAGGCGCGTATTGTACATCCTCGCCCGATATTCTTGCTGACCTATTGTGGCCGGCCACTATGCCCCACAACTAGTCGATCAGGAACAATGACAGGCCAGGCCAGAAGGAGACCGTCAGCAGCCCCGCCAGCATCAGAACGAGAAACGGCAATACCGCCCGGCAGATTGTCCAGAAGTCGGTGCGAAAGACGGTCATCGCGATGATCAGGTTCAAACCCAGTGGCGGCGTCAGATAGCCAATTTCCAGATTGACGACCGTGATAATGCCGAAGTGGACCGGGTCAATGCCCTGCGCCGCGGCCAGGGGCTGCAATATCGGCGTAAGAATCAAAATGGCGGACCCGATGTCCATGACGCAGCCCACTGCCAGCAGAAAAAGATTCACCCCGATCAAAAAGCCCACCCTGGAATCGATATAGGGGCCCAGCGCGCCAACCAGCATTTCCGGCACTTGCTGGTAGGCCAAAAAAACATTAAGACTCAGAGCCAGCATCAGCACCGGGAAGAGTGATCCCAGCAGCTTGGTGGTTTGGCCGATCACATCGTAGAGTTCCCGAACCCCCATCTCCCGGTAGACCAAAACTTCGACCCCGATCGCATACACGACGGCGACGGCGGCAGACTCGGTGGCCGTAAAATAGCCGCTGTAAATTCCACCGAGAATCAGGACGGGCATGAACAGTGCCCAAACGCCTTGTCGAAATGCGTCCCAAAGTTCGCGGCCGTGCCAGCGCCCGGTTCGAATGTGCCGGTTGCGCAGGATCGCATAAGACCCGATCAGAAGGATCAGAACCGAAGCCGGACCGACGCCAGCGATAAACAGGTCGGCGATGGACGTCTGCGTCATGACGCCATATAAAATTAACGGGATACTCGGAGGCACAATAATTCCCAGGGTGCCGGCGGCACACAGTGCGCCGATCGCAAATGATTTCGAGTATCCAGCGCTGACCAGCGCCGGGTACATGACCGCACCGATTGCGAGTAAGGTGACTGTTCCCGAACCGGAAACCGCCGCGAACAGCGCACAGGACAATACGGCGGCGATCGCGAGACCGCCCGGAATCGGTCCGCTCACGGCACGCATCATGCGAATGAGCCGAGCCGCCATGACCCCGCGAGACATGATGTTTCCGGCCAGAATATAAAGAGGAATAGACAGCAGAATCTCCTTATTCACCGCTTCCCACGCATCGACGACGATATTGCTGACCGCGCCGTCGCCGAATACGAGGTAAACGTAGGCCGTGGCGACGCCGAGCACGACAATAAGATTCTGGCGCAGCGCGAACATCACCAGAACGAGCACGGCCAGACCTGCTCCCGCCAGCATGGTCAGACCTCCTGCTCCACTTCATTGGGTCGCAATGCAGTGAAGGCAGCGTACGCCGCGTGCCGAAACGCTGCGATCAGAAATACGAGCGGGATAATCGCCTGGAATGGCCAGATTACGGTTCTGAGTACGACGGAACGCTCGCCGAGCATATAGCTGTCCACAACCACCCACGTTGCCACGGCGGCAAAACTCAGGCAGAACACCGCCATCAGGCCTTCCTGGATTCTGATCAGGGCGGGTTCCCACCCGGACGGCAGCCAGTGGTCGGCGAACCGCGGCCGCAAGTGGGCGCCATGAACCGACGCGATGCCGATACCGAACATGACGACGAACAGGTTCGCGTACACGCCAGCCTGCCGTGCCCAATGCAACCCCGTGCCGGTGACTTCCCTGCTGACCACATCGGCAAAAATGACGGCGATCAGGACGATGAAGGCGGCGAAGCTCAGGACCCGCTCCGCCGCGCCTACGCGGGTCAGAATTTTCGCGGTCCGGGCTTCTAGAGTTTTCGAAAACACTTCAGTTATAGCTATAACTTACTATTTAATCATGAAATATTTGGAATCATCCACATGACAATGATTGCGGACACGATGTGCATCAGGCCGACCGCGGCGAATATCGGCGCATAGGAATAATGGTCCGACACCCAGCCGGCGGCCCAGACGAACAGCATCCCACCGAAACTTCCGACCGCGCCGAACAAACCCCAGATGGTTGCGACATCCCGGGGCGGAAACAGGTCCGCCGGTACCGTGAACAAACTGGAGGCCTTAACCTGGATCGCGAACATCGCAATACCGATCAGCGCAATCGCGAGATAGGCCGAGTCTACAATGACCGCGGGCAGCGCACAGGGGATCAATAGTGCGCCAAGCCAGATCACCCACTTTCGCGATGCGTTCACAGTCACGCCCCGGCGGATCAGAAAGGTCCCGAGCCAGCCGCCGAACAGGCTGCCCAGATCTGCCGCCAGAAATGGAATCCACGCCGAAAATGCGATCTGGAGAATATCGAATCCTCGCTCCTGGGCCAGGTAAAGCGGTAACCAATAGACGAAGAAGTAGAATCCACCATCGCTGACGAAGCGACTCAGCATCAAGCCCCAGACCTCGCGATAACGCAAAAACCTCATGAATGCATACCACGGGACCCGATCCGTGGTATCCGGTTCGGGTTCGGGTTCACGCCCATTCAGGATCAATGCCCGCTCATCTTGCGACAGGCGCGGATGTGATTCCGGCGCCGAGTAAAGCGCCTGCCAGACCACCAGCCAGATAAACCCAGCCACCCCGGGAACGATAAACGCCCATTGCCAGCCAAAACTGATAATCAACCAACCGAGTAATGGCGGTGCGATCAACGCACCGAGGCCAGGCCCGACGGTGACGATTCCAACAGCCAACGAACGTTCCGCCTCGGGAAACCATTCAGCCACCGCTTTGATGGCGGCCGGAAAGTTCATCGCCTCGGTGATCCCGAGTAATGCCCGAAGACTGAAAAAACTCCAGAACCCACGCCCTGCAACGTGCAGGATGCCGGCGATGCTCCACGCGATCACGGCGAAGCGGAACGATCGTTTCGTGCCGAATCGATCGATGAGCGGACCGACGATGATCTGACCGATCGCATAGGCGAAAAGAAACGCTGATCCGATCGCGCCAAATTCGGTGTTACTCAATCCGAATTGATCCACGATCACCGGACCGACCACGGACAATGCCTGCCGATCAAGGTAATTGATCGTCGTGATCAGGCACAACAGGAACGCTACTTGCCAACGAATGGGCCAACGTATGGGCCAACGAACAGGCCAGCGACTGGCCCGGCCTGAACTCACCCGCTTACCCCCAATGTTCATCCTCCTGCGCCGGATACCCGACCGCGTCAATCAAACCACAGCGAAATCAATTTCTCCATCGGATTTCCAGAGTGACGGCCCGCCCGGTTGCACCTTGCTTCGGGCGTCGGTGCCAATATATGCTGTTCGGCTACAACACTAAATAATCAGAGGTATGCCATGAGTGCCGCCGCGGAAATAATCACCCCTTCTACCGAGACCCAGGATTTCCTGGCACGAAAACACCAATTGCTGATCAATGGTGAATGGGTCGACCCGATTTCAAAAACTCAAGAATTGACCGCTGTCCATGACCCCGCGACCGAAGCGCTGCTGGCCCATGTTGCGGTTGGCGGGGCCGACGATGTCGATCGGGCCGTAGCCGCCGCGCGCGCCGCTTTCAAAGGCGAATGGTCAAAAATTTCGACCCACGAGCGCAGCCGGCTGATCTGGCGTCTCGCCGATGAACTCGAGGCCCATCTGAATCTCGCCACCGAGCTCGAGGTGCTCGACAATGGAATGCCCCGGCCGATCGCGACGTATTCCATTATTGCGGCCGGTATCAATCATCTGCGGTATTACGCCGGTTGGGCCACCAAGATTCACGGCCAGACCATCCCGGTTTCTCCTGGCGGCGCGCAGAACGGCGAGGCACTGACCTACACTCAGCGGGAGCCGGTCGGCGTCGTCGGCGCGATCACACCGTGGAACGCACCATTGCCGATGGTGATACTTAAACTCGCACCGTGCCTGGCCGCCGGTTGTACGATGGTTCTGAAACCGGCAGAGCTGACCCCGTTCACGGCGTTGTTGATCGGTGAATTAACCAGGAAGGTCGGCATTCCGAACGGTGTATTTAATATCGTGCTCGGCCACGGCAGTGAAGCGGGTGCCGCGCTCGCCGCACACGATGACGTCAATAAGATTGCGTTCACCGGTTCGACCGAGGTCGGTAAAATTATTCTGCAACAGGCGACCGGCAATCTGAAGAAAGTCACCTTGGAACTCGGTGGTAAATCACCGGTTGTCGTATTTCCCGATGCGGATATTGAGCGGGTCATTCCGGGCGCGGCGCGTGGCGCGTTTTTCCTGCAGGGACAAAACTGCATGGCCGGCACCCGGTTGTTTGTGCATGACGACGTCTATGACGAGGTCGTCGAGGGCGTCGCCGGGAATGGCCAACGCGTTCAAGATCGGCCCGGGCCTCGCACCCGACACCGAAATGGGCCCGCTGATCTCGGCGGAACAGCGAGAGACGGTCATGGGTTTTATCGAATCCGGCAAAGCCTCCGGTGCGGATTTGGTTTGTGGTGGCGAGGCGCTGGGTGGAAAAGGCTATTTCGTGCAACCGACTTTGTTTGGTAACACCAACATGGATATGAAAATTGCCAAAGAGGAAATTTTTGGCCCGGTGTTATGCGTGCAGAAATTCGGAGACTGTGACCTCGAAACGATCGCCGCGGAAACCAACAAGACAATTTACGGCTTGTCGGGCAGTGTCTGGACCAAGGATATTTCAGTCGCCCATAAGATGGTCAACCTGATCGATTCCGGTCAAGTCTCGATCAACTGTCATGCTGCGGTCGATCCGGCGATTCCGTTCGGTGGCAACCGTCAGTCGGGCTGGGGACGGGAATTTGGCCAGGAAGGCCTCGAGCCCTATCTGAAGACGAAGGCAACGACCGTGATGTTTTAAAAGAATGGTGTCAGACACCCCACTCAATTTTCGAACAAAATTGAGTGGGGTGTCTGACACCATTCTTTTATGGAAGGATGCGGTCGCGCACTTCTCCGTACATCATCGTCTGAAAAAACTCGCTGACAAACAGCGACTGTGGATATTCCGGGGTTAACGCCGTCAATTCATCAAGCGCCGCGATCTGTGTGGCGTTCAGTTCGACGTGTACCGCCTGCAAATTATCCTCGAGCTGGGAGAGTTTACGGGCTCCGATAATCGGAATGACGCGCACCGCCGAGCGCTGCATCATCCATGCCAGCGCCAGTTGTGCTGGCGAACAACCCACGTCTTTCGCAACTGACGTCAGCGCCTCAGCCACTTCGATATTCGTGCCCTGTAAGAGCTGCGCACCGCGCGGACTCGTCTCCAACCGGGCGCCCTCCCGAGCCGAAGAATCAGCGCCTGGATTGAATTTACCTGTCAACAACCCGCCCGCCAGCGGACTCCAGGCCGTAATCGACATATTCTGCGCGGCCGCGAGATCGAAGTATTCGCGCTCGATACTGCGCTCAACCAAGTTGTAATGGAGTTGCAGCGCCGTGAACGGCGTCATATTCCGCTCACGAGCCAGCGTATTGGCCGCGGCGATCACCCAGGCCGGCGCGTTGCTGAAGCCGACATGCAGAATTTTCCCTGCCCGAACCTGGTCGTCCAGTGCGCGCATCAACTCTGCGATGTCGGTCGCTCCATCCCAACCATGCACCCAGTAAAGATCGATGTAGTCCGTGTCGAGCCGACGCAGGCTCTGTTCGAGTGCCTGCACCAGGTTCTTTCGATGACTGCCCCCGGCGTTGGGATCATCGGAACGCATGTTCAGGCTGTATTTGCTCGCCAGAACCACGAATTCGCGGTCCGCACGAATAAAGCCACCTAACATGCGTTCACTCGTGCCCTGGTTATACATGTTGGCCGTATCGATAAAATTCCCACCCGATTCGACGAAGCGATCGTAGATCGTCCGGCACTCCGGCTCCGGTGCGCCGATGCCGAATTCCTCCCCAAACGTCATGGTCCCGAGGCAGAGCTCGGACACCTTCATATTGCTTCGACCTAAACCAAAATATTTCATTATCTTATATCCATTTTTTAAAGTTATTTATTGAAATAAACTCCGAATGACCGTGCGCCTTTACATTAATCAGGTACCCAACCGACAATACCGGCAATCCAAGAAAACATAACTAAAATTCTCAAGGGGAACCCATTATGGAGACTGAAATTCCAAACGTCAGCATGAGCCTGCTGGCCCAACTCGGCATCAAGGCAATCTCGGCCATCGCCATTTTTTTTATTGGCCGTTGGCTGGCCAAGTGGGTAACCCAAGCCACCAGGAAGGTGATGGCGAAGAGCAACCTCGAGGATACACTGGAGAACTTTCTCGCCAACCTGCTTTACGCGGCGCTGATGGCAGCCGTCATTATCGCGACGATTAACCAGCTGGGCGTCGCAACCACCTCGCTGCTGGCCGTGGTTGGCGCCGCAGGCCTTGCCATCGGGCTGGCGCTGCAGGGCTCATTGTCAAATTTCGCAGCCGGCGTCATGATCGTCGCGTTCAGGCCATATAAGGTTGGGAATTTCATCGAGGCGGGTGGCGTCGCGGGTACCGTCGAAGAGCTACAGATATTTACGACCGTGCTGAAAACCGGGGATAACAAGAGAATTATCGTACCCAATGCGCAGATCATGGCCGGGACGATCGTCAACGTCTCTGCGAACCCGACCCGGCGTGTCGATCTTGTCGCCGGGTGCGGGTACGACGACGACCTGGATCAGGTTCGCCGGGTGCTGGAGCAAATATTAGCGGCCGACGAACGCATTCTGAAAGATCCTGCGCCGACGATTGCCGTGTCCGAACTGGCCGACAGCAGCGTGAACTTTATCGTCAGGCCCTGGGTCAATTCTTCCGATTACTGGGGGGTCTACTTCGATATTACCGAACAAATCAAGAAACAGTTCGACGCCGAAGGAATATCGATCCCGTATCCGCAGCGGGATGTGCACATTCACGAACACAAAGCGGAAAGCTGATCGGGCTGTCTAACGCGCTTTCTTAGCGGGTTTCGCGCAACAGGTATTCGTACATGCGGCGCTGACGCTCGGGGTTATCGTCATAGCCGATCATCGGCGGGTAGCGCATCCGGTTGCCCGGCACCAGTTTGGCCGGGGCGTGGATCAGCGCCTGCATGGTCTCCGGCGTCCAGACCAGGCCGTTCTCACGGGCTGCGATAAATGCCTCGGAATAAGGGAACGTCGGGTTCACGGCGGCCGGCTTGCCGAAGATCCGGTAAAGGTTCGGCCCAACTTTGTTCTCGTCGCCCGCTTCCAACGTATGGCAGAAACGACACCACGTAAAGGCTTCTTTCTGGGCCGCAAATTCCTCATCCGATATCGGCGGCATTGGCGCAGCGTAGTAGTCCGGCAATTCATTGCCGGCCAGCAGTTGATCGATTCGCGTTTGCGAAATGTCATTGTCGACCGCGAACGGTACGACACCAAACCACAGGTACGGAAAATAGACCGCCAGCCACAAAAACCCCAGCAGCGTCACCGCGTGCAATGCGCGCGTCCCGATCGATACGCCCATCAGACGCTCGCTCCCGGAAACAGCCGCTTGATGCCGACACGATAGCGGAAATGCTGGTAAAGGCCGTAGGCGAACCAGAGCGAAAGTAGTATCAGATAATAGAACCCCAGCGCACTATGAAAATAACCCGACGCCATGCGTGCCGGCTCGCTTTTTGGAATGACCGCGGGCAGAGGAATACCGAATAGAGATACGCCCTCGCCTATGGCCCAGGCATAGATGAAACCAATCACGCTTTCGATGGCAAAGACCATCAACAGCGCGAGCAGGATGGCGCGGTGAAACGCGAAAGACGATGCGGGCAGACCCTCCGGTGGAATCAACCTGGGACGCCGGAACCACCAGACCAGTCTGACTATCGCCAAAATGGATACTCCCAGTCCGAGGCTGTAGTGAACGGCACGCAGAAACTCCCGTTGATCCACCGGCGTCCGCGGCATCTGGATGATATTCCAGAACAGGACCAGGAAACTGACGGCCAATAGCCAGCCCAAAAGGGTCGTCTGCCGGGGCTGTATTCCGGGCGCTTCGTCGTCAGTCATTCCTGTTCCTCTATCCTGGGATCGGTGTTCCTGGTTTTGCACCCAAATCTGGCGATCTGGGCCGTCGGCTATGGTACAGGCTAAGTCTCGTTTTACAAGGTTCTGCAAGATATTGATATTTAATGATTAATTTGCGCTTGGCAAGTGCCCGGCGGGAGACTACTATTGACCACCTGTCGGTCAAAAAAATGCTAACAATAACCCCTATGAGCTCGACCCGCCCGATCCGCGCCCTCCTGAGAGGACTGGAAGTTCTCCACGTATTGAACCACCATAATGGAGCCACAGTCTCCGAGGTGGCCTCGTCGATCGACCTGCCGCGCACGACGACTTACCGAATTCTGGAGACACTCTGTGTCGCCGGTTACGCGTATCGAGCGGCCAGTGATGACCGTTACCGTTTGACGATCCTGGTCAGGGGACTCAGTGACGGGTTCGACGATGAGGCGTGGGTGACCCAGATTGCCCGACCCTATATTTACAACTTGTGCCAGGAGATCGTATGGCCCGTGGCCGTGGCGACATTATCGGGTTCCAGCATGCTGATTCGTCAGACGACCGATCATCAAAGCCCGCTAGCCGTCGAAAAACGCGGACCCGGCTTCAGGGTGCGATCCTCGGATCTGCTGCGGGAATTGCGTACCTGAGTTTTTGTACCAAGGAACAACGGGACAGCCTCCTCGACATCCTCGCCAAATCGAAAAAGGTCGCGGACAAGCCGGCGCGATCGCGTAAAAAGGTCTATGAAACACTACTCGAGACACGGAAACGGGGTTATGCGATCTCCCGCCGGCCGAGGCGTATATCCGACGAACTCAGCTTTTCAGTGCCGATCACGGCAAATGACCGCTTGCTGGCCTCGCTGACCTTTCGCTGTTCCAGCATGGCCGTCCCCGAGAGCGAAGCGATTCGGAATTTCGTACCCAAACTCAAAGCCGTGGCAATTCAAATCGGGCAGGACTTTGTCGACCAGCACAAGACCGATGCCCTAGTCTCGGCGCCCACCGAACCACCTCAATCTAAGGCTAGCTAAACTAACTTAGAAACAACAACTTATATTGCTTTTATCTGGCAGTTTCAAGTGACTATCGAAACACCGGCTTTTCGGGCGCCTCCAGTCCGGTTTCTTCCTTGCAACTGGCGCGAATCTCCTCGATCGACGGGCCGAAGTTGAAGGTCGTGATCTCGTCGCGGCCTTCGCGCATCTGCTCACGCAGCTTTTTGGTCGCGGCCTCGTCGACCGCGCTGTTGGCAATCACGACGCCGTAGTCCTTCGCGCCTTCAACTGTCGCCAGGTTCCGGTTCACGTCAGCCAGCACCAACGCCGCGTCGCGTTCCAGCGGGTCGCCCCAGCCGCCGCCGCCCCAGGTGTTGAAATACAGCACGTCGCCGACATTGACCTTGATGCCATCGCACTTTGACGGCAGCGACTCTTCACTCCCATCGGTACGCACGAGTTTTTTCGTCGAACGCATCCCGACCTGGCCGCCGAGAACGCCCCACGGATAAGTCAGCCAACGCTCGTCATGAATGGCAATTTCACCGTCCGCCAGGAAACAGTAAGCCACGCTCAGGCCATTGCCACCTCGGTGCAGGCCGGCGCCACCCGAATCCGGAATCGTCTGGTAGTGTTCGATGCGCAGCGGGAAATACGACTCGATGAACTCGTTCGGCACGTTGGTGAAACCCGGCCATAACGAGTGTCCGTCAGGTCCGTCGCCGGCCGGCCGGCCGGGAATTCCGCCGAAACCGATCTGGAACAACTGGAACCATTCGTTGTTCTTGCCTTCACGGTTGTCGTAACCGGAGTAGAACAGATGCGGAGAATCCGAGAAGCCAGCGGCGTTCAGCATCTGTTCCGGTGCGCCGGCACCCAGCAATGCACCCAGCACGTCGAACAGGCGCCCCAGCGCATGGGTACGACCCGAAAGCGCCGCGGGGAACTTCGGTTTGAGCAGCGTACCTTCAGGTATGCGCACATCCACGAGATCATAGAAACCATCATTGAACACGATTTGCGGATCCACGACGTTGATCGTGAACGAGCCGAAGAACATCTTGAACATGTCTTCGTTCAGGTAGAAGTTCACGGAACTCTGCGCCTGAGGGTCGGTGCCGTCGAAATCGAAGATCGCGACATCGCCTTCACGCCACATTGTGCACTTGATCTTATACGGGCCCATGCCCATGCCATCATCACAGATGTAGTCCTCGAACGTACGCGGCTCTTCCGGGATGAAATTCTGAATAATGAACTTCATCGCGTTGTAATTGCGCTCGAGCATGATGTCCATCGCGCTGAACAGGATGTCGTCACCGAAACGATGGGCCATCTCGACACATCGGCGCGCAGCCGTCTTACAGGCTGCGACCAGTGCGTTCAGATCGAAGCGATTCCACTGCGATGTGCGCACGTTGTGCAGGATCAGTTCGAGGATATCGCTCTGTAGTTCACCTTTCTTATAGAGCTTGGTAGGCGGAATGCGAATGCCTTCCTGATAGATCGTTGTCGCCTTGATCGGGATCGACCCCGGCACCATTCCACCATTGTCGGACATGTGTCCGAACATCGCCGTCCAGGCGATATGACGACCGTCCTTGAACACCGGCATCAGCACGATCCAGTCCGGCAAATGCGACACGGCCGCATTACACATATACGGATCGTTGGTCAGGATGATGTCGCCCTCCTCGATTTCGGCGTCATAGGCTTCCATGAACGGGCCGATGAACGACCCGAACTGGCCCACGACCATCTTGCCTTCCTTATTGGCGATCATCGGGAAGCAATCGCCCTGCTCCCGGATGCCCGGCGACATGGCCGTACGGAATAGCACGGCATCCATCTCGATACGCGCATTTTTCAACGCGTTCTCGATGATGTCGGCGGTCACACCTTCGACCTCGACCTTGTTGAGAGGAGTTTTGTTGGTTTCAATAATTCTTGCTGACATCGTTATGCTCCTCTCCTTACTTGCTCGGGTTGATCAGCAGGTTGCCGATGGCATCGACCTTGGCCTCGTGTCCAGGCAGGATCACCGTCGTCGAGTCCATTTCGATGACAATTGCGGGGCCCGGTACGACGATGCCCTCACGCAGCTTGCCGCGCTCATAGATCGGCGCGTCGTATGATTGACCGTCGTAGTAAAACTGCGACTGGTGCATCAGGCAGTCCTCAAGGCTCGCGTCGGCGGAGCCTACGGTGCGCGCCGCAATCTCGGCACTGCGAGCCTTAACGACAGCGCGAATCATCAGGATTTCGTGGGCGTCACCGAGCTTAAAGCTGAACAACTGATCGTGCTCGGCATCGAATCGCTCGGCGAGCATTTCGACCCCTTCGCTGGATAATTCCTCAGCGCTGAAATCCAACGTAATACTGAAAGCCTGGCCGGCGTATCGGATGTCCGCCTGGTACACGACATCGAGGTCTTCCTTCCTGATGCCGTCGGCGATCAGTGATTCACCGGCACGTTCCTGCAATTCTTTCAGATCGGTCAGTAACTTTTCCGTCGTGGTGTCCTCCGCCATCGTGATGTACGTTCGAGTCGCTTCGTCCTGGACGGCCGTGGTGGCATCACCGTAGGCACACAACACACCCGGACCCGGTGGGATAATAACCGGCCACGAATCGGTCAGGATGCCCATCGCGTTTGCGTGCAGCGGTCCGGCGCCGCCAAATGCAACCAGAGAGAAATCGCGCGGGTCGTAACCCTGTTCAATCGACACCAGCCGCAGTGCGCCGAACATGGATTCATTGACCACCCGGACAATGCCTTCCGCAGCTTCCATGAGCGGAATGTCCAGCGCATCGGCGATGATCTGGACCGCCGCCTCGGCCGCTTTCTTGTCGATCGCCATCTTGCCGCCCAACTGGACGTCCGATGGCAGATAGCCGAGCACGACATTGGCGTCACAGACAGTCGGTTTATCACCGCCTTTCATGTATGCCGCAGGACCCGGTACGGCACCGGCCGATTCCGGACCGACACGCAGCGCCTGGGTCAGTTCAGGAACAAACGATATCGAACCGCCGCCCGCACCGACCGTGCGAACATCGACAGAGGGTGCCCGTACTTTGATGTCGCCAACGAAAGTTTCACGACGTACGCGAGCCTTGGAATTCTGGATCAGCGCGACGTCCGTCGAAGTTCCACCCATGTCGAAAGTCAGGATGTCACTGAATCCGGCCCGGCTGCAGAAATAGATGGCGCCCGTCACGCCGCCGGCCGGACCCGACATCAGCATATTGACCGGCGACTCGGCCGCTGCCCGGCCGGAGGCCAGGCCGCCGTCACTTCGCAGCAAGGACAGCAGGACGTCGTCTCCCATGCGCTGCTTCAACGCCGCCTGCAAATTTTTGACGTATGTCGACATCTCGGGTCGCACATACGAGTTCATCACGGTGGTTTCCGTTCGCTCGTATTCCTGCATCTCGGGAACGACTTCACTGGAGACGGATATCGGCGTATCGCCGAAGATTTCCCTGGCGATCGCCGCTGCTTTCACCTCATTGGCGCCATTGATATAGGCGTTAATGAAACAGATCGTCAGCGCTTCGACCTCGCCGGTCGCATGCAACACGGCCAGATCTTTACGCAGCGCCGCCTCGTCCAACTCACGGATAATGTCTCCGTTGGCATCCAAGCGTTCATCCGCACCGATAGTCAACTCCAGCGGTGCCAGCAATGGATTCTTGTTGAAGGTCACCCAGCCGCCCAGACCACCCGGACAGAATGATCGCGCAACCTGGAGCGTCTGCTCGAAGCCCTTGGTGGTCACGAGACCCACCTTGGCACCTTTGCCCTGCAGTACGGCGTTAGTCGCCACCGTCGTGCCATGCATGACGCGATTTATTTTGCCGGGATCGACGCCGGACTCTTCGCATATTTGGGCCACGCCATTCAGCACACCGATCGAGGAATCTTCCGGAGTCGATGGCACCTTGGCGGTAAAGGTCTCGCCGGATTCTTCACTAATCAAAAGCAGGTCGGTAAACGTTCCACCGACATCTACACCAAGACGGTAACTCATGGTTTCACCTTAAATATTTTCTACAAATCCAATCAAACGACTACCGTGAATACCGGATTCGGCAGTCTACCCGATAGTTTACAAATCCATGCTAAATTTTTTGGACGGCGTTTATTTAATCAAGTTTGGCCGACCCAATCCGCTTACGGAATTCGGTGGCCCCCGATTTCTTAATTTTGGGGGGCTACCGAAGGGTACGTCTGTCTATTAGCTTGCTTCCCTGAATTTTTCAGCGATCTGCGGAAAAATACCCGCTTTCGGCAACATGGCAGGTACTCCGCGACCCAGTTGTTCAGCCAGCCAGTTGCTGGTCTCTATTATTTTCTCCAACGACACACCGGTCTCTACTCCGGACCGGTCAAACATATATAGCATATCATCTGTCGGAATATTACCCGTCGCTGCCGGGGCAAACGGGCAGCCACCGATACCGCCAATGCTGGCATCGAGGGAGTCGACACCTGCGTCGAGCGCCGCCTGCGCATTCGCGAGCCCGGTGTTTCGAGTGTTATGGAAATGGCAGCGAATCGGCACGTTCGGCGCGCGCTCCTTGACGGCTTCGATCAGTTCCGTGACCTGGTTCGGAACGGCCACGCCAATACTGTCCGCAATGCCCAACTCGACGGGATCGCCTTCCATGACTTGATCGACGATATCCAATACACGGGACAGCGGCACTTCACCTTCGAACGGACATCCAAAGGCCGATGACACCATGACATTCGCCCGAATGCCGGCGGCCTTCGCGTCCTTGGCAATGTCCAGCCAGGCCTTGATCGATTCGATGGTGGGCACGCCCTGGTTTCTCTGGTTGTAGGTATCGCTGGCCACGACCGCCATGCCGATCTCGTCGATATTGACGTCGCGGGCCCGATCGAAACCTCGACGATTCAACACCAGGCCAATATAGATAACATCATCCCGTTGCGGCAGTCCCCGAATGACCGCTTCTGCGTCGGCCATTTGAGGCACTCGCTTCGGGTGGACAAAACTCGTGACTTCGGTGCGCCGAATACCGGCATCGATCGCTCGCTTGATGAACTCGATTTTTGTTGCAGTGGTCAGGATTTCCGGTTCACTCTGAAGTCCATCACGCGGACCAACTTCAATGATGGAAATGCTTCGAGGCTCATCCGGCATGTTATTTTTCACACGGCTCAAAACACATTATTCTATACTACTCGGCGTGGCTGCCGATATACCCAGATGTACTCAAGGCCCGCCTCCACCGCTGCATAATAGAATATTCAGTCATTCCGTCAGATTTGGACAGACCCTGAAAGGACCTTATATATGGCAACCGATGATAGTGCGAACACCGGCCCCTTGGCGGACCTTCGGCTGATCGAAATGGGAACTCTGCTGGCAGGACCATTCTGCGGGCAATTGATGGGTGATTTCGGAGCCGAGGTCATCAAGGTCGAGCCACCGGGCAAAGGTGATCCAATGCGTGAATGGGGCCAGGAAAAGGCGCACGGTATGTCGTTGTGGTGGCCCGTCATCGCGCGCAATAAAAAATCTGTGACCCTGAATCTCAGGGAGAACGAAGGCCAGGAAATTGCTCGTGAACTGATCTCGAAAGCGGATTTTTTACTGGAGAATTTTCGTCCGGGCACGATGGAACGCTGGAACCTTTCGTATGAGGAACTGAAAAAAATAAATCCCGGACTGATCATGATCAGAGTATCGGGCTATGGTCAGACGGGACCCTATTCGAAACGAGCGGGTTTCGGTGCAGTTGGAGAATCCATGGGCGGACTCCGCTACGTCTGCGGCGATCCGTTGGCTCCACCCAGTCGCATGGGAATCAGCATCGGCGATTCTCTTGCCGCCACATTTGCATGCGTAGGCGCGTTGTCCGCTCTGCATCATCGTGAGCGCACCGGTGAAGGCCAGGTCGTAGATTCCGCGATATACGAAGCGGTTTTGAACATGATGGAATCTCTGATTACCGAGTACGACAAGGCCGGCTACATTCGTGAACGGCAGGGATCCATTCTGCCCAATGTTGCCCCGTCCAATATCTACCCGACCAAAGATAAAAAAATGATCCTGATCGCAGCGAACCAGGACACGGTATTCAAGCGGCTGACCGAAGCGATGGAGCGCCCCGATCTCGCGGAAGATGAGCGTTACCAAACCCACTCGGCGCGAGGCGCACACCAGGTAGAACTCGATACGATAGTCGCTGCATGGACCCAAACCATCGATGCCGCGACACTTGAAGAAATGATGGAAGAGTACGGCATTCCATCCGGCAAAATTTATCGTGCGCCGGAAATGCTCGAAGATGCACATTTCAGGGCGAGGGACGCGATCATCAAGACTCAGCATCCGAAATTCGGAGAATTGCTCATGCAAAATGTCGCACCCAAGCTTTCTGCCACTCCGGGTAGCGTGCGCACACCGGGACCCCGCCTTGGCCAGCACAATGAAGAAATCTACCAGGGGCTGCTCGAATTCGATAGCGATAAAATAGCGGCGCTAAACTCCCGCGGCATCATCTGACGGCACCGGAATGAGCACCATCAAGGCTGGGTCAAAGGCCCTGGGGCCGATTGCTTGCGTAACAGTGACGGCACCGAATATCGATGTGGCAGAATCCTGTTACACAGAGTTCTTGGGACTACCACGTCGTCGGGCGTGGCCGTATCGGTGATGAATTAGCAAATTTGTGGGGATGTGCCGGTGTAGCCGATAGCCGCTATGTACTCCTGAGCCCGGAGGCCGGCGACGAATGCATTTTTCGATTCATCGAAACCGCATCCAATGATACGTATGTTCCGTTCTCGACTTACGGCTGGAATGCCGCAGAAATAATGGTCCAGAATGTCGATGAAATAGCGGAGCGGCTCGCGGACTCTCCCTTTGAAATTATTGGCGCCCCGGCCAATCTTTCATTTACCGATGACATCCGGGCGATGCAAATCCTGGGACCGGGCCGTGAGCTTCTGTACCTGACGGAGTTTAAAAAGCCCATCCCGGGTCTTGATACGCCGGTCGCACGTTGTGCGGTGGACATGGTTTTCATCGTGATCCTGGGCGGGTCATCGATGAATGACCTACAGACTTTTTACTCCGAGCATTTTGGTGTTCCAGGTGCTCCGGTCATGGATTCGCGCGTTAAAGGCATGTCCGCTGCATTTGGCAATTCCCCGGAGCACAAGTACCCCATCGCCGCCCTGCCCCTTGCGGGACAAACCCTGATCGAAGTCGACGAAATGCCGCCACAGGCAAACAATCGCGACGCCGAAGAGGGATTTTTGCCGCTTGGCATTGCGATGGTCAGTTTTGCCGGTAAAGGCATCATGAATCACGATGCAATAACGGTCCCGCGCGACCAGCCACCTTACCGAAATTCGGAAAGCGTCACCTGCCGTCAGGGCGTCGCCGGAGAACTCATCGAAATCATCCACATCGACTAGCACCGAGCACTAAACGTGTTTTCGGACCAGGGTCAGGCCATCGCCGATGGGTACCAGCGACAGGTCAATATCGGGATGCTCGAGAAGAAACCGGTTGAGCTCACGTATCGCGACGGTATCTTCATCCGACACGTCAGGGTCGGCCACCCGGCCGCCCCACAGAACGTTGTCGAAAGCCATCACGCCGCCGGGTCTGAGTAATTCAAATCCGAGGTCGAAATAGGCCCGGTAACCGGACTTGTCGGCATCGATAAACATGAAATCAAAGCTGCCTCGCTCGCCGCTGTCCAGAAGATCGCGCAGACTTTCCGCCGCCGGGCCGAGACGCAGCTCAATCTTCTCGTCAACCCCGGCCGTACGCCAGTACCGGCGAGCGATGTCGGTCCATTCCACACTGCTGTCGAGTGCGATCAGACGACCCTGCGCAGGCAGCGCCATCGCACAGACCAATGCGCTATAGCCCGTAAACGATCCGACCTCCAGGCAGCGCTCAGCGCCCATCAGCTTGATGAGAAATGCCATGAACTGGCCCTGCTCCGGCGCGATCTGCATCGACGCCATTGCAAGCGTCGCCGTCTCTTTGCGTAAATCAGCCAGCACCGGTAGCTCACGCAAAGACACCTCGGTCAAATAGGCATACAGGCGATCGTTGATTTGTAAGGTTCGGTTCGACATCAATCAGTTATCATCGCACCATGGCTGTTGCAAACACAATCGCTGAATTACTGGAGCGGGGACACGACTCGGCCACGGCGCTCGCTGCGCCCGGGCGCAAGTCGTTATCGTACGCAGCACTCCGAAACCACGTGAAGCATACCGTGGGGGCGCTGAACGCATCGGGCATCGGTCGCAATGATCCGGTCGCGATCGTATTGCCGAACGGCCCGGAGATGGCCAGTGCGTTCGTTGCCGTGGCGGCAGGCGCGACGACGGCACCATTGAATCCTGCCTATCGGCACGATGAATTCGAATTTTACTTAAACGATTTGAAAGCCCGGCTGCTTATCGTACTTGAGGGCATAGAAACACCGGCGCTCGATGTTGCCCGGCAACTGGGTATTAAAGTTGCCCGGCTGCGCTTTGATCCCGGGGACCCGGCCGGCCTATTCGAACTGCATTGCGATACGAAAGGCCAGTTGAATAAAAACATCGCTGGTGGACCCGCACAACCCGACGATTTCGCGCTGATTCTACACACATCGGGTACAACGTCGAGGCCGAAACTGGTACCGCTGACACAGCTCAATGTCTGTGCATCAGCGGCAAACATATCTGACAGCCTCGCGCTCGAAGCGAGTGATTCCTGTCTGAATATCATGCCTTTATTTCATATTCACGGCCTGATCGCCGCCGTGCTCAGTTCGCTGCGGGTCGGTGCGAGTATCACCTGCACTCCAGGATTTAATGCATTGCAATTTTTTTCGCTCTTGAAGGCGCACGAACCGACCTGGTACACGGCCGTACCCACGATGCACCAGCTGATCCTGTCTCGCGCCGAACGTAATAGGGAAATAGTTAAAGCCGCCCGATTGCGGTTTATTCGATCGTCTTCTGCGTCCCTGCCACCGCAAATCATGTCCGATCTGGAGGAGGTGTTCAGCGCCCCGGTCATTGAAGCCTATGGTATGACCGAAGCGGCGCACCAGATGGCCAGCAATCCCCTCCCGCCCGGTCAACGAAAACCAGGCAGTGTCGGAATCCCAGCGGGCCCGGAAATCGCGATCATGGATGAATTCGGTAATCTGCTGACTACTGAAGATATTGGCGAGGTCGTCATACGCGGCCCTAACGTAACCCCGGGCTATCAAAATAACCCGGAGGCCAATGCAGCCGCCTTTTCCAATGGCTGGTTTCGCACCGGCGATCAGGGTTTTATGGACAAAGAAAATTTTTTGCGTCTGACCGGTCGACTGAAAGAAATTATCAACAGGGGTGGTGAGAAAATCTCCCCCCGGGAAGTGGACGAGGTCCTGCTGGACCATCCGGCCATTTCGCAGGTGGTCACTTTCGCCGTGCCACATAAAAAGCTCGGCGAGGATGTCGCCGCCGCGGTCGTCCTGAAAGAGAATGCCGGTGCAACGGAGCAAGAAATTCGGAATTTCGCGGCCGAACACCTAGCCGATGCGAAGGTGCCCCGTAGAATATTTTTCCTCGATGAGATCCCCAAAGGGGCGACCGGGAAATTGCAGCGTATCGGATTGGCCAAACAATTAGGCATTGGCTGAACACCCGTTTATGAAGATCTGCATATTCGGCGCTGGTGCAATCGGTGGCTACCTGGCCGCACAACTCGCCGGCGCGGATCACGAAGTTACGTTGATCGCACGCGGCCCTCATCTGGAGGCCATGCAAAAGAATGGCCTCACGCTGGAAATTGGCGACAAGCAAAAAGTTTTCAAGGTGAATTGCACCCATGATCCATCGGTACCGGGTCCTCAGGACTGCGTGATCCTCACCCTGAAGGCCCACTCAGTTGCACCGGTCGTCGATCAGATTGTTCCATTGCTGGGGCCCGATACGACGATCGTAACCGCGCAGAACGGCATACTGTGGTGGTATTTCTACGGCCTGCCCGGCCCATGGGAAGGCCACCATCTCGAATCAGCCGACCCCGGGGCGAAGATATGGCAGACCTTGGGTCCTGAACGCGCGATCGGCTGCGTCGTTTATCCTTCCTGCGAGATTGTGCGACCGGGTGTAATACGACATATCCATGGCAACCGCTTCATGCTCGGCGAACCGGACGGTTCGAAATCCGATCGCGTCGTCGAATTGAGTCGAATCATGATCGAAGCCGGGCTCAAGGCCCCGATCAGAAAAACAATTCGCGATGACATTTGGCTCAAGCTTCTGGGGAACGCAACATTCAACCCGGTCAGCGTTCTGACCCACGCCACACTGGAGCAAATGGGTCGGGACAACGATATTCGGGCCATCATTCACCAGATGATGGTTGAAGCCCAGGATGTCGCTTTGCAACTCGGCGTCAAATTCTCAATAGATATTGAACGGAGAATCAACGGAGCGATCGAGGTCGGCGCCCACAAAACCTCCATGCTTCAGGATTTTCAACACGGGCGCCCGCTTGAACTGGATGCGCTGGTTGGAGCCGTTAGCGAATTGGGACGACTTGCAAGCGTGCCAACACCCACGATCGATGAGATACTTGCGCTGGTGCGCCTTAAAATCCGTACGTCCTGACTCACTCTGTAGACGAGGTTATGCGTAGCCTGATTTCCCCAACAAAAGCGATTTTTTCGTACAGGGCGCTGTTCAGATCACTATGGCGCTATGACTGGGAGTCCGAATGGCGGGAGCATTTTGGCGCACATTCGGTTTCGGGTCATCCGAGCGGCATCTCCTGCTTCAGGCATATTATTCAGATACTGCGGGAGCAGGAGCCAGAAAGAACCGAAGTTATTCTGCCTGCCTACACCTGTCAATCGAAAGTCATGGCGGTCCAGCAAGCTGGCCTGACGCCAGCCCTTATCGATATGGAACCCATGACTCCGGTCGTGTCGATGTCAGCACTGCGTGCGGCCATTAATGAGCGCACACTGGCCGTCGTAACAAGCAACCTGTACGGCGCGGTAGACCCAATCGAGGACATCGTGTCGGTCTGCAGGGAAAATAATGTCTTCCTGGTCGAAGATATCTCGATGGCCCTGGGCTGTGAATCAAACAATAGGGAACTCGGTTTGTTCGGTGATGTTGTTTTTCTCAGCTTCGGTCTCAGTGACGTTCTAACTACTATTGATGGCGGTGTTGTTTGCTGGAGAAATCCCTCGATCAGCAAGTCAGTGGATTCACCGGTAATCCTCGACAAAATTGACTGGCGAGTCATGCTGGCGCAAATGGCCTATCCGCTGCGAGAAAATCAGGATGTTGAATATGCGGCTGGGCGATCTCGATGGACGTTGCAACAGGCACGCCTGTCAGCCCTGTTACTTCCACTTGTCGAAGATGAAGCTGGTGAGCGCCGAAACCATTGCCAGACCATCAAACGATACCAATCTAAATATGGATACGACATGGTCAGCCGGGAGGCGAACCCGAAATTAACGCAATATCCTTGTCTTGCCGCGTCCGAAGCACATCGCGAAGAAATACTCGACCGACTGCATAAAAACGGAATCCTGGGTGGGCGGGATTTAGGGCAGATCATGAATGTGCCGGACGACGGCCAACTACCGAATACCGCTATGCTGATTTCGCGTCTATATACCCTTCCCTGCCATCCCGGCATTTCCGAGGAAATGCTACACAAGATGCTTTCTCAAATAAACCAAAGCGATAATGCGTTCATCGCCCTGGTGAAGGACCGGTATTCGAGCCTCGTAGAGCGTCACGGTACCAACCCGAAATCGAATGGTCACGGCATGGTGTCGTTTTGGATTCGGCAAAAGCTCATAGCGGAACAACTCAAGAAACTGCCCGGTGGCAATATATCTGTGCTTGATTCGGGTTGCGGCAACGGCGTGCTCGGCCCCGTTTTCCGAAAATTTTTGAAGATCGCTTGCCTCGATGGCGCTGACTTCGTACCCAAATCGCTAGAAATAGCGAAAGCCGATTTCGAATATTCAAGAACGTACCTGACGAATGTTATGTCCATCGATGCAGCTCTTGACGGAAAGCAATATGACCTGGTTAACTCCAGCGAGGTCATTCCGTATATCCCACCTGAAAAATATTTACATTTTTTCAAAGTTCATCGCCGCTGTGTTTCTGATGGGCGTCATTTCTTGTTGACGTTTCCTAATTTGCACTCGATATTCAGTCTATTTTCTAAATCGAATTCAAGTTTACGCTATAATTTTTCACCGAATGAGGTGCTGGAAGCGCTCTCGGAGTCAGGATTTAAAGTAGTTTCGATTATGGGTTCTGATAGGGTCGGCGCCGTACGGTTTCATTTGAATAGAACGCTGGCTCCATCTTTGAAGCGATCGTTTTCTTACGAAATTTCAATTCTTTGCGAAGCCAATTAGGAATATCAGGAAAATAATTTATGTTTGCAGGAAAATCTACTGACCCGGATGTCGCCTTTTCATACGGACTGGTCTGGGGTTGGCTCCATCTTACCAATCAACGCTACGGATCGATGCCAACCGGTGAAATGCAGATTGCACTGACGATTGTTATGCTCAACAAACTGGGCTTTGACCCGACGGTTACCGACCTCACTGAAATAACGAATTTGCCGAAATCGAATGTCTCCAGATATGTTTCGGGACAAATGGCCAAGGGTGTCCTAGAGGAATATATTGATTCGAGTGATCGACGACGACGAAAGCTACGACCTAGTCAAAAGGCCGGACCAGAGCTCATATGGTTCGAAAAGCATTTGCGGAAAATTTATGACCTGGTGCACGAACAGCAGCAGAAGGGCGAAACGACCTCTCGGGATTTCAATATTTTGCTCGAGAACCTGCGAACAATAACCGACCGAGCAATAACCGACGCCACCAACTAACAGATCAATCTATTGATTGTTCGAGTATATTTTTTGAGCGGCCTCGACCGCATAACCAGCCTCCAAGACGGAGCCGTTCTCCAATAAAGCCGTTTCCAGCGCGCCCAGGCAAAGCAGAACATTTTTCTGATTCGCTGCGTATCCCATCAACCCGATTCGCCAGACCTTACCGGCCAGTGGTCCCAGACCGGCACCGATTTCCAATTGATAATCGGCCAATAATTGTTTACGAACCGCACCGTCATCAACACCGTCCGTGAATGCGACACAGTTCAGTTGCGGCAGGCGATACGGTGACTCCACGACAAACTCAAGCCCCAAAGCCTCTAAGCCGGCGGCGAGTGCCTCGTGGTGATGCAGGTGACGGGCCCAGGCATTTTCGAGGCCCTCCTCGTAGAGAATTACGAGGGCCTCATGCAATGCATACAAGCCATTGATCGGGGCCGTATGGTGATAGGCACGTTGCCGATTTTCACCCCAATAGCCCATGACCAGATCCATGTCCAGAAACCAGCTTTGAACCGGCCGTGATCTGTTCTTGATGACATCCTGCGCGCGCGGGCTGAAGGTCACCGGCGACAGACCTGGCACACAAGACAAGCACTTCTGCGACCCTGAATAAACCGCATCCGCGCCCCAACGATCAACATCCACGTCGATGCCGCCTAACGAAGTCACGGTGTCGACAATCGACAGGCAATCATAACTCTGCGCGAGTCGACACAACGTGTCGGCATCGGATCGGGCACCGGTAGAGGTCTCCGCATGCACGAATGCGAATACCACGGCATCCGGATTATCTTTGAGTGCATCTTCGACCTTCTGCGGATCGACCGGCCGGCCCCAGTTATCGTTCACCATGACGGCGGTGGCGCCACAACGCTCGACATTTTCTTTCATGCGTCCGCCGAATACACCATTCTGCGCAATGATTACCTTATCACCAGGCGAAACCAGGTTGACGAAACAGGCCTCCATGCCCGCTGAGCCCGGAGCGGAAATCGGCAAAGTCAGTGCATTTTCAGTCTTGAATGCGAATTGCAGGAGCTTCTTCAGTTCATCCATCAAGCCGATAAATGCGGGATCCAGATGCCCGATCGTCGGCCGGGACATTGCTTCGAGAATGCGCGGATTGACATCCGACGGGCCCGGGCCCATAAGAGTCCGCTCGGGAGGATGAAAAGACTTCGCCATCTCAGGCTATATCGACCTCGAGCTCAGTCAGGTCAGCCAGACGCAACGAAAATTTGTCACCTGGCTTCAGCGCCCTGGGGCAACCCGGCCCCTGCGGGCCGGAGGGCTCTATCGCGATCAGATCGCCGGGGCGAAACGCGTAGCGTTGTGACAGGTCCGCGAGCAAGGACGGAATATTCAGCCCCTCGGCATACAACCGACCCGCCGCCACTTCGACCCCATTTATCAACGCGGTCGCACTCAGAGTCACCGGGTCCGGAATCTCATCCTTGGTAATGATCACGGGTCCGATCGGTCCGGAGCCCGGAAATTGTTTGCTGTCAATGTACTGACGCCATGCGGATAACGTTGCGGCGTCGCCGGGATGCTTGATCGATAAATCGAGCATCAGCGTGTAGCCGGCGATCGCCTGTTCGGCCACGTTCGGGCTGGACTGGAATATCGAACCGCCAATGACGACCGCCAACATACCGGACCCCACGACACCGGCACCACCTGCCCATGGCACGTTGACCGAAGCACCGTTGCCGACAACGGTATTCGGACTCTTGATGTAGCCATTTGATTCGCGATCAACAACCAGAACCAAGCCTGGTCGTCTGATGGGGGCCATCAGTTCGGTGCCGGAGAATGGCAGCAAAACGCCTTTACTATTCAGTTTTTCCCGTTGTGGGCCGACCGCTTCCTCCGCGGCCCGAACCAGCCGACTGACGTGCTCCAAGCCACCCCGACCGGCCGCAAGAATACTAACGATCGAATAAGGGATCCATTGAGACTCGGACAATGTACTCGGCGATGCCGTTAAATCGAGAATTTCTCCCGAACTCAGCAGTACGCCGGGGCGCCCCGTCACTTCCCGAGAATCTATCGTCAGCAGCTTCATCAGTCACCGTTAAAAGCGACAACAATCTCGATGCCATCCAGTTCATCGACCATCGAGATTTGACAGGTTAACCGGCTGTTTGTCTTTCGATCAAGCGCCGAGTCGAGCATGGCGTCTTCCATGTCATCCATCTCCGGAAGCCGGGCAATCCATTTTCCGTCGACATAGGCATGACAGGTCGCACAGGCGCAGGCACCACCGCATTCGGCGACAATTCCAGGCACGTCATTGTCGATAGCGGCCTCCATGATCGTATTACCAACCTCAACGTCGACTTCGTGGCGCACGCCTTCGGAATCGACAAAAGTTACTTTAGGCATTTCCAATGTTAACGGGGAGATCTAGCGAGGCGCATAAAAAGGGCTTAGCGCCCCAGGGCCTCACGAGCCATGCGTGCCTGACGGATAGACTCGTTGAGTTGTTCGATTCGTGCCTGCTCGGTTTGAATATATTTGATCCAGTTTCTGGCCCGCTTCTCGGTCTTCTCATCTTTCGCGGCTTGCCTGAATGCAGCAATGGCTTCCTCGTATTTGTCCTGCTCAAACAGACACATACCGAGAAGTTCCTGTGCCGTTGCGGGACGCTTCAAGCCGCCCCTTTTTATACCGGCACGTGCAGATTTGACGCATTCATCGTAGCGACTGAGATTCAAATAGCTATTTGCCAGTCGAACATCCAGTTCCCCGTCTTCGGATATGCCGGCCGCTTGCTTCAGAGGGGGGATCGCCTTTTCATACTCTGCGGCCAACTGCCAGGCCTGGGAAAGATATCTGTAATTACTTTCGGTTTTTTCGACCAGCCCTGAATCCAGCCCCTTTTCAAGAACTTTGGCCGCCTTAAATGGCGCTTCTGCCTGCATCAGGAGCTGAGACAGGGCAACGACTTCCTTACCGTTGTCGAACAAATCCTGATCGTAAGCCGCCTCGTATGCGGCGAGCTGCTTCGATTCCATATTGAGCTCACCATACATGCCCGACAACATCGTCCAGTAGTCTTTCTTCGGCCAGTTGACGACGAGTATCTCGAGAATTCGCGTGACCTCTTTATAATCTTGCAAACTATAATGAGCTGCTCTGAGTAGTAACCACCAGGATTCCTTAATCGGCTTGTCCCGCTCCCGAGCAATCGACATCGCCCGTTCAATGGGTTCTACCATTTTCGCAAAATCTTCCAGCTGATAAAACGCCGATGCCAGCAAAATAAAGGGGTCTGGTGGGGGGTTTTCTACAGCCTTGATCCAATCCTCCATGATGTCGATCGCACCTTGCCAGTCTTCTATCGTAAAATGCAGTTGCGCGAGCGTATACAAGGTTTCTGTTCTCTGGCGCTCTTCCAGGTCTGGCTGAGCCAGCATTGACTCAAAGGCTTTGATGCTGTCTTTGTATTTTTCCTGGTTAAAATACAGAACGCCGTAAAAACTGTAGAGCTGGATGGCTTCTGTTGATGATAATTTTGGCTTCGCCTTAAGCTCATCCAGAATTTTCAGCGCGCCCTTATAATCCTCGGCTTCCATCAATATCTGAGCCTCAGCGAATTTCTCGTAGGTTTTCGCGTTGATGCCCGTGACCTTCTTTGTTTGTTGCTGCTGGCCTTCTCCTCCGCCTTGGTCCCCTCCATAGTCCTGGGCAGACAAATTGGAGACCGGTACGAAAATGATGAGCCCGATAGTCAGCAACGCACCGGCCACGCATCGAGAAAAGTTTTGAGAAATCGAAAAAATACTCATTGAATAAGTCCGGGCAACTGCAATAACCGCGCCACTATTCCTCAAACTCGTACCTGAGCCGGGTTACCACGCCCGGCGAATCAATCGGCTCGCCATTCACAACCCTGGCCTTGTATTTCCACTTCAGGACGGCTTTTTCAGATGTACTCCGGAACACGGAACTCGAACACTCGATCGCAATCGCATCAACGACCTCACCGGTTTTCGTCACGGTAAATTCCACGTCGCAAAAACCTTCCAGACCTCTGGACTGCGCCCGGCGCGGATATAGCGGTTCTACGCGAACGATCGGCAGATACTCACCATCGACGTGAAAACTCGAACCCCCAATGCCAATATCCATGTTCATCCTGACCCGGCCGAGATTCACCTGTGGCGCGTTCGGGTCAAGGCTGTCCAATTCGGGCGGCGGCATTTCAGGTGGCTTTTCTTCGACCGGCGGAGGCTTGGGAGGCTTACGGTCCTTCTGCTCAACCGTTTCCTCCTGGCGCACCCGAATAAAGTCCGCCAGTCGAAAATCGCCAGAATCAGTCAACACATCCTTGCCCGTGACAATCAAAAATTGCATCAGCCAAAGCAACGCAAATGTCATCACTATGCCGGAGGTTAATGCGGCACCGAATCGGGCGATCAAGGTGCTGACCTGCCCAATAAGAGTCGTTTACAACGTCTGTTTCGCAACATCGACCCTACACTAGTTCAACGCGGCTATGGACGCACCGACGCGCGCTGCTCTCGCCGCCCCCATCACCTGCAATAAAGTTTCTGCATTGGAACCCTTATCGGCCTGGATCATCACGGCCCCCTCCGGATTCTCCGCATGGAGCCGTTCAATCTGCGCACGAACCGCCTGCGGCTTTACCTGCTGATTATCGATCCAAATCTCATTCTTGGCACTGATTGCCACTAATATATTTGCGCTCTTCTTCGGATACGCAGTGGGCGCTGATGGCCTCAGCACATCTATACCAGCTTCCTTCACGAAAGACGCCGTAACGATGAAAAAAATCAGCATGATGAAAACAACATCGAGCATGGGTGTAAGATTAATCCCTTCGTCGTCGTCTTCTGAGTTGTCAATGATTGAACGTCGCATGATTTGATATCAGGTTTAAAATGACCCCTATTCCGGTAATTCACTGATCGGGATTGGATCTGAACGAAACCCGGCCGTGCGCGCGGAATCGATGACACCGACTACAATCTCAATCTTCGCCCCCTTACCGGCAAGAACAGCGATGGCGGCCTGCGGATTCTCGGCCCTGTGCCGGGTGATGTGAGCACTGACGGCACGAGGATCGACGGACAGCCCGTTAATCATGATCTCACCATTGCTATAAATTTTTATAGCAATGGATTTGGAGTCTTCCGGATTTATCCGGACCGACGGAGGTTTTGTGGCGTCTACCCCGAATTCATTCAAAAAAGATGCGGTGACGATGAAAAAAATCAGCATGATAAAAACGACATCGAGCATCGGCGTCAAATCGATTTCGGCCTCATCCTCCTGACCCAATAATTGGTTCAGATTGTCAATTCTACTTGCCATCTCAATGATCCATCGTCAGGTTCTCTTCCAGGATTTCGATTTCTGTTTCCACTCGTCGCGTCAACATGGTCACCAGAAAAACGCCCGACAACGCACCGACCATACCCGCCATCGTCGGGATCGTTGCACGTGAAACGCCGGAAGCCATCGAGCGGGCATTTGCACTGCCGGACAACGCCATTACGTCAAAAACTTCGATCATGCCGGTAACGGTTCCCATTAATCCCAATAAGGGGCAAAGCGCCACCAGTGTCTGCACGACCGCGACAGATCTATTGGCGGAAATCGAGAATCGAGAAATCATCGCCTCGCGAATTTGATGCGCATACCACGAGCGGCGCTCAGTGCGTGCCTCCCAGGTTTGACGAATATCGACACCCATGGCCTTGAGGTCTGTCCTGAAATAGATCATGCGCTCCACAATCAACGCCCACATTCCGAAGATAGTCCAGGCAATTAGAGTCAACACAGGCCCGCCGAGTTCCATAAAATCCCGGACGGCCTCGAAGGCTTCGATGATCCACTGCATCAGCGCGGGCTTCTAGACGCGGGCATTTGCGCCCTGCTTTTCAGCATGGGAAGCAATAATCCCGGCGCTCTGCTCCTGCAGAACCTGAACGATACGGCGACTGCGGCCACTGACCAGTGTATGCAGCAGCACCATCGGAATGGCAACACTCAAACCCAGAACTGTTGTCACCAGAGCCTGCGAAATACCGCCGGCCATTAATTTCGGATCGCCTGTTCCATACAATGTAATTGCCTGGAACGTCTTGATCATACCGGTGACGGTCCCGAGAAGACCCATGAGCGGAGCAACCACAGAAATGATTTTCAGGAAAAGCAATGCGCGATTCAGCGCCGGAGTTTCCTTGAAGATCGCCTCGGAAAGTTTCAACTCCAGGGTCTCGGTATCCGCACTCTTATTTGCATCGTGTACACTGAGTACGCGACCAAGCGCATTATCCTGACTGGGGGTATCGCTGTTGAGCTGTGCGGTCACCTTTCGGCTCGCGATTCCGAGTACCACCATTCTCTCAAGGGCAATCAGCAATCCGATAATGCCCAATGCGATGATCAGGTATCCCACCAGGCCACCCTGCTGAATGCGTTCCTGCAAATTCGGCCGGGCGATCAGCGAATTCAGCACGCCGCCGCGAGTCGGATCCAGACCAAAACGGGCCATCCCTGAAGTTGCCGAAAACAAATCTGACGTGCTGTCGATAAAACGGCCCTGCTCGGGCTGACGCGGCAACTCTGAAACTGTGCCGGTCGATGTTTCATACTTGAGGTATTTACCATCGGTGATGATATTGAACACCCCGACCCTGACGACATCCATGCTGCCCTCGGTGCCATCCTGACTGATGACATTCGTCGAAAAACGCACGACCCTGCCGCTCTCGGTCATTTCACGTATCATCTCAAACCACAATCGTTCAATTTCCTCCAGCGACGGCAATTTCGCGCTGCCACCGATTTTCTTGGCTAACCCTTCAAGGAACTCACCTCGATCAGGGTACTGAATATTCGTTAATGAATTGTCAAAGCGGACTCGTGCATCGCCGGCGACCTGCTGCATTATGCCGAATAATTCTTTCAGCGAGCCGAGACGCTCATTCAGGGTCTGTGTCAATATTTCGATATCCAACTCGTTCGCTTCGAAGTCATCCTCCAAACGTTGGCTTCGGCTTTCTTCGCTGGCTTTTTCACGTTCCGCGTCACGCAACATGTTCTGCTGCTCGGCACGCGCTTGCTTGAATCTCGCCTCGCGCGCCGAATTTTCCCGATTATCCGTGACCCGGCCTTTTTCGACCTGCCGCAATAAATCATCCATCGACATCGCTTTTTGTTCCTGAGCGGAAACAGGCGTCGCGAAAAACGAAACAACCAACAAAGGCATTACCGATACCGCAAGTGCATAAGTGATCTTACTAACCATTAACCTGCCTCCGGCGCATGGATCGGGATCAAAACAAGATCGGGTGCGACCTGTTTTTTCGCAATCTTCAGACCAAATTTAATTTGATTCTTATACTCGTTACCGAGGACCTGCCATTGGTGGCTCGTTTGGTCCCATGCGCCCGACAGCTTACCGTCCGGACTCTGATACATCAGTGAGATACGGCCGACACGCAGGAAGTCGACCTCGCGTTTTGCGCCGTCAATCGTGAGCGTCGCTTTATAGGACTCGATCGTACTGCCGTAATCATTTTCGATCTGGTAGGCTTCGGTGACCTTGCGAAACTTCTCCGCAACGGTAACATCGTCTCGCTCCATCAATTCGCGCAACTTCGCGACGCGTTCCTCCCGCTGCTCGAGCAGGAACGGCACGTCCAACGCCACGAACTGGTCCAGCCCGTCAATCATCTGCGTCATGATCGGAATGATCTGACGATTGATGACTTCGACCTGGTCAATCGACTCGGTCAAATCTTCCATCTTCGCCCGCTGGTTTTCGACCTGCAGGCCAAGCAAAGTGTTGTAAACCTTGAGCCCCTCGATTTCCTTCAGAGCCGCCTTGTATTGATCTTCCAGGCTTCGGGTCTTTTTGGCGACCTGGTCGATCCGCTCTTGAGATTCCTGAGCCAGACGCGTCCGGCCCTGCTCTCCTTTCAACACCTGCTCCAGCGATTGCGTGGTACCAGAAAGCGGTAAAAAGACAGCCGCCGCAGCACATGCAACCACGAGCCACGACTTCCAATTGTTTGGACTCATGAAGCTCCCCTTTACAATTATTCGATGTGATTAATGCAGAATTCTTTAATTTCTTGCGGGCACACCATGATTAACGGACAGTGCACACCGTAATTTCGTACTTTACTACAGGTCTGACTAGGCTGCATCCATCGCGATAATTCCAAAAACCAGCGTGGCGACGGATCGATAAAATCCAAGACATCGACACATTAAAAATAGTCAATATCGCGAAATTGACAAGGAGCTCCGGGAAAGTCCTGATTCACGCCAGAATTCAAATCATTTTTCGAGAAAACACCATTAATTCCTTTAATTTCAATTATTTTTTATATTATTTTAATATTTTTTTTAAATCATTGGCCGGCCTTGGGAGCCCTCGCCCCATTTATCACGCTAAAAAACAGTCTCATTCCGGAACGGCTCGTATTGACAAGCATTGCGGCTTAAAAGAACATGCACCCTATGTATAAGTGTCCAGTAAACGCGATCCCCGATACGGTGGCCAGCAACGCCCGCATTTCAGTGGTATTGTCTATTGATCTCCTGCTCCTGGGGCTTAGCGTCAGGCGGTGTGGGTATTCGATCAGCTGAACACAATTCAAGTCAGACGAACCCCGCACCCAACCAAGGTCGCGGGGTTTTTTTATGCCGAAATCCAAGATTTTGAAGGAGACTGAACCATGCAGATTTATTCAGAAAAAGACGTCGACGAGGGGCAGCTCGCCGGAAAGCAAATTGCAGTGCTTGGCTATGGCAGCCAGGGGCGTGCCCATGCGCTGAATCTGAAGGACAGCGGATTTGACGTTGTTGTCGGCCTGCGTCCGGGCGGCAAAACATGGAATCAGGCCGAGGGCGATGGATTCGAGGTCCGGGCACCGGCCGACGCGGTGGTAGATGCGGACCTGATCGCCTTCCTGCTGCCCGATACGGCGCAGTCGGCCTTGTACAGCCAGATCGAGTCGCAGATTCAGCAAGGCGCGACACTGCTGTTTGCACACGGGTTCAACATTCACTATGGCCAGATCAAGCCCCGCGAGGATCTGGATGTCGTCCTGATCGCACCTAAGGGTCCCGGCGACCTCGTGCGCAGACAATACGAGCAGGGCAAGGGCGTGCCGTGCCTGGTCGCGATTGCACAGGATGCCAGCGGCAACGCACTGGCGAAGGCCCTCGCCTACGCGCATGGAATCGGCGGCTCACGCGGTGGCGTGTTGGAAACGACCTTTGCGGAGGAAACGGAAACGGACCTTTTCGGCGAACAGGCGGTCCTGTGCGGTGGCGCGACCGAACTCGTACTCGCCGGTTTTGACACGCTGGTAGAGGCCGGGTATCAGCCGGAGGTTGCCTATTTCGAATGCATGCATGAATTGAAGCTCATCGTCGATCTACTACACGAGGGCGGGCTCGCAAAAATGCATCAGTTCGTCAGTGAAACGGCAAAATGGGGGGACCTGATCAGTGGCCCCCGCATCGTGGATGGGCATGTGCGTGAACAGATGAAAGGCGTTCTGGCGGACATCCAGGAAGGTGTGTTCGCCAAGCGATGGATACAGGAAAACGCGGACGGCAAACCCGAATACACGAAACTGATGGAACAGGATTTGGCCCACCCGATAGAAAAGGTGGGCGCAGACCTGCGCAGCCGGATGTCATGGTTGAATGAGGATTAATTGTGGGGCCTCGGCCCCAGCGGCCTGATTGGTGTCAGACACCAATTTTGTCGATTAGAAACCGGAAGTTAACTGAAGAATGATGGGTGTCTGACACCGATCAGGCCGACGGAGGCAAGCGATGAACGAGCGAGCCAATAATCGTGTCGTGATTTTCGATACGACGTTGCGTGACGGCGAACAAGCGCCCGGGTGCAGTATGACGCTCCGGGAAAAGCTTCGCATCGCCTCTGCTCTGCGCGACCTGCGTGTCGATGTCATCGAAGCGGGCTTCGCCGCGGCTTCGCCGGGTGATTTTGAATCGGTACAAACCATCGCGAAAGAAATCGAAGGTCCGACAATTTGCAGTCTCGCACGGTGTCACGCCGGCGATATCGAACGCGCATGGAAGGCGGTCGAGCCCGCCAAACGAAAACGAATTCACGTCTTCGTTGCCACCAGCGAAATTCATCGAAAATACAAGCTGGAGATGGCCAAGGACGAAATCATTTCGCGTGCCGTCGAGGCCGTGAAAATGGCCTGTGACGTCTGTGACGATGTCGAGTTTTCGGCCGAGGACGCGTCGAGGACCGAGCCAGCTTACCTGGCGGACGTCGTCACGGCGGTGTTGGAGGCTGGCGCGAGTACCATCAACATCCCGGATACCGTGGGCTATACGATACCGAGCGAATTCGCCGAGCTGTTCGAGTTCCTGCAGTCGAACGTCCCGGGCATCGAAAATGCCGTATTGAGCGTGCATTGTCATGATGACCTGGGCATGGCGGTCGCCAATAGTCTGGCCGCCGTCACGGCCGGTGCCCGACAGATCGAATGCACGATCAACGGAATCGGGGAACGTGCGGGCAATTGCTCGCTCGAGGAAGTCGTCATGGCGCTGCGGACTCGTTCGGAGTACTTTGGTACGACCACCGGCGTCGTTACTCACAAGCTGTATCCAACGTCACGCCTGGTTTCGAGCATCACGGGCATGCATGTGCCACGCAACAAGGCGATCGTCGGCGAGAACGCGTTTGCACATGAAGCGGGAATTCATCAACACGGCATGCTGAAGAACGCATCGACCTACGAAATCATGCGTCCAGAAGATGTCGGCCTGAGCAAATCGAACCTCGTGCTGGGCAAACACAGCGGACGGCATGCATTCCGGGAACGCGTCGAGCAACTGGGCTTTGCGCCGAGTGATACGGAACTGAATCGGGCATTCGAGGAATTCAAGGAGCTGGCTGACCGCAAGAAGGAATTATTCGATGCGGATATTGAAGCCATTCTGATGAATTCGGAGGGTGGACTCCGGGGCCCATGGACGCTCGAAAAATTGAATATTTCGGCCGGCACCGGCGTAATTGCAACCGGATCCGTGCGCCTCAGTCATGCAGATGGTCGCAGTGTTGATGAGGCGGCGGTCGGTGACGGACCGGTGGAAGCGTCGTTTAAGGCCCTTGAGCGCGCGACCGGTGTATCGCTGGAGCTGAAAAACTTCGAAGTCCGCAGTGTGACAATGGGCGAAGATGCCCAGGGTGAGGTCACCGTGACCGTGGAATATAATGGGCACAGTTTTCGTGGCAATGGCATCAGCACTGACATCGTCGAAGCGGGTGCCCGGGCCTACCTTGAGGTCATCAACCGAATCTGCAGGCGAGCGGAATCTGCCACGCCGCTCGACGATAAACCTGCCGAAAAAGTTGTCACGATTTAGCAAAATACTAGATATTGGACGAACTACTGATGAACCCGACCGAACTCATCTGGCACAACGGTGCACTCATCCCCTGGGCGCAAGCCCAGGTCCATGTGCTGACCCATGCTCTTCATTACGGCTCGTCCGTGTTCGAGGGTATCCGGGTCTATGCGACACCGGACGGGTCCAGAATTTTCCGTCTGCGGGCGCATACGCGGCGATTGTTTGACTCGGCAAAAATTCACCGGATCAGCATCCCCTACTCTCCGGCAGAAGTGGACGCAGCGTGCCGTGCCGTCGTCGTGCGCAATAACCTGACCAATGGTGCTTATATCAGACCGATCGCATTTCGAGGGTACGGGGATATCGGCCTTGCACCGAAAGATGATCATCCGGTCGAATTGACGGTCGCCGCCTGGGAATGGGGCACCTACCTCGGCGCCGACGCATTGGAGAAAGGGGTCAATGTCTGCGTGTCATCGTGGCAACGTGCGGCGCCGAATACGATGCCAGCGCTCGCGAAAGCCGGCGGCAATTATTTGTCCAGTACGCTGGTCAGCCTCGAAGCACGCGACAACGGTTTCGATGAAGGCATTGCGTTGGCCGCCGACGGCACAGTCAGTGAAGGCGCCGGTGAAAATATATTTGTCGTTCGAGATGGCGCCATTTTCACGCCGTCGTCCAGCGCATCGATCCTGACCGGTATTACGCGTAACAGCGTTATGGTCATGGCCAAAGACATGGGGCTGGAAATCGTTGAACAAACCATTCCCCGTGAAATGCTCTACATCGCCGATGAGATTTTCCTGACCGGAACAGCGGCCGAAATCACACCGGTGCGTTCCGTAGATCGGATTAATGTCGGCGATGGCCAACGCGGAGCAATCACGAAACGCCTGCAGGATGCCTTCTTTGGTCTCTTTGAAGGCACGACGGATGATCAGTGGGGATGGCTCGATCCCCTCGATGACGTTGCCGTGCAAGTGGAAAAAAGCGCTTAGGCGTGATCAACTGAATTTATCTGGAGTCCGTTGGAATGACCGGTCAATCGCTGTTCGAAAAAGTCTGGAAAGACCACATCGTCGTTGCCGAAAGTAATAAAAAACCGGCGATCTTGTATATCGACCTCCACCTCGTACATGAAGTCACGACGCCACAGGCGTTCACGATTCTTAAGGAACGGGGGCTACCCGTACGCCGACCCGACCTGACGCTGGCGACGCTCGACCACTCCACGCCCACGGTACCGATCGCAAGCCTGAAGGATATCGACATCGTTGCGGCGCCACCCCAGGCGAGCCAGATTCGCGCGATGGACGAAAATTGCCGCGAATTCGGTGTCAAGCTGCACGGGTTCGACAGTGATCAACGCGGTATCGTGCACGTCATCGGCCCGGAAATCGGCGCCACCCAGCCCGGAAAGACGATTGTTTGCGGCGACAGCCACTCGAGCACGCACGGTGCGTTTGGCGCCCTCGCCTTCGGTATCGGCACCACCGAAGTCGGCCATGTCCTGGCGACACAGTGCCTGTTGCAGCGCAAGCCAAAGACGATGGCGATCAATATTGACGGCGAACTCCCTGCCGGCGTGACGGCTAAAGACCTGATCCTCGCAATTATCGGCAAGATAGGCGTAGACGGCGGGACCGGTCACGTCATCGAGTACCGTGGTAAAGCGATATCGGCCCTGAGCATGGAACAGCGAATGACGATCTGCAATATGACCATCGAGGCCGGTGCGCGAGCCGGGATGATGGCGCCGGACGATACGACCGTCGAATTTCTTGCCGGGCGCCCACAAGCCCCGACCGGTGCAGACTGGGATGCGGCCGTCAAACGCTGGCTCGATTTGCCATCCGATCCGGATGCGACATTTGATAAAGAAGTCAGCCTGGACGCATCGACCCTGACACCCATGGTGACCTTCGGCACTAACCCTGGAATGGTCGTGCCCATTGACGAGAGTATTCCAGCCGATACCGGTAACCTGAGTTTCCGCAAGGCGCTCGAATACATGGGACTCGATGCCGGTCAGCCGATGAAGGGTACGCCGGTCGACATCGTGTTTCTCGGCAGTTGCACGAATTCACGCCTGCCGGACCTGCGCGCCGCCGCCAAAGTTTTGAAGGGGCGCAAAGTCGCGGCTTCGGTGCGTATGCTGGTCGTTCCCGGTTCGGAAATAATCAAGCAACAGGCCGAAGCTGAAGGGCTGGATCAGATATTCACGGCCGCCGGCGCGGAATGGCGTGAGGCCGGCTGCTCGATGTGCCTGGGAATGAATGGCGACGTTGTCCCGCCGGGCAAGCTTTGTGTCAGCACCAGCAATCGTAATTTCGAAGGCCGTCAAGGTGTCGGGGCGCGGACCGTGCTCGCCAGTCCGGAAACCGCGGCGGCATCGGCAATCGCCGGCCGTATCGCGGACGCACGCGCGCTCGACTGAAAGACAGGAAGATAAGAAATGGAAAAAGTAACGCGCATTCAGTCAACCACCGTCGTGATGCCACAGCAGGATATCGATACCGATCAGATCATTCCCGCCCGGTTTTTGACGAAGACGGATAAGGCCGGGTTAGGCGAGGCGCTTTTCGCGGAATGGAGATACGATGACGAGCAGCGGCCGCTTCCGGACTTTCCGCTGAATCGCCCTGGAGCAGCCGACTCACAAATTCTCGTAGCCGGAAACAATTTCGGTTGCGGCTCGTCACGCGAACACGCGCCGTGGGGTCTCATCGATTTCGGTTTCCGGGCCGTGATCAGCACGCAGATCGCGGATATTTTTAGCAACAACTCGCTGAAAAACGGACTGGTGCCGGTTGTCGTCGACGCCGATACCCACCAATGGCTGCTCGATAATCCTGGCGCTGAACTGATCATTGACGTCGAATCGGCGACGCTTGAATTGCCGGACGGCAAACAAATGAAATTCCCGATCGACGACTTTTCTCAGCATTGCCTTCTCGAAGGAATAGACCAACTCGGCTTCCTGTTAAACCAAGCCGATAAAATAACGGAATTCGAACGGAATCGAACATGGAAGCCCTGATCGGCGTCCTCGCCGGTGATGGTATTGGCCCGGAAGTCATGCGGCCGGCGGTCCAGACGCTGCAGGCTATCGGCGACGCTGCCGGGCACCGATTCCAGGTCGAACAGGCTTTATTTGGTGGCGCCGCACTCGATGCCACAGGCAACGCATTTCCGGAAACCACCCGGAAACTCGCGGCCGACTCCAATGCGGTTCTGTTAGGCGCCGTCGGCGGCCCACAGTGGAGCGCCCCCGGTCAGGCCGATCTGCCAGTGCAGGCGCTGCTCGACCTGCGCGCAGCCATGCAAGTCTATGCCAATCTCAGGCCGGTCAAGACTCACCCGATTCTCTACTCCGCCTCGCCACTGCGCCCGGAATATCTGGAGAATGTCGATATCCTGGTCGTTCGCGAACTGACGGGCGGAATTTATTTCGGCAAAAAAACACGTGACGCGAATACGGCCACGGACACCTGTACGTACGAGCGTCACGAGATCGAGCGAATTATCCGCATGGCTGCCGACTTTGCCAACGACCGCCGGGGCAAAGTCACTTCGGTCGATAAAGCCAACGTCCTGGAAACCTCCCGATTGTGGAGGGGTATTGCGGACGAAATGTTCAGCGGCGAATTCAGCAACATCGAACTCGAGCACCTGTTGATCGATGCGGCGGCCATGCACCTGTTGTCGCGGCCCGCGGATTTCGATGTCATCGTCACCGAAAACATGTTCGGCGATATTCTGACCGATGAGGCGTCAATGCTGTGCGGTTCGCTTGGCATGCTTCCCTCGGCCGCGCTGAATGAAGAGCGGCGCGGACTTTACGAACCGATTCATGGTTCAGCGCCGGATATCGCCGGACGCAATATCGCGAATCCGTGTGGGATGATTCTGAGCGTGGCGTTGATGCTGCGTTACTCGCTCGGGCTTGATGACGAAGCCACGCTGATCGAGCAAGCGGTTTACCGTGCGCTGGAATCGGGGCACCGCACCGCTGACATTGCGGGGCCCGATGACCCACCTGTCGGAACCACCGAATTGGGTGATGCGATCGTCGCGGAACTGGCCGCAGCTGCCGGTTAGGCGTGCTTTCAGCCGGCGTTGGCTGCGGCTCGAAGACCTCGGGTCACGTCGTCGATGAGATCTTCGGATGACTCGATACCGACCGACAATCGAACCAGGCCGTCCGTAATCCCGGCGGTCTGCATGCTTTTTGTATCGTAGGTTGCGTGCGTCATCGTGGCCGGATGACAGGCCAGGCTTTCCACGCCACCCAGGGATTCGGCCAATGAAAAAAGCGCGACCGTTTCGAGGAACGCGCGCGCAGCCGATTCCCCTCCGGCCAGCTCAAAACTCAGCATGCCGCCAAAACCGTGCTGCTGCCTCTTCGCCAGATTGTGTCCCGGATGACTGGCCAGACCCGGATAAAAAACCTGGTTCACGGCCTCATTGCCGTCCAGCAGTTCCGCCAATGCGCGCGCATTTTTTTCATGCTGTTCAATCCGGGCGTAAAGCGTGCGGATACCCCGCAAGGTCAGAAAACTATCGAACGGCGCGCCGGAAAATCCCAACGCATTCGCCCATTCCTGCATCTCCTGATGGAGGGCATCGGTCGATGCAATGACCGCCCCGCCCACCACATCACTATGGCCATTCAGGTATTTGGTCGTTGAATGAACGACGAGATCAGCGCCAAACTCTATCGGCCGCTGCAGCGCCGGCGAAAGAAAGGTATTGTCCACGACGAACAGCGCGCCGGTTTTTGTCGCCAGCGCGCCTACCTTTTCAAGATCGACTATCCGCAGCAGCGGATTGGTGGGGCTTTCGACCCAAACCATTCTGGCCCCGTCACCCATTGCGCTGGCCAGCGCATCCGTGTCGGTCTGATCGACCAACAGCACTTTAAACAATCCACGCCTCGAGAGGCGGTCGAACAAGCGAAACGTACCGCCGTAACAATCCTGCGGGCCAACGACCAGATCTCCCGGATTCAATAGCTGGCACGCAAGCGTGATCGCGCCCATGCCCGAACCGGTTACTGTCGCCCCTGCTCCACCCTCGAGATCTGCCAGTGCACGCGCCAACGTATCCCGCGTCGGATTCCCGGTTCGGGTGTAGTCATATTCACGCGGGTCATTAAATCCCTTGAAACTGAAATTCGAGCTCAGGTACACGGGGGGAATAACAGCACCGTATTGTGTGTCAGATTCGATTCCGGCCCGTACGGCCTGAGTTTGCTTGTGTGGATCTTTGTCCATGGATGGATCTCTGGAAGGCGACAGGACTCGATTGGGGCGCGGAGTTTAGCCCGGATTGTGGCGTGAAACCAGATATCAGTCCGCTGCAGCAGTGCCGGGCCCGTGGGAACGGCGGTATTTTGCCCTTGCAATACGCGACCCAATATATTAATGTACTAATACATTATCTCATTGAGTAACGATGAAAGAACACCGCGTATTAAGCCGGCGCCAGGAATTAGCGGCCGAGGACGAGCTATTCAGCGCACTGCTGGAACTCCGGAGCGTCGTTGAATATCGATCTTTTTTCCAGGATCTCTGCACCCCGGCCGAATTACAGGCCATGAAAGACCGCTGGTCCGTTGTCGAACTGCTCGGCCAGGGCATGACCTATCGGGCGATTCATGACGCAACCGGAGTCAGCGTTACGACAATCGGGCGTGTCGCCCGTTGCCTGATGGACGGCGCCGGTGGATACCGCAAGGCTCTGGACAGAGTGTTGGAAAAACAGAAAGTGAAAACAAAATGATTGATAAGCAGACCCGCATCAAAATAGCGATTCAAAAATCCGGACGCCTGACCGAGCACTCGCTGGATCTGTTGGAACGCTGTGGACTTAAATATACCCGCGGTCGTGACCAGTTGATCGCCTACGGCGAAAATATGCCAGTCGATTTGCTTTTTGTTCGTGACGACGATATTCCGGCACTGGTTCGAGATGACATCTGCGATCTCGGTATAGCAGGCTTAAACGTTATCGAAGAAAAGCGACTTGAGTTTCTTAGGGATAGTCCTTCCGACCCGTACGAGCAAGTCTGCGCCCTTGATTATGGACACTGCCGACTGTCATTCGGATATCCGGAAGACGGTGAGTTGCAAAGTGTCGCGGACCTGAACGGCAAGCGAATCGCGACCAGTTATCCGTATATTGTCCAGAATTATCTCGACCAGCAAGGACTTGAGGCCGAGGTCGTCGAATTCAATGGCGCCGTAGAAATCGCGCCAAAACTCGGACGATCAGACGTGATCTGTGACCTCGTTTCGACCGGAACGACGATGACCGCAAACAGGATACGGGAAGGCGAGACGATTCTCGAAAGCGAGTGCATGTTAATCAGGACACCGATCGAGGTGCCGGACGAAAAGAAGGCGTGGATTGAAAGACTGCTGCAGCGAATCGAGGGGGTCATGCAGGTTCGAGAGAGTAAATACATCATGATGCATGCGCCCAAGTCAGCTCTTGCCGATATCACAAGCCTCCTTCCCGGCGCCGCGGCGCCGACCGTCCTTCCGTTGGAGGGGCACGACGACCTCGTCGCTATTCACGTGGTGTGCCGGGAAAACGTGTTTTGGGAAACTCTGGAAGGACTTAAAAGCGTTGGTGCGAGTTCAATACTCGTGGTTCCAGTAGAGAAGATGCTGGCATGATTAGAATACTGAAACAATCTCATTGGACGAGCCTCGATGGGCCCGGGCGCGCGGCAGTGCTATCCCGACCCGCGGTCACCGGCAATCCGGATATAGAGAACAAAGTCGAGACCATCATTCAGGCCGTACGTCAGGAAGGTGACGCCGCGCTGGCCCGGTTGACCGGCCAATTCGATGGCGTTGCAGTCGCGAGCCTTCGCGTCGATAAAAGGGAATTTGAGCTTGCGTCCCGACTCGTGAACGACGATGCGAAGTCGGCGATGCAAACCGCTATTGTCAATATCGAAAAATTTCACACGGCGCAAATAACCGCGCCGGTTCAGGTCGAGACCGCACCCGGGGTAATATGTCAGCGCATTGTTCGACCCATTCAAGCCGTCGGTCTTTATGTCCCGGCGGGAAGCGCCCCCCTGCCCTCGACTGCGATCATGCTGGCGATTCCGGCAAGAATTGCCGAATGCCCGGTCCGGGCTCTCTGCACACCGCCCAACTCCGAAGGCAGAGCGGATCCGGCTGTTGTCGTCGCCGCGAAAATGTGCGGAATCGAGAAGATATTCAAGGTCGGCGGGGCTCAAGCGATTGCAGCGCTGGCCTACGGTACGGAGACGATTCCAAAAGTCGATAAAATCTTCGGCCCCGGCAACGCATGGGTCACTGCAGCCAAGAAAGCCGTGGCCGCAGACCCGGACGGTGCAGCTCAGGACCTGCCGGCCGGCCCGTCCGAGGTCATGGTCATCGCGGATATCACTGCAAATCCGGAATTCGTCGCTTTCGATTTAATGTCCCAGGCCGAACACGGACCGGATTCCCAGGCGATATTGATATGCGCAGATGCCGGATTCGCCGATCGTGTCGATGCCGCAATTCAGGCCGCATTGCCGTCGCTGTCGCGGCGATCGATCATAGAACAGTCGCTTTCGCACGGGGCTTGTCTGATCGTCGATTCAATCGCAGAAGCCGTAGAAGTCGCGAATCGCTATGCGCCTGAACACTTGATTATTCAAGTTAATAATGCGAGGCAACTAGTTGATTCAATTATTAATGCTGGATCTATTTTTGTCGGCCCATGGACCCCTGAATCAGTCGGCGATTACTGTAGTGGCACCAACCACGTGCTACCGACCTATGGATTCGCCCGCAGTTACAGCGGCCTTTCGGTCGCGGATTTCCAGAAACAGTTAACCGTGCAGGAATTGACCCGCGAAGGGTTGGGTGAATTGGCACCAACCGTGCGAACACTGGCGCAGCTCGAGGGCCTCGACGCCCATGCTCAAGCTGTCGTCACGCGTCTCGAGGCAATAACGGACGAGAACCGCTCGTGAGCACGATACTTGAATTGGTGCGACCCGAAATTCGCGACCTCAGACCTTATCGTGCCGCGCAGTATGCGGAAGGATTACTGCGTCTGAATGCGAATGAAACGCCCTGGCGACCACCGGGAGACGATACGGCTCGAGGGCTCAACCGTTACCCGGAAACGCGCCCGGTGACGCTGACCGAATGCCTGGCGCGATACTATGATTTGGCAGCGGATCAATTGCTCGTGACGCGGGGTTCCAGCGAGGCGATCGACTTGCTCGTACGCTGTTTTTGCCGGGCTGGCGAAAACGACATTCTGATTTGCCCGCCCACTTTCGGGATGTACGAGGTCTATGCCCAGATTCAGGGTGCTGGCATTGTCGAGGTGCCGCTGCTCAGGGACGACGGGTTCGCGCTTGACGTCGGTGGGATCAAAGCCGCATGGACGGAACGCTGCAAGCTGCTATTCCTGTGCTCTCCGAATAATCCAACCGGGAACCGGATTGAGACAGCCCGGATCGACGAACTGTGCCGGTTTCTCGATGGCCGGGGCCTCGTGATTGTCGACGCCGCCTATATCGAATTCGCTGACCAGGATTCAAGCACTGAATTATTGGGCCGCCATGAGAACGTCGTGATCCTGCGTACGCTGTCCAAGGCGTTCGGACTCGCCGGCATTCGATGCGGCGCCGCCCTCGCTGCACCACAGGTCGTAGATCTGCTCGGGCGAATCCTGCCACCCTACGCCTATCCCACGCCCAGTCAGGACGCGGCATTGGCCTGTCTCGCACCCGACTTTCGCGGTGAACTCGAGAAACGAGCTGCACACCTTCGGTCGGAACGTGATCGCCTGGCCCAGAGTCTGCAACAATTCCCCAGCGTGACTCGAGTCTGGCCGAGCGAAGCCAACTTTTTATTGGTAGAAACCCGAGACCCGGCTGGATTCGTTACAGCGGCCCGACAGGGCGGTGTCCTGGTTCGGGATTTCAGTGCGAATCCTTTCACCGAAGGCTGTCTGCGCATTACGGTCGGTGATTCGGCCCAAAACGATCAACTTCTCGGCGCCCTCGGCGCGATAGAGGGTTAACATGGCGGCTACTGAAAAAATTGCGTTTCTCGACCGTGACGGCACTCTGATTTGGGAACCCCTCGATAAGCAGGTCGATCAACTGGCGAAGGTGTCTTTGATGCCGGGCGTCTTTCCCGCGTTAATGCGTCTGAAAGAAGCCGGCTATCAGTTTGTCATGATTACAAACCAGGATGGTCTGGGCACAGACAGTTTTCCACTAGAAGATTTCAGGCCGGTGCAGGATTTTGTACTCGAACTGTTTGCGTCACAGGGTATCGTATTTCGCGATATATTCATTTGCCCGCACTTTGAAGAGGATGGCTGCAAATGCAGAAAGCCGTTGCCGGGGCATATCGCGAATTTCCTCGATCAGGTTGCCGTGGACCGTGCAAACAGTGTTGTCATCGGTGATCGCGAGACAGACCTGGAATTTGCACAGAATATCGGTGTTATCGGTTATCGTTTAGCCGATAAGGACGGCCAGAGATGGGCGGACATCGCGCGGGAGATCGTTGACAAACCGCGTCGCGGCACCGTGACCCGAAAAACCAGGGAAACGGATATCTCGGTCGCGATCGACCTGGACCGCGAGGCCCCGGTTCAGATATCCACGGGTATCGGCTTTTTTGATCACATGCTGGAACAGATTGCCAAACACGGTGGATTCTCTTTGTCGATATCGTGCCAGGGTGATCTCGAAGTCGATGAACATCACACGGTCGAGGATGTGGCCCTGGCCTTTGGCCAGGCGCTGCGGGATGCACTCGGCGACAAACGCGGAATAGCACGTTACGGGTTTACGGTGCCGATGGATGAAGCGCAGGCACAGGTGGCAATTGACCTGTCCGGCCGTTCCTATTTCGTCTTCGACGGTGAATTCGGCCGGGATCAGGTTGGCGGATTGCCGACAGAACTGGTGCCACATTTTTTCCGCTCGGTGTCCGAGAGCCTCGGGGCGGCCGTACACCTTTCGGTCAATGGTGAAAACACCCACCACATGATCGAAGCTTGCTTCAAATCCATGGGTCGCGCACTGCGCCAGGCCAAGGCGCGCGAGGGTACAGAATTGCCGAGCACAAAAGGCACGCTCTGATATTGACACGGGCGCACCCAATGATTGACAAAAAAGTCGCAATAATTGATGGCGGCGGCGCAAACATCGCGTCGTTGACGTTTGCGCTGGCGCGGCTCGGATGGGAAGGACAGTTGACCTCGACTCCGGACACGATCAGTCGTGCCAGCCATGTCATATTGCCGGGCGTCGGCGCGGCTGAAGATGCTATGAACCGACTAAAACAAGCTGATCTCATCGAACTGATTGCCGGGACTTCGTCAACCGGTGCTCGGAATATGCCTCGGGATGCAACTGTTATTTGAAAAATCCGAAGAAAATAATACCGCTTGTCTCAACTTGTTACCGGGGACTGCCCGGCTGTTCGACGCGGCACCCGAAAGACCGGTGCCGCACATGGGATGGAATCAAATTCAGCGGACACGTGAATCCAGATTGCTCGAGGGGATTCCCGACGGCGCACACTTTTATTTCGTTCACAGCTACGCCGTCGACGTCACTCAAGACACCGTGGCGCAAACGGAATATGGACGAGATTTCACGGCGGTTACCGAGCGAGATAATTTCCAGGCGACGCAGTTTCATCCGGAGCGTTCGGGACGATTTGGCGCACGTATTTTGCAAAACTTTCTTGAGCAATGACTCGATGAGCCAATCCACGGCAGTGCGCGAACGTATGGAAGTCATTCCAGCCATTGATTTGCTGGGCGGAGTCGTCGTGCGCCTTTTTCAGGGTGATTTCGAACAAGTCACGCAATATGCGACGGACCCGGTCGGTCTGGCCAAACGCTATGCCGCGGCTGGCGCCAAACGACTCCACGTAGTTGATCTTGACGGCGCCAAGACCGGTGAACCGACGAACCTGCCAATCATAGCCGCTCTGGCCGAGTGTGGCATGGAAATTCAGGCGGGTGGTGGTATCCGTAACCAGGATAGATTATCCGCCGTGCTTTCCGCCGGCGTCACCCGGGCCGTAATCGGATCGGTGGCAGTAAAACGGCGTGAACACGTTGCCGAATGGATCGACGAAATCGGCGCAGACCGGTTTATCCTCGCCTTTGACGTTCGCCTCGACAAAAATGGCGAACCGGAAACTGCGACGGATGGCTGGACCGAAAGCAGCGGCACCCTGCTCTGGCCGCTGGTCGAATATTTTCTTGATCGGGGTGCGAAGGAATTCCTGTGCACCGACATTGCCAGGGATGGCACACTGGCCGGTCCGAACGTCGCACTCTACCAGACCTGCGCAGACCGGTACCCGGAAGCGGAATTCATCGCATCCGGCGGTGTCAGTTGTGCGGCGGACCTCTACGCGCTCGATCAGACGGGGGTCACCAGGGTAGTGACCGGAAAGGCGCTGCTCGATGGAAGGCTGGCCCTTGAGGAGATAGAAACATTCTCGCGCGGCGCATAATCCCCTGCCTGGATGTGCGCGATGGACAGGTCGTAAAAGGCGTCCAGTTTCGTGATCACAAGATAATGGGCGACATCATGGAACTCGCGGAACGCTACGTCGAGGAAGGCGCGGATGAATTGGTGTTTTACGACATCACGGCGAGTCCTGATGGGCGGTCGGTCGACCGCAAATGGGATCAATCGGGTTGCAGCGGTTCTCGATATCCCTTTTTCCGTCGCCGGTGGGATCCGCAGCATCGGTGACGCCGAAGAAATCCTGAATTATGGTGCCGACAAAATCTCGATCAATAGCCCGGCATTGGCGGATCCTGAACTGATCGAGACCCTTGCAAAGCGGTTTGGCTCACAATGTGTCGTCATCGGCATCGACAGTCGCGCCGAGCACGGCACCTATCGGGTCTATCAATACACCGGTGACCCGGAAAAAACGGAACACAGCGGCCGCGTCACCGTAGACTGGGTCAAAGAGGTGCAGGAACGCGGGGCCGGTGAAATCGTGTTGAATTGCATGAATCAGGATGGCGTGAGGCAGGGTTACGATATCCGGCAACTCACCCTGGTGCGCCGCAACTGCGCGGTTCCGCTGATCGCATCTGGTGGCGCCGGCAAGATGGAACATTTTACAGAGGTTTTCAAACAGGCACGGGTAGACGGCGGCCTGGCGGCCAGCGTTTTTCACAGTGCCGCAATTAATATTCAGGACTTAAAGAAATACCTGCGTGAGCAGTCTGTGGAGGTCAGGTTATGACAGACGCCAATTTCGAATTTCTTCAAACGTTGGAAACGGTCATCGAAGAACGAAAAAGCGCCAGCACTGAGGAAAGTTATACCGCGAAATTGTTTGCGGCCGGTCCCGTGCGGATTGCACAAAAAGTGGGCGAAGAAGGCGTCGAACTCGCGATTGCCGGGGCGCAGGGGAACGAAAAAAGAGATCGTCTCGGAGGCGGCGGATCTCCTGTTTCACGTCCTCGTACTTCTCAAGAGCCATGATCTGAGTCTGACTGATGTATCAGACGAGCTTCGACGGCGCCATCGCTAATTTAATTATAGAATCATCTCAACGCAACCATGAGAGTAAGGTAAATGAGTCCTGACATTGAAGTTTCGATCGTGATGCCATGCCTCAACGAGGCGGAGACACTACTCGGGTGTATCGAAGAAGCGTATCGCGCAATTGAATCTTGCGGAGTTAAAGCAGAGATACTGATTGCTGACAACGGCAGCACCGACGGTTCACAGCAGATTGCCCGCGAAGCCGGTGCGCGCGTCGTGCCAGTCACTGAAAAAGGATATGGTAACGCTTTGATCGGTGGTATCGCTCAAGCCCACGGCAAGTATGTATTAATGGGCGATGCGGATGGGAGCTATGATTTCGGTGAGCTCGGCCGATTTCTTGAGAGGCTCCGAATGGGCAACGACATCGTCTGTGGATGTCGCCTGCCGTCAGGCGGCGGTACCATCGAGCCCGGCGCCATGCCATGGAAACATCGTTGGATCGGAAATCCGCTACTTTCCTGGCTCGGCAGAATTTTCTTTAGAGCTCCGATCAGAGATTTTCACTGCGGATTGAGAGCTTTCAAACGCAGCGCGATTCTGGACCTCGGTTTGCGTTGCAAAGGGATGGAGTTTGTCGCCGAGATGGTGGTTAAAGCCGCAATCAGCGGCCTCTCATTCGACGAAATCCCTATTTCCCTGCGCCCGGACGGCCGCAGCCGGCGGCCCCATATGCGTAGTTGGTATGACGGCTGGCGAAACCTGAAATTTCTCCTGTTGTTGGCCCCGAAATGGCTATTTTTCAATCCGGGACTCATATTGTTTCTCGGCGGGTTACTGGGTCTCTCGGTCCTCATCGTCCGTCCACTCCAAATCGGGGCGGTGACTTTTGATACGAGTACGATGCTGCTATGTGCAGTCTCGATGATAATCGGATTTCAGGCCCTGTTTTTTGCAATATTCGCAAAGGCATTCGCAGTCTATGCCGGTCTGTTAAAACCGGATGCACGGATTCGAAAACTACTACGAAGCAATCCTGCTGAATTGGGCGCGTTAATCGGCGCTATGTTGTTTCTCAGTGGGTGCGCTTTGTTCATATATGCGTTGCTGAAATGGAAAGCGGCCGGATTTGGCCCGCTGTCGTACCCTGAAAGCCTTCGTATCGTAATTCCGGCAATCACCGCGATGGCGCTTGGGGCGCAATGCGTCTTTTCCGGCTTCGCTATTGCTCTCTTCGGCTTGATAGAGGATTAAATCATTTTGCAGACTGGCCGATCCGTTATTGCCAGGTGATGGCTCCCTGAGCATGATAAAAAACAACGAGTCCACTTTACTCAATACCATATCCAGGGTTCACGGGAGCCTTGTTCTTGACCGGCGCATGACTGTATTAGCCAATCATCTTGAGAGATTGCTGCCAAATGAAGGAACCGCACTCGATGTCGGTTGCGGGAATGGAGTCATATCGAAACTCATTATGTCGACAAATCCGAAACTCGACATTCACGGAATCGATGTGTTGGAACGGCCCCGGTGCGAGATTCCCATGCAGATCTATGATGGAGCCGATTTTCCGCTGGAAGATTCGAGCGTCGATACCGTGTTTTTCGTTGATGTACTTCACCATGTCCCGGAGCCCGGACGGTTGTTGTTCGAAGCTAGGCGAGTGGCGCGAAAATCAATCGTCATCAAGGATCACCTTTGCAATAGCTGGTGGGCAGAACGCGTCCTGGCGATCATGGACTGGGTAGGCAATCGTCCTCACGGTGTTGCCTTGCCATACAACTATTTTTCTTCCGCACAATGGCAGGAATGTTGGGCTGTGCTCGGCAGAAGCCCGGATATCTGCCTGAAGAAATTAGATCTTTACCCCTGGTTCGCAAGGCCCCTGATAGAATACCGACTGCATTTCATCTGCCGGATTCCGACCTAGATCTGAGGAGGCCATTGAGCTTCAATTGATTTTCAGCCGCCAGACCTGCCGACCCGGGAAATAATCGAATAACCGCTGGTTCTTGTCGGCGCCCATATCCCGGGCCTAGACGATCCTGGCGTCATCTATATCGGGTTCGTTGTGTACCCACTCACTGATATAGAGATGATTGCCGAAATATTGAACGACAACAAGATGCTTGCCCTCGATGACGGTAAGTTTCTGGATGAAAGCATTGCGCCACTGCACCCATTTTTTAGGCGTCGAATCCGCAATTGCCGTTTGGAGGTTCAGCTGGAACACTAACCCGGAATACTATTCTTGAACTACCTCACCCGCTAAAATGTGTCGTCATCGGCATCGACAGTCGCGCCGAGCACGGCACCTATCGGGTCTATCAATACACCGGTGACCGGACAACACTGGAACACAGCGGCCGCGTCACCGTAGACTGGGTCAAAGGGGTGCAGGAACGCGGGGCCGGTGAAATCGTGTTGAATTGCATGAATCAGGATGGCGTGAGGCAGGGTTACGATATCCGGCAACTCACCCTGGTGCGCCGCAACTGCGCGGTTCCGCTGATCGCATCTGGTGGCGCCGGCAAGATGGAACATTTTACAGAGGTTTTCAAACAGGCACGGGTAGACGGCGGCCTGGCGGCCAGCGTTTTTCACACTGCCGCAATGATACTCAGGACTTATAGTGGCATACCTGCGTGACCAGTCTGTGGAGGTCACGTATGACAGACTGCCAAGTTTCAACTTTGCCTTCGCCCTTGCTTCCGGGTCGGTCGATAGAACGACCATATTTGCGCCAGCACTGAGGAAAGTTATACCGCGCAATTGTTTGCGGCCGGTCCCGTGACGCTGCACAAAAAGTGGGCGCAGAAGGCGTCGAACTCGCGATTGCCGGGGCGCAGGGACGAAACTTGAAGAGATCGTCTCGGAGGCGGCGGACCTTAAACTGTATCACGTGCTGGTCCTCTCAACGCTCACGAACTTTGCCTGGCGGACGTGTCAAAGGAACTGATATCACCGGCCCCGTTAAATGCGATTACGGGCCCACACCAACCCGTTCTGCTACTGGCCGTGAATTCCCGTCTGGGTGCTCTTGGGCAGCGCAGGGCCCGGCTTGCCCGCAGCAACAATACCAGGCACACGGCCATGACCAGCGCACTGATGTGGAACGGACTGTGGTAGCCCAGGTTCGCAAACGCTACGCCCGAGAACGCCGGACCCGCGACCCGGCCCAGGCTGCCAATCGATTGAAAAATTCCAAGGACGGCGCCACGCTCTTTCGCCGGCGAGTTTTGCGACACGATACTCGTCGACACCGGGGTGAACAGACTGTTGGCTGCCGACAGGACCGTCAGACAAATGAGAATTAATACAATAGAGTCGGTTAACGTCAGACCCAGGAACCCGAGCAGCAGGCCCACGGCCGTTAATTGCAGAATTCGCATCTCGCCGATCTTTTTCGCCAGCGGACCGGTCACCACGAATTGTGTCACGGCACCGACCAGGCCCATGTACATGAACAGGAAGCCAATTTCTGTGGGTCCCCGCTCCAGGACCCGGTCTGTCCACAAAGCGAAAATCGACAGCAGCACTGTCCACGCCATGAAGAACAGAAATGAGATGACGGCAAGTTTTGCCAGAATGTCTACACGCAGCACCTTTTTTAATTGTGCCGCCAGGCTAACACTCGGCTTGCCAGTCGCTGGCCCAGATCGATTCTCGGCCGGCAGACTCTCGGGTAAAAAGAAAAACACACAAAAACAGGCAATAACCGACAACGTCGCCGCCGAAAAGGCCGGCACCATAAAATTCGCGGTATCCATGTCCGTGCCGGCCAGCAAGCCGCCGATAGCAGGCCCGAACGTAAACCCGAGCGTAAACCCTGTCGTTAACCGGCCGAAAGCTTTAGCGCTGTTTTTTCGGGTCGTTACATCCGCGGTGTAGGCAAACGCAACGCCCAGATTACCGGCCATGACACCAGCCAGTGCGCGCGCCAGAACAATTAGCCACAGGCTGTCGGCCATGCCAAGCAAGACATGGGCGACAGCCGTCCCGGCGGTCGTGAATATCAGGATGGGTCGTCGACCGAATCGGTCACTGAGTCGACCAATCCACGGCGAAGTTGCGAACTGGATTAACGCATACATCGCGATGATCAGCGTGACCATCTCCGGCCCGCCACCGAGCCGCTCCACAAAAAAGGGAAGTAACGGGATGATCAACCCGAAGCCGAGCACATTGACAAATATTACTAGAAATAATGTAGGCACTGATTTGGTCTGCCGGCAACTTATCTAAATTGATTGTTGACGGCATTATAGCCGTACAATGGCGCATCTTTGACAGTTCATCGAGTTACAAACTAAACTGCAACTGGGAGCCCACAAGCCCGTGAATCGCGCAAGTCAATTGAATTTAACCGGTCTTGATATCAAAAAAATAGCGCTACTCCCTGGATTCGTCATCCTTTGCCTGACATTTTCGGGCTGTGATTCTGAACGGTCACCGACGTTGAATATGCCGCTGGAACCGGTTCCTCGCGATACCAATCTACCCGACATCGTTTTTGTCTCGATCGACAGCCTGCGTTTCGATCATTTGGGGTGTTATGGCTATGCGCGCGAAACCAGTCCAACAATCGACAAAATGGCTGCCGAAGGCGCGAAATTTACTCAGGCAGTTAGCACAACCTCGTGGACACTTCCGTCTCATGCCGCGATGTTTACCGGACTTTACGATACGTCACACGGGGTTATCAGTACCCGAACCCATTTAGGTGAAAACTTCGTGACGCTGGCCGAAGCACTGAAGGACGCGGGTTATCAGACCGCCGGGTTTTACGGCGGCCCTTACCTCCATCCTACTTTCGGCCTTGACCAGGGATTCGACACCTATAGGAGCTGCATGAGCCGGGTCCCACAGACGCCCGATTCCACTTCAGCAAAAAAAATAAGCGAAGAAACAAATGCGCGAGTTAAATCCGCGCATGTCGATGTAACCGGACCACGAACCACTGAAGAAGTCGGCCGATGGCTTGAACACATTGACGGGACGCCCTTTTTCCTCTTCCTGCATCTTTGGGACGTTCACTACGACTACATACCGCCCGCCCGGTATATCAAAATATTTGACCCGGATTATCGCGGCACGATTACCGGGCCAGGTATTGGACAACGACCTGACATTGAGCCCCGATATGCCGGCCCGGGATTTGCAGCACCTGATCGCGCTGTATGATAGTGAGATTCGATTCACCGACGACACGCTCCGGAATATCTTCGACCTGCTGGATCAGCGCGGACGCTTCGCCGAGACACTGATCGTTATCACTGCGGATCATGGAGAGGAGTTCTTCGACCATGGCGGCTTAGGCCATGGCAAAACACTCTTCGATGAGATGATCAGAGTCCCACTGATACTGCGTTGGCCAGGACAGATTCCTGCGGGACTTGAGATCGAAGACCAGGTTCGGCTGGTGGACTTGATGCCAACATTACTTGCACTTGCGGGTGCTTCAAAACCGATAGAGTCACAGGGACGAGATATCAGTCCGCTACTCCGCGGTGAGAAAATGCCACCTGAACCTGCCCTCTCTGAACTGCTGATCTTTGATTCCGGACACCGGGCTCTTAGATCCAACCGGCAAAAATTGATAACCGAGAAAACCGGGGGTCGATATTACGACCTCGTGGCGGACCCCCTGGAACAGGCCCCGCAGACAGCAAATCAAACCATCGCAATAAATTTTAAAAAGCAGCTAAATGCAATAGTCTCGCGCGCCCGCCTTCTAAAAACGCGGCTTGGTCAGGCCGATGATCTGGAGACCGCCATCGATCCCATGCTGTGCCGGCGTCTTCGCGCATTAGGGTATCTGGGAGATGGCGCAGATTGTCCCGATTCGCGCGAATAACACACTTGGAATACCCAGGACCCATATCGTCGAATATTCAGGTCAGTGACGAACAAATCATCAGTCAATCTTAACTCGATAAATTATGTTCGAACCGAGAAGCTTTATGGGCTCAAATCGGTCGGGGCGAGATTCGATAACCGGATTGATATAGTGGCGACCAAATCCCCAGTTATTGGTAATGACATGGGTGCCACCATTCCGAATAATCGACTCGAACACCTCGCGCTCATTACCGAATAATGGCGCAGATAACGACTTTCTTTCTGAAATCAGATAGGCGATAGGCGCCAAATCCGTAATTATCAATGAATCTTCAGGCGATTCATCGCGAAGCCAGTTTAACGCCGCGAGATACTCTCCCTGACCGCCTCTGTAATAGGGGCTCTGCCGTTCAGTCAATACGATCTCGATAAGGCTGGGCAGATTGACGAGGAAAAAAGAAAAAGTGATGAGCGTCAGCAGCGTCGATTCTGACACCCGCGCATTTGACGTGACCGGTAAGCGCGTTATCCATCTCAACAACATCAACGGAACCTGCAGCGCATAATAAAAAATCATCGGCAGAATCGGGACCAGGAAACGTTCCCCCTGGTATGCGGGCCATGCAAGATAAACGCAGAAATATAAAAACGTGTAATACTCGATAATGGACCGCTGCCGAAACAGTGCAAAAATCCAGCCAGACAGCCAGAAGAAAGCGATCAAGTGCACGAGCACCTGATTTTCGACCGACCTGGCCGTAATCAAATCCACCAATAGCCGTTCGTAGTAAGAGATATTTTTTTCCAGCCGCAAACCAAATGTCGACAAATCCAGCGTATTCGAGTTTGCATCGTTAGGATCAACCGAATTCAATTCGTCCTGGTAACTCAATGCTTCGCGCAGTTCTGACGGGAGCTGCTCCGTAACCGTCGCGTTTCGTCCGACCCACAAGCCGGCGGCGAGCCCCATAAGCAGGACCAGGACAGCTGCATCACGAGCACGCCTGGTCGGAGCTAGCTCACCGGAATGCAATAAAATACCGATGAACATCGCCATCGCAAGTGTCACGCCAATCAAGCGGAACGATGTGGCCACGAGTATCAGAACCACTGCCCACGCAAGTGCTCGTATGGAGGGGTCGCGCGTGTACTGTTCCGCAACGACTAAAGCAGCCAATGAGGCCAGCATATAGGGCACATCGGATAAAATACCCGGGACCTCGTGAACGAACGCATAACTTGACGCCGTCATCACACAGACCGCTAACGCAACACGGCTCGAAGACATCGGTCGAATCAGAAACCACGTCAGACCGATGGATCCCACGGCACACACCGTCATCAAGAGTCTCATTAACAGATAGTTATGACCGAAAACGAATTCGATCGGCGCCAGTAACAGGGGCAGACCAGGCGGGTATTTCGTATGGGGAAAACCCATATAAACATACCCTTCCCCACTCGCAAGGGATTGAGCGAGGCTGATATAAATCGCGCTATCGTATCCAAATTGCCAATACGGGACGAGCAGCAGCAAATATGCAGCAGTCGTCCCTATCAGAATGACCGTTAGAGGAAATTGGCCGACGCTGTTCAACACACGGCCAAATTGTTGACCCGTCTTCAAATCACTATTTCTTCTGCGGGTTCACGCAGGTTGTATCGCGAACTCATGACGAAGCCATACGCACCGGTATTGGCCACGAGTAAAACATCACCTTCCGCACAATCAGGCAGAAGCCGATCGGTACCGAGTTTGTCCCCGGTTTCGCATATCGGTCCGACGATATTGACGACGTGCTCCGAAGGCGCGTCCAGCCGACTCAGATTCTCGATCTCATGGTAGGCACCATACAGCGCCGGGCGAATAAAGGAGTTCATGCCTGTGCTAACGCCGACATATCGAACCGCACCCTTCCCCTTGATTTGCGTTACTCGTGTCAACAGCACCCCACTTTCGGCCACAACGTACCTTCCCGGCTCCAGCCAAAGCTCGTAATTCGGGTTCGCCTGTTTAAGGGCTGCAATGCCTTCGTCGAGCTCTGCCATGTCCAAGGCCTGCTGCCCGGGCTTCTCCGGTACGCCAAGCCCACCGCCGAGATCCAGCATCCGGACGTCCGAAAAATCGCGCGCCACATCGATTAACGTCTGTGCAATATCCAGCCAATTATCCGGTCGCAAAATTCCGCTGCCGGTGTGCGCATGCAATCCCACGACACGTGCACCACATGACTGGATCAATTCACGCACCTCATCCAGCTCGAACAGCGGTATGCCGAACTTCGAATGCACACCGGCTGTGCGGACGTGCTCATGATGCCCCCTGCCCTGCCCGGTATCGAGACGAAGAAAAAGTTCATGCCCGCGAAAAATCTCGCCCCAATTCCTGATCAGGTAAATATTGTCCAGCGTAACCCAGACACCAGCATCGAGGGCAAATTGATATTCCTCTCGCGGCGCGAAGTTAGGGGTAAATAAGATCCTGTGCCGATCTATATCCGGGAACAGGTTAAGCACGCGCTCGATTTCACCAGGCGAAACACATTCAATATTTAATCCGGCGTGCTCGACCGCTTGCAGAATCGCCGGATGGGCATTCGCTTTCATCGCGTAAAAGACCCGATCAATATTGGCCAGGGACTGCAAGCGTGCGCAGGCCTCCCGGACTGTATCCAGGTTATATACATAGGCCGACGACTGTTCGACACCAATGGCGAGCAATTCGTTACGCTTTTTTGCCCACCACGGTTCGCGAATCGACACAGCGGTCGCTTCACCGGCCCGCAATTCTGTCCATGTCGGACCAAATACCGTATCTCCCTTCGCTGGTCGCACTAAATCGGCGTGCAACTGTTTGATCAACCGATGGGACTGCCCCTCCTCTACGACAAAACTCAGATTCAGATCACTCGCGGCCTGACTGACGAGGTGCACGCGATGTTCCGCAAAAACTTCGAGCGCCGGCCCGATCTCGTGCAGCATGGCACGAATCTTTTGTCCGACCAGGCTGACGACTTCGGCTTTTTCGATAATCTGGACGCGGCAAAGGCGCTCCAGGGTATGGCGCAACCGGGACAGCGTCCCGGCATCGATGGGCTCAAGACCCGTGTCCAGAGTAACGGTGACGTTGCTTTCGGCGGTGGACACGAGGTCGACCGACAATCCCATCTCGCTGAAAGCGCGGAATGCTTCTGCCAGGAAGCCGACTTCGCGCCACATACCGACCGTTTCCATTGAGACGACTGTGATATCCGACCGACTCGAAATCGCCTTGACACCGGGCGCATCGCTGCCGGGGTCAGCACTGATCAGCGTACCGGTGAAGTCCGGTTGCGCCGTGCACCGGACGCGCATTGGAATCCCGTAAGTGCGCGCCGGACGAATGCAGCGTGGGTGCAATACAGAACCCCCCGTAGATGCGATTTCCTGCGCTTCCTGATAGCTGAGCGTCTTCAATACTCTCGCACCGGAAACCACGCGAGGATCCGCACTGAAAAGACCCGGCACGTCGGTCCAGATTTCGAGGCCGACTGCCGCCAGTTTCGCAGCCAGGTAGGCAGCCGATGTATCTGAGCCACCGCGCCCCAACAGAACGCTTTCACCTTCCTGATTCCGCGCAATAAAACCCTGTGTCAGCGTGACCCCTTTGCTCGCCGTCAGGCGCGCCTGCAGTGCCTCGTCGGGATCAAACTCGCAACTTGCGGACAGGTAACGTGAGCGCTCGTTCTCATGCGGCACGTCAATACTCTGAAGCACATCACGCGCATCCAGCCAGTCGACCTGAATGCCCTGATCCTGCAAATAGGCTGCCCCCAAACGGGTCGCCATCAATTCACCCAAAGCCATGACTTTGACGTAAACCCGCGGACTGACCTCGCGAACCAGCCGGATTCCCGCCAGCAGCTGCTGCATTTCGCCCATCAACTCGCGTAACAATGCTTCACCGTCCAAACCGAGTTCACGTGCGAGGTCCAGATGGATCTTCGCGATATCATTGAGCTGGTCTTCGTAGTGTCCCGTGACGGCTGCATCCAGCGCGATTTCGATTCGGTCCGATACGTCTGCCAACGCGGAATGAACGATGACCGGCCGAAAACCGGCGGACAGGCGTTCACGGATCAAATCGCGAATCGTGGCCCAATAATCCGCCGAGGACACGCTCGTGCCCCCAAACTTCATGACCAGCCAACGCGCTCCGGACGGACTCCCTGAGCCCGGCGGAAAAGTACTTTCATCAATCGTATTCATCTATGGCTGTCCCTACTCGGCACCACACTACAAAAAAAGCCCGCTCCGGATATTCCGTTGCGGGCTTGAAACCTGGTCCTGATCTGGATTTAAGCGTTCGGTATCAGCTACCCTTACGCACCCGCGGACCCCCGCAATCAGGCCTGACTATCGTCAGGCCGCGTTTATGGATCTCGCGTTTGTTTCGGTCTGTCAGGCTCATAGACCGTAGTACACCCCAATGCCCGGGCATAGGTCAAGAGCAGGCTAGACGTTGCTCGTTACCGCGCCCTGCGACGCCGAATTCACGAGTGCTGCATATTTTCGCAGCGTACCGGGTTTTTCCTTGATCTCCGGCGCCGTCCATCGCGCGCGCCTCGCCGCAATTTCGTCGTCCGACACCTCCAGATCGAGAATCCGCTCTTCAGCGTCGATCGTGATGCTGTCACCATCCTCCACCAGCGCAATCAGTCCGCCCACCGCTGCCTCGGGTGTAACATGGCCAACCACAAATCCGTGGCTGCCACCGGAAAACCGGCCGTCCGTGATCAAGGCCACCTTGTCGCCCAGGCCCTTGCCCATAATCGCCGCGGTCGGACTGAGCATTTCCCGCATGCCGGGTCCACCTTTTGGCCCCTCGTAACGAATGACAAGGACGTCTCCGGCCACGACGACACCAGCGAGGATAGCTTGCAGGGCTTCTTCTTCCGAGGCGAACACGCGTGCCGACCCCGTAAACTGCATGCCTTCCTTGCCGGTAATCTTGGCTACCGCACCTTCCGAAGCAAGATTTCCATAAAGAACAACTAGATGACTGTCTTTTTTAATTGGATTTGTAAAGTCTCGAATAATGTTCTGATCGTCGGGGTAGTCCTCCACGTCCGTAAGGTTTTCAGCCATCGTTTTGCCGGTCACCGTCATGCAGCGTCCGTGCAGCAAACCCGCGTTCAGGAGTCTTTTCATCAAAGGCTGAACGCCACCGATCGCAATGAGCTCAGACATCAGGTACTGACCGCTCGGGCGCAGGTCGGCCAGAACCGGGACTTTGGCGCCGATGCGCGTAAAATCGTCGAGCTCCAGTGGCACCCCGGCCTCGAAAGCCATGGCGAGCAAATGCAGCACCGCATTCGTCGAACCGCTAAGCGCGATGACAACGGTAATCGCGTTCTCAAACGCTTCGCGGGATAGAATGTCAGAAGGCTTGATATCTCGACGCAAAAGCTCCATGACCGCGGCACCCGCCCTGCGGCTATCCTGCCGTTTGTGTTCCGATATCGCATTCTGGGCGCTACTGTTCGGCAGGCTCAGACCCAGCGCTTCAATAGCGGACGCCATGGTATTGGCGGTGTACATTCCTCCGCACGACCCTGGGCCCGGAATCGCCGTCTGCTCGACTTCCAGCAGCATTTTCTCTGAGACCGATCCACCGGCGACGCCACCCACCGCTTCAAATACTGAAACGATATCGCGATGCTCGGCACCCGGTTGAATCGTGCCTCCATAGACGAAAACCGAAGGACGATTCAGACGCGCCATGGCCATCACACAGCCCGGCATATTCTTGTCACAACCGCCGATCGCCACGAAACCGTCGAATCCTTCGCCCGCCACGACGGTTTCGATCGAATCAGCGATAACCTCCCGGGAGACAAGCGAGTACCTCATTCCCGGTGCCCCCATCGAAATGCCATCGGAAACGGTAATAGTATTGAACATGACCGCTTTACCACCGGCGGCATCGACACCAGCCGCTGCTTCGTCCGCCAATTTATCGATATGCATGTTGCAAGGCGTAACCATGCTCCAGGTCGATGCGATCCCGACCTGGCTCTTGCCAAAATCCGATTCGGTAAAACCAACGGCCCGGAGCATCGCGCGGCTTGGCGCTCGCTCTATACCATCGACAACAACGCTGGAATATCGGCGTTGCCCGTTGTGATCAGAACTTTTCTTATCGTGGTCTTGGTTATCAGACATCAGGTTTCCTGAAAAAAAACATCATCGATATCAACTTGTTTATCCTGCCCCGATAACGATTTGAGAGCAATTATCTGCTTATCTGATCTGAGTTCGATCCCGGGCCGCTCACCATCTTCTGAAGTGGGCGGGGAATACAATCGACTCGGGACCTTTTCGGGCATGATCGGCGAATCTGCCGGGGCACCCGGACCACCAATCTGATTGGGCCCGTAATACCATGCCGAAAGGCCCACTGCATAGATCATGGAGGCCACCCGTACCAGCGGAGACCAGGGCTTCAGAAAACGCCTTTTTGGGCTTTGGGCCAAATGCGCAATCAACGCATTGACGCTCGGCGGCCGTTGTTCTCGGCGAAACGCCAGCCCCTTGCGCAGCGCTGCCCATTGAATCGAAGACAAGCCGGCTGGACGGACTGGCCGAAGGTTCAATTTTTCGGCTTCGACTGCCGTGCGATTTCCATAGGGATGGGAACCCGCGATCATCTGATAGGCCATTATCGCCAATGAGAAAACATCGTCCTGCACCGTTGGCCGCCGGCCTTCGTGAACCTCACAACTCGCGTAGGCCGGGGTCAGAACGATTGGTCCCCTGCGCGGGTCCTCATCAGAGCCCCCGACCACACAGGCCAGCCCGAAATCAACCAGTTTTACCTCGCGAGCCGTGGTCAGGAAAACGTTCGCCGGTTTAACGTCACCATGTATGACCCCGTTCTGATGAGCGAAATCGAGTCCGGTCGCGACATCGCAAAGAATTCTCCGGGTCACGGCCCATGGCATCGGACGGCTCTCGGTCCGATTCAGACGGCGGGCGAGAGATTCGCCGTGCAGCCATTCCATCGTCACGAAATAGATCCCGGCATGCCGGTCGATATCAAACACCCTGACCAGGTTCGGGTGAATCAGTCTCTGCGCAAGAATCGCCTCATACTGCAAAATTCGAATGGCGCCGGTCCGGCGCTGAAAATTTCGGCTCAGCACCTTTATCGCGACGAACGGATCAGGATAGTCCGCTTCTATTCTTCGGCGGTCGATCGCCTGGTATAACTCACTGATTCCGCCCCCGCCGATTCGCTTACCCAGCGTGAACCGGCTGCGCAGCACCAGGCCGGGCCGAATATCGACCGCAGACGCCCTCGAGGGTGCGAGCGTCTCCGTCAGTTCACGCGAGTATTCGTCACCGCCAGCCAAAACTGGCGCAGAGGGGTTCACGGGCAGACATCCTTATATTTATTGTTATGTTAATTCGGATAACTGAGGCAGACAGTCTATCACCAGTTACAAACATTTTCACAAATAACTTGTTAGTTATTGAATTTTAAGTATTTATTTTCTATAGAAAAAGCTTGCCAGGATTCATGATTCCGGCGGGATCGAGTGCCGTCTTAATCGTACGCATCAAACTCAGGGAAACCGGATCCGACAGCCGATTCAGTTCTTTTCGTTTCAGTGAGCCGATCCCATGTTCGGCGCTAAAACTCCCACCGAGATCGACGGCAACCGAGTGAACTTCTTGACTGACTGCATCCCAAAGATCCATTAATTCGTCGGTTCTCGTACCGGGTGGCGGGTTCAGGTTGAAATGCAGGTTGCCGTCACCAAGGTGCCCGAAAGCGATGACGACAACATCGGGTATGCGTCTGACCGCCAGTGCTTCCGCCTGCTGAAGGAATTGAGCGATCGCGGGCAAGGGCACGGAGATATCGTGTTTTATTCCGGCCCCAGCCTTTTTTTCCGCCTCCGAGATAGCGTGTCGAATACGCCACAGAGCTTTGCGCTGGGCTTCCGTTTGCGCGAGCACCCCATCCTTGACCTGCCCTTTATCGATGCATTCCGACAAAAAAGCCTGTAATACATCATCTGCCCCGGATCCCGCGAGCGTGCTGCCCAATTCCATGAGGACATACCAGTCGGGTGATCCCGACAACGGGTCGCTCGTATCCGGGATGTGCGTCAATACGAGGTCCATCGCGACTCGACTGATCAGCTCAAACGCATTCATTTGATCGCCCAGTGCGCTCCTCGCTTCGCCGTATAGCCCTATTGCCGCCTCCGGATCGGCCACTGCGACCATCGCCGTGGCGACGCTGCGTGGTCGTGGAAAGAGTTTGCAGGTTGCTGCAGTGATAAAGCCGAGCGTGCCTTCGGCGCCGATGAATAATTGTTTCAGGTCATAACCGGTGTTGTCCTTGCGGAGCCCGCGCAAACCGTTAACTGTCCGACCATCCGGCAGTACGACCTCCAGACCCATGACCAGATCGCGGGTCGTGCCATAACGCAGGACATTGGTACCGCCGGCGTTAGTGGAAATATTGCCCCCCAGTTGGCAGCTCCCCTCGGCCGCGAGACTCAGGGGAAACAGTCGATCGGCCTCTTCCGCGGCGGCCTGCACGGCCGACAGCAGGCACCCCGCTTCCGCCGTAATGGTGTAATTGGTCGGGGTCTAGCTCCCGGATATTTTTCATGCGCCTGGCCGAAAGCAGAATTTGCGGCCGTTCCGGCGTCGAATGCGGGATCGCACCCCCTGCGAGTCCCGTATTGCCACCCTGCGGGACAACACCAATGCGGTCGCGCTGACAGATTCGCAGAACCTCGGCCACTTCGATTGTATTCGCCGGTGAGACAAGCACAGGTGCGCGTCCATGGAACAGCCCACGCCATTCGGCGAGAAAAGGCGCCAGATCGTCCGGATGAGTTACCAGGCCGGCACTGCCGACCACGGCGTCAAACTGATCCAGAACGGATTTCGAGAGATCGGCGCCCATCAAAAAAAGTTGATCCAAATAGAGTTGTCGTAACGCATAAACGGTGCCTATTATGCTTGTAACGTACCGAACTCACGAATCCAGGATTGCCTTCTGAGCCTTGTCTGATTTGCCAAGAAATATCTATCGCCGCAATCCCGAAATGCTGGAGTCGGTCTCGACGTCGGTTTTCGTGGATCTCGGGAATAGTCTGGATTTGCGCGAGCGAAGTAATCTCATCGAACTGGATAAGCGATTACACGAGCACTGGGCACTCGGAAAAAATTTCGTTTTGGGCTGGGTTCCCTATCAATCCGGCCTACTGTTGTTGGTCGTTCCGCACTATGCCATCGCCGATTATGCGATCTCGACCGAAATCCCGCCGGCTGACATCACGGTGTCGGATTCAGATCCACATGCATTTCATCATGCGCATGCTGTCGGGGTCCAGAAAATTTCACTGAGCGTCAGCTTAGGAACGCCGGTCGTTTACTCAAGGCGGAGCCGGTTTACCTCGAATTGCGCCAGCCGCTGAGTCAGTCAGAGGCTGAATTTCTGATTATCGATCGACTGGTTCAGCGATATAGCGTGAGCTTCGTCTCGAGTCGTGCAGTCGCGCTGTTCGATATTGTCGGCTTCGCTCTGCTGAGTCCGTTCGAGCAAATGACGCAACTCAACAGCCTGTCGCATTCCCTTAATTCAGCGCACAGCAAGATGCTCGGCAAACAAATCAATATTAATTTCGCACGATCCAGCACCGGTGACGGTTTTTATATCTGGAACCGCGACATCGGGGCCGATGCGAACACCAGTCTTTACCACTTCATGCACCTCGTGCTGGCGGATAATGCGATTGCGCAACGAAAGGCACATGGCCGAACGGTACCGTTGTTGCGAACGTGTTTTCATATCGGAGGTTGCTACGAGTTTTATCAGGCGGAAGGCCTTAATCCGACCGTATACAGCGACATTATCGGCGATGTCACTATCGAACTGGCTCGCATGATCGACCGGGCATTGCCCGGGCAAATTCTCGTGGGCGAGTTTCAATGCGATTGTAGAGGACGCCGATCCATTCGGGTCAGCGCAACTTTTTATCGACGCAGTCGAGTTCGTCGAACAGGCGCAGAAAAATCTGTCGAAACTGAGCGGCCTTGAACTTTCCGGTGATGCGATCGAATCTATCAAGTGTTATTTGACCGGGCATCCACAGGTGGATGGAACTTTCACAGTACGAAAACTGGTTATTGACGATAAACACGGCCTGACCCGCAATGCGTTCAATGCCAAGATTAATATCTACCGCACTAAAGGCGAACCGATTCTTCTCGGTATAGAAGATCGCCTGCTGCACAACGACGAACCCGAAGCACCCGTCCTGAAACAGGGGCGCAGAGACATCCCAACTGATTAGGCCGCGTACTCGTCCCGAAACATGACCCAGACCGCCAGAAAAAGCGAAGCGATAATCGGCCCGATCACGAATCCCGAAATACCGAATAAAGTCAGACCCGCCCAGCGTGGACAATAAAATCAGGTAGTCGGGCATACGGGTATCTCGCCCTACGAGTAGTGGACGCAGGACGTTGTCTGCCAGTCCGATGATCACCGCACCGACTAAGACAAGAATTGCGGCCTTAATGTATGCGCCGCTGGCCAGGAGGAAAACGGCCGCAGGCCCCCATACCAGACTGGCGCCGACGATCGGAAGAAACGACAGCAGCCCCATCAGCACGCCCCAGAACACGGCACCTTCGATACCGAGTGCCCAGAACATCAGCCCTCCGAGGAAGCCTTGCACGAGGCCCACCACGAGCGTTCCCTTGAGCACCGCGCGGGCCATTTCAGCAAACTTTGCGAACAAGGCACGCTCGCGTTCGTCCCCGAGTGGCAACGCGTGAATAATTTGCTCAAGAATAATGTCCCCGTCGCGCAAAACGAAAAACAGCAAGTACAGCATCAGGAAGAACTTGACCATAAAATTGGCCACATTCTGACCCGCGGTCAAGGCCATGCTCGCAATAAACTGACTACCGGTCAGCGCCGCCGCCGACAGCTTTTCCGGCAAGGTATCGACATCGATACCAACGCCATGCGCCCATTCAGTAACCTTCGGTGTCAGGCGTTGCAGCCAGCGCAGAATAGCGCCCGGATCGATTTCGCCCCTTTGAATCTGGCCGAATAACTGTGCGGCTTCCTGGATAACGGCCGACGCGACCACCAAGGCTGGAACCAACACGGTAAAGAAAATCAGGATTACCGCAATAACGGCTGCCAATGATTTTCTGCCCGCAAATTTAGATTCGAGATAATGTTGGACCGGCGAGAACAGGATTCCAATAGTTGCCGCCCAGAAAATCGGTTGAAAGAAACCAGACAACAGCGCAACGAATGCGACAGTGACCGCGATCAGTAGACCGATAAAAAAAGATTGCTGCATTCCTGATGCATTTGCAGTCAGTTGGCGACACATCCTGATTGGTCGGGGCGAGAGGATTCGAACCTCCGACCACTTGACCCCCAGTCAAGTGCGCTACCAGACTGCGCCACGCCCCGATTATTTCTGATAAATTGCCGGCCGATCACGGCCAATAATACCCCAAGGCCCGAAGAAATAGAGAAATTGGAGAAGGAAAAATAAAGTGTGGCAGTAACTAGCGTCGCAGGAGCTTCAGAATGTCGTCGAGTTCCCTGCGCAACTGCTTGATGATCTGTTGACTCTGAGAAAGGTCGGTTTTGGCCTCTTCGCCGGTCAGCTTCTGCCGTGCACCGCCGATGGTAAATCCATCATCGTATAAAAGGCTTCTGATCTGACGAATAATGAGAACATCCTGACGCTGATAGTAGCGCCGATTGCCGCGTCGTTTAACCGGCTTCAGTTGAGGAAACTCCTGCTCCCAGTACCTCAACACGTGAGGCTTCACCGCGCATAGATCGCTAACTTCACCAATCGTGAAATAGCGTTTACCCGGAATGGGTGGAAGTTCGTCGTTATTTCCCGGTTCCAGCATAAGCCTCTACTCGGGCTTTCAATTTTTGCCCAGGACGAAATGTAACAACCCGGCGCGCGGTAATAGGAATTTCTTCCCCCGTTTTTGGATTGCGACCCGGGCGCTGATTTTTGTCACGCAAATCGAAGTTACCAAATCCGGACAACTTGACCTGCTCGCCGCTTGTCAATGCCGATCGAAGATCTTCAAACAATACATCGACCAACTCTCGGGCCTCACGCTTGTTGAGTCCCAGTTCATTGAACAACGATTCGGCCATATCCGCTTTTGTCAGGGCCATCTTTCTTTATTCTCTTATGGTGGCGTTGAAATCGCGGCCAAGGCGATCAATTACCGTGTGCATTATGTTGTCAACATCGGCATCAGTAAGGGTGCGGGATGTCTCCTGCAAAATCAAGCCTAAACCCACGCTCTTAGAACCAGTCTCGATGTTGCTTCCTTCGTAAATATCGAATAACACAATGTCTCGCAAAATCGGACCTCCCGCTTCCCGAACCGAGTTTTTAACCTCGGCAACCGGAATATCGCGGTCAATAATCACCGCAACATCACGGCGTACCGCTGGAAATTTCGAGATTCCCCGAAACTCCGGTTTAACTGCCGTTAATCCCGGCTCAATCAGCAACTCAAACAAAACCGGAGTGACCGATAAACCCAGTCTCTTTGTCAGGGCCGGATGTAATTCGCCCAACCAACCAACGTGTGAACCAGATCGAACAATTTTCGCTGATCGTCCTGGCCGCAAAGCGGAATGCTCGTCCGCCAAAAATTCGAACTCTTCGCTCGCCCCGGTCAGCGAGAATACCGCTTCGATATCGCTTTTTATGTCAAATAAATCTGCCGATCGCGGCGCCTGCCCCCACTGTTCGGGCTCGCAGACCCCACCACTAGGCCGGATAGCAATTTTTCTTCAATTATATCCGTATCTTGCTGTAAAAACCTAATACCTGACTCAAATAACTTCACCCGCCCTTGCTGACGGCTCAAATTATGTTGTAACGCGTCGATCAGACCGGGCCACAACGACTGGCGCATCACGGCCATTTCCGACGATATCGGGTTACTGAGCTCCAGCGCATCAGGGCCGCTCGCGAACATCCGGTCGAGTTCCGCGGGCACGAAACTGTAAGTAATCGCTTCGTGGTAGCCGCGGGCCACGAGCATATTCCGCGCCTGACCTTCGGCTACGCGGAAATCAGTGCTATTTCCGAGGACCGCCGGGCACGGCCCGCGAATTTCCGGTATGCGGTCGTATCCATACAGTCTCACGACTTCTTCGATCAAATCAGCCTCGATCTCGATGTCGAAACGCGCCGAGGGCGCCGTCACGGTCCATCCCTGTTTCGTGGTTTTCACCCCCATCTGCAGGCCCTGCAACAGGGTTGTGACCTCTTTTTCCGGAATCTCTACGCCGAGCACGGCCGCCAGGCGCGCTTTCCGCAGTTTTATCGGTTCGGCGGCCGGCAACCCGCTACCGGTCACTTCAACGAGCGGACCCGGCTCGCCGCCGACGATGTCCCCGAGCAACCCGGTGGCCCGCTCGATCGCCCGGGCCTGGTGCATCGAATCGACCCCGCGTTCGAACCGCACCGACGCGTCCGTATGCACGCCAAATCGTCTGGCCCTTCCGGCAATGACCGCGGGCGCAAAAAAAGCCGATTCCAGGAATACATTTTTCGTGGTTTCCGATACCGCCGTACCCTGCCCGCCCATGATGCCGGCGATCCCGATTGCGCCCGACCCGTCGGCAATGACCAGTACGTCCGAATCGACCAAGGCCGTCTGGCCATCCAACAACACGAGTTCTTCCTCCGGATCGCCGCGACGCACCCGGATGCCATCGGTCAATCGATCGAGATCATAGCCGTGCAACGGCTGTCCCAGTTCCACCATGACATAGTTGGTGACATCGACAACCGGAGAAATCGGCCTGATACCGCTGCGCCGCAGGCGCTCCTGCATCCAGAACGGCGTCGCCGCCGCTGGATCGATATTTCGTATGACCCGCCCGACAAACCGTCCACAGTCCGCGGTGTCCTCGAGCTCAACCGGGAACGTGTCGCGGATGGCCGCCTTGACCACGGCAACATGCGGCTCCTCGAAGGGCATTTGCTGGCCTACAGCGAGATCCCGCGCCACTCCGAGCACGCTGAAGCAGTCCGCGCGATTCGGAGTCAGATCGATATCGATGATCCGATCGTCCAGGCCCAGGACTTCAGCGATCGGTCGCCCCACCGGCGCATCCGGATCGAGTTCCAGAATACCGTCTGCTATTTCCCCGAGCCCCAGTTCCGCTACCGAACACAGCATGCCTTGCGAGGGTTCCCCCCGGATCTTGCTTTGTTTGATCTTGAAATTGCCCGGCAGCCGGGCACCGACCAGCGCAGTTGGATATCGGCCGCCGGCCCGCACATTCGGAGCACCGCAAACAATCGACAACACGTCATCGTTACCCACATCGACGCGGCAAACGGACAGGCGATCCGCATTCGGGTGCGCAGACACCTCCAGAACCTCGCCGACCACGACATTATCGACAGCCTCAGCTGCGGGCTCGACTCCATCGACCTCGAGACCGAGCATTGTCAGCCGGTGCGCCAGTGCCACCGAATCGAGGTCCGGATCGACCCATTCACGGAGCCAGGATTCACTAATTTTCATGACGTCATTAGCACGCGAATTAATTAAACTGCCGTAGAAATTGCAGGTCGTTATCAAAAAACAGACGCAGATCGTTCACGCCATAGTGCAACATTGCGAGCCGCTCGACGCCGACGCCAAATGCATAACCGGTGAATTCTTCAGGATCGATCCCGAGATTACTCAGCACATTCGGATGCACCATTCCGCACCCCAGTATTTCAATCCAGTTTCCGGATTCAGACCGGATATCCACCTCGGCAGAGGGTTCCGTGAACGGAAAATAGGAGGGCCGAAACCGCAGCGAAACCTTACGCTCAAAAAATCGCTCGATGAATTCATGCAGAACGGACTTCAGATTAGCGAAGCTGACACCGCGATCGACGGTCAGCCCTTCAACCTGATGAAACATTGGCGTATGGGTCATATCCGAATCGCACCGATACACTTTTCCCGGCGCGATCAGGCGGATCGGCGCGCCCTGATCGACCATCGCGCGAATCTGGACCGGTGAGGTATGGGTACGCAACAATTTTCCGGACGGAAAATAAAAGGTGTCATGCATCGCCCGTGCCGGGTGATTCTCCGGAATGTTCAATGCAGTGAAATTGTGTTCCTCATCTTCGATCTCAGGCCCGGTATGCACGGCAAAGCCTGCCGCTTTAAAAATCGCCTCTATTCGATCCTGAGTGCGCGTGACCGGGTGCAAACCACCAGGGTGTTGACCACGCCCCGGTAGACTGACGTCGAGGGCGCCACTCGAAAGATCGGCGACGATTTGAGCGCCCTCCAGGTCATTGCGCCGCGCCTGAATCGAGTCCTGAACCGCCTGTTTGGCGCGATTGATTTGCTGGCCCGCGGCCGGTCTTTCTTCCGCCGACAACGACCCCAGCTGCTTAAGCTGAAGTGTCAATTCGCCCTTTTTACCCAGGTATTTCACGCGTACGGCGTCTAGCCCGGCCAAATTCTGACTGGACGCGATTTCGTCCTGAGCGCGACTGATCAGATCATCCACATTCAGCATCGAGTCTGTCCTTCAAAGAAAGGGCTCTGGCTTTGGAGTCAGGCCATTTTTCGATATCAAGCCGGTTTTCGAAATCAATTATTCGCGAGCTGACTTTTGGCCTGTTCCGCTAACGCAGCAAAGGCAGCGGCATCATGCACCGCGAGGTCCGCCAGGATTTTCCGATCGACAGCGATGCCGGCCTTTGAAAGACCATCGATAAACCGACTGTACGACAGTCCATTGAGACGCGCCGCCGCATTAATCCGCGTGATCCACAAAGCACGAAACACCCGCTTGCGTTGACGACGATCACGATAGGCGTATTGTCCCGCCTTAATGACGGCCTGTTTAGCCACCCGGTACACTTTACTCCGTGCACCGTAATAACCTTTCGCCTTTTTCAAGATTTTTTTGTGACGCGCTCTTGCTACGACGCCTCGCTTAACCCTAGCCATTTAATTCTCCTGAGATTTGTGTGTTACCGGTTACGTTTGATCAATCCGACCCTTCCAGGGTGGGATCTCTCAACCGTAAGGCAATAGTTTCTTGACACTCGCTTCATCAGCTCCGGCGACGTGTGAGTCGGCCCGAAGGTGACGCTTTCGCTTCGTGCTTTTCTTGGTCAGGATGTGGTTAAGGTGCGATTGGGCTCGTTTAAAACGGCCCTTGGCGGTTCTGCGAAATCGCTTCGCCGCGCCGCGATTGGTCTTCATCTTAGGCATTACTTACTCCATTGCTGGCCTGACCCGTACCGAAGACCATCCTCGGCCGAAGCAGGCGGGTTGGAAAAGAGGCCGCCCTCTTCTCAACTCACTTTTTCTTTGGCGCCATCACCATGATGAGCTGTCTTCCTTCCATTTTCGGAAACTGCTCAACGGTGCCGTACTCTTCGAGATCCTTCTCGACTCGCTTCAGCAGCTCGACGCCAAGCTCCTGATGCGCCATCTCGCGGCCACGAAACCGCAACGTCACTTTCGTCTTGTCGCCGGCCGTCAAAAAACGAACCAGATTCCGCAATTTGACTTCGTAGTCACCGATCTCCGTCCCTGGACGAAATTTCACTTCCTTGATATGGGTTTGTCTCTGCTTTCCTTTGCCGACGTTTATCTTTTTCTTTTGCTCAAAAAGATATTTGCCGAAATCCATTACCCGGCACACCGGCGGACTCGCGTTAGGGGAAACTTCAACGAGGTCCAGATTTTCCAGCCGAGCCAACTCAATCGCACTGCTCGTGCTCATGACACCGGCCTGTTCACCTGAAGAATCAATGACCCTTACGTCCGAAACCTCGATCTCCTCGTTCCGTCTAACCCGCTTTTTAGCAGCGATACTTTAATCCTCCATAACAGTAAGGCCGCGGCTCACGAGTTCGGCTTGCAAGCCCTCGGCGAAGTCATCAACTGACATACTGCCAAGGTCTTTCCCAGCTCGTGTGCGCACGGCCAAAGTATTTGCGTCCGCCTCCCGATCGCCGACAACCAGCAGATAAGGAACACGCTGCAAAGTGTGTTGGCGGATTTTAAAGCCGATTTTTTCGTTTCTCAAGTCCACTTCGGCCCGAAAGCCCTGATTTCTCAGTATTTCCACAACTTTCAGCGCATATTCGTTTTGACTGTCGGTAATCGTCATGATCACTGCCTGCACCGGCGCCAGCCAGGCCGGGAATTTGCCCTCGTAATGCTCGATCAAAATCCCGAAAAACCGCTCGATCGAGCCCAGCAGCGCCCGGTGAATCATGATCGGCCGATGGCGCTGCCCATCCTCAGCCACGTATTCGAGATCGAAGCGCTCCGGCAGGTTAAAGTCCAGCTGGATCGTCGAGCATTGCCATTCCCGCCCGATCGCATCCCGGATTATGACGTCAATCTTGGGCCCGTAGAACGCACCGCCGCCTTCGTCCATACTATATTCGAGCCCCTTGGCATCCAGCGCCTCGCGCAACGCTGCCGTGGCCTGGTCCCAGATCTCTTCGGATCCCACTGCCTTTTCCGGCCGCGTCGACAGCGCGATCGAGAATTCTTCAAAGCCGAAAGCGTTCAACATGCTGATCGTCAGATCCAGAATGGCCTGGATTTCTGCACTAATCTGCTCCTCCCGGCAAAATATGTGTGCATCGTCCTGGGTAAACCCCCCGGACACGCATCAGGCCATGCAACGCGCCCGACATTTCGTGGCGATACACCGTGCCGAGCTCAGCCCAGCGAATCGGCAAATCCCGATGCGAGCGCAGCGTATTCTTGTAAATCAGTACATGGAAAGGACAGTTCATCGGCTTCAGCTGGTAGAGCTGATTCTCCTCTTCCATCGGCCGATACATGCCCTCGCGGTAAAAATCCGTGTGGCCCGAGGTATCCCACAGGGATTGCAGGGCAATATGCGGCGTATACAGCAATTCATAGCCTGCGCGGACATGGCTTTCACGCCAAAAGTCCTCGATTACGCGGCGAATACGCGCACCCTTCGGATGCCAGAACACGAGGCCGCCACCCGCCTCTTCCTGCAGACTAAACAGATCGAGGTCCTTGCCGATACGCCGATGATCGCGCCGTTCAGCCTCTTCGAGGCGAACGAGGTAGGCCTTCAATGCCTTTTTATCCGGCCACGCCGTCCCGTAGATCCGCTGCAACATTTCGTTGTTCGAATCCCCGCGCCAATATGCACCGGCGACCTTGGTCAATTTAAAAGCCTTTAAACGGCCGGTACTCGGTACATGCGGGCCACGACACAGGTCAACCCAGTCACCTTGACCGTAGAGGCTGATCGGATCATCCGACGGAATACCTGCAATGATTTCGGCCTTGTAGTGCTCTCCCAGCCCCTTGAAGAATTTAACCGCCTCGTCGCGCTGCATGAGCTTGCGTTCGACCGGCAAATCCTGCGTCGCCAGCTCCACCATCTTCGCCTCGATTGCCTCCAGATCCTCCGGCGTGAACGGGCGTTCAAACGCGAAGTCGTAATAAAAGCCGTCATCGATGACCGGGCCTATCGTGACCTGCGCGGCCGGAAACAATGACTGGACCGCCTGGGCCAGCAGATGCGCTGTTGAATGCCTGATGACTTCGAGCCCCTTCGGCATCACGATTGGTAATGATTGCCAGGTCGGCATCGGAATCGATGACGTGGGCGGTATCGACCAGTTCGTTTCCAACCCTGCCCGCTAATGCCGCCGCAGCGAGACCGGGGCCAATATCGGCCGCAACGTCCGCAACGGACACGGGTCCGTCGAACTCGCGCTGACTCCCATCGGGCAAAGTGATTACAGGCATCTGGAACTCGCAGTCGATCAGTAAAAAAGGCGTCCCCACCGAGGCACGCCCGGCCGGGATTCTATCAGACTCCGAATCGGGCTCGAAATCCCGCCGGATCACCCTATTCGAGTCAATGAGCGACTTCAGCCGCTCGTTCGGCCCGGTCCCGATGATAATCGAGGCGTGCCTTCAGATACCCACGATGTGGCGTGATGACCTCGGATAACTCCAGCAGCACGTCGTCATCCAGGGTGTAGACGGGCCAGTCGGGACGCCCGGAGCCATTCGGGTTGCCACTGCGCGCGAACTCGACCCAATAATCACTGACCAGATCACTGAACGCCCAGTCAGTCTCGGTGACTGGCGTATTTGCCATGCCTGGCGGTGCACCCCACTGAAACTTATCCAGGGTCTGAAACACATAGGAGATATCCGCGGCGTGGGCGACGCCCGGAACTTTGCCGCGGATGCCCTCGCTGACATAACCAAATCGGTACAGGTAGGCCGGCTGATCCAGCGCCGCCTGCTGCCAGGCCAGATAACGCGCCGGCATGGCCATGACCTGATCCGAAAATATCTGATTACCGGTCTGCACATCATCGACCGGGCCGTAAAGTTCGGTTAAAACCGACCGGTCGTGGCCGATCAGAAAGACCTTGATCGGCATGCCGGTGCGCACCGGAATACTTTCCTCCCAGGAATTCGATCCGATCAACAACGGCACGGGTTGCTGACGCCCCTGGCGAAAGATCGTACCGACGTCATCGGGAATGATCTGCCCATCCACGACCGGATTCAGCGAGACACTGATCTGATTCCGCCCATAAGCCAGGAGGGTTTCCAACGGCAACGCCTGCAGAGCGGCGCCCGTTTTATCGTCATCCGGTATTTTGGCGAAGCGCATCAGGCTTTTCGCCTCCGCATGGAGCGATCGGAACATCTGGATGCGCTGGTCGAGACGCCGGGTCTGATCGATGCGGATGCCACCACTTTGAGAGATTGCGCCGTGAAAGAGGCCCTGAGTCGCCGGCGACGCCAAAAGAAAATTGACCGACACTCCGCCAGCGGATTCGCCGAAAACAGTGACCCTGCCGGGGTCACCGCCGAACGCGGCAATATTTCGCTGCACCCACTTCAACGCCGCGATCTGATCCATTAGCGCATAATTCGCGATCGGTTCGCCTTGCCTGGTCTTATTCAACGACGCGTGAGCCAATAGACCTAAATACCCGAGCCGGTAATTGAAAGTCACGACCACCACCCCTTTTCGAGCCAGGCGTGTGCCATCATAGTTCGGCCAAGAACCGGCCCCGGAACGGAAATTGCCCCCGTAAATCCATACCATGACCGGCAATTTTTCCCCGCCCGCCAGGTCCCGCGGAATCCAGATATTCAGAGTCAGGCAATCCTCGCTTTGCGGCCCGAGATCGAAGTTCAGGTCCGAACGCGGATTCTGCGGACAGATTGGCCCGAACTCTGCGGCCGAACGCACACCCTCCCAGGCCTCGGCGGGCCGGGGTGGACGCCACCGATTCTCGCCCGCGGTCGTCGCGGCAAACGGGATGCCCCGGTAAACGAGGACACCCTCGTCCCGGATACCCTCGACGACCCCGGTTTCAGTATCGACCACCGGCGACGGGGCGGCCTGGCTCGCCATGGAACCGCCGAATGCGAAGATGAGAACCAGGCGCAGGCCTAGATTTTCTCTAAAAATCATTTATAAATTATTGTTTTTAAATGATTGTGCTATCGCTTCTTCTGGTTAATTTTGGTAGGCGCGATTGGAATCGAACCAACGACCTCTACCATGTCAAGGTAGCGCTCTAACCAACTGAGCTACGCGCCTGCACTGAATAATCGGCGTCAAATACTGCCGACGGAGCGACAAGATACAGAATCGCGCCCCCCCGGTGCAAGGTGTGCGTTCACAAAGAACAATAAATAACTACCCGGCCCTGGTATCCGGCAACCCGAGCCCGTATTTGCGCAGCGCGTCGATCTCGTCGCGAACGACGGCGGCCTCCTCGAATTCGAGATCCCGCGCGTGGCGATACATCTTTTTTTCCAACTTCCGGACCCGCTTCATCGCCTGCTCAGGTGTTAACTGAGCGTAATCGAATCTGGGCTCCGCAATGTTCCCCAGGCGATCGCGGCCTTTGTCCTTAGTGCTCCGGGCCCCCTCCATGACGTCCCGGACCTGCTTGCGTATCGATTGCGGCGTGATGCCATGCGCGGCGTTATATTCAAGTTGGCGCGTGCGGCGCCGGTCCATTTCCGCCTGCGCGCGTTCCATTGAACCCGTGACCCGGTCCGCATACATAATCGCGGTGCCGTTCAAATTGCGTGCGGCGCGGCCCGTCGTCTGAATCAAGGATCGCTCGGAACGCAGAAATCCCTCTTTGTCGGCATCCAAAATGGCGACTAATGAAACTTCTGGTAAATCAAGCCCTTCTCTTAATAAGTTAATACCAACTAGCACATCGAATACGCCGAGCCTGAGGTCACGAATGATCTCCGTACGCTCGACCGTTTCAATATCCGAGTGCAGATAGCGGACCCGCACTCCATGCTCGCCGAGATATTCCGTCAGATCTTCAGACATGCGCTTGGTCAACGTCGTGATCAGCACCCGCTCCTTCCGTGCAGCGCGAATATTAATTTCCGACAGCACGTCGTCGACCTGGGTCGCAACCGGACGCACTTCGACAGCGGGATCGACAAGTCCGGTCGGCCTGACAACCTGCTCGACAATGGCGTCGGAATGCGCCAATTCGTAGGGTCCGGGCGTTGCCGAAACGAACACTGTCTGCGGCGCAATGGCCTCGAACTCGTCAAATCGCAGCGGCCGGTTATCGAGCGCGGACGGCAGGCGAAAGCCGTATTCAACCAGCGTTTCCTTGCGCGACCGGTCGCCCTTATACATTGCCCCCAATTGGGGAATCGTCACATGCGCTTCGTCGACGATCAATAGCGCGTTGTCGCCGATGTAATCAAACAGACAGGGCGGCGGTTCCCCGGCTTGCCTACCAGACAGGTAACGACTGTAATTTTCTATCCCCGCACAGAAACCGAGCTCCCGGATCATCTCTATATCGAACATCGTACGCTGCTCGAGACGTTGGGCTTCGACTAATTTATCGGCCTCGCGCAGCACATCAAGGCGCTCGCGCAATTCGACCTTGATCTCATCGATGGCCTTCAGCATGACCTCACGAGGTGTCACGTAATGAGTTTTCGGGAAGATCGTCAGACGTGGAACCTGCCGGGAAACCGCACCAGTCAGCGGATCGAACCACGATAGTTTTACGACCTCGGAATCGAATAACTCGACCCGCACCGCGTCGCGATCCGAATCGGCCGGAAAGATGTCGATGACCTCGCCGCGCACACGATAGGTGCCATGAGACAAATCGACATCATTTCGCGTGTATTGGAGCTCCGCCAGTTTGCGCAAAATCTCGCGCTGATCGATTCGATCGCCGCGGGACAGGTGCAGGACCATGCTGAAATAGGCCTCCGGATCGCCAAGCCCGTATATCGCAGAGACGGTCGCGACAATGATCGAATCATCGCGCTCCATCAGCGCTTTGGTCGCCGACAAACGCATTTGCTCTATGTGTTTGTTGACCGAAGCGTCCTTGTCTATAAAAGTGTCGGAAGCCGGCATGTAGGCTTCGGGCTGGTAATAGTCGTAATAAGAGACGAAATACTCAACCCGGTTGTGCGGAAAAAAATCACGCATTTCCCCGTAGAGCTGCGCCGCCAGTGTTTTATTCGGCGCGAGAATCAATGTCGGGCGCTGCAGGGCCTGAATGACATTGGCCATCGTAAATGTCTTTCCAGATCCAGTGACGCCCAGCAGGGTCTGCCGGGCCAGACCGCTCTCGAGTCCACTCAACAGGCCTGCGATCGCTGCCGGTTGGTCCCCGGCGGGCTTAAAATCAGAAACGAGTTGAAACCGGTCCATGGCTGGAAAATGGGTTATTGGTTGACGGCCCCGAATCCCTTAGAATCTCCTGCCACCTCGAGCGGCATTGATTGATAAGGATAACCTGATGAGTCTACCAGTTTCGCAGCGCGTCCAACGTGTCAAACCGTCCCCGACGATGGCGGTCACCGCACTGGCAGCCGAGTTGCGCGCGCAAGGGCGGGACATCATCGGCCTGGGTTCGGGCGAACCGGATTTTGATACCCCCGAACACATCAAGGCAGCGGCAATCGAAGCGATTGCATCGGGCCAGACCAAATACACCGCCGTAGACGGCACCCCGGAGCTCAAAGCGGCGATCATCGACAAATTCGAGCGCGATAACGGCCTGACTTACGCCCCCGATCAAATCCTGGTCTCGTCCGGCGCCAAGCAGACTTGTTTTAATGTGTGCGCAGCGGTGCTGAATGCCGGCGACGAAGCCGTCATTCCGGCGCCTTACTGGGTGTCTTATCCGGACATGGTCAAGCTCGCTGATGGCGAACCGGTCATCGTGTCGGCCGGCCTCGACGACGGATTCAAAATCACGCCGCGCGGGTTGGCGGCCGCAATCACCGAGCGAACCCGCCTGGTTTTTCTGAACAGCCCGTGCAACCCGACCGGCGCCGCCTATACCCGATCCGAATTGGCCGCGCTCGGCGAAATCCTGATGCAACATCCGGGTATCGTCATTGCGACGGACGATATGTATGAGCACATTTACTGGGCAGAAGAACCGTTTACGAATCTCGTCACCGCCTGCCCCGGATTGTATGACCAGACGATCACCATCAACGGTGTCTCTAAATGCTATGCGATGACCGGCTGGCGCATCGGCTATGCAGGCGGCCCCAAATCGATCATCCAGGCAATGAAAAAGATACAGAGCCAGAGCACTTCCAACGCATGTAGTATTTCACAGGCGGCCAGCGTCGCCGCGTTGAACGGCGATCAGGACTGTGTCGTTGGAATGACCCGTGCATTCAAAGAGCGACACGATTTTGTGATCGGCGCCCTGAACGACGTACCCGGGTTTCACTGTCGAGAGGGCGAAGGGACTTTTTATGCATTCCCGAATGTTGCGGAGGCAGTCGAAGCCAAGGGTCTGGCCGATGACTCGGCGCTGGCCGAACTACTTCTAAATGAAGCGGAAGTTGCGCTCGTACCTGGGTCTGCCTTTGGCGCGCCGGGCTATCTGCGCCTGTCTTTCGCCTGCGGCATTGAGACCCTGCAGGAAGCTATTCGCCGAATTCGCCGCCTACTCGGCTGATTCGGTGACGTAACCTTGACTTGAACCGAGGCTTACAGGAAAATCCGGCCGCGCATCAGCCACTTATATCATTCCCCGGTAGCTCAGTTGGTAGAGCGATTGACTGTTAATCAATTGGTCCCTGGTTCGAGTCCGGGCCGGGGAGCCACTATCGAAAAAGCCCTCTAAAAGCGGGTCTTGCCTAATCCCTGAACGTCTGCTTCCCACTCTATTTCGTAGAGTTTTTCAACGAAATAACTCCATAGCAAACATTCGTGGGGGCCACCTCAATCAACGTCGCGTGAGAGACTTATGAGCGTGCTTAACGGGTCGATATCGTTTCGTCCAATGGTTTCCGCCACATCTGACACCTGTTGGCTTATCCATTCCTGTTCCTTTCTCCCCTCTTTGGTCGGATATAACCTCCGAACGCGACGATCTTGACCGTCAATTACCTCAGTAAGGTGCCCGACCTTAAGCTGCCTGGATACGTACCGCGAGACGTTTGACTTCGGTAGTCCTGTAATTGAAGCGAGTTCGGATACGGTTGGATGACGATCACCCCGATCCAGAATCACAATCGTCATCACCACCAATACTTCGCCAGTGAGTCCGCTGCCGTATCGATGTACTGATAATTGCAGGAATTTCCACAGCGCGGCGAATAACTCATCGTCCTGGATTTTCATCACAACCTCGCTTTTTCGCGCCCTTCACCTTTCGGTGGGTTTGGCTTTATCGTTTCAATCAAATCTACGCCGATTTTTAATCTAGGTACACCACCAAAATCGGCGAGAAGGGCAGCGTTACGTCCGATCAGAGGCCCCCACAAGGCTCGATACAGGTCTTTGGTGAGTGTCTGCCTTGGGTCTATTCTGTTGAAAGACTCTACTTTAGCAGCCGATGAAAAAATCTTAGCTCCTCAGGCGAATTAAACTATTTTCGATACGTGGGGTCACCAATAACAGTCGAAAATTCGCCATGTGACTGCGGGTGAAATCAGACGCAAGAAACGCATCGGATTTTCCGTGTGATCGCCTTTCAGCGAAAATCAGCGTCTATAAGATTTGGAGTTTTTCAACGGAATAGGTCGGAAGCATCCGTTCGGCGAATACAAAAAATGCCCCGCCGAAGCGGGGCATCTACTTGGAGGAACCGGTGCCGGCGGAATAAGGGGTTCAGCCGACGGGCTAGAACTTCGGCCTACGCACATAGGCTTCAGGAGCCGATCCTCGACCCAATTATATACTTGACCTCGAATATGATACATCACTCATTTGGATGATGTTTCTATTGCTAATATGGGATTCAAATTTGCCGGAAGAATTGGTCCGTTTTGCCCAAATTGCTAGCACCCGATTTCAGTGGCCTCATGTTGCATGAGGCCACTGAGCTTGTGTATCGCGGTTGTCCAATTCTGACATGAATCGCAGCGGACGAGCTCCATCTCGATCCTTTCGAGAATTGCCTGCCAATCGAAGGATTCGAGCACGAGCGTATTGGTAAGAAAACAGCCAGATGCTATTTGCGGCAACATTGAAGGTGAACAGACCACAAGGGAGAACATTTCACTTCCCGGCTTCGCTCGCTCACCGATCGATACCTGAATACCGACTTTAAAGTCCGGACAACCTTCAGATGATATTCCCTGCGGCAAATTGAGATCGGTACTCCAGAGTGACTGCACTTGCAACTTCACGACTAGCCCCTTGCGACGTACTTCACGTCACTTTCATCAGAGCCTTATGCATCCATGAATGCCGAATTGGCTCCTTCTTGTTATTGTCTGGTAATTATGCCGTTTCACCCGGAATCTGAAAACGCGACATAATGCGAAGGGCTTGAGCCAAGCACCGTAAGGGACGGGCGTTGGATTATGATCAATAGTCATTCAGTAATTCATGCAGTGGATTCGAATTGGGCGAACCTGTTGCGGCAACGGGCGCTCGACGTACCAAACAGTCATGATCTGGATGGCTTGCTGGATCGATATCGACGTCACAGCGAATTCTATCGGGACAGGATCGGTACCGCAGATTCGTGGACACGGGTTTCGCCGCTGGAGAAGCAAGAACTCCACAACGTTCCGATCGATGCCACGACACCGACCCGGGAAACACGAACGTCGGGCACCAGTGGTTTCCAGGTCACCATTCACAATAGCCGGCGCGAACGCGAGTTCCGCAGAGCGCTCCTGTACAGGCCTCAATTGTTTTATGATTTGCCAAAGTCGGTAACGCAAGTAGTGTTCATCGATGGGCGATGGTGCGCCGACCCGCGGATGAACCCGAAGGAATTCACTTATGGCGGACGGCACTATCGCACCTGGTTCGCCGGGGCCAGCGCAGATCCGGCAGCCATCGTGGCGCTGCTCACGGCGTTGCGCCCCCACCTGATACGCGGAATATCGAGCGGCATCGTACGTTTCATCGAAGAGTCAGATGTGTCGCTGGAACGAATCGGGGTCCGGATCATTGGTCCGGGCGGCGAGTATCTAACCGACGAGTGGCGAATCCTGATGCAGGAGTCCTTCGGTGCACAGGTACTCGATCGATATGGTTCGACCGAAACTGGCGCGATTGCATGGCAGTGCCCGCACTGTCATCGCTATCACACCAACAGCGACGAGATTATTCTGGAGCCAGACCCTGGCGGTCTAATCGCCACACCTCTCTTCGTTTCATCACAACCACTTTTACGCTATCGCCTCGGCGACATGATCGCATTTGACTACGAAAAGTCCGACTGCCCCGTGCAGTTACCGACGATCACGATCAATGCAGCCCGTCGTGACGACTGGGTCATCGACGGCGCCGGCAGGCGCATATCGCCGCTGAGTTTCCAATTCGAACAGGCGCCGCACCTTACGGCGTGGCGACTTCATCAACTTAACGACGGTTCACTACATCTATACTTTGATTCTGAACGACCGGAGGCCACCGGACAGTTCCTGACCCGGTATCTCGCCGAGACCGTCCCAGACCAGCCGTGCCGGATCACCGAAGGCATCTGGAAGCTGGATCGACCCGGAAAATTCAAGCGCGTCAGTTCAGATCACCCACAGGGTTCGCGAAGTCCAAGCACGTGAAGGATTCGATGTCTTCCGGCAACGAGACATTGCCGGTGCTCGTCGCCAATGTTCTCATCATCGGAATATTCGCCTGCGCCGCGGTCATCAATCGGTTTGATCCGGATCTTTATTACCTCAGCGTTCAGGAAGATGAATACCTGGAGTGGAGTAGCTTCTGGGCATTCCTGTCGGCGGGATTCGTATATCTTCGGCTTGCGCTACAACAAATAAGGGTGGGAGAACTCGCATGGTTTAGCTTTTGTGTTGCATTTTTCTGCCTTGTCATAGCCATGGAAGAAATATCATGGGGTCAACGCATCATCGGTTACCGCCCGCCGCAATATTTCCTGGCACACAATTTTCAACAGGAACTCAACGTTCACAACGTAATTGCCACCGGATACCGAAAATTTGCTCTGCACGCAGTCATCATCGGATTCGGAGTGCTGCTTCCGATTATTTCGCTAGTACCACCAGCGAAGCGGGTCCTTGGCCGCTACGGAATCACACCCTCATCACACGCTCTCATTCCGGCTTTCGTCGCGACTTGGGTTTTTTACGCATGGTATCCGTGGACCCACTCTGGTGAGTGGGTTGAATTGATGCTGGGTCTCGGCTTTTTGTTTTCCGGGCTCTGGCGATCGGGAGGCTACTCCGCAACACCGGGTATGACGGTAAAGGTCCTGGCTGCGTGGCTCTTCGTTTTTTTACTCGGTATCGGCAGCTCCACCGCGAGCCGCGAACAACGCGGCGGTCATGGCGATAATGTCGACGCGGCGAACGTTGAACTTAAGGCGTTGGAAAGTGACTTTCTCGCCGGAAAGATGCGGGTCCGATGTGACGTTCACAAACGGCTCTATACCTATATCCAAAAGTATGACCAGACTCACCTGCTCGATGGCGACTTCGCAGACCTAACGTCTGCGGGACTCCCGGATGCGAGAGCCTCCTATCTGCTGGACCCATGGAACTCGCCCTACTGGATTCGGGACAACTGTGCGGATGACGAGCGAAAAAGGGATTGCCTTCGTTTATTCCTTCGGCCCTAATCGACGCCGGGAGTCTACCCGCCGGAATATCATGGGTGACGATATCGGTGTATTTATCCTAAAACCCCAACCTGCAGACTAGAGCCCAGCAACCACCAGGCTAATACCAACACATAGTGACGACCATCCTACACGCTGAACCCTGCTGAATTTTCAAAAAAATCCCCGCTCGATGGCGGGGTTCGAAATTCATCTTCTTCAAGGCTACGTTTATGAGTATTGTCGGGATTTCATTTCGGTCGCGCGTTCGCGTATTTCAAGCGTCAGCGCATGCAAGCGACCTGCGAGGTCAGATTGATTCTTCGAGTCCAGAATCGAAATAACAGCGTAGAGATCCGGGACGACCGAACCCATTCCGGGCACGCCCGTGGTCTCTCGACGATTTCCCCGCGCTGGTATGCCTGCGTTTGCCAATTCACGCAAAACGCTATTCGGTTGATTCACTGAACCAGCTCCGTCACCGCGGCCCTTGGCGCTACACCCGGATGATTGTTCCCGGCTGTCCGGTCGGCACGCGCAAGTTCCAGCCTGACCAGGTCACGCAAATAGCCGCAAACCGACAAACCACATTCCTGAGCGAGTCTCTTCAGGTGCCCCAGTTCATCCGGTTCGATTCGGGTTGCGACGGTCACCATCCTGTGTTTACCGAGCATTGGTCTTCCGTACATATCGTTTTCTCCGTGTTAACGTGGTGAAAACAATAGTCGTCGCGAGTCGAATGATCTGGTCATTCCCGGTCAGATTCTTGTCAGTACATGGCGACTTCGGAAGGGCCGAAATCCGATTTATTGCAGCAAACCCCTTGATTTACCGTTATTTCACGGGGGTCGGGCCGTCAGATCAGGGAGCGCCCCCCCAGTGCTTCGATAATCTCGGGGTCAGTCTTTGCCACGTCGAGAGTTGCCTGAATGTAGCCGAGTTTGCTGCCACAATCGTAGCGTTTGCCGGTAAACCGAAACGCGTAAACCGGTTCCTCGAGTAGTAAATCAGCGATGGCATCTGTCAATTGAATTTCACCACCGGCGCCCCGGCCCGTTTTTTCCAGCATCCTGAAAATAGCAGGTGTGAGCAGGTAGCGCCCCACCACCGCCAGCGTCGACGGTGCATCTTTCGGGTCAGGTTTTTCGACAATCTGCTTCAGTTGCTGAGAGTTGTCTACATCGACAATACCGTAACTTTTTGTTTTATCCCTCGGCACATCTTCCACTGCGATGGAACTGGCGCCCTGCTTCTCAAACTGTGCAGCCATCTGTGCAAGACACCCGGTCTCGCCACGAATCAGGTCGTCGGGCAAATGCACGAAAAACGGCTCATTGCCCACGACCGGCTGCGCACAAAGCACGGCATGACCCAAACCCAGCGGCTCACCCTGTCGAATAAAGACACACGACGCATCTTTCGGCAGCACCCCCTGAACTCGCTCCAATATTTCGATCTTGCCGGATTCGGCCAATGCACGTTCGAGCTCCCGATCCTGATCGAAGTGATCTTCGATCGCACGTTTACTGCTATGCGTAATGAACACCAGGCGCGTCGCACCCGCCTCGAGGGCCTCCTCCACGGCGTATTGAATAAGCGGTTTGTCGACGATCGGCAGCATTTCCTTCGGAATCGCTTTGGTGGCCGGCAAAAACCGTGTCCCACGGCCGGCAACCGGGAAAACGGCCGTCCGCACAGCTACTGTCATACATTGACTCCTGAACAACGAGTTGGGGGCCCCGAATCATAGCCAATTCATTCATAAAGTTCCCGTGATCGCAGATAATGGCCGCCGAATTGACCAAAAGGGTGACCAGGACGGTGTCGTTTGCCCGCCGCCCTGATCACACCAACCTGTCAATGAGCTGATTCGATCAGAATATTCTGCTCATTCGCTTCGAGAATGAATTTGCCGATTCCCGTAACGTTCAACAATTCATCCGTTGACTGAAAGGCGCCATACTCATTTCGATAGTCCACGATGGCTTGTGCCCTGGCCTGCCCCACTCCGTTTAACTCCCGGGCGATGGTTTCCGCGTCGGCAGTGTTCAGATCGACCGGTCCGGCCCATGACAAAAACGGAAACAGCATCCCGACCATGGCGGCCATCATTCTCTTCACGACTCGTCTCAACATTAGGTCCTCCACGCTTTTGGTAATTCGCATTAGTCTCTCCCTGATACCTGAAAAAAAATCGCGTATTGCAGAATTGCATACTCGCGATACACGGTATGCTATGCGCTGGATAACACCAGATCGAAGACGAGATTCTGCCGAATTAAACGAGATATGAGTCAGAGCAGATCACACTGACACGGTTGAGCACTCAGCCCAATTTAATCCTGGTCTCCGGCTTCATGGTCTCCCACAAGCGACACGCGGAACATTGCCAATGCATTATCAGACTGGCGTAACCGCATTGCGCGCAGATATACCGGGGTTTCGCGGCCACTATTCGTTTCAGGGTCTCGCGAATGCGATTCAGCGATTCCGAGCGTTTGGAAGCGCTGGCGTGCAATAAAGCCCCGGCATCGGTTAACCCGCTCAGCACCGGGTCACCGGCGATAAAATTTTGCAGGGCATCCAACGCGACCGCATTGTCGATCGTTGGATCAAGAACGGCCGCCATTGCTAACGCATCGGCATGTCGTTCGTCGCGCTTCATCAGCTTGCGCAACACGCTGGTTAATTCATCATCTTTGTCGGCGGCCTTACAGCTGCCCGAAAGTCGCGGAATGATTTCAATTAATAAATCCGGTGATTTGTCGATCACCTGTCGATACAACCGTATCGCGTCGTCATTTTTTCCCAGGTCATTGGCGAGATTCGCACCGATCAGCTGACTTCGAACCGTCCGACTGCGACCCGATTCCGCCTTCTTGAGCATTTCGCGCGCTGTCGCAAAATCTTTCGCCGCCCGGGCCTGCTCTGCCAGTTCGCAGTAGTAATGCGCAATTTCGGGGAGCATCCGACACGCTCGGGTCGGTGCGTTCCAGTTCCGCATGAAATTCAATTGCCCGATCCCATTCCCTGGTCGATTCACAAATTCGAATGAGTCGCGTCAAACAATGGTGCCTGAATTCCGGTGATTCACACTGCTTCATAAACAGGGCCTCTGCCCGGTCATATAGCCCCGCACCCAGGTAATCCTCGGCCAAAGCGACGGTGGCCTGGTCTTTTTGAGCACGGCTCAAGCTGGGGCGAGCGATAAGATTTTGGTGTACCCGAATGGCCCGGTCGACCTCGCCGCGTTTACGAAACAAACTACCGAGCGCAAAATGTGTTTCCAGCGCATCGTCATCGAGTTCTGCCATACGCGTGAACAACTCAACCGCGCGATCCGGTTGTTCATTCAGGACGTAATTCAGTCCTTTAAGATAATCCCCACTGAGCTGATCGGTCGGTGTCTCCTCATCCTCCTCCTCACCAAACTTGGCAAAGAAATATCCCAGCGCGGCAGCAATAAACAGCAATCCAGCAAGAAAGAACGCGGATTCAGTCGGCATTTTGGATTGGCATACGGCGGAGAGCCTTCACCTCTGCTTCGGCCACACGTAAAGATTTCTGCAATTTTCGCCGGTCGCTGATCGATTTGAGCAACACAGCGCCCGCGCACAGGAGGCCAAATAACCACCCGACACCAAATGCCACACTCAACGCGAGAGAGATGGGAACCACCATTTCCTGGAATGCGAGATCCAGGGTCGTCATTCCCGGATTTAATGCGGCGAAGACTGTCGCAAGCAGCAGCCCAAGAAATATGACAGCGATGAATACGATGTTGCGAGCCATCAGCGAATACCACGAAGCGCAGCCCGTTGCCGGGGCCGCAATGCTCCGCATTGTAATTCAATTGCGGTCGAGGTGCCGCCGCAAATTGACCGCCCTAATTCTTGATCGGAAGGTGTCGATTCGCGTTGACGCGATCGCGCAATTCCTTGCCAGGCTTAAAATGAGGTACAAATTTACCGGACAAAGCAACGGCCTCGCCGGTCTTCGGATTACGCCCCATACGCGGCGGACGAAAGTGCAATGAAAAACTGCCGAAACCGCGTATTTCTATACGGTCGCCAGAAGCCAGCGCGTCACTCATCAATTCAAGCAGGTGCTTAACGGCGAGTTCGACGTCTTTTGCCGGAAGATGTTTTTGCTTACGCGCAATTACCTCGATAAGTTCCGATTTCGTCATTGCCAAAGCGGTACCCTCCCATTCTAATTCGTCGGCATGGCCGACGCAGTCGGCGCCAAAGCGCCATTTACCCCGAGAAAACCAAACTAGCCGTCAGAATTCCCTGTTATGTGTCGTTTAAGCAGATCTCCAAGGCTTGTACCCCCGCTGGTTGCCCCGGCATCTGATTTATAACTTTCAACCGCGGCCGCTTCATCATGAGCATCTTTCGCTTTTATCGACAGCGAAATAATTCGGGTTTTTCGATCCAACCCGGTAAATTTCGCCTCGACCTCATCACCCACTTTAAGCACCGTTCGTGCATCTTCTACCCGGTCGCGGGAAAGCTCGCTAGCCCTCAGTTGCCCTTCGATTCCTTCTCCCAGCTCAATCACGGCAGATCGGGCATCGACTTCCTTAACAACACCCGTAACGATACTGCCCTTCGGGTAGTCCGCAAGAAATTTTGAAAACGGATCCTGATCAAGCTGCTTGATTCCAAGAGAAATACGCTCCCGCTCCGGATCAATTGCCAGCACGACGCTTTCAACTTCCTCACCTTTTTTATAATTCCGAACTGCTTCCTCGCCTGGAAGATCCCAGGAAATATCTGACAGATGAACCAGGCCATCGATACCGCCGGGCAAGCCAACGAAGACACCAAAATCCGTAATAGATTTGATCGTGCCCGTGACTTTGTCGCCGCGATCGAATGCCGATGAAAAATCTGACCATGGATTCGTCTGGCATTGTTTGAGACCAAGCGATATTCGACGACGTTCTTCATCTATATCCAGCACCATGACTTCGACTTCCTCGCCGACGGTCACGACTTTGGACGGATTAACATTCTTGTTGGTCCAGTCCATCTCTGATACGTGAACCAGGCCTTCAACGCCCTCTTCTATTTCAACAAAACATCCGTAATCGGCAATGTTCGTGACCTTGCCGACAAGGCGCGTATTGGCTGGATAGCGTCGCGCTATCGCCTCCCACGGATCAGAGCCGAGCTGCTTGATACCAAGTGAAACGCGGGTTTTTTCCTTATCGAAGCGCAAAATCTTCACATCGATCTCATCACCGACCGTAACGATTTCAGAGGGATGCTTGACCCGTTTCCAGGCCATGTCCGTGATATGCAGCAAACCATCGATGCCGCCGAGATCCACGAATGCACCATAGTCGGTCAGGTTCTTAACAACACCCTTGACGATCGCACCGTCCTCCAGCGAGGACAGTAACTCTTCACGCTCCGCACTGAATTCCTGCTCCACCACAGCACGGCGAGATACCACTACGTTATTGCGTTGCTGATCGAGTTTGATGATCTTGAATTCGAGTTCCTTGCCTTCCAGATAGGAAGGGTCCCGGACCGGACGCATATCGACCAGAGATCCGGGCAAAAACGCCCTGACAAATTCTATTTCTACGGTGAATCCGCCTTTCACGCGGCCATTAATGATTCCCGTCACAATCTTTGAATTCTGGAATGCATCTTCCAGTTCTTCCCAGGTTCGCGCCCGTTTCGCGCGCTCGCGGGACAGTCGCGTTTCACCAAAACCGTCTTCGACGGCATCGAGTGCGACTTCAACATCATCACCCACCTGAATTTCCAGCTCACCCTGATCATTCAGGAACTGGCTAACGGGGATAACTGCTTCGGATTTGAGGCCGGCACTGACTATGACGACCTCGGAAGAAATGTCTACGACACTGCCGGTAAGGATGGTACCCGGCTTTATTCTCTGACTGGCAAGACTCTGTTCAAATAACTCGGCAAAACTTTCTGTCATTATAAAAACCCGCCATTCGGCGGCCCAAAAAAGGTTCCCAACCACTGGCCGGAAAACGGTTAAAAAATTCTGGAACTAATCCTTTAGTGCCAGACCTTAGCAGCCCAATTCAATACCTCAGACACAACCGCCTCAATGCTCATGGATGTGGTATCCAGGATCTTTGCATCCGGGCAAGCTTGCAGTGGCGCGACGGCACGGTCCGAATCGCGTTGGTCCCGGTCCGCCATGTCCTTGGAAAGGGCGGGCAGACTAACACCAATCCCCTTTTCTTTCAACTGCTTATAACGCCTCCTGGCCCGTTCCTCGACACTCGCCGTCAGGAAGATTTTCAACTCCGCATCCGGAAAAATAACCGACCCCATATCTCTGCCATCCGCAACGAGGCCCGGCATCTCACGAAAAGCGCGCTGCCGATCTGCCAGCGCGCCCCTGACGGCCGGTATGGCGGCGATCTGTGATGCTCGCCGGCCGCAGGCCTCGGCCCGAATCGCCTCGGTCACATTCTGGTCGCGCAGAAATACACTCACCGTTTCCTGGCCGGCGTCGAAACGCACGTCAAGTTCACGCGCGAGGCGGACCAGGTTCGGCTGATCTTCCGGATCGATCCCCAGGGCCGTGGCATCAAGCGCAACCAACCGGTACAGCGCACCACTGTCGAGCAAATGCCAACCGAGGCGGTCCGCCACGGTTTTGCTTACGGTGCCTTTGCCTGAACCCCCAGGCCCATCAATCGCGAGCACTGGAATCGGTTGGCCGGGGGAAGGCTTAGCCATTCGACTTCTGGTCAGGTTTTAATCCGTTGTCGGTCCGAATATCCAGGCCGATCAAACGCGCACTTTCGACAAACCCTGGAAACGAGGTCGCAACATTTTTCGTGTCGATGATCCGTATCGGCCCCTCTGCCGCAACCGCCCCGACGGCGAAAGCCATCGCGACCCGATGATCACCGCCACTGTCTATTGTTCCTGCGGAGAGTTTTCCGCCTCGGATTACAGCGCCATCGGCATGTTCTTCTATTTCTGCACCCAACGCCTTGAGACCTTCCGCCATCACCCGGATCCGGTCACTTTCTTTATGCCTCAATTCGGTCGCGCCGCTGATTACGGTTTCGCCCTTGGCCAACGCGGCCGCGACAAAGACCAGAGGGAACTCGTCGATCGCGAGCGGAACGATTTCGGGTCGAATCTCAGCACCTCTGAGTTGACACGGCCTGACGATGATACGACCCACCGGCTCGCCACCAGCGCCCGTCTGCGGCTGAACTTCAATATTGGCCTGCATCAACTCGAAGATACGCAAAATACCCGTCCGGGTCGGATTCAGCCCGACATGATCGAGCACGAGCTCACCTTCATCGGCAAGACACGCAGCCAATATGAAAAACGCCGCCGAGGACAGGTCGCCGGGGACATCGATCCGGGTCGCGGTCAACGGCCCTCCGGCCGGCAGAGTCACGCGGTTTTCTTCTCGATGAACGGGCAATCCAAAGGCGGCGAGCATGCGTTCCGTGTGATCGCGGGTCACGGCCGGTTCCGTGATACGGACGGGACCGGTGGCATACAACCCGGCCAACAGCAGCGCTGATTTGACCTGCGCGCTGGGCATCGGCATGACATAGTCAATCTCATGCAGACGCTGATTTCCGGTGATTGCCAACGGCGGACAACCGTTATCGGTCACTATTTCCGCCCCCATCGCTCGCAACGGATCAGCGACCCGGTCCATGGGTCTACACATTAGCGACGCATCGCCGGTCAGTACGCTGTCAAACTTTTGTCCGGCCAGCAATCCGGACAACAGCCGCATGGCCGTTCCGGAATTTCCCATATCCAGCGGTGTCGCCGGTGCGCTCAAGCCGTTGAGCCCGCAGCCGCGTATCTGGACGACGGTTTCGCTGGGCCGCTCGATTTCGATCCCCATGGCCGAAAACGCGGCCAGGGTTGCCAGGCAATCCTGCCCGGGCAGGAAGCCGTTGATTTCAGTGGTCCCGTTCGCCACGGCACCCAGCATTACTGCGCGATGTGAGATCGATTTGTCGCCCGGAACCCGGATAACCCCATCGATCCGTTCAACCGGCGCGGAAACGAGGGCATTCATTTCAACAGCTCCGGGTCTGATCCCAATGCCTGCACCAGGTGCCGGTTTTGCTCCGGCAACCCGACTGAAATTCGTAAATGATTCGGCAATCCATAATTCGCAACCGGGCGAACAATAACGCCGGCCTGCAGCAACCGCTCATAGAATGGACCGGCCGGCCGGCCCATATCAACGAGCAGGAAATTTCCGATCGAGGGCACGACCGACAGCCCCATCAAGGTCAACGCATCGGTCATAAAGGCGAGGCCTTGCCGGTTAATCGATCGAGAACGATCCACAAAACTGCCGTCATTTAAAGCCGCGATCGCAGCCACCTGGGCGAGACTATTGACGTTAAAAGGTTGTCGAACCCGGTTCAGCAGCTCAGCAAGATCCGGGTGACTGATCGCATAGCCAACCCGCAGGCCTGCCAGGCCGTATATCTTGGAAAAAGTCCGCGTGATAACCAGGTTGGGAAACTCATCCAGCCAGGACAGGGTACGCGGATAATCGTCGCGGACGACGTATTCCCCGTAGGCCTCGTCGATCACGACGACGGTGCGGTCCGACACCCGTTTCAGAAACCCATAGAGCCCGTCGCCCGTCACCCAGGTCCCGGTCGGGTTATTGGGATTGGCAATAAAAATCAGCCGAGTCCGGCCTGTCAGCGCCGCTTCGAATGCCGCGAGATCGTGCCCGAACGGCTGGTCATGGTCGGCCGGATTCGAGGCTGCGACGCGTGCAACGGCGCCGGTCGCCTGGACGGCGAGTTGGTAAATAATGAACCCGTGTTGATCGTAGATCGCCTCAACGCTCTCGGAGAGTAGCGTTTCGGCCAGCAGCACGAGCACGTCGTTCGATCCGTTGCCCAGCGTAATGCGGGCCGGGTCGATGTCATGGCGTTCCGCGAGCGCATTCTTGAGACGGTAACCACTGCCATCCGGGTACTGCGCCAGTTGCGGAAGCGCCTCGCGCACAGCCTCCAGTGCCGTAGACGGGGGGCCAAGCGGGTTTTCATTTGACGCCAGTTTGATGGAATTCTGAATCCCGTATTGACGCTCGAGCTCATTATTCGGCTTACCGGGAATATAGGGTTTCAGGCCGCACACGCCGGCCGCCGCCAGCTGTTCAAATACTGTATTGCGCTCCATAGGCCAGCCCCGCGCCTGCCAAAATACTAAAGTATTGCTTTCGGATAGGATCCTAAGACACGGAAAAGCTGAGCGTTTTTTTCAAGCTCTTTCAGCGCCTCAGCCACCTTGGAATCGTCGACGTGCCCATCGATATCGATAAAAAACACGTAGTGCCATTTGCGGCGCCGCGACGGTCGCGACTCGATCCGGGTCATATTGACGCCGTGGTCGGACAGCGGCGCCAGCAGATGATGCAATGCTCCGGCATCGTCCGTATCCGCCGCGGAAAGCAATAAAGTGGTTTTGTCGTCACCGCTGGATGGGAAAAGCTCGCGCCCGATGACCAGGAAGCGCGTCGTATTGTCGGGATGGTCTTCGATATCTGCGATCAGTTTGTCCAGCCCATAGACCTCTGCGGCGGCGTCACCCGCGATCGCCGCAGTGCCGGCTTCGTCTCTCGCACGCCTTGCACCCTCGGCGTTGCTCGCAACCTCAACCAGTTCAGTTTCACCCAGGTACTCTTTTAACCATGCCCGGCACTGCGCCAAAGATTGGGGATGCGCACAGACTCGCGCGACCTTTTCCAGGCTGTCCATATTGCCGAGTAAATGTTGCCGAATCCGTAACTCCAGTTCGCCGCAAATTTTTAACGGTGACATCAGGAAATTATCGAGCGTGTGATTGACTGATCCAGCGGTCGAGTTTTCTATCGGAACCACACCGAAATCGGCTGCACCTGCCTCGACCTCATGAAAAACCTCGTCAATTGTCGCCAACGAAAGCGCCCGAACGGAGTGCCCAAATTGTTTGTAAACGGCCGACTGCGTGAACGTGCCTTCCGGCCCGAGATAACCAACCTTTAAAGGCTCTTCTTGCGCCAGGCACGCAGACATGATTTCACGAAACAGACGGACCATCTCTTCGTCTGTGAGCGGTCCCTTATTCCGATCCACCACAGCGCGCAGAACCTGCGCTTCTCTTTCTGGCCGGAAAAAATTTACGGATCGGGCATCTCCGCCTTTGGCAACTGCAACTTGCTGTGCGCAGCGGGCACGCTCATTGATCAGCTCGTGAATCTTTGCATCGACAGCGTCGATCTGATCGCGCAGCGCCAGAAGATCCACGGACTTACCGGCCTCAGGACCGCTGGACGATTTTCCTTTTTCAGGCCTTGTTTCAGGCCTTTTCCCAGGCTTTTTTTTCGGCATCGTGTCGTCCTGTGACCGGTTGATTAGTTTGCGACCGGGCGCCCAAGATTCCGGACACACAATACGCCCTCAATGGCTTCGATCTTGACGACGGTCGTGTCGTCAATTTCGCCGTCGAGATCAACGATTGTATAGGCGAGGTCACCGCGAGACTTATTCAACAGGTCTTCAATGTTTCGTCCCGCATCAGCCAACAACGTCGAAATCTGGCCCACCATATTCGGCACGTTGGCGTTAGCAATAGTCAATCTGTAGGTATCGGCACGCGGCATATCTACCTCCGGAAAATTCACCGAGTGCTTAACCGTGCCATTCTCGAGGTAATTTCGCAGATTCGCCACAACCATCACCGCACAATTCGTCTCGGCTTCAGTAGTCGAGGCGCCGAGATGCGGCAACGCAATGACCTTGTCGTGGCCGATGAGATCCCGGCTTGGAAAATCCGAAATATATCCACCAAGATGCCCGTTATCGAGGGCGGTCAACATCGCCGCTTCATCGACAATTCCGCCGCGTGAAAAATTCAGTATCACGGACCCGTTCGGCATTTTCGCAATACGTTCCGAATTTATCAGGCCTTGTGTACCCTCCACCAGGGGCACATGCAGAGTCAGCATATCAACCCGACTGACAAGGTCCTCGAGACTTCGGGCCTGTTCAACACCAGACGACAACTCCCACGCCCGCTGCACCGTAATCTGCGGATCGAAACCGATCACTCGCATACCCAATGACAACGCAGTATTCGCAACCTGCACGCCGATAGCACCCAGCCCAAGGACACCCAGTGTGCGGCTGGGCAATTCGTACCCGACAAACTGTTTCTTACCGGCCTCAACAGCCTTATTCAGTTCTGCACCCTCAGCATCGAGTTCGCGCACATACTTCCATGCTGGGCAAATATTCCGCGCGGCAATCAGCAATCCTGCGATCACGAGTTCTTTCACGGCGTTCGCGTTCGCCCCCGGCGCATTGAACACCGGCACACCGCGTACCGCCAACGCGTCGATCGGAATGTTGTTGACCCCGGCACCCGCGCGGGCAACCGCCTTTACGGAATCCGGAATCTCCATGTCATGCATATTGTAGGAGCGCAGCAGAACAGCGTCCGGATTTTCCAACTCCGAACCCACTTCGTAATTATCCCGCGGCAAACGGGTAAGCCCCTCCGCGGCAATATTATTGAGTGTCAAAACTTTGTACATACAGATGCGTCCACGTGATTCCTGGTGCCAATTATTATTCTAAGCCTGCCGTCGCTCGAATTCGGCCATAAACTCGACCAACCGTCCAACGTCTTCTTCCGGCATGGCGTTATAAATGCTCGCACGCATGCCGCCCACCGACCGATGCCCCTTCAGGTTCATTAAGCCCGCTTGTGCGGCCTGGCTTAGAAACTCACCGTCCAATTCCGGCCGCGCCAGCGTAAACGGCACATTCATCCGTGAACGATAAGGTTTGGCGACTGGATTCGCATAGAAACCCGAATCATCGATCGCTCTATATAAGAGTTCCGATTTCCGCTGATTCTTCTCGCCAACGACCTCCAGGCCGCCCTGGTCCTTGAGCCACGCAAACACGAGGCCCGCCAGGTACCAGGCGAAGGTCGGCGGCGTATTGAGCATGCTACCGGCGTCCGCCTGCGATTTATACCGCATGATCATCGGCAAATTACCGGGTGCGCGCTCCAATAAGTCGCGACGCACAATAACGAGCGTCAGCCCGGCCGGCCCAATATTCTTTTGTGCGCCGGCATAGATAACGCCAAATCGGCTGACATCCACCGGTCGGGACAATATCGTCGAGGACATATCGGCCACCAAAGGCACGCTTGCGACATCCGGTGGCTCGAAAATTTCGAGGCCGCCGATGGTTTCGTTCGGCGTGTAGTGAAAATACGCCGCTTCCGGATCGAGCTTCCATGACTCCATGTCCGGGACGTCGGTATAATTCGACGCCGCTCCATCCGCGACGATATTGGCCGAGCGTACGATTTGCGCTTCTTTCAAGGCTTTTTTTGACCAACTGCCCGTGACCAGGCAATCGATTGAATCACCTGGGCGGGACAGGTTCATCGGCAGCAATGCGAATTGCATCGTCGCCCCGCCCTGCAGGAACAGCACCGCATAATCGTCAGGGATCCCCATCAGATCGCGCAGATCCGCCTCGGACTGCTCGGCAACCGCGAGAAATGATTGACTGCGGTGACTGACCTCCATGACGGACATTCCAGAACCCTGCCAATCAGGAATTTCGGCCCTGGCCCGTTCCAGAACGGCCAGCGGGAGCGCTGCGGGTCCCGCGCTAAAATTGATTACTCGTGACATCTGGATTTCCTGACTGTAGCGATTCGAGTACGGGACCCGACTGATCGCATTACTCTTCTTCGCCATCCTGAATCGAGATTATTCGATCCAGCCCAACCAACCGCTCCTTCTCGGATAGACGAATCAACCGGACGCCCTGGGTATTGCGGCTTTGTAGTGAGATGCCTTCCACCGGGGTCCTGACCAGCGTTCCGACCGAACTGATTAACATGATTTCGTCGTCGCCATTCACCTGCACGGCGCCAACCATCCGACCATTTCTGGCCGTCGTCTGAATTGCGATGACCCCTTGTCCGCCGCGGCCGTGGACCGGAAAGTCATCGACCGCGGTCAACTTACCGAAGCCCTTCTCGGTGGCCGTTAAAATATCGCCTTCACCGACGATCAACAAGGCAATCAGCTCATGGCCGTCAGCCAGCCGAATTCCGCGCACACCCGCGGCCGTGCGTCCCATGACCCGAACTTTGGATTCCTCGAAACGCGCCGCCTTGCCGGAACTGGCGAACAACAAAATATCGCAATTGCCGTCGGTAATGGCCACATCGACCAGTCGGTCATCCTCACGCAGGTCCAGTGCCCTGATTCCGTTAGCCCGGGGTCGCGAAAAGGCTTCCAGGCTGGTTTTCTTTACCGTGCCACGGCTGGTCGCCATGAACACATACTTGTCAGCATCAAAATTCCGGACCGGCAACACGGCGTTGACCCGCTCGTCCGCATCGAGCGGCAAAAGATTGACCATCGGCCGGCCGCGCGCTACCCGACTGGCGCGGGGCACCTGGTAGACTTTCAGCCAATAGACCTTGCCCCGGCTCGTAAAACACAACAGCGTATCGTGGCTGTTGGCCACGAATAACTTGTCGATGAAATCTTCATCCTTGACCTTTGCGGCCGCACGGCCGCGCCCGCCACGGCGCTGCGCCTGGTAGCTGTCGAGGCCCTGCGATTTCGCATATCCACCATGCGACAAGGTCACGACCAGGTCTTCTACCGGGATCAGATCTTCGTCGGTCAGATCATCATGTGATTCCAGGATCTCCGTTCGCCGTTCATCGCCGTAGCGCTCGCTGATCTCTGCCAATTCTTCCTGGATCACGGTCGTCAGCTTATCCGGATCCATCAAGATATCATAAAACTCTTTAATTTTATCTAATAACTCTTTGTATTCTTTTATTATTTTATCTTGTTCAAGGCCGGTCAAACGGTGCAGCCTGAGATCCAGAATAGCCTGGGCCTGGGCGGGTGACAGACGATAGCCCTCATCGATTTGGCCGAATTCGCCGTCAAGGTCATCCGGTCGTGTACTGACCTCGCCGGCTTTAGCCAGCATCTCAGAGACGGCGCCGGGCTGCCATGTGCCCGCGACAAGGCCCTCTCGTGCCTCAGCCGGGGAAGCAGAACCCTTGATCAATTCGATCACTGCGTCGATATTGGCCAAAGCGACAGCCTGACCTTCGAGGATGTGGGCTCGCTCCCGGGCCTTGCGGAGCTCGAAGAGGGTACGCCGGGTAACGACCTCACGACGGTGCTTGATGAAAGCGACCAGTATCTCTTTGAGGTTCAACAAGCGGGGCTGCCCATTACGCAGAGCAACCATGTTGATTCCGAACACGCTCTCGAGCGGCGTATGCTTGTACAGGTTGTTGATCACCACGTCCGAAAGCTCGCCGCGCCGGAGCTCAATGACGATTCGCATGCCGTCCTTATCTGATTCGTCCCGGAGTTCGGTAATGCCCTCGATCTTCTTTTCCCGAACCAGCTGAGCGATTTTCTCGATCAGCCGCGCTTTATTCACCTGGTAAGGCAGCTCGGTGACAATGACGGCTTCCTTGCCCTTGCTGTCGACCGGTTCCATGTGCGTCCGGGCACGCATATGAACCCTGCCACGACCGGTGTGGTAGGCCGAATAAATGCCAGCGGCCCCGTTAATAATGCCCGCGGTCGGAAAATCCGGTCCGGGTATTTTTTCCATCAGTCCGGTGATCGAGATCTCGGGATCACCGATCAGGGCGAGGGTTGCCGCGACGACCTCGCGAAGGTTATGCGGCGGAATATTCGTCGCCATACCCACAGCAATGCCGGAAGAGCCATTAACCAGCAAATTGGGTACCCGCGTCGGCAATACCGTGGGTTCCGACTCCGACCCGTCGTAGTTCTCGACAAAATCAACGGTTTCCTTGTCGATATCGGCCAACAATTCGCCGGCGATCCGGGTCATACGCACTTCGGTATAACGCATCGCCGCCGGGGAATCGCCATCCACCGACCCGAAATTGCCCTGCCCGTCGACCAACAGACAACGCATCGAGAACGGCTGGGCCATCCGGACGATCGTGTCGTAGACCGCCGTATCGCCATGTGGATGGTATTTACCGATGACGTCACCGACGACCCGGGCGGACTTTTTGTAGACTTTGTTGTACTCGTTGCCGAGCTCCCGCATGGCAAAAAGTACCCTGCGATGAACCGGTTTCAGCCCATCCCGAACATCCGGTAAAGCGCGGCCGACTATGACGCTCATCGCGTAGTCCAGGTAGGACTGACGCATCTCGTCCTCGAGATTTACAGGCAATACTTCGTGCGCCACTTCAGACATCGGTGGAATAATTCAGTTACGTCTACAGAACTGGAAAGACCGGCCGCTTTGCTTCGTTATCTGGGAGCAATTTGTTGGGTCGTTTAGTGTTTCGGAGAGTGGATAAAGCACCAGCAATCAATCGCGTATCCTAACACAGCAAACATCGTGACCCTAGCCAGCCATTTAACTGATTCGACCGATAAGGCATTATCCTGATGCCTCGATACCCGGGAAAATAATGGAAAAAGCCGACTTCATAATCAACGCTCGCTGGACCGTGCCGGTGGTGCCCCGTGGCGTCGTATTAACTGATCACGCTCTGGTCGCACGTGATGGGCGCATTGTCGCGATCCTGCCGCAAGCGCAATCCCGCGACCGGTTCGAGTGCGCAACATGGCTCGATCGCCCGGATCACGTCCTGATTCCCGGACTGATTAACGCGCACACGCATTCGGCGATGACTCTCTTTCGGGGTATGGCGGATGACATGCCCCTGGATGAATGGCTTACGCAGCATATCTGGCCTGCTGAAGCCCGTTGGGTCAGTACCGATTTCACCCGCGACGGCGCGGAACTCGCAATTCTTGAAATGATCCGCGGCGGCACCACCTGTTTTCAGGACATGTTTTTTTTTCCGGATGTAGTCGCCCAGGCTGCCGTTGAAAGGCCAATCCGGGCCGCGGTCGGCATGATCGTGCTCGAGGTACCGACTGTCTGGGCCCAAAATACGGAGGAGTATCTTTCGAAAGGCCTTGCCGTACATGATCAGTTTGTCGGTTCACCATTGATCCGGACAACATTTGCACCGCACGCGCCCTACTCAGTAGGCGATGAGGCGCTCCGGCAAATTCGCACCCTGGCGGACGAACTCGATGTGCCGATTCATATGCATGTCCATGAGACGGCCGCGGAAGTGCAAGGCGCAATTGACGAGCACGGGCAGCGTCCACTGCAACGGCTGGATGGCCTGGGCCTCGTAAATTCCCAGTTGACGGCAGTTCACATGACCCAATTGACGGATACCGAAATCGAGCTTTTGGCGGCCGCTGGTGTCAGCGTCGTCCACTGCCCCGAATCAAACCTGAAACTCGCGAGCGGGTTCTGCCCGGTCGCAAAATTGCATCAGGCTGGCGTTAACATTGCACTCGGAACAGATGGCGCGGGCAGCAATAACGATCTGGATATGTTCAGCGAAATGCGCACTGCTGCCCTTCTGGCGAAAGGCGTCGCAGACGACGCCGGTGCGGTAACCGCAGAAGATGCACTTGCAATGGCAACGATAAACGGTGCCCGGGCTTTAGGCATGGGTGACGAAATTGGCTCGCTCGAGGCCGGCAAGGCGGCGGACCTCGTATGTGTCGATCTCAGCGCACCGGCGAGTCAACCCGTTCATCATCCGATTTCGCAACTGGTTTATTCAGTGAGCCGTGACCAGGTTTCGGACGTCTGGGTAGCCGGGCAGCCGGTTCTGATCGACCGGCAATTGAGCAATGACAACCAGGAGGATATTCTGGACCGTGCGCACGCCTGGCAACGGCGTATCGAAACGCAAGATGATTGAAGACAATGGCAGAAAAATATACAGCGGAACAACAAAATTTTGACCCGGACGAGGTCGGCAAATTTGACAACCTCGCAAGCCGCTGGTGGGATTCGGAAGGCGAGTTTAAGCCGCTTCACCAGATGAATCCGCTGCGTATCGATTACATCGACGGGCGCGCGCCGCTGGCCGGGAAACGCTGCCTCGACGTCGGCTGTGGCGGTGGAATACTGAGCGAAGGCATGGCGAAAAAGGGCGCGACAGTCACCGGAATCGATTTTGCAGGCGCAGCGCTGAATGTCGCCCGGTTGCACCTGAAAGCCTCGGGCCTCGATTCGGTGAGCTACCTCGACACTTCCGCGGACTCACTCGCGAACGAAGAACCGGCCAGCTATGACATCGTGACCTGTCTTGAAGTCCTGGAACATGTACCGGACCCCGCCCTGCTGATCGAGGCCTGTGCCCGGCTGGTGAAACCGGAAGGAGACCTCTTTTTTTCCACGATCAACCGTAATCCCAAATCTTTTGCGATGGCGATCGTCGGTGCCGAGTATCTATTAAAGTTGCTGCCGAAAGGGACGCATGACTATGAGAAGTTTATTCGGCCATCGGAACTCGATGACTGGGGGCGTCAGTCCGGGTTAAGACTGCAGGACCTCACCGGAATGCAGTATTCGCCATTTTCACAGACCTTCAGCCTCGGGGGCTCCGTCGACGTGAACTATCTCGCTCATTTCAAATCTCCGTGAGCAAACTGCGCGCGGTGCTGTTTGACCTCGACGGGACTCTCCTGGACACGGCGCCCGATATGGTCGGCGCACTCGACCTGCTGCGCGCGGAACAGGGTCTCGGACCCGTCGACTACGATTATGCGCGGGCGCATGTCTCAAACGGCGCGTTAGGCCTGATCAAAATCGCGTTTGGCGAACTGGACGAGGATCGCCGCTTGCGCCTGCGCGACCGGTATCTTGCGATCTATGAAAGCAGGCTGGCGACCGCCACCCTATTATTCGACGGCATGGGGGCCGTACTCGAACACCTCGAGCAAGAGGATTTACGCTGGGGCATCGTGACAAACAAGCCTGCCTTCCTGACCGAACCGCTGCTGGAAGCGCTGGATCTGCTCGGACGCTGCGCCTGTGTCGTCAGCGGCGATTCGCTGCCGGAACGCAAGCCACATCCGGCGCCGTTGCTGCATGCCGCGGCGATTATGGATATGGACTCCGGACAGGCGATGTATGTCGGCGATTCGGATCGTGATATTTCAGCCGGCAAGGCGGCCGGAATGACGACGGTGGCCGCGGCCTATGGCTTCATTCCACCCGGAGACGATCCCGACAGTTGGGCGGCGGACCACAAAATCGAGCATCCTTCTGAATTGTTGGCTATCCTGAACGACTATGTCTGACCCGCAAACATTCGCGTTCATCGCTGCGGCCCTGGCGCTCGGCGCCTTGCTCGGAGCCGTCGGCTACCGGCTGTGGCATGACAAATCACTGAATTTCCTCAGGAGCGAGCTTACGGTACTGCGCGGCAAGGTGAAGTTGCAGGAAACGATCGAACACGAACGGGCCCTGGCCATGAAACAGGCTGAGGAGCGCCTTACCGCGTCGTTCAGCAAGCTGGCGCATGAGTCACTCGATCGCAGCGGCCGCAACTTTCTGCGCCTGGCCGAGGAAAGCCTGGGTAAACATCATGAGCATGCGAAAGCCGGTCTGCTCGAACGTGAAAAGGCCGTCGAGGCGTTGGTCAAACCCATTCAGGCTGCGCTGGAAACCACGCACAAGCAAATCGGCGAAATCGAAAAAACACGGCGCGAATCCTTGGGCGGCATTAAAGCGCAACTCGAGGCGATGACGGTCGATCAGAAAGCGCTGCAAAAACATACGCGGAATCTCGTCAACGCGTTGCGAAAACCCGAGGTCAGAGGCCAATGGGGCGAGCTGACGTTAAAACGGATCGCCGAATTGTCCGGGATGATCGAACACTGCGATTTTGTCGAGCAGCATCATGTAGCCGGGGAAAATGGCGCAATTCGGCCAGACATGATCGTGCAGCTTCCCGATCACGGCGAGATTATCGTGGACGTCAAGACTCCGCTTGATGCTTATTTGCAAGCCATCGAGGCCGAGGATGATGACGCCCGCGCAACCGCACTGAAGCGACACGCGAGGAATGTGCGCGAGCGCGTTCGGGAACTGGCCAGCAAAGCCTATTGGTCACAATTCGAATCCAGCCCCGAGTTTGTAATCTTGTTCATCCCGGGCGATCAGTTCCTGTCCGCAGCACTGAATGAAATCCCGAATCTGCACGAAGAAGCGATGCGTCAGAAAGTCATCATCGCGACTCCGACCAGTCTCGTCGCATTACTCAAAACGATTTCCCATGGATGGCGGCAACTTGCATTGGCGGAGAATGCCGAACAAATTCGTCGGCTCGCCGAGGACCTGCATGGCCGACTCACGACCTTTACCACACATATAGCCAAGCTCGGCAAACAGCTCGAAGGCAGTGTCAAAGCCTATAATAGTGCCGTCGGATCGTTGGAGCGTAACGTGCTGCCGGGCGCACGCAAATTTACCGAACTCGGCGTACGCGGCAGGAAACCGTTGGATGAACTCAACGCCGTTGAATCGATGCCTCGTGAAATCAGTGCGCTCCCTGATCCAGGCGAGTCGACGCTCGAAGAAACCGAAATTGATAGCGCCGGACAAAAAGCTCAAATTACTTCGGCCACAATCGGTAAATCAGAGCGGAATGACTCGCCACCCAGCCGTTAAAGACTACCGTCCCGTCCCCGACCTTCTGCAAGACCGTGTCATCCTCGTCACGGGCGCCGGCGACGGGATCGGACGAGCGGCCGCGATTGCCTTTGCGAAACATCAGGCAACGGTACTGTTGCTGGGGCGCACGGTCAGTAAGCTCGAATCCGTCTATGACGAAATCGTGAAAGCCGGTCATCCCCAGCCGGCGATCGCGCCGATGAATCTCGCGAAGGCTGGCGGGCCGGATTATTCTCAATTGGTCGAGCGAATAGACGGTGATTTCGGACGCCTGGATGGGCTGCTGCATAACGCCGGCATCCTGGGGCAGCTCACGCCGATTGAACATCACGATATCTCCACCTGGACCGAAGTTTTGCACGTCAACCTGACCGCGCCTTTCGTGCTCAGCAAGATGCTGCTGCCTGTGCTGAAAAAATCGCCGGATGCGTCGGTTATCTTCACGTCGAGCGGTGTCGGACGCAAAGGTCGTGCCTATTGGGGCGCTTATGCCGTGTCCAAATTCGGTATTGAAGGGCTGTCCCAGGTGTTGGCCGATGAAACCGAGGAAGCGGGCACGATTCGCGTGAACTGTATCAACCCCGGTCGAACCCGGACGGCGATGCGACGGGCTGCGTATCCCGGGGAGGACCCCACGAAATTGCCCGCGGCGGAAGACATCTTATCGGCCTACTTGTATTTGATGGGGCCCGACAGTCGCGGAACTACCGGTGAAAGTCTCGACGCTCAATAGCGGGTTTTTGAGCGCTATTGGCCCGCAGTAAAAATTTGAACCAAAATTACTATATATAGCTAAATACCTGATTTTTTGCGATAAATACACATAATCCGAGTGGTAATTCCAATTATAAAATAATTTTTTCATCCATTTGGGTGATGTTTTAAATTTAACAATGGATTTATAATCGACGCTGACCTTTGGCGAGATCTAGCGCGCTGATTGTCAATGAGCTGTTACCTGGTCCCCTTAACCGGGTCATGGCGTCCTTCAAGTACCCTGCCCCACTTCGGTGGGGCATTTTTTAATTTCGGGGTCCTTTCAAGCAGTCAGGTAGATTCGGGAGTCTCATAAACACATTGGCTGCGAATCGGGCACGCTGTACATTCCGGCGTGCGACCACAAACTGACTGGCCGTGCAGAACGATCGCCGCATGCAGATCCGCCAGATTTAACTCCAGGCCCTCCAGGTGCTGCCCGATGATTTGTCGACAGCGTTCGTAGTTGGTCAAGGCATCCGGATGCGGCACACCCATCCGACCCAACCAACGACGTGCATAACGATCAGCTATAAATGTCGGACGATCAAACCCGAAACAAAGAATGGCGTCAGCCGTTTCGGAACCGATACCGTGCACCTTCAGCAGATCCTCTCGCAACCGGCTGGACGACTTTCGAGTCAGCCGGCGAATACCTCCAGAGTCGTTAATCCAGTCTGCCAGCGCCTTTAAACGGGCCGCCTTGACCGACTGGCAGCCTGCCGGCCGAATCAGCTCGCGCAGACCGGGCAGGTGCAGCGAACCGACGGCCTCCGAGGTCATGCATCCCGCATTCCGCATCGACCGAATCGCGCGGTCGACATTGGGCCAGCGTGTGTTTTGGACCAGCACCGCACCGACCATGACTTCAAATCGGCTGCGAGCCGGCCACCAGTCCTGGACCGGATAACTCGTTATCAATGTCCGGCACGCGATACGCAGCCTGTTCACTGCGTGCGATTCCACTACTTGCGCTCGAGGTCCAATCCGACCGCCTGGTAAAGGCTATTCATTTCGTTGGCGTTGAATGGCCGGTATTTGCCGCCCGGCAGTGGTCGCGGCAAGCTGATCGGCCCATAGCGAACGCGGATCAGGCGAGTGACCCGGGAACCGACAACTTCAAACGCGCGGCGCACGATTCGATTACGACCTTCTGATACGACAACCTTATACCAGCGATTGCGCCCCTCGCCTCCGGCAGGTTCAACGACCTCGAAGCGAGCTTTACCGTCCTCGAGCGCAATCCCCCGACGCAGGCGCTGCAAGGCGTCACCGCTGAGCTCGCCCAGCACACGCACTGCGTACTCGCGCGTCAGCCCTGTCGACGGATGCATCAGCCGGTTGGCCAGTTCGCCGTCATTGGTCAACAACAGTAGGCCAGAGGTCTGAAAATCCAGACGGCCCACGCTGATCCAGCGCCCGCGCGCCAGATGTGGCAATTTGTCGAATACGGTTGGCCGGCCCTCGGGATCGGATCGGGAACAGATTTCCCCGGCCGGCTTGTGATAAATCAGGCCCTTAGGCCGGAAAGTATTTTGCGAGCTGGCCCGGACGATCTTGCCATCCACCGTTATCCGCTCGGTTCCCGACACTTTTTGACCCAAAACAGCCTGAACTCCGTCCACGGTAATCCGGCCTTCGGCTATCCAGGTTTCGATGTGCCGGCGGGACCCGAAGCCCTGTCCGGCCAGCCATTTTTGCAGCCGTTCAGGCATCGGACGCCGAGCAAATTCCGTTTCAGGTTTGTTTCAGTGGCAATATCGTCGCCAGCGGACTGCTCTCATCCGGCGATCCCTCATCAGGCGCTTCGAGGTCCGGGGACGCGGGCTGACTTGCTGCCGCGGCTCGAGCTTCTTCGATGGATGCCACGTTATCCACATCGATGTCGCCCAATTCAACTTTATCCGATTCGAGGGGCGCGTCACCGACCTCGCCATCAGGCAAATCAAGCTGAATATTCAGTCTGTCGAAATCCTTCAATTCAGACAGCGGGGGCAGGTCATCGAGTTTTTTGAGATCAAAATAATCCAGAAACTCCCTCGTGGTACCGAACAACGCCGGTTTCCCAGGCACATCACGATGTCCGACCACCCGCACCCAATTTCGCTCGAGCAGCGTCCGGACAATATTGGTACTGACCGCAACACCACGGATTTCCTCGATCTCACCGCGTGTCACCGGCTGCCGATAGGCGATGATTGACAACGTCTCGAGAAGCGCTCGCGAATACCGCGGCGGACGCTCTTCCCAAAGACGCTCCAATTGATGAGCCATCGAGCTCCGAACCTGAATCCGGAAACCACTGGCGACTTCCGTTACTTCAATACCACGACCAGAATAATCGGCCTTCAACTCCATAATCGCCGCACGTAAATCCTGCCTGACCGGTGGATCCTCTTTCCCGAACAGTTCCTGGAGCCTGTCAACCGTCAACGGCCGGCCGGCCGCCAGCAATGCGGCCTCAATCACGAATTTCAGCTGCTTACTATCCATAATCAGAAACCCTTATCTGGCAGTTTCACTTCAATTTGCTTGACCCGCCTGCTCTTCGGCGGTCTGATTCGCGTCGTCTTCACGCGCTTTTCCGGCGGCCCGGACATGGATCGGCGAAAAGGGCTCCGCCTGAACAAGTTCAATCACGGATTCGCGAAGCAATTCCAGCAGCGCAATAAACGTGACGACGATACCTATGCGACCCTCACGGGGATCGAATAAATTCGGAAAATCAACAAACCTTTCGTTGTCCAGTTTCAGCAGGATCTCTCCCATTCGCTGCCTGACCGACAGCGGCTCCCGCTGCACGTGCAAACGCGCAAACATCTCCGCCCGCGATAAGACGTCCTGAAAAGCGAGCAGCATTTCCTTCAACGCCAAATCCGGCAATTTCACTTCGACCTTGCGTTCGGTAACCTCGGCGTGGGCCTGGTGCAGATCGCGTTCCAGTCGCGGCAATGCACCGATATTTTCAGCAGCCTCCTTGTAACGTTCGTACTCCTGCAGGCGTCGCACCAACTCCGCACGAGGATCATCTTCGTCTTCTTCAATCTCCTCGCTACGCGGCAGCAACATCCGGGATTTAATCTCGGCCAGCATCGCCGCCATCAACAAATACTCGCCCGCCAGATCAAGCTGCAATTCTTTCATCATTTCAATGTAATCGACATACTGCTGGGTGATTTCAGCAAGTGGGATGTCGAGTATGTCGAGATTCTGGCGACGGATCAGGTATAGCAAAAGATCGAGCGGACCTTCGAAGGCTTCGAGAAAAACCTTCAAGGCATACGGTGGAATATAAAGATCCTGCGGTAATTGGGTGACCGGCTCACCGTCCACGACCGCGAATGGCATTTCTGCCTGGGCGGGGTTGCCTCCCAAGGCTTCCTCCGACAGCAGCGGATCTTTGTCAGGCGGGCTGACCACCGTGAGTCGAGGGCCCGAATCAGGATTCTGGTCCATCGTCAGAAAGACGGCACGCCAAGCGCGACCGTCATCAGTCGTACTAAATAAATCACAGGTCTAAGGAAACCCAACACAATTAACCCGACAACTATTATAAGTCCGTATCGCTCCAAAGCATCTAATCGGTAAGCCACGGCATCCGGCACGAACCCGCGCAAGACCCGCCCGCCGTCAAGCGGGGGAATAGGAAGTAAATTAAAAATCATCAATAAGCTATTGAAAAATACACCTATTCCAGACATCTTCAGAAAGAATATCTGGCTGCTACCCAGCACACCGCCGAGTAATAGAGTCAGCTTGTAGACCAATGCCCAACCCACCGCCATCAGCAGATTCGCGCCCGGTCCCGCGAGTGCGACGGCCACCATGCCTTTCTTAGGATCTCGCAGATTGCGGGCATTGATGGGAACCGGCTTTGCCCAACCGAACAGAAAGCCTCCACTCCACAAGGTCAGTATCGGCACGATGATGGTGCCAACCGGGTCAATATGTTTGATCGGGTTCAAGGTCAGGCGACCGAGCATTTCGGCGGTGCGGTCACCCAATTGCCGGGCCATCCAGCCGTGAGCGACTTCGTGCACCGTTATCCCAAAGAGTATCGGAATAACGAAAACGGCGAAGCGTTGAATAATTTCTACGATCTGAGCGTCGGGCATCGATGCATTATACGCAGCGCGCTGCACAGCACGCCATGGCGACGAGAATCGCAAGACCCGTAAAACCCGGCCTACTCAAAATACTTCGTGTCGCCCTTCCCAACCCGCAGAATCACCGGAACTGATCCGGTTAAATCAACAACCGTCGTCGGTTCAATGCCACAGCTGCCACCATCAATGACCAGGTCGACTTCGCCTTCGAGGCATTCAAAAATTTCATCAGGGTTATTCAACGGAAGTTCCGCACCCGGGAGCAAAAGTGTTGAACTCATGATCGGCTCACCCAATCCGTCGAGGATTCCCATCGCCACCGGATTTTCGGGAACGCGGATACCAATCGTTTTACGTTTTGGATTTTGCAGTCGCCGGGGCACATCACCTGTGGCCCGGAGAATGAACGTGTACGGTCCGGGCGTGTGCACCTTCAGGAGTCTGTAGGTCCAGTTTTCGATGCGCGCATAGGTTGCGATTTCCGAAAGATCGCGACAAACCAATGTGAAATTATGGTCTTTATCTGTCTTGCGAATGCGGATTATTTCCTGCGCTGAATGGCGATTGCCTAAAGTACATCCTAACGCGTAACAAGAATCGGTCGGATACACAGCCAAGGCACCTTGCTGCAATTGATAGACGACCTGCTTGAGCAGTCTCGGTTGAGGATTTTGCGGATGGATGTCGAAACGCTGTGTCACCACAACATTGTAACCGGGCATGTTCACGATTCGTGGGGTGGTTCGAGGATATTGCAAAAATAATTTCACCCTTTGGCTAATTCTGTTCCGATAACAGATGCAACACAGAGCTGTGTCACATACACTTTTTCGGTGACAATAGGGTCAGATTTGAGGGAATGAAATGCTATACGTTATCGTGAGTGACGATGTGACCAACAGTATGCCGCTGCGCGCAAAGGCCCGGCCGCAGCACATCGCGAGGCTGGAAAAATTGCGCGATAAGGGAAAACTGATTATTGCCGGGCCTTGCCCGGCGATTGACGCCCCGGATCCTGGTCCAAACGGATTTACCGGAAGCATCGTAATTGCCGAATTCAATGATATTGAAGAGGCCGAACAGTGGGCAGACTCAGACCCCTATGTCGAAGCCGGGGTTTACAACAGCGTGACGGTTAAACCCTTTAAGCGGGTGCTGCCGTGAGCGAACAGCGCATCGTTAAAATTCGTGCCCGCCTCATAAAAGCCTTCCAGCCCGTAGAACTGGAAATTGTCGATGAAAGTCATCTGCATGTGGGCCATGAGGGTGCGCGGGACGGAAAAGGCCATTTCCGGGTCAGGATCGTATCAGACAAGTTCGCGGACCTGCCTGCTGTGCGATGCCACCGGCTTATCTATATGGCTATAGGAGACCTCATGGACACCGACATTCACGCACTGATCATCCAGGCCGAGGCACCCGCTTCCTAGACCCAATCCGCCTGCCAAGGCCAGATATTACCTGCCCGCGGGCTTCGCGCTATTTAACAAAAAACCCCGCTCACCCGCTGCCGAGGATCGCGCAAAATGGCTGCGTGTTCTCCGGATAATATGACAAATCAGTTTTTTCACCACTATTATCTACATTTTTTGACCACATATAACTCTTTGAAAAATCCGTAAATTCTACGACGTTGTAAGGAATAGTCCCTAAACCCCCGTTTTTATTATGTAAATTACTTGACCCCTATAACGTTTGGGAATAATGTCCCGAACTATGCTAATTATGTCTAACCATGGATCAAAACAAGAAGCAGAGATTACTCGCTGCATACCGGCGATTATTAAAGCCCCTCATAAGAATTCTGCTTCGAAACGGGGTCGCGTTTAACGAATTTTCAGACATAGCTAAGGCGGTATACGTCGATGTCGCATCTCAGGAATTCAAGGTGCCGCATCGAAAGATGTCGCAAGCCCGAATCGCGATTCTAACGGGGCTGACAAGAAAAGAGGTTGCCTGGCTTTATGGCGATAAAGCAACACCAAGAGAAGAACTTAAAAGCAATCTAAACCGTGTGACAAGAGTTTTGGCCGGATGGCACACCGACTCGGATTTTACCGGGCCATATGGGCTTCCACTGGAACTGCAATTCGAAGGAGAAAAAGGCCAAGATTTTCTCGAATTAACCCGTCGATACAGCCGTGATATGGCACCTCGAGCGATGTTGGATGAATTAATTCGAATCAAGGCGGTGCAGGAAACAGAATCTGGCTGGTACAAAGTTTTGACGCGCACTTATCTGCCGGACGCAGATGCGCTTGACAGCTTGGATCGACTGGCGAGAGTTGTTCAAAATTTTATTGCAACTATTGATCGAAATATTTATGAAGCTGACCCAGAAAAAAGAAATTTTGAGCGGCATGTTTCTTCAGATCAAGGCATTAAGGCAGAAGATCTACCCCGTTTTAGGGCATTTATTAAACAACGCGCTCAATTGCTGCTTGAAGAATTAGACAACTGGTTGTCCCAACTTGACCCACCAAAGTCAGATGATACCGAAAAAGTAAATACTGGCGTTGGAATTTATCATTACATAGAAGAAGAAACCGACGACTAACGATTAAAAAACTGGTCTGTCAAATAACAGTCCAAAAAAATAAACGGAAGCCGAAAAGCTTAAAGCTTTTCGAAAAATAATAAGCTGGAGGAACGCTAGATGATACCCGTGAAATGTAGGCATTCTGCCTGGAGCCGATTGTTTGCGGCCGCAATACTTCTTTTCCCAATGATATCTGCGGCGAATATTGCTGGTGATCAAGCCAGTGGCGCTGGGCTATATGTACATATGTTGGAATTCGATGACGGCCAAGGATTTAGTCTTCTCGGGTTCCATGAAGATGGTAG